>WNFZ01000770.1_pt1 | contig 34125 bp, 32 predicted proteins | sample 5400081 | NCBI WGS metagenome assembly WNFZ01 (sample SAMN13153365, study PRJNA577476) | soil metagenome | isolation source: 80 cm soil or saprolite under grassland replicate 1 | place: USA:California | collected 2016-06-15 | reverse complement strand
CAGATAAACGTGTAGTAGCGCGCCCCGACATCCTGAAGATCAACTAGCAAAACATCGAGATCTTTAAGCATTTCCGCAGTCGGTTCGCGATGTTCTCCATAGAGACTGTAAACCGGGATGCCTAGTCGCAGGTGCTCGTAGCTTTTCCATTCCACCATGTTGTCTTGAGTCTCGCCACGAAAACCATGTTGCGGACCGAATAACGCAGCGAGACGTAAGAGATCCCCGTTGTGCTGCTCGAGAACATGTGATGCGTGCTCGAGCTTTGCTGAAACCGATGCCGGATGAAGCAGTGCGCCGACTCGCGCACCGCGAAATTTTTCGGGCCAAAGTGTGCCTAAATGATCGAGTGGCAGTTGAACAGACATGTGTGTGGTTTGTACCACACGCATCGAATTCTCGCGAGATGGATCGAGCGCTCCGCGCCCGATGCTAAGATGATGCGCCGCCGGCGGCAGAATTAACATCGCGCGATGGAACGCGCGATCCACTAAAGCGGCGCAATCCGCGCAGCGAGATCGCTGCGATTATCCCGATCAGCGTGATAACCGCACACAACTTCGCGAACAGCTCGCCATGCCGGGTGTAAAAGGTCAGCTCATGCTCGGTCGGAACTTTGATTTCGCCTGTAAGCACGCCTTCGGTGAATGTACTGCCTGTGTCGTCCTGTAATATTTGTGTGACGCGGCCGAATTCGCTCACAAAACAGGTGACTCCGGTGTTGGCGGCCCGAACCATTGGCCGGCGCGTTTCCACGCAGCGAAAAATCGCATTTGCCAGGTGCTGACGCGAACCCGCCGACCGCAAAAACCATCCGTCATTTGTGATATCGACCAGCAAATTGGCGCCGGGACTCGTGTCGGTCGGGAGCACGAATCTTCTGGTCAGCTCGCCAATGGTGTCTTCGAAACAGATCAAGGGCGCAACCTGCACGTCAGTATTCGTTAGGCTAAATACTGTGTAATCCTTGCCGGCATCGAAGTCCCCCGGGACCTGGTCGCCGACAATTCGCGCGAGCAGCGGCACCCGATACCGCCCGGGAACGTATTCGCCAAACGGCACCAGGTGCAGTTTTCGATATAGCTGCACCCGTTCGCCTCCATCGGAAACAAGCAGCGCAGCGTTGTAAGCACGTCCCCCTTGTTCGTCGATTGTGCCCAGCAGGAGATCGCTATCGGTCGATGCGGCCAAATCCGTGACAAACTGATAACTCTCCCGGTCTTCGAGCACAGGGCCTGGCATGGAGCTTTCGGGCCAAACCAGCAGATCAGGTGGCGGGTTCGATCGCAGCGCGATTTCGCTCAACCGCCGGAATTGATCGAAAATTTTCTTCGTAAACTGTGGATCGAACTTTTGGCTTTGAGGAACATTCGATTGAACGGCAGCGACCCGGAGCGGTTTTGTTGGAGGCAAAATCTGTGCGGCGCGTAGGCCGAAAGTCAGGACGCCCACAATGGCAGCCATCGTGAGCGTAAGATCAAAATGCGGTCGCATCGCGTGGGTACGCGCCTCCAGGACTAACCGCCGCGCGGTTGTAATCGCAATGACATTGGCAAACGCGACCATAAACGATAGACCGGCAACGCCGGTAAACTCCGCGATTTGAATAAGAGGCCAGGTAGCGTGCAACGCGACGCCGAGACCGTTCCAGCCCCAACCGGAGAAAACCCAGCCGCGCAACCATTCCTGGGTCGTCCACGCAGCAGCGAGAAGAAACGCCAACGCCAGATTATTTGTCGATCTCATCCATGGTGATCGCGGTGGTGGCCTGTCCCGGCCGGCCTGGGCTAACATCTGGTCCCATTTAGTTGAGCCCGGCGCCTCTTTTATTTCTCGCGGTCGGACCAAACCGCAAAACCATGCCCAGAGCGCGAAATAAATCGCCATGTAAAATTCGAGAACAAACCAGCCGAGCACGGTGACAGTTGTAAGCCAGGAGAGAACGGTCCAAAAAAAAGCCAGCGCAGCGACGTAGCCCAGCAGGAGATTGCGAAGCCAGGGATGGCGCGAATCTTGCCCTGAAAACCAAATTGCCGCGATGAGCGGCGTGAGAGCGATCCAGCAAAGCCAGGTTTGATCGAACGGCGGAAAACAGCCTGTGCAAAGAAGTCCGCTCGAAATCGCTGCCAGCCAGGGCCAAAACCGCAGCGCTTTGAGTAACCAGTTCACCTCCGTTATTTGCTTAGACGCGACTGCGCATCCTCTTTCAGCCAATCCCAGAGTAGACCGAGTTTCTTTCCCACTTCCACTTTGATTCGCTCGAGTTCCGCGGAATCGAATTTTCCTTTTTGAGGGCGGCGTTGCGCAAAAAGGTAGTACTTGATCTTGGGCTCGGTTCCCGATGGACGCACCGCAATCCGCGTCCCATCTTTCAGTTCAAAGATCGACGTCTTCTCTCTGGGAATCACGTCGCCTTCCACATCTTTGATCTTTTCGGTTTCGAAATTTCTGACGTTCGTCACTTTTGAGCCGAGCACTTCCACAAACGGGTCGCTTGCGTATGATTTGACCAGGCGCGCAATTTTGTCCGCGCCTTCCGCGCCCTCAAAAACGAGGGAACCGTTTTTCTCGGCGAAGTAGCCGAACATTGAGAAAATTTCGTCGAGCAATTGGCCGACTGTTTGGCCGCGTGATTTCGCATAAGCGGCCACTTCGCAAAACATGATCACCGCGCCGTTGCCGTCCTTGTCGCGAACGAAATCGGCGCCGCCATAGCCATAACTTTCTTCGCCACCGAAAACATAAAACGAAGAATGGTCGAGACGAAGTCGCCGCGTTTCTTCTTCCGTAAGATCGACATAATTCTGTCGCACCTCGGCCGGAATCGCGCGTTCGTACTTGGCCAGTTTCGCGCCGATGTATTTGAAACCGGTCAATGTTTCGTTTGATGATCACCGCCCGTGACGCGTTTTCTTTATTAAGCACGCCCTTGTCGAACAACGTCTTCGTCCGATACCAGGCAAGCAGCGAGCCGATCTGGTTTCCGGTGAGCAATTTCATTCTGCCGTCCTTTGAGCGAACCCCTGCGCCCATCCGGTCGCAATCCGGATCAGTCGCGACAACAAGATCGGCATTTTCTTTTTGAGCGAGATCAATCGCTATCGTTAACGCCTCGGCATTTTCTGGGTTTGGCGATTTCACTGTCGGGAATCGGCCATCAAAGCGGTCCTGCTCTTGCACGACGGTGAAATTAAAACCGAGCCGCTTCAACATTGGTTTGATGATTACGCTACCTGTCCCCAAAAGTTTCGCTCGTGATCGCGTTTACTTTTGTGATGATTCCGCTCGCATGCGGCTCGATCACCTGTGCGCCATCGTTGAAGTAAACCTTATAGCCGTTGTCGTACGGCGGATTGTGACTCGCCGTTATCACGATGCCCGCGTTCGCTTTGAGATGGCGAACAGCGAACGAAAGTTCCGGCACCGAACGCGGCCCATCGAACACGAACGCGTCGCACCCGTTTTCTGAAGCAACTTTTGCAGCGAGCTCAGTGAATTCATTTGAGAAAAAACGCGGATCATGTGCGATGACAATTTTTGATCTTTTTCCGGTGGGGCGAGACGAGCCTGCCCTGAGCGAGGTCGAACGGGTCGAGCCGACAAAATCATGTAGATAAGCGACGAGTCCCCGTGTCGCCCGGCTAATATTGAAGAAATTCATGGCGTTCATCCCAACGCACGGAAATTGCGGCCGTTCGTTTTCGCGTGAGTTACCGCGTTCCGCAGCCGTGACGATTTTGCCGATTGTGCGTCCACGAAGGCCACCGGTGCCAAAGGCAAGTGTCTGATAAAAACGATCATTTAATTCCGGCCACGCACCGGCCGCGACAAGTTCATCGACGGCTCGCAGATAGAGGTCGGATGGCGCACCATCCAGCAGCATGCGAATATTCTCCGCTGCCGATTCCATTAATTGCCCGGCCGCAACCGCGCTTTGAATCTGGGAATTCAGTTGTTCAAATTCGCGCGGCATCGTTGCCAACTGTTCCGTCGTCACTTGCCTTTGCAAGCAAATGTCTAGATGTAATGGCGACGGACGTTGTCCTGAGCTTGTCGAACGGGTCAGCCGCGGTTTTGCGTTTTGGTTTTCGAAAGTCGGATTGATCTTAACGCCGCGGCTTCTGCAAGTCTTAGCGGAGGCTACTTCGCCAGCCTGGCGGCCTTTACCGGTTGTTTTGGACCTTGCACGCGCTTTTCAAGTCACGCGCATCAAGGTAGAGTCCTCTCGTGACGAGCGCTTCGTCAAGGCGCGCAGAGTGAACCCAAAGAACATCTTGACTGAGCTGAAGCGGCGCAATGTTTACCGCGCAGCGGTTGCTTACGGAGTCGTTGCATGGTTTCTTACGCAACTCACAACGCAGGTCTTCCCGTTTTTTGAAATTCCGAATTCGGCGGTGCGTTTTGTCGTCATCGCGCTCGCGGTTGGATTTCCAATCGCGATGCTACTCTCCTGGCTCTACGAACTCACCCCCGAAGGAATAGTGCGAACGGAAGATCTCGATCCGGTGCAGGCGAGATCGGTTCAGCGCGCCACCGGACGGATCCTCGACTTCATCATTATCGGGGTGCTGCTGCTGGTTATTGCAATGCTGATCGTTGGGCGACTCCCGTTTTACGGGCAGACTGGCGAGTCGATTTCTCAGAAAAGCATCGCCGTGCTTCCATTCGAAAACTTGAGCGAAGACAAAGCGAACGCCTACTTTGCCGAGGGCATCCAGGACGAGATTCTGACGCGCTTATCCAAGATCGCCGACCTGAAGGTCATTTCCCGGACGTCCACGCAGCATTATAAAAGCGCGCCTGAAAATCTGCCCGAGATCGCAAGGCAACTTGGTGTCGCGCACATTCTGGAAGGAAGGGTGCAAAAGAGCGGCGACGCCGTGCGTGTGAACGTGCAGCTGATCAAGGCGGCCAATGATTCCCATCTTTGGGCCGATACATTTGATCGCAAACTGACCGACATCTTCTCGGTCGAAAGTGAGGTGGCGAAAGCCATCGCCGACCAACTGCGAGCGAAACTGACCGGCCAGGAAGAGCAAGCCATCGCCGCCAAACCTACAGACAATCCGGAGGCTTATGATGCCTACCTGCGTGGCCTGGCTTATACACTGAAAGCCGGGTACTCACCCACCAACGCCCTTGCCGCACAGAAATATCTTAGAGAAGCGGTGCGCTTGGACCCGAAGTTCGCCCTTGGTTGGGCGCAGCTGTCATACTTTGATTCGCTCGGCTACCTCTCAACGGCTCTTCAACCAACGGTCGCCCTACGCGAGGAGGCACGGCAGGCAGCCGAAACCGCGCTCACTCTTCAGCCTAATCTCGGCGAGGCCGTATTGGCCAAGGGATTTTATTACTACGCCTGCCTAAAAGATTACGACGCCGCGGTGCGTTACTTTGAACAGGCACGCCAGCTCCTGCCGAATAACAGCCGGATTCTTGAGTCGATGGCGTATTTGGAGCGGAGACGAGGCCAGTGGGACAGGAGCGAGTCTTACCTCAACCAAGCCGAGCGGCTCGACCCGCGCAACGTTTCCCTGCTCACCCAGCACGCAGGATCCTATATCATGCTTCGTCGTTTTCCCGAAGCGCTACGAAAGCTTGATCAGGTTCTAATTATTACGCCAGACGACGTGGCTATCATCGTGGTAAAGGCATCTATTGCACAAGCCGAGGGCGACCTGCCGCGGGCTGCTGCACTCCTAGCTCCGCTGCATCCGAACGCCAACGACGTGGGACTACATGTTTACCAAGCAATCCTGGAGCGCCGCCCTGCACAAATCATCCCTCGGCTAAAGGAAATGCTTGCGAAGCCTGATCCAGCGTTGGGTTTTTACAATGGCGAACTGCGCTTTTGGTTAGGCTGGGCCCAAGAAGTTGCCGGCGACCATGCCGCCGCCCAGGAAAGTTGGCGGCAGGCCCGCAGCGAACTGGAATCTTTCCTGAAAGAACAGCCGGAAAATTATAACCTCATCGGAACTCTCTCGCTGACCAATATGGGCGTTGGTGCCAAAGCCGCCGCGTTCGCTCTGACTGAGCAGGCAATGGCCGCCGTCCCGATCGAGAAGGATGCTGTGTTTGGTCCTATTCCAATCGAGATCCTCGCTCGGGTGGCGGCGCAGATGGGGGAACCCGATCGCGCCATCGCCGCCTTACAGAAACTGCTCTCGATACCGTACGCAGGCGCTTTCCCTGCGGGACCGCTCACTCCTGCGCTGCTCCGGCTCGATCCAATGTTCGATCCGCTTCGGAACGATCCGCGTTTCCAAAAACTCGTCGCCTCACCCACACCCAAGAAAGCTTCGCCCTGACCATTCATGAACCCGCAGAATTTCAGAACCGAGCGTGAGGACCGTCAGCGTTAACATCAGCTCTTAGGTAGATATCCTTTTACTGTTTGTCGTACAACGACGTGCTTTTGAACTTTTTTCCCTGCAGATTGGTTCCGCTGATGGCGACGGTGCGGGTTTTGCCATTGGCCGACACGACAAGTCGACCGGTGGCAGTAATCTTTCCAACTTTCTTAACGGTTAGTTCCAGCGTGCGGGCACCAATCTTCTTGTACGACCGCGCGTCTGAATTCGGATCGCCGGTGACGGGATAGTCTTTTCCGTCGAACTTGCCCGTCCACTCCTCGTGCTTGGGCTTGCCGTCCGGGTCGGTGCCATCCACCGTGACTTTCACGTTGTCACCGGCGGCCTCATAGACAACTGTGTGGTTCTTCGGCCCCGCAGGATCGAGCTTCGATTTGGCCTCGTTCAGCTTCCAGGTGCCCATCTCTGCGTTGCCGGCGAAACATCCTGCCGCTTCTACAAAGCATAGCGCCAGAGTCAATACAATCGTTCTTGTTTTCATGTTGTCTCCATTGAGCCAACGTTTCCATTTTTGCAATCTATTCCTCGCCCCATAGCAGCAATTTCAGTTAAAAGGCTGCGGAATGGCAAGCCGTAGGGCGCTCGCCCATGCAACCCGTGAAACCCCTCTTGCTCGGGAAACCATTCGAACTATTTTGCCGGGTTGCAGGAGTGTCCGAATTTGCCCGAAAGCGCCAAGTCCTTAGCGTTCCAAGCGATGTCCTCCTAAAAGCACGCTCGAGGATTTTGGGTGGTCGCGCATCGGCGCACGTGTTAGAGTTTACGAGCGGAAGGACCGGGTGAATATCTCCGCGGAATCACGATCGCATTTAGAGCCGAATGCAATTAGCAGTGCAATCGGTTACGCCAAGTTTTTCAGCCCCTCACACTATGCCGTGATTCGCGTTTACGATAAAGCTGGCAGCGTGATTCCGAAATTGTCCAGCAAATAAAGAGTCGTCGTGAACCCAACGAACTTCTTGACCGAGCTGAAGCGGCGCAATGTTTACCGCGCAGCAGTCGCTTATGGGGTCGTCGCATGGTTCCTCACGCAACTCACAACGCAGGTCTTCCCATTTTTTAAAATTTCGGATTCTGCTGTGCGTTTTGTGGTCATTGCGCTCGCGGTCGGATTTCCAATCGCGATGCTACTCTCCTGGGTCTACGAATTCACCCCCGAAGGAATTGTGCGAACGGAAGATCTCCATCCGGCACAGGCGAGGTCGATTCAGCGTGCCACCGGACGGATCCTCGACTTCATCATCATTGGGGCTCTGTTGCTGGTGATTGCGATGCTGATTGTTGGGCGACTCCCGTTTTACCGGCAGACAGGCGAGTCGATTTTTCAGAAAAGCATCGCGGTCCTTCCGTTCGAAAACCTAAGCCGCGATCCGGACAACGCCTATTTCGCTGACGGCATTCAAGAGGAGATCCTGACGCGGCTGGCTAGCATAGCCGATTTAAAAGTCATTTCGCGGAGTTCCACGCAGCGCTATCAAAGCAAACCTCGCAACCTCTCCGAGATCGCCAAGCAGCTTGGCGTGGCGAACATTGTTGAAGGCAGCGTCCAAAAAGCCGCCGATCAGGTGCGGGTGAATGTTCAGTTGGTTAACGTCCAAACCGATTCCCATCTCTGGGCCGAGACCTATGATCGGAAGTTGACTGACATCTTCGGCGTCGAGAGCGACATCGCCAAAGGAATCGCGGAGTCGTTGCAAGCGAAGCTCACCGGTCGCGAGGAGCAAGCGTTGGCAGTTAAACCAACAAACAATCCGGAGGCTTACGATGCGTACCTGCGCGGCTTGGCTCTTGAAGCACGCATCTATTCCTCCCGCTCTCCCGAGCTTGCAGAGAAAGCCACCGGTTTTTATGAGCGGGCGGTGCAGCTTGACCCCAATTTTGCAACCGCTTGGGCGCGGCTTTCTCGGACGGACGCGTTTCTCTACTTTAACCGCTTTCGCTACGACACTGCTTCCACGCGGGGCGACGCAGCGAAACGTGCTTTGGACAATGCGCAAAAACTGGAGCCTAACTCGCCTGAAACGCTGCTCGCCTTGGGTCATTATCAATTCCGAGTGCTGCGTGATTACGGGCTTGCCAAAACCATGTTCGGTCTTGTCAGCAAAATGTTGCCAGGCAGCAGCGAGGTGCCAAGGGCCCTCGGCCGAGTCGCTCGTGACGAGGGACACTGGGGTGAAAGCATTACTTACTACGAGCGAGCTCTCGCCCTAGACCCACATAATGTGGACTTACTTGTGGAGACAGCATGGACTTACGCCATGCTTCGACAGTTCCCAGCCGCGGTTAAGCTCTACGATCGAGCGCTGGACATTACGCCAAACAATCCGGCTCTGATGGCGGCGAAGGCCAACATTTATCAGGCCCAGGGTAATCTGCAAGAAGCAGCCAGGTCCCTGTCAGAAATAAACGAGCAGACTTCCAATGATAGTACTTTGCCAATCAAGATCGCGCAGTTGAGACTTGAACGGAATTACGGTGAAGCCGTTCGATTGCTCCAAGCTCGACAGGCTCAATCCCATTTTGCTTCTCAGTTCGACAAGGGCAGCGATCAGGTGAGGCTTGCTTTCATGCAGCGCCTTGCTGGCGATACGGCTGGGGCAAAAGTCACCGCTGAACAGGCGCGCACTACATTCGAGCAGCTCGATAGAGATCAACCAGACAACAACGTTGTAGCGGCAGGTCTGGCTGAAGCTTATGCTGCGATGGGTGAGAAGGACTCGGCCCTGAAGGCAGCGCAGCGTGCAATCATCCTTCTGCCCCGTGCTAAGGATGCGGTGCTTGGACCTGGCTTAGAAGAGGAGCTGGCGCTAATTTGGACCATCTTCGGCGAGAATAGCCGTGCGATCTCAACTCTCATAGAGTTGTTACAAACACCATACCTTAGTGGGCTTTACGGCCCAGCACCTATCACGCCGGCTCTTCTTAGGCTCGATCCGATCTGGGACCCTTTGCGCTCCGATCCCGCTTTCCAAAAACTCTGCGAGGAAAAGAAGCCGTGAACTCGCGCAATTCTTTCGCGGAGCTAAAACCTCGCAACGTCTACAGAGTGGCAATCACCGATCGATACACGAGCATCGCCGCGGCAATATCTTCCACCGCCATGCCTAACGACTTGAAAATCGTCCTCTGATTTTCACAGGGCGGGACTTTCCCCGCGAGCGCTTCGCCGAGTTCGGCGTAAATTTTTGCGCCGGAAAGAATCAGGTCGCCCGATTCTTTCATGGCGGCGTCGCGCGAATCGACGTAAACGACGCTGCCCATCGCGTCATCATCCAACTCGCGCCAATCGGGACGACACGCGCCGACCGCATTGACGTGACAACCGGGCTTAAGCCACGAGCCTCTTAACAACGCCGTTTTCGAATTGGTTGCAGTCACTATGACATCTGCGCCGCGCACCGCATCTTCGGCTGACATCGCTTTCGCGCCAATTTCTTCCGCGAAATGTTCCGCATGCTCTGGAGTGCGACTCCACACGCGAATCTCCTCAAAATTCCTAACGAGTCGCAATGCTTCCACATGACTGCGCGCTTGCACCCCGCTGCCCAGAATGGCGAGGACTTTTGCGTCAGCCGATGCGAGAAGGTTTGTGGCAACGGCGGACACTGCAGCTGTGCGCATCTCCGTAATCAATGTTCCATCCATCACCGCGAGCGGAGTACCGGTTTCCGGATCGACCAGAGAGATTGTCGCCATGTGCGTCGGCAAACCGCGTTCCACGTTCTTCGGATAGAACGTCACAATTTTGAGGCCGAGCCCTTCGGGAGTTAGCGCCGGCATCATTCCGAAAAATCCCCCCGGCGGATCGACTGTGATAACCGAGCGCACGGGTTGCGTCACTTTGCCGGCTGAGAAATCGATCAGCGCCTTTTCCATCGCCGGAATCAAATCCTCCATCCGCAAATGCTTCCGCACTTGTTCTTCGTCGAGATGTAACGGTTCATTACGCTTCATTCGATGTTCGATGTTGGATGTTGGGCGTTCGAGATTTCCGTTGCTCTTAACCGCAGCTTACGCGGATAACACAGATTTAACTTGGAACCAAAGACCAATCTGGAAAACCAGGAAATCAGAAATAAAGCAAAGCCTGCTGGATCAGGAGATGACGGAAAAAGGACCCGATGTGGAAGAGAATTTCCTGACTTCGGCGTCCGGTTGAGCATAAAATCGAGGAATGTTTCTTGATCTTGATAGCATCCGCGCGGCGCATGAGCGGATTCGCCTGTACATCAGTCATACGCCGGTGCTGACAAGCTCGCGATTGGATAAGGCAAGCGGGGCATCGTTGTTTTTTAAGTGCGAGAATTTTCAGAAGATTGGCGCGTTCAAGGCGCGCGGGGCGACTAACGCCGTGTTTTCACTCGACGACGCAACGGCGCGGCGTGGCGTGGCAACGCATTCGTCGGGAAATCATGGCGCTGCGCTTGCGCGCGCGGCAAAACTTCGCGGCATTCCCGCGCACATCGTCATGCCGTCGAACTCGGCGAAGGTGAAAGTGCGCGCGGTCGCCAGTTACGGCGCCCAGATCGTGTCTTGCGAACCGACCGAAGCAGCGCGCGAATCCGCATGTGCGGAGGTGATCGCCAAAACCGGCGCGACATTGATTCATTCGTTCGAAAACGAAGACGTGATTGCGGGGCAGGGGACGGCAGTGGTGGAATTTCTTGAGGATGTTCCCGAGATCGATCTTGTGATGTGTCCGGTCGGCGGTGGTGGATTGCTCTGCGGCACGGCGGTCGCGGCAAAATCGATGCGGCGAAAAATCCAGGTGATCGCGGTCGAGCCGGCGAACGCGGACGATGCAGCGCAATCATTTCGCGCGGGGCGACGGATTCACACCGAAAAGAAATTCACGATCGCCGATGGGCTGCGCACAAATGTTGGCGCACCAAATTTTGCGATCATCCAGCGTTACGTGGACGACATCGTGACGGTGAGCGAAGAGGCGATCATCGCGGCCATGCGCACGGTTTGGGAGACGATGAAAATCGTCATCGAACCGTCAGCGGCTGTTCCATATGCGGCGATTGCCGAATGTAAGATCAACATTGGCGGAAAACGCGTAGGCATCGTTCTCACCGGCGGCAATGTCGATCTCGACGCGTTGCCGTGGATGGGAATCCGATAATTCCGAGCGCCCATTGACGTTGAGACCGATCGATTAGCAGCCGATTCGCCCACCACGAGCGAAATGCCGCCCAATCCAAGTTTTACGTGAGATAGGCAACCATTGGCCGCGTCAAAACCGAAACATCGCTACAAACGTTGAGTTTAATAATTATTATGAAAACGTTAAGTCTGATTATGGCAATGTCCTTCCTGGTGTTCGGCGCCGCTCTTTCTCGCGGAGCGGATTTGACGAGAATTTCCAACGAAACCGGTGTTCCCGTCGCTACGTTGCAAGCCGAGAGGACGTCGACCGGGCTCGGTTGGGGTGGATTAGAGAAAGCGCACTTGCTGGCTAATGCGTCCGGCCAGAGCTTCGACACCATCACAGGGAAGTTCCAAGGTGGCGAAGGCTGGGGTAAAATTGCGCACGACTACGGGCTCAACCTGGGCAAGGTCGTGAGCGGCGCGCGCCGGTCAAGCCACGCGACGTCGCATGGCACAAACGCCCATGTTAAAACCACTCATGGCAAAAGCAGCGTCCATGGCAAAAGCGCTACTGCTGTCAAGAGGGGCCATGCAGGCTCTATGAGAAGCTTTAGTAGTAGTGGCCGAAGCGCTAGCCACGGCATGGGCCACGGCATGGGCGGCATGGGCCACGGACGTGGCCGGTAAGCAGGAAGCGAACAACGCCTCCAGAGAAGGGATTCCTTCAATGTGATCCTGCGCAGCGTCTTAGCGCAGAGGATTTCGCGATTATGGAACCGTTTCGCCGCGGTGGCGCGGCATTGATCTCTTGGTGGCTACTCCACTTCCAGTTCGATGCCGCCAATCCAGCGAGCGACAAGATTGTAAACGGCGGCGCCGATAACACCGAGGATGAATCCCATCACGCCGTAGATCACGGGCATTAAAATGCCCATCCCGAACATGATTCCGGCGACGGCTGCGGCAGGTGCGGTCGATGAAGCTTCGGTTCCTTGCGCATGTTGCGCGAACGCGCCCGCCGCCGCGGCCAGCATAAAGATTGGCAGAAAAATTAAACCCAGGCAGGCATAAAGGACTCCCAACATTTTGCCCGTCTGCAACGGGGCAATGCGCTTGATAGTGCGTTTCATATCGAGCCGCTCATGCCGGCAATCGGGTTATCCTGGCAATCAGTTTGATCAAGCCAGCGCAACGCTCTCACTTGAGCGTGATTTCACGCATGGTCTTGGTGCCGACGATCTCGCGGATGTCGAGCCGCTTCACCGCGGTGGCGCGGCGTTGATCTTCGGAGCCCATGACTTTCTCGATAATCGGGTCCATCTTTTCGCGCAACCCATCCAGGGCTGCCATATTAGGGTACTGCACCATGATGAGAATGTTGAAGTCCTGCGACCCGGAGGCGTCGCCATTCAGGATTTTGTAATCGAGGATGATTTTTTGCTTTTTCTCCTCGTCGTAAACCGGCTTCACGGTTGCGCTAATGGATTTCAGATAATCGTCTCCCAATCCTGTTTTGGTTTTTACCATGGTAAGCACCCATACCGGCCCTTCGGTATAAGGCGCATTGCTGCCTTTATTCGCAGCTGTGTTAGTTTGGGCGAGGCAAAACGAGCCGAACCCTAAAAAGAATGCGGCAGTAACAACGATTTTCAGTTTCATCATGCACGCACCTTGACCAATATGCGTCAAACACGCGAGCAGAATCTGACGGAAGAATTCTCTCGGCCTAACTAACAGGAAAAATTGATTTCGAACCCGTGCACTCAGATGCATTCTGTTTGATTGGTTCAGCGATGCGAAAAGTCTCGACGAAGACAACCGGACATGCCTACAAATTACCTATGAAAAGACAATTCATCTTGTTTTCCATTACATCAATCGCGGCCGCTTCTGTTTGTTTCGGCCAGGCGAGTTCGCCCACGCCGGGGAAATTGGCGAAGGAAACGGAGATAACTGACTTCGAAAAAGCGGCCTGGGAGGCATTTAAGAACAAACGGGCTGACACGTTTAAGAAGCTTCTCTCGAAACGCTACTCCGGCGTGTACGCCGAAGGAATTAAGAGCGCAGATGCGGAGGTCGCGGACGTGGCGAAGATCGATCTGCGCGACTACTCCTTGGACGATATGAAGGTAACATTCCCGAGCATTGGCGTCGCAGTCGTAACGTACAAGGCCACGCAGCAAGCCACCTTCGCAGGGAAGGACATCTCTGGTGCATACAATTGCGCAAGTGTTTTGATTGTACGCCGTGGAAAATGGCTTCTCGTTTTTCACACCGAAGTAAAGGCGCAGTAAAGTTGTCGCGCCGACTCGAAAATCAAAGTGAAGTGAGCGTGTAGCTCGCTTCTAGATATCGGTCATCGCCCAGAATTTGCGAAACGCGCTTGGCCAGCTGCGGTCGATGACACTTTGTCGAGCAGAGATGCCCATGCGCTCCCGCAGTCCGGGATCGGTAACCAGCGCCCGAATGGCGCGGGTGAAATCATCGACGTCACGCGACTTGGTGATAAGACCGTTCGCCATGTCTTCTACCAACTCTTTAGGTCCGCCGGAATCAGAAACGACGACTGGCACGCCGGAGGATTGCGCTTCGATGATGACATTGCCGAAGGTGTCGGTCGTGCTGGGGAAAACAAAAATGTCAGCCGACGCGTACGCCATGGCCAATTCTTTACCCGTGAGGTAGCCGGTGAAAAATGCCTCCGGCAACGATTCCGCAAACGCCTCGGAGTGCGGGCCGTGACCAACGACAAAAAGTTGCACGGGAAGACCTTCATTGCGTAACCGCCGATAGGCATCAGCCAAAACATCGAGATCTTTTTCGCGTGAAATTCGGCCGACATAGAGAAGGCGGACCTCGCCATTTTGCGCACCAAATTTCTCAAAAAACGCGGGATCACGCCGTGCTGGAGTGAATAGTTCCGTATCGAGACCGCGCGGGAAAATTCTCAGTTTCCCGGGATCGAAGCCACGCTTGACCCAGCTCTGCCGATATTCTTCCGAGTTTACGAAGACGGTGTCGAGCTGACCATAGAACCAGTGCATGTAACCCCATGCGGCGCTTTCGAGAAAGCTATCCTCAGTGAGAATGCGGATGTATTGCGGAAAATCGGTGTGATAAATTCCGCTTGTTTGCAGATTGAGCATCTTGGCTGCAAGCAGTCCGGTCAACCCGACCGGCCCCGGCGTGCTGATGATAATTTCGGTAAATTTTTCCCGCTGAATGTAGTCGAGCATTCGAAGAATCGGCGGGAAGCTTAGCTTTTGCAGCTCGTATTCGGGCAACTCGAATTCGCCGATCGGCTTGAAATTCCTGATTGGAATGTCGTCGATATTCAACTCGCTGCGTGAAACGACCACAATCAATTCCTTTTCAGCGGATGCACCTGCGGCGGTCATTTTTCGAATCGTTGTCGCAACGCCGTTGACGTCATCGAGCGTATCGGTGAACCAGGCGCGTTTGCGATTTTGCAGCGCGGCAGGAATTTCGCCGGTCAACTCTTTGAAAATGCCACGCAGCCATTTTCGCGAGGGCGCCTGGCTGTGAAAACCGTAAATGTACGGCGTGAGGATCACCAGAATCGGCGCAATCGCGCTGAGGGCCTGCATGCTCTCGACCATGTTGCCGCTACTGATTTGCTGAACGAATTTTTGGAAAAACCGAAACGTGAGCTGCTCGGCAACCATGTTCGCCATGAGAAATGTGCGGCGCTCCGCCTCGCTGACGCCATCCAATTGCTCGGCGAGTTTCGCCTTTACTTCGGGCCGCGAAAAATAACCGGAAAGCTCTTTCCAGAGCGACACGTTCGCGGGTTTGAGCAGTTCGAAGATTTTTCCCGACAAGACAGCCTGTCCAAACAAGCTTCCTTTTTCTGCAAGCGTGAATTCGGTTGGATCGCGCCCTTCCATAAAACGCGAAAACATTTTTTCGAGCAGCGCGGCGCTCGGTCCGAGCTTTTCGTGGAAACGGTCTTCGATGAAACAGGCGACCGTGTTGTAGAAACCGTGCGACAGGGCGAGGGGAGTTCCACCGTGACCTTCCGCGCTGCAATTGCCGTTGCGAACATGTTCGAGAAATCGCTTCGCGGAATCTGCCGCGGGCGTTTCCGTATAAGCTGAAGCGGCAAATTGTCCGCCGTGATCATCCGAGCCGCCGACGGAAATCTTTTTCCACGGCTCCGCGTGTGTGGGTGCCAGGTTATGGCGATTTGCGAATAGATCGATCTTGCCGGGCGTCAGTTGGTTGAAAAGAGTCTGGGCAAGATCGCTTAAAAGGGCGTCGCGCAGACCGTTGATCCCCTCAAAATGCTTGAAAAGAAGGATAACCCGTTCCAGATGGCTCGTGTCAAGTTGGCCATTAACGCTGTAAAGAGGATGCGCAACCGCATGCGCGATTTGCGCCATTTGAAGATAGCGCTGCAGCTCAAAAATATTATCGCGGACGCGCTCGAGCTCGCGGTGTTGCTCTTGCGAAATTCCCCAAACGAGGATGTGCAGCTTGCATGGATCATGCGGAAAATAGGTCGTAACCTGTTCGCTAATAAACGTCGCAGGCAAATCTGCAATTTGCAGGCAGCCCTCGATTGTATCGTGATCGGTGATCGTCACGTAATCCATGCCGCGCTCCAGCAACTGCCGGCGCAGCTCCTTCGGATCGGAGTAGCTGTCGGGAAAATCGAGACGCCGGAACAGCCACTCTTCCGAGCGCGCACTGTAGCGCGAGTGAACGTGAAGGTCGCACTTGTTCATGTCTAGCTTCCGCGTCTTAATCTTTGTTCGGCGATCCAGTCCTGGTAAGTGGTCGCCGTCCTTGATCCGATCGCCGCGTCGATAAGATTCACAATCTGCCGCCAAATGGCCGGATGAGAACAGTCGGGCGGATGAATGCTTATGCGCAAGAGCGAATTACTCTTTGAGACCCGAAAGAGCGCTGCGTTCCAGGCACGGCTAACCGCGCATCGCCAGTTATTCCGGAGGCTGTAAACAATCGATCGCGCAGCAAACTCTCTGCCCAAACGCAGGTCGCACACCGTACGCAGCCGTGTGGTGTATTCCATTCCGGCGTCACGCGCGGCGCGCTCGCCTTCCGCGCCAAGCAACCAGGCTGGCGCGACAAAACCGCGTGGCTTCAAACCATGCGCGCGAAATTCATCCCGCGCGGTCGTGATTCGCCGCAGAGCTTCGTCATAGTCAAGATCGTAAAATTCCCCTTCGTGCTGCGTGTAAAACCTCGTCAGGACTTTGTCGCGCAAGCTTTCCTTCGGGCGTCGAGGCCGTTCATGAAAATAGCCGTGGATAACAACTTCATGGCCGTCTAATTCCAAATCCCGCAGCCACGAGACGAACTTTCGGTCTTTTGTGAACAATCCCTGATGATGATAATCGGGAACAACGAGAAGAGAACAGACCCGCACGCCGCGATGGCCTAGCGCGGCGATCATTTCATCGACCCGCTCGCGATTGGAAGGGGCCACATCGTGGATCGACACCACCAGAAAATCTCGAGACACGGCTGGCGCTGCCAGTACTGGCAAAAATTCCATCGTCGCTGTCGATTCCATTCAATCAAATTTTCGGCCTCGGTACGGCTTTGAACAAGGCGAAAAGGTGGAACGCGTTGTCCCTCGGCGCGCCGTAGGTCGCCGCGGCGACCGAAGGCGGCTCAATGCGTTGTCAAATAAACGGCGGCTTGGCCGCCTAATATTTGCGCCTTCGGCGATTGGTTTGGTCCGGCAGCTGCCGGATCTTCGGAGAAGCCGATCCACCTATCCCGTGCCCATCTTCACAATTTCCCGAAATTCCGATTCGGCCAGGGGCATAACCGACAGACGCGATTGCCGAACTAACGCGATTCCCTTCAGCCGCGGATTGCTTTTAATTTCGCGTAGCGTAACTGGCCGGCGCAGCGGTTTGATTGGCGCGAGATCGACAGCGCTCCAATCGCCCTCTTTTGCCGCGGGGTCGGGATAGGCCGGCCGCGTGACCTTGGCAATGCCGACTACCGCTTTATCCTCGCCACTGTGATAAAAAAGAACTTCATCGGCCTTTTGCATTTTGCGCAGATTATTTCGCGCCGTGTAGTTGCGGACGCCTGTCCAGGCAGTCTGGCTCTCGGCGACAAAATCCGACCACGAATAAGAGGAAGGCTCCTGTTTCACCAGCCAATAGTTCTTCATGCGAAGATCGTAACACAGGCTTCCAGTCCGCCACGGGACGGACTCGCTGCGGCGAGCCTGTCGCGTCGAGCGGGCGTCTCGCCCGCCGCAAATTAGAGGTCGCTTGAAAAGCGGCGCTCACTTGTTGCCTGACGCTGCAAGCAAGGCGCTGTTTGAATGCACGGAACAGAGACCATTGAATTAAAACACCCAGCAGGCTGGAAGCCCGCCTGACGTGTCAGGCAAGATTCCTGAATCACATCGCTCCTTATTCGACAATTACGCCCGCTTGTTTCACAATCGACCTGATGCCGCGGCTGCCATTCATCACGTTCGAAGGATCGGAGGGATGCGGAAAATCCACGCAAGTGCAGAGACTGGCGACGCGCCTCGAGCGATGCGAGATTCCATATCTGGTGACGCGCGAGCCTGGTGGTACACCCATCGGCGAGACGATTCGCGAGCTTCTCCAATTTGCTCCGCACAACGCCGGCATGACGCCGGAAACCGAGCTGCTCTTATTCGAGGCCAGTCGCAGTCAGCTCGTGCGCGAAACAATCAAACCGGCGCTGGAACGCGGAATGTGCGTGATCGTCGATCGTTTCTTTGATTCCACAACTGTTTACCAGGGCGCGGCACGAAAATTGGATCGGCAAATTGTCGAACGTCTGAATGCGTTCGCAGTTGGCGGCTGCGTCCCCGATATTACTTTCGTGCTCGATATCGATGCAGCAACCGCGCGCTCCAGAATGCAAGAACCGCGTAGAGCGGATCGGATGGAACAACAACCAGCGGAGTTTTACGAGCGCGTTCGTGGCGCATATCGGGAACTGGCTGAGCGCGAACCAAATCGCATGGTGCTCATCGATGGCTCGGGCGACGCAGACGAGATCGAGAGCGAAATTTGGAAAATACTTTCTTCGCGTTATCCAAATGTGACCGCTCACCACTGACCGTGACCATGACTTCTCACCTCTCACCTCTCACTTCTCACGTCCGATCTCCGACCTCCGACCTCTGATCAACATGGCCTTCTCGCAAGATACCGCGCTCGATCTCCTCCGCCGCGCCCACGAACACAATCGGCTCGCGCACGCCTATTTGATTTCGGGGCCGCCAGGCAGCGGAAAGCAGCGGCTCGCGGCGGACCTTGCCAGCCTTGTTAATGGCACAGCTGCCGGCGACGTTTTCTCTGCGAAGGCTCGCGAGATTTTCGTTGCCCAACCCGAATCGAAATCGCGGCGCATTGTCATTGAGCAGATTCGCGATCTTGAGCATGCGCTACAAATGCGCGCGTCAAATGGCCGGCGCAAGGTGGCGATTATTTGCGATGCCGACCGGCTGCAACCGCAGGCCGCGAACGCGTTTCTCAAAACATTGGAAGAACCGCCGAAGGATTCATTGATGCTTCTTCTAAGCGCCTTACCCGAAGCGTTGCCGGAGACAATTCTTTCACGGTGCATCGCAATCCCGCTTGCTCCAGACGGCCAGCCCAAAAACAAGACGGAAGAGGAAAAGCTCGTGAAATTACTACAGCAGGCCGCTTGTGAGCAGAGTTGGAGCATTCAGTATGCGTATCGATTGGCTCAGGAATTCCAGCGTCTGCTCCGCGCGGTTCGGGCACAAATCAAAAGCGCAACAGATCAGACATTAAAACAGGAGGAAACACGCTATAAGGATGCGACCGATGGCGCCTGGCTGGAAGCACGGGAAGAATACTACAAAGCGCTTACGGAAAGTTTTTACCTGCAACGGCGCGCCGGACTGATCGAAACATTATTCACCTGGTGGTCTGATGTGCTTCGGGCGAGTAACGGCGTAGAGCATCGTAATCTGCCCAACGCCGGAAAAGAAACAGGCGCGCTCGCGAAACGTTTCGGGACCGTCGAAATTTTGCGGCGCATCCGCTGCCTCGAAGAATTGCGCGATCATCTGGGTCGCAATATTCAGGAAGCGCTCGCCGTCGAAGTCGCTTTCCTGGCGATTTTCACGGCTTGATTTCGGAGCAGCTCAAACCGAAGAAAAACGAAGGTAACCAAGGTTTTTCAGGGTCGAGCTTTGAAAGGCTATAGGCAGATGAGCTTCCTCTCCCAGGCGGCTTATCGAGAAAAGAAGAAAACGCCACAGAAGAGCACGACCGCGGATTACACGGATAAAGACCTATTATCTCTTACCTATCCGTGCCATCCGTGTTATCCGTGGTCACTTTCTCAGTCTTACGGATTGTTGAGAACGACTTGCGAGGCCGGCTTGCTTACTTCAATCTGATCACTCACTCTCTGGATTTTTGAGTCGTGCTCTTTGAGACGCGCAACGACAGTGTCCATCTCTTTCTTAAGCTCACTGATTGTCGCCTCGAAATCCTTGCGCTGCTGCGCGATGGTCACCTCCTGTTCTTCAACCTTGCGGTGCTCTTTCAGGAATTCGTTGAGTAGCATCGCATTCACCGCGTCGTAGCGCACGGTGTAAATCTCGCCATCGGAGTCGCGCACTACCAGGTCGGGGTTTACCTGAGCCACTTCCTCGGCGATCAAACCGAATTGCGGCGTGTCTTTGGTGTCGCTCTTATAGTGAAAAGTGACCGGCTTGAGCGAGAGAATGGCTTCGCTGGCCTTATCCATTGGTTGAATCTCTCTCTTAAATCGCTTCGATGAAACAATCGTGCCCAGCTGGCCGGCCGAATCTATCACCACGGGTATGCCAGTGAGTCCCACGGTGACCCCATTAATACCGGCTATAAAGGTTCTTGTCTGAGAACCGCCGATTCGGATGGTTTCGGACTCGCCGGCGACGCCAACGTTGCCGATATCGATATTGAAGTTGCCCGTGCTAAGATTGCCGCCGGCGCCAGTGCCCAAAGCGATATTGAATCCGCCGATGGTGTTGTTAGCGAGCGCAGCAAACCCGTAGGCCGTGTTGCTGGTGCCGGTGGTGTTGATACCGAGCGCACCAACACCATTGGCCGTGTTGTTGCCGCCAATGGTGTTCTTATAGAGCGCAGCAAAACCAGTGGCCGTATTGGCGTCGGCGGTGTTGAAATAGAGCGCAGCGTAACCATTGGCCGTGTTTTGGGTGCCGTCGGTGTTGTTCGCCAGCGCATAAGCACCGGTGGCACTATTGAAAAACCCGCTGGTGTTGCTAAAGAGCGAATAAACGCCAGTAGCGGTGTTGAAGCCGCCATTGGTATCGCTATTCAGGGCTCGAAGACCTGTCGCCGTATTTTGGTTGCCGCCAGTGAGCTGGTTAAGCGCCTGGAAACCAGTGCCCGTGTTCCAGACCCCAGTAGTGCGGCTGACGAGCACCCCGATACCTTCCCCGTTGTTGGAGCCGGCTATGGCGCCCTCCGTGTCGGGACCCACCGCTTGCACCGTCGGTGCAAGCCCAAAACAGACAAGCACGAGCGGGATGAGGAATCCCGCGCTGACGGGATTCACTGGTTTTCTAACAGGCGGAATTGTTGTTTTGACCTGAATTAATGGTTTCATAGGGCTTGTAATTTTCCTTTTCCTTATTTAGCAGAGTTCTTGTTTAGATGTGATTTTGACAAAAGGAGTTTTGCGAAAGACTGCGGCACCTTGTCAAGATTAAAAAACCACCCGCCTGAGGCGGGTGAAACGCGGTGGCTTGTTGCAGCTGTAGCCGGGGTCGGCTTGTCACGCCGTAGCCGTAAGCGAAGGCGGATGACCCCGGCTGGTATAGTGCGGCGACAGTTTTACGGTTTGTTGAGGACTACTTCTGGCGTCGGTTTGTTGACTTCAAGTCGGGCGCTCACTTTTTGAATTTGCGCTGCCTGTTCTTTGAGCAGCGCGGTGAGGGCTTGGATTTCTTTCTGGTGCTGCGCGACCGTAGTTTGAAAGTCTTTCTTTAACTCTTCGACTTTGCGGTGCTCTTTGAGAAACTCATTGAGCAACATCGCGTTCACCGCCTCGTAGCGCACGGTATTGACTTCGCCCTCCTTATCGCGCACCACCAAATCAGGATTGACCGCTTCCACATCCTCGGCCACCAGTCCAAATTGTGGAATGCCTTGCGGATCTATTCCCTTCTTGTAGCGGAAGGTGACTGGTTTGAGCGCAAAGAGCGCTTCGCTGGCTCGCTCCATTGGCTTGATTTCCTCTTTAAACCGTCGAGACGATGTTGTGGTGCCAAGTTTGCCGTCTGAATTAATGAACACGGCAGTTCCTCCGGAAGAGGTTTGGCCAAAGATGTTGCCGATATAGCAGCTGTTGCTCGCGTTCGCACCATCGGCGCCGATACAGATAACGTTATTGGCCGCGGTGACGCCGCTACCGGCGCCTTGGCCCAAGGCCGTGTTTTGGCTGCCAGTGGTGTTGTTAGAGAGCGCACCAGCACCGGTGGCCGTGTTGTTGTCGCCGGTGTTGAACAAGAGCGCATTAACACCGTTTGCCGTGTTGTTGAAGCCGGTGATGTTGCGATTGAGGGCTTGAAAACCGTTGGCCGTATTGCTGAGACCGGTGGTGTTTTTATAGAGCGCAGCAAAACCAGTGGCCGTGTTGAAGCTGCCGGTGTTGCGATACAGCGCACTGTAACCAGTGGCCGTATTGTAGTCGCCGCTAATGTTGTTCGCCAGCGAATAGGCGCCAGTGGCACTATTGAAAAATCCGCTGGTGTTGGCAAAGAGCGAAAAAACGCCAGTGGCGGTGTTGAAGCCACCAGTGGTGTCGCTGAACAGGGCTCGAAGACCCGTCGCCGTATTTTGGTTGCCGGCAGTGAGGTGGTTAAGCGCCTCGAAACCAGTGCCGGTGTTCCAGACCCCAGTAGTGCGGCTGACGAGCACCCCGATACCTTCGCCATTGTTGGAGCCGGGTATGGCGCCCTCCGTGTCGGGACCCACCGCTTGCACCGTCGGTGCAAGTCCAAAACAGGCAAGCACGAGCGGGATGAAATGGAAACCCCGTCGTAAAGACGGTCGATGTATGGGGCTTTTTGCAGAGAGAACGATTGCTTTCATTTTACAAACCTTTCTTTTTCCAGGTGATTGGACTGCGTGGCTCGGATCTGAAGCAGGGCAGAAGAAGCTACCTGGCAAAGCGCGCTCTCCCTGGTGTAGATCGATTACTGGCGCCGAGCTTTGCAAAAATCCCGCCAACTCGGCAAGATAAAATCAACTTTAGTGTCTCTTAGCGTGTTTAGTGGACAACTCCTCTGCTTTCCTGGTTTCTGTTTAATTTTTGTAGTGGGATTTGCCCACGAAAGAATACCAAAAGCTCCAAAAAAGAGGCGGTTGAACAGGCTAAAAGCATACAAGCCTGCCTTCCGAAAATCCGTGTCATCTGTGCAATCCGTGGTTACGATGAGTCAATGATTGCATGATTGACACGCCAAGACGCAGACGCAGGATGTCGATCTAACGATGCGATTGGGAACCCCGCCTTAAAGAGAAATGCCGAAGGTTTCCGAATTCTACGGGATACAGATTATCTTTTATTTGAATGAGCACGGCACTCCGCATTTTCACGCGCGTTATTCTGGCGGGAGAGTTTCCATCGCCATAGAGTCTCTCGAAATTTTGAAAGGTTCGATTGCGCCGCGAGCTATGCGCCTGGTGTCCGAGTGGGCCGCGGCACATCGCGCCGAGCTTCTTGAATCCTGGAAGGAAGCGCGAGCCGGTCGCTTGCCAAAGCCAATTCCACCGCTTGAATAGGGTATGGACGAACAAGTCGTTACTGCGGTAGCGCCCACGAGAAATCACCGGGCAAAAATCACCTTTGCTGACGGGTTTAACGCCGAAATCGATTTGCGACCCGCTTTGCACAGTCCGGCTTTTGAGTCGCTTCTCGATGAGTCCGCTTTCCGGCAGATGACTGTCGATTACGATACGATCAGTTGGCCTAACGGTGCCGACATTGCACCGGAGACTTTGCGGTTTTGGTGCGAACTTGGCCGTGTCGCCAGTCAGGAAGAAGGCGACCAGCATTTTGCCGCGCAACAAAGGACAGCTCGTGTCGCGGAAGAACCGTGAGATTTGAGAATCAAGTCGCGGTTGTGACTGGAGCGGGGCGGGGGATCGGGCACGCGATCGCCATTCGGCTGGCGGGCGAAGGCGTGCGCGTGGCGTGCGTGAGCCGAACGGAAGCGAACGCAAAAAGAACCGCTGACGAAATCAACATCATCAGGGCCGATGCGGCGAAAGCGTACGCTGTCGATGTTGCGGACCACGCCACGGTTCAAAAAATTGGCGCGCAGATCCTGGAGGACTTCTTGAAGATCGACATCCTGGTGAACAACGCGGGCGTAACACGCGATGTACTGGCAATGCGCATGTCGTTGGAAGATTGGGACACGGTTATCAATACGAATTTGCGCGGGGCGTTTAGTTTTACCCAATCGATTGTTCGCTCCATGATTAAACAGCGCGGCGGCCGCATCATTAACATCAGTTCGGTGATCGGACTGATTGGAAATGCCGGGCAAACAAATTACGCGGCGAGCAAGGCCGGTTTGATCGGTTTCACCAAATCGCTCGCGCGGGAATTGGCCAGCCGCAATATCACGGTGAATGCGGTGGCGCCGGGATTCGTCACGACGGACATGACCGTCGGCTTATCGGATGAAATCAAAAGCACGATTCAATCGAAAATTCCTCTTGGCAGAACCGGCACGCCCGAAGACATCGCCAGCGCTGTAGCGTTTCTTGCATCCGCGGAGGCGAATTACATTACCGGCCAGGTGTTATGTGTCGATGGCGGGATTGTGATGTGATTTTCCAGAGTGTAGGGGAAGCTGTCAGCTTCCCCTACAGCTACAGCGCGCCTACATCTTCACACCGCGGAGCATGATGGTAATCCGCCCGTCGGCCAAAAGAATATCACCGGCTGAAACCCGACATTCGTAAACTGTATTGGCGGCCTCTCCAAACAAGCGGTAGGCACAAATCTGAAGTGGCGAAGCGACGTCATCCAGACGCGTCACGTGCAAACGTGCATCCCGTACCGCGGCCAGGTAGCCCGGTGGCGCGGTCACGCCCTCCGAGCGCGCACGCAATCCGCCATGCACGGCAGCGGCTTGGGCAGCGTATTCGAAAGCATGCACAGCCCATAACCGTCCATCGCGACGCAAAGGATTGGCCGGATCACGATGCGAATTACTGATGCAGACAATCGACCGATCGTCCCACTCGGTGACGCGATCCAACAGGCACATTAGGCCGGAGTGTGGAATCAGCGTGCGGATTTCCGCTTTGTTAATCGGTATATCGTGAGGATTCACCTTATAAACTAGAGGCCTTCACTAAATCGGTAATAGCCCAGCGTTTTAACACTGGGTTACATTAAGCAAAAACGGTGAGTCCCTTAGGGACGAAAGAAGCAGTGCCAGGATGGACAACCTTTGGAGGGAGAGGGATTTCTGTTGTCCCTCGTTGGGACTCAAAAAAATAAAATCCCATCTCGACCCAGCGTTAAAACGCTGGGCTATTTTCAAAGCGCTCTTGTGGCTCTTGTTTGCGGGAGAGCGTGTAACCGTTTTTAAACCTTTCACGCGAGTTCCGAAGGCGTTCGGAATTGATCCCAAAGCGAGTAGAAGTTAAACCAGTTGTAAGGCGCGAGGCGTGCGTAATACTCCAACCGCTCGGCATAACGTTGCATCCAACACTGAACGTCTTCCGTGCGCCGCTCGCGATGCAAAGTGATTTCGTCGGCGAAATATTCGAAATAAATTTCGTAGCGCTTCCCGCCGCGGTAGAGGCCGAAAAACAGGATAACAGGGCAATGCATTATAGCAGCAAGCAGAATCGGACCGGCCGGAAACGTAGCCGACGCGCCTAACAACTGACATTCCGTTGTCTTGTCACCGCCGGTGACGCGATCGCCTAGCATGCCGATGAAGAAGCCCGCATCCAAGCTCTCCTTGACCTTCAGCAGCGTATCCGGCCGATCCGGCGCGATTACCGTGCTGGCGATCCTCGGGTTCAGCGCATCAAGAAAGCGAGTGATATTTTGGTTGTGCTCGGTGTCCATCAACACCTTGAGCGGGAAGTCTTGTTGCGTTACTCCGAGCGTGCGCAACATTTCGAAGCTGCCGAGATGCGAGCCCAAAAGGATGCAGCCCTTGCCGCTCTCGATCTGCTGGTGCAGAATTTCCTTGTCGTGAAGTGTGACGTCAAAGTAGTCGAACTCACCCCTCAACAGATACACGCGATCCAAAATCGTGGCCGCGAAACAATAAAAATGTTGGAAGACATGCCACAAATGAGGCGGACGGCCGCGCACGCGTCTCAGGTATGTGTACGATTCTCGCCGGGCTGTGTGTGCGCTGATAAAAAAATAAAGCGTGATTGGATAAAGCAGAAGTCTTGCTGCCCACCGGCCGATGTGCACTGCAATCCAGGCGATCACCCTCAGCGACGCAGGTGTACCGCGTTCCGGCAAGTCCCCCCAACGATGCGCGAGCAAGGTTTTAGCCGCGAAAGCTTTCTGGGTCATTTGTATGTAGCGGTGTTCTGTCCGCAAATGGCGCCGGCGAAAAAATGCGGATAGATTTCGCGAATGCCCTCGGTGTCCGGTGCGACCTCGGCATGCTGAAAGCCTGCGCGCGTAAGTGCGCGGCGCCAGTGATCCGCAGTCAGAAAGCCCGGGTTGGGGCGGATTTCGGGATCTGTCTGAACCTCGGTAAAACTTTCCAGAATCTGAAACATCAGCTCGGGGTAGATCGGCTGATTGACATACGGCCGCAGGCATTCGCCGATTACCAGCCAACCATCGTCGGCCAGAGCAAGGCGCGCCTGATTCAAACTAAACAAGAGATCCTTGGAGACGTGCAGCACGTTGACTGCATATACGAGATCGAACTCGCCCAGAGCGACGCCCTGAACATCCCACGGCAAATTGAGGTCGAGCGCGCCCCATTCCAACGGCAGATCGGGATACTGCTTTGCGAGATCGCGTTGACTGCGCCGCCGGAAGAATGCGTTCGGTTCTGTAATGAGATAGCGTTCTAGCCGCGGCAGAAGCGCACGTTCATCGAGGCAGCGCACCAAAGTTTCACTAGCGCTGCCAGCGCCGGCGCCGACTTCTAAAATTCGCAGCCTGGACCGAGTGGACATGCGATCAGTGGCAAGTATCGCACTGACCCAGTTGTTCACCGCGTAAGTTAAATTGCTGTTGCTAAAATAATTGAGCCACAACGGTATTCCCTGCGGTCCGAACAGGCCGTGATCGCCGCTCTGCTCGCCGCGGGCGACCGCTGGATAGAGGCTTGCTGCGTGATCTAATAAATCCAAAGTCGCTGCATTGGCTGGATCAATATTAAGTCCTATTGCACGCAAGCCCTCGAGGCCGGGTTGCCACGGCAAATGTCGTAGATGATAAGAGCGCGTGTCGCGGTTGGTTCGTGCTTCTATGCAGCCAGTCTCGACCAGGCGCTCCAAGATCCAACTCAAGGCGAAACCGAAACGTGGCTGAAAAGAAAGCATGTGACCAAGGTCATCCACCGATCGCCATTCACCGAGTTGATCGATTACACCCAATCGGCTCAACAGATCGATGGCTAATTCGATGCTATAGCGCTCCATCAGTTCGATGCTTTGGTACAAGCGTTCGCTGAACACCGCTGGTGGATAATCTTTGAGCCAATTCGCCAGGCGCGGATCGCGTGGCCCAGCCTTGAATGCAGGCCCCTCAAACGATGCGACGTTCACGAGCTGAGCTTGTCCCGTAACAGACCTGAAGTCGACCTTCGACTATCACCCGGTCATCGACACGACAGCAAAAATCGACCTTGCCCTCAGCGTCCTGACCCACGGAAAGAGAGATGGTGAACGGCTGCTGAGGTTTTAAGGGCGCGAGAAACTTAACTACGCGGATGGCGGTAACGCGAGAACCTCCGCGCCACTCGGTCAAAGCTGCGAGGATTTCATCGAGGATCACTACGCCCGGCACAATAGGCGTACCGGGGAAATGTCCGGGCAAACTGGGATGATCAGCGCTGATCGTTCGACGACCTTCAAAGTTCATGCAATGACTTTTCGCTCACCCCCTCAAATCCAGCAACTCTGCATACAGCGGTGGAATCGCAACGAGTCTGTGCGAGGTCCTTCTCCCGCGACTGCGGGATCAGGACGACGTCTTGGAAGGTGTTGCGCCGAAGCCAGTCCTGTTTGATGATCACGTCATGACAGAGAAAGCGACATTCGGTGCAGGATGTTTTTGGGGAGTCGAAGCGACGTTTCGCCAAATCAAGGGCGTAACGAACGTGACGGCCGGCTACGCGGGCGGAACCAAAGATAATCCGACCTATGAAGATGTTTGCACAGACGAGACCGGACACGCTGAAGTGGTGGAAGTGGAATTCGATCCGTTGCAAGTCAGCTACGACCAACTCCTTGATGTTTTTTGGTCGAACCACAATCCGACGACTTTGAATCGACAAGGCCCCGATGTTGGAACGCAATATCGTTCAGTGATTTTTTATCATTCACCCGAGCAAAAGTTGGCAGCGGAAGCATCGAAAGAAACAATCGACAAAAGCGGGCGGTTTCGTCAGCCGGTGGTAACGCAAATTGAATCCGCTCCAAGATTTTGGCGCGCGGAAGAATATCATCAGCGTTATCTGGAGAGGCGCGGGCAAACGCACTGCGCGATTTGATCCAATCGCGAATGGGTTGCCACGTAATTCGAACGAAGAATTTTGTTGCGGACGCAGCGGATTTTATCGTCGATCAAGCGCACCAGGCGCTTGGCGAGCGCAACCAATTTCGCATTGCGCTCTCAGGCGGAAATACGCCACGGCCGGTTTACGCGCAGCTCGCAGCGATCGCACGCGATCTGCCGTGGAAGGTGATTCAAATCAATTTCAGCGACGAACGCTGCGTGCCACCGGATGACCCGCAGAGCAACTTCAGGATGGCCCATGAAAGTCTCTTTGTGCCTGCAGCTGTTCCGGAAAAATCGATTGCCCGCATGCGCGGTGAAATCGACCCGCAGATTGCAGCCCGTGAATATGAAAATCATCTCGATGTTTTGGCGGCACAACGCGGCGAAACCATCTATCGACACGACCTGATTTTGCTCGGCTTGGGCGATGATGGCCATACCGCCTCCTTATTTCCGAACACGGCTGGCCTAGAGGAAAATAGGCGAAAAGTAATTGCGAATTTTGTGCCAAAATTGAATTCGTGGCGGTTAACGTTCACTTTTCCGCTCATCAATCATGCACGACAGGTCTGTTTTCTGGTGAACGCTACGAAAAACGCCGAGTTGATCGAGCGCGTGCTGGAAGGCGATCAGCAATTGCCCGCTGCGCGAGTGAATCCTGCGACTGGAGAATTGACATGGATTCTCGGGCAAGCTTGATGTTTTTCCTAACCACGAATGGACACGAATAAACACGAATTTTGGAGGGAGTCTGCGCTGTCAGCATCCAAGAATTCTTCCGGTTCGTGAGAATGCGCACAATTATCGTTACAGGCTCGGCGGGATTGATTGGCTCGGAAACGGTAAAGCGATTTGCGAAGGCTGACGCGCGTGTGGTTGGGATCGACAACAATATGCGTGCACAGTTTTTTGGAGCGGAAGCCTCGACCAAAAAAACTCGTGATGATTTGATCGTAAATGTTCGTGGTTACGAACATCATGACCTGGATATTCGGGATGCCGTCGCAGTCACGGAGTTATTCAAACGGCATCGCGGTGCTATCGACGCGATTGTGCATACCGCGTCGCAGCCGTCGCATGACTGGGCGGCTCGCGATCCACAAACCGATTTTACGGTGAACGCCAATGGCACGCTGAATCTGCTGGAGGCGGCGCGGCAATTTTCTCCCGAGGCGCCATTTATTTTTACGTCTACAAACAAAGTCTATGGCGATACGCCGAATCGTTTGCCTCTGCGCGAATTGCCAAAGCGCTGGGAAATCGAGCCGGGACATGAATACGAACCGGGCATTTCCGAGACGATGAGCATCGATTACACGAAGCACTCTCTCTTCGGCGCGTCCAAGGTCGCGGCGGACATTCTCGTTCAGGAATACGGGCGCTACTTTGGAATGCCCACGGTTTCTTTTCGTGGTGGGTGTCTCACCGGCCCGGCGCATGCCGGCACGGAGCTGCACGGTTTTCTTTCTTACCTGATGATCTGCACGGTGAGCGAGCGGCCTTACCGCGTTTTCGGCTACAAGGGTAAACAGGTTCGCGACAACATACACAGCTTCGATCTCGTGGAAGCGTTTGCCGAATTCATTCGGGCGCCGCGCGTCGGGGAAGTGTATAACATCGGCGGCAGCCGGCATAGCAACTGTTCTATGCTGGAGGCCATCGATAGCTGCGAAGAAATCAGCGGCCGAAAACTAACGTGGAGTTATGAGGAGACCAACCGCGTGGGCGATCATATCTGGTGGATCAGTGATGTGCGAAAGTTTCAGCAACATTATCCAGGATGGAAATTCCATTACGGATTGCGCGAAATCCTCGACGAAATTTACACAGCGGCGCGACGCTCGTAATTTGGGAATCGAGATTCGTGATTCGATTCCCGTTGCCCGCTATTTTCCATCTTCAAACGACCCTAAAACACCGCCTCGGTCATAACAGGAGTGCCGTAAAGTCATAACACAGGCATGGAAATCCGCCAAAGTTCGCTCATGCATATGAGCGGTGAAAACTCCTCGCGCGTAAGCTGCAACGCAAATGACAGAATCAGCAACGGCTCTTTTAGTGCTCGTGAATTAGGAACCACTGAGCACCATTGAGGGATTACTCGCAAGGAAGCCACCTTCCATGCAACCAGACACTTCGTTTCATTCGACCCTGGCTTTCCGGGAACGATATCGGGACGATTACTGGCGAAATAATGATCCGATTGCCGAGGATCGTTTGCTATGGCGAGCCCAGGCGTTTCGGCACGCGGTTCATCTCTTTCCAGGGCAGACGATTCTTGAGCTAGGCTGCGGAGAAGGGCTCTTCACACGCGCACTTTTGCGAGTATGCCGCGGGGAGAATCCGATTACCGCGGTGACATTTCAGAAGTCCGCCGCAGATCCAACGGATATCAGAAGGAAAGTCGAGCTTCTGGAATTTTCCGACTTTTCCACTTCACTGAGGGGCCGGCGCTTTGATTGCGTGGTTGCAATGGACTTGGTGGATCGTCATCACGCTTCGCAACTCCTAAGGAGTGTGTACGAGCTTCTTGGGCCGGGAGGCAAGATGGTGTTTTACGAGAGTAACCCATTGAATCCATTTCTTACGCTGCGCCGCCTCTTCCGGCGTTTGTTGGGCAGTCAAGATGCGCGGCGTCTTCTTAGCCGATCTCAACTCTACAGCCTTCTCGTGAGTAGCGGATTCGTCCAGGTTTACGCGATTTATAATGACTTTGTCTTTGCTCCTCTGACACGGCGCCTGATCTGGCTCTTGCGTAATCTGTCGATTCTACTGGAGAACGCACCTGCTGTACGGGCATTGGCGGGTTCAATTCTTGTCCACGCGCAAAAACCACCAGAAGGGATGGCTGTGCCGAGGGGAACACGGATTACACACGAATCATTGCGAGGTGCAGTCTCCGTTGTCATCCCATGCCGCAACGAAGAGATGAACATCAGGCCCTTGGTGAACCGGCTTCTTAATTTGTACGGAGACTCCGTGTATGAGATTATACTCGTTAACGACGGTAGCACCGATGGTACTGCGGCAGTAATGGCCGACATTGCCCAGCAGAATAACCGCGTTAAACCTCTGCATCGCGGTCCGCCGAATGGCGTCGGTCGCGCCATAGCCGAGGGACTGTCCCAAGCCGGTGGACACTACGTGTTAACAATGGATTGCGATTTTGCACATCTTCTGCCCGAATTTCGCGACCTCTTCGATTGTGCTGTCGAGGGCTATGACGTCGTCGTCGGCAGTCGGTTTTCCCGGCGTAGCGTTCTCCTTAACTATCCTTTTCTGAAAATCGCGGCAAATCGGGGCTTTCATTTGTTGGCGCGGCTGCTGCTTTTGCGAAATTTTCGCGATCTTACGAATAACCTTAAGCTGATGCGCCGAGAGGTCGTAGCGGATCTGCAACTTCGTCAGCCCGGTTTCGCTGTGAACGCCGAGACCGGGCTCCAGCCACTTATCCTTGGCTATCGCGTGAAAGAGGTGCCGATTTCGTGGATCAATCGATCTCCGGAAATGGGCGCATCGTCATTCAGGCTCATTCGCGTGGGCGGTGGTTACTGGCAGGTCCTTCTAAACATCTGGCTCAGACAAGTATTCAGGGCAGGTTCGTACTGGGATTTGCACCGACGGTCCGTAAGCGCGGATACGAAGTAGAATGTAACAAATTCACGAGGGGGAATCGCCCGATTGACGGTGAATCATGCCCAATGATCGTTTAGAACCCGATGACCCCGATATTCCGTAAAACGCCAAGCTCTGCCCCGGCTCCGGAACCACCGCAGGCTGCGTGGGGACGTATGAATTGGTTGCTACTGCTCGTCACCTTCGGATTGATTGCGGTCCTTCAGATCCTTGTCGCGGGCCGGAGTGGACTTTGGGCTGACGAAGTTTTCTCGCTGGCATTGGCAACGGGACATAGCCTCGAGCACGCAGCCGCCGTGGCCGACCCACGGCGAGGGGATTTCGTTGAGCCTAACCACCCCGTGCCGGCAGAGGAGTTTTCTCGCTATCTCAAGCACGACGACCCTCCAGCCAATCCTGCGCGTGTGGTTCGGGCCGTATTACTCTCCGATACGAACCCACCACTTTATTACCTCTTGCTCTACGGGTGGACAATCGCCTTCGGGACGAGTGACATCGCCCTTCGCTTATTCTCGATTATGTGCGCACTGGCTTGTCTTCCGCTACTTGCCGGCATTGCGCGGCGTACAGGGGCAGAAGTTTTTTCCAGCTGTGTTCTTTTCGCATTCTCCCCATTGGGAATTTACTATTCGACAGAAGGGCGGATGTACTCGCTCCTGTGGCTGTGCGTGCTTGCAACGACATGGGCTTCGCTCGTCTTACAGCAACGCGGCGAAGGTATCGCGATTTATGCTCTTTGGATCCTGGCGTCAGTGGCTGGATTTTTGAGCCACTATTTCTTTGTGTTTCCATGGCTGGCCGTTGTTGCATATCTCTCGATTGCGCCAGGGAAACTCACGAAGTTAAAACTGGCGGTGTGTCTATTGGTGACCGTTATTTTAATTCTCCCATGGTACATAAAACTCCCGGAGAGCCTTGCCACCTGGCGAATTACAAAGGATTGGCTGAAATGGCGACCGCCGGGATTTTATCGCTGGGTTGCATCACTCGAGCTCGTGGTTCAGCCCTTTTCTGGAGGCGATTATCGAATCTCAAATGCCGTCGCCCTAATTCTCTTCGGCTTGATTGGCATCGTCATGGTTTCGCGTCTGCGTATACAGGTATTCGGCAAACATCGGCTTTTGCTCTGGCTTTCATTCACCGCTGCCTGCGTGGGTCCTCTCGCTTTTGATCTGGTGCAGCACACCTATACGGTTGCGGTCCCGCGCTATGCAGTTGCGGCATTACCATTCGCATACCTGCTGGCGGGCGTCGGGCTTGCCTGCGTGAGCCGTCATACGAGATTCATTATGCTCATTCTCATAATCGCGGCTTGGGCACCGACCACCATGGGTATTTATCGCAGCCGTTGGCGAGGTTGGTCACCCCTCCGCGAGATCTCACATGCGGCCTGCGCGAATGCCGGTCCTTCCGATTTGATACTTATCCATTCTATCCCATCAGGGGTAATAGGCATTGCTCGTTACGCTCACGATTCTGCTGGAGTGGCTTCGTGGGTCGGACAGCTCGGAACGCGTCGGGTGCCGGAATCATTGCGCTCGCTGGCTAATGGGCGCACGCGGATCGTTTTAGTGAAGGTGCATGAGGTTGGTGAGCCTGCCCCGGAGGAACACTGGTTGCGTGCCAACGCTGTCGTCTTTGGCGAGACAGATCTGGGTTCGGGCAAAATCGTGGACTTCCGGCCACGCGGTGCAAAGACATTCTAAGCAGATTGCAAAGAGAAGGGCAGGGAACCGAGATTCGAGAATCGATTCACAATTCACGATGTAGCGATTCAGTGCCCTCAATATTCTTCGCCCTCGTCTTCTCTTGGCGGCACGACGCGATCGTCAACTGCGTATGCATGAAGCATTACCGCGATGAGATAGAAGAAAAAGAGGCCGATCCCGAATCCTGCGGAGGCGATTGCAGCTAGAAACACGAAAATCCCGACGGGAACAGCGCCAGCCATCCACAAAAAGCCCGCCAGTCTGTGTCCCTTGTAAATATGCCCCAAACCGGGAATCACACTTAGTATAACCGCCACCGCGTCGCTCGCTTTGCCTTCCGCAGTTTCAGTGGCACCGCGCGTCCAGTCGCATCGGTCACAGCGTTCCGCGTCCTTCGGTAGGAGATGCCCACAGTACGGACAGGGCATTGTATCCCCCGCGCTCGGTCCGGGCCGAGTGGCTGGTGCGTCCGTGTACTCCACGCTCATTTCAATCATTGAAGGTCACAAGCGGCGCGGAATTCGTCAAGTAAACTTGCAGTTGGCCGC
>WNFZ01003099.1_pt1 | contig 34205 bp, 30 predicted proteins | sample 5400081 | NCBI WGS metagenome assembly WNFZ01 (sample SAMN13153365, study PRJNA577476) | soil metagenome | isolation source: 80 cm soil or saprolite under grassland replicate 1 | place: USA:California | collected 2016-06-15 | reverse complement strand
CGGACCCGGGCTTTTAAACGATCTGCCGCGCCGGGGTTCTGGTTTGAAAGTGGCCACGAAAGCTTACCTCAAACCATCAAAACCATCATACAAGGCTTTATTCTGCCGCCCGCGTTCGCGGGCTTGGGTACAACAAACGTGCTTTGTGTAAAAGTTTGGGTAATGACAAGGGGTTGAAACCCACGGCTAAATTCAGGCGCCGCCGCCGCGGCGGAAGAAGCGTTGTTATTTTTATTTCTCAAGGACCATTGCGGCGCCGCTTATCAAGGTGGAATGCGGGATTAGTTAATTGGCGGCGGTATCAGGTAAACTAAAGGCCCGGCGTCCCCCGTCGATAATCGAACAAGACTATTTCAAGCATTTCGTGATCACATGAAAACTTGGCCAGGACGACCATATCCACTCGGCGCCACATGGGATGGAAGAGGCGCGAATTTCGCGCTCTTTTCCGAAAACGCCACGGCCGTCGAGCTGTGTCTGTTCAGCAGCGACGATCCGAACCGCCAGACGGATCGCATTCGCATGACGGAACGAACCAATTACGTCTGGCACGCCTATCTGCCTGACGCGCGTCCTGGATTGCTTTACGCCTATCGTGTGTATGGCCCGTTTGAGATCAGTAACGGGCATCGATTTAATTCAGCCAAGCTGCTGCTGGATCCTTACGCCAAGGCCATCGAGGGAGACATTAACTTGAACGACTCGATGTTCGGATACACTATTGGCGATCAGAAGGAAGACCTGTCGCACGACGGGCGCGACAGCTCGGCATACCTACCCAAGTGCGCGCTGATTAACACGAAATTCGACTGGGAGGGTGACGCCCCGATCCGAACGCCGTGGAGCCAGACCTTGATCTATGAGCTGCATGTCAAAGGGTTCACGGCGCGCCACCCGGCGGTCCCGGAGAAGATGCGCGGGACTTACGCGGGACTCGCCCGCCCCGCGGTGATCGAACACCTGAAGACGTTGGGCGTCACCGCCCTCGAACTGATGCCGATTCATCATTTCGTGGTCGAAAAACATCTGCTCGACAAGGGGCTGACCAATTACTGGGGCTACAACTCGATCGGTTATTTCGCGCCCGATCCCCGCTACTCATACTCAAGACGCCAAGGCGGGCCTGTTGACGCGCAGGTGGTCGAATTCAAAACGATGGTGAAACACCTGCACCGGGCCGGGATCGAAGTCATCCTGGACGTCGTCTACAACCACACCGCCGAAGGCAACCACATGGGGCCGACGATATGTTTTCGCGGCATAGACAACGCGTCCTACTACCGGCTGGTCGAGGGCGACCGGCGTTATTACATGGACTACACCGGCTGCGGCAACACGCTGAACATGGTTCACCCGCGCGCGATCCAGCTCATCATGGACAGTCTGCGCTACTGGATTCAGGAGATGCATGTGGACGGGTTCCGGTTCGACCTGGCGGCCGCGCTGGCGCGCGAACTGCACGAAGTCGACCGTCTCGGCGCGTTCTTCGACGTCATTCATCAAGACCCTGTGATCAGTCAGGCCAAGCTGATCGCCGAGCCGTGGGACCTGGGCGAGGGCGGCTATCAGGTCGGTAACTTCCCCGCGCAGTGGGCGGAATGGAACGGCATTTATCGAGACACTGTGCGCGGATTCTGGCGCGGCGACGACGGGCTGGTTTCGGACCTGGCCTACCGTCTGACGGGAAGCAGTGACCTTTACGAAGGCGACGGGCGCAAGCCGTATGCGAGCGTCAATTTCGTCACGGCGCACGACGGGTTCACGCTCGCCGACCTGGTCAGTTACAACGAAAAGCATAACGAGGCCAACGGCGAAGACAATAACGACGGACATAACCACAACCTGAGTTGGAACTGCGGCGTCGAGGGGCCTACGGATGATCCAATCCTCCAAAGGGGCGTGAACGAATTGCGCGCGCGGCAAATAAGGAATTTCATCGCCACGTTGATGCTCTCCCAGGGCGTGCCGATGTTGCAGGCCGGCGACGAGATGGGTCGCGCCCAGAACGGCAACAACAACGCCTACTGCCAGGACAATAAGATCACCTGGCTGAATTGGAATTTAGACGAGTCGCGCGAGCAGTTGCTGGAATTCACGCGCCTGATGACCCGGCTCTTCCACGAACACCCCGTGTTGCGGCGAAGGAAGTTCTTTCAGGGGCGGCGCATCCGCGGCTCCGAGGTTCGCGACCTGGTCTGGTTTCGGGCGGACGGCGAAGAGATGACTGAGGACGATTGGAACAACCCGCTGGCGCATTCGATAGCCTTGAGACTTGCGGGCGACGCCATCGACGAGGTCGACGATCACGGCGCCCACATCATCGATGACACGCTGCTCATCGTTATGAGCGCGGAAGCCGGGCCGATCACTTTCACCCTGCCTACCTACCCGAGCGACGTGGAATGGGAATTGATCGTGGACACCAGATTCCCGTCGGGAAGGCCGGCCAAGCGCGTTGCGCGGCGCGGCGGCGCCGAATACGGGATGGAGGCGCGCTCACTGGCCCTGTTCAAGTTGCGAAAAAGGAATAAACGCCCTGCCTTCATGAGTAATATCGCCGTATTTTCGCGGCGACGCCGTCCAGGTCGGGAAAAATGAGCCGCTCGTCTATCCCGACCAGATCGAGCTGGTCGCGGATGCGCGCCACTTCCGCCGCGGGAATGATGAATCTGGTCAGCGCGTCCGCGAGGCAATAATCCGTCAGGAAGTCGGCAAGAGACCGCCGCTTGTCCGAGCATAGACTGAAGACCGCGCACTGCGCCTCGATCCGCGAATCGAGCGAGGGCGGCTCGATCATACAGGCGAAATCTCGCCCCGCCGTCTCCTCTCTCATCAGCTTCCAGGGTGTGAACGGTTCATCTTCTCCGAATAACCTCTGTATGTCCTCGATCAGCAGGGCCAGCTCCGGCAGCCCGAACTTGCGGTGAACCATCTGCCAGTCCAGCCGCCACACGACCCGATCTGAGTCATGCTTTCCGTTAACAGTCGCGAAGTGGGCGGCGACCAGCGGCGAGTAACTCCAGTCGAGCAGCCGCGTAGGCAGCCCGTGATGCTGCGCCAGTACGAGCAGTTCCCACTGATTCACCGACGCCGACGTCAAGTGCGGCCGCGAATAGCGGATGAAATTGCGCAGGACGTGTTCCTCCACGTCCGCCTTCGTGTGCGGAGGGTTCACCCCGCCCAGCTGATCAAGACTGGTCAGTAGCGGCCAGTCCGGATCGAACATGCCACGATAGATGCCGACGTCACGACGCCGCCCCGTCTTGGCGTCCGGTTCGGCGGGCGTCGCCACGTCAATCAGATCGCCAAGACTATTGATCCGAATCTCAGTAATGGAACACTGCTTCTCCATCATCACGCATGTCACGTCGGGCGCCCGTCGCTCATCTTTAAGCCGGAGCGCCTTGATGAATTAGTTAGTGACTCTTTCGGGATTGCCGCACGGCAATCTTTTATATCAGCAGGCGAACCGCAAAACCACCCGTCGAAGATATTTGAGGCGTGTGCAAATTAAAGTTGAATACAGTCAACCACATGAAATGGCGACAGCCTTTGGATTGCGGTGGCTCGACACCGCTTTGGTAGTCCGCTTCGATTCCAGGGCAATGATTGAAAGGAAGCCTACTCGGGTCTTTTGTCCCTGGAATTTGTAGAATCCGGAGGCGACTACCAAAGCGGTGTCGAGCCACCGCACTCCAAAGGCTACGCCGATCTGATTTATGCACACGCTTCAGATATTTGACGTGTCACTAATCCATTTGCAAGCTGCAAGAGGGCGATGCGCGGTTACCTGAATTGCGCGAGGCGCGAAATTACCCAAAGCAAGTCGCTGCGCATTAAGCTCCAGCCGTTGCGCGCTATGGAGGGCCTGGCGCCTGCCAAATGGAAGGCGTTTATGCTGTATGCTATGCTGAATCTTGTGAGTGAAACGTTACCTCACAAAAGGGAGAGTCCAATGAATCACGCGACCCAGAAGGATTGAGCATTATGGCTACCGTGAAACGACCGAAAAAAAAAGCGCCGACCAAGACGGATGGTTTGGTGGAGATGAGCTGGGACCCGATCACCCGAATCATCGGGAGCCTGGGCGTCTACACCAAGATCGATTTTAAGAACAAAGAGGTCGCCGAGTGTCACACCACCTCTTCGATTTTCCGCGGCTACAGTGTCTTCATGAGAAACAAAGACCCGCGTGACGCCCACTTCATCACCAGCCGCATCTGCGGCATCTGTGGCGACAACCATGCGACCTGCGCCGTCTACGCGCAAAATATGGCCTTCGGAGTGATACCGCCCGCTCTGGGCGAGTGGATCATCAACCTCGGCGAGGCCGCCGAGTATATGTTCGACCATAACATCTATCAGGATAACCTCGCCGGCGTGGACTTTTGCGAGCGGATGGTCAAGGAGACCAACCCCGGCGTGTTGGATAAAGCCGAGAAAACGGAAGCCCCGGGCGGCGAAGTCCATGGCTACCGCACGATCGCCGACATTATGCGCGCGCTCAACCCGTTCAGCGGGGAGTTTTATCGCGAGGCTCTGCAAATGAGCCGACTGACTCGTGAGATGTTTTGCCTGATGGAAGGCCGTCATGCGCACCCTTCGACCCTCTATCCGGGCGGTGTGGGAACCGTGCCCAGCCATCAGGTCTTCACCGATTATCTGGTCCGGCTGATGAAGTACGTCGAGTTCCTGAAGAGGGTCGTTCCCCTGCACGATGACCTCTTCAATTTTTTCTACGAAGCCTTGCCCGGATATGAGAAGGTTGGCGCCAGGCGGATCCTGCTCGGCTGTTGGGGTTCATGGAACAACCCTGAAGTCTGCGACTACGCCTATCAGAACATGTCCGAGTGGGGCCGGGCGATGTATGTCACGCCGAGCGTGATTGTAGACGGCGAAATAGTCACTAACGATCTGGTCAAGATCAATCTTGGCATTCGCATTCTGCTCGGCAGCTCCTTTTATGAGGGCTGGGATGACGCGGAGAAATTTGTCGAGAGAGACCCGCTCGGCAATCCGGTCGATCAACTCCACCCCTGGAATCAGACCACCATTCCCAAGCCTCAGAAGCGCGATTTCACGAATAAGTACACCTGGGTCATGTCTCCACGCTGGCGCGACGAACGGACCGGCGAACACCTGGCGCTGGACAGCGGCGGCGGGCCGCTCGCCCGTCTCTGGGCGACCGCGCTCAACGGTTTGGTTGACATAGGCTACATCAAGGCCACAGGTAATAGCGTGAAGATCAATCTGCCGAAAACGGCCATGCTGCCGGAGGCCGAATTTGAATGGAAGATCCCGAGGTGGAGCAACGCCATCGAGCGAAATCGCGCTCGGACTTACTTCCAGGCGTATGCGGCGGCGGCGGCTCTTTATTTTGTCGAGCGGGCGCTCGCCGAAGTGCGCGCAGGCAGAACCAGGACATGGACGGAATTCTCGACGCCGGAGGAAGCGATCGGCTGCGGCTTCCATGAGGCCGTACGGGGCATGCTCTCTCATCACATGGTTATCCGTGATGGAAAAATCGCCAATTATCACCCGTATCCGCCGACGCCGTGGAACGCCAGCCCGCGCGACATTCACGGCACGCCTGGTCCCTACGAGGATGCGGTGCAAGGTACGCCCATCTTCGAAGAGAATGGGCCCGATAATTTCAAGGGGATTGACATCATGCGCGTAGTGCGGAGCTTTGACCCTTGCATGCCTTGCGGAGTGCATATGTATCTGGGCAACGGCAAGGCGCTGGAAACGCGCCATTCACCGATGTTCGGCCTGGTCGGGAAACAATGACAGGTCTTGCGTGCTCTATGATTATCCGCAGGTCGCCCCGGAAAGCGCGGGCGATTTCTACGACGGAACGGAAATTGACGAACTGCTCACGCTGCGCGTCATGACGATGACGGATCAGGAGAAGCAAGAGATGCGTCTGGTAGACGAGCGCGCCCGCCAGATACTCGAGAGAACCGAAACGCTTTCTCCGGAGCGGTTGATGAAACTCCATGGGGCGGTTCGCAGCCTCCGGCGATTCGAGGGTGAGTAACGATGAACGATTGGGAATGGCGCCTCCTGGAAGAGAAAACTCCCTTGGAACACATCCACGTCTTCGAGACGGACCTCAGGCCAGGCGATCGTGTCAGGCTGCGGCCACGAAAAGGCGGGGACATTCTCGACAGTGAGCTCGCAGGCCGAACCGGCGCCATCGAGTCCATCGAGCAGGACTATGAGGACCGAATCCATTTGGCGGTCGTTCTGGATGATGATCCGGGAAGAGATCTTGGCCTGCTGCGACTCCCGGGCCATCGCTTCTTCTTTTCTCCTGAAGAAGTCGAACCGCTCCGGCCTGAAGAGAAGGAAGGGGCCGACCGATGACACGTCCGTACATCCTCGTCGCCGGCGTCGGCAACATCTTCCTGGGCGATGACGCCTTCGGCAGCGAGGTGGCGAGACGGTTGGCCGAACGCATGCCGCCGGACGAAGCGCGAGTGGTTGACTTCGGCGTCCGAGGTTTTGATCTGGCTTGCGCCTTGATGGAAGGCTATGAAGTCACCGTTCTCGTGGACGCGACTCCGCGAGGCGGCGCGCCGGGCACGCTCTATGTTATCGAGCCTGACCTGAGCGAACTGGACGCGTCGAATTCTCAGGAGATGATGATCGACACTCACGGCATGAATCCGATGAAGGCGCTCGGTCTGGTCAAGGCGATGGGCGGGGAGTTCAAGCGGATTCTACTGGTCGGATGCGAGCCGGCGACGACCGGCGACGACGAAGAGCGAATGGGTTTAAGTGAACCGGTCCGGGCGGCCGTTGATGAAGCGGTTGCCCTTGTCGAGTCGCTCATTTCGGAAATCATCGGTACAGTACCGCGCGCGTAAGCAAGCGGCTGCCTCATAGAGCAGCCGCTTGCTTACGCGCGCGGTACTGTACCAACGCGGAACAGCCGGCGAAACATGCATGAACTTTCCATCGCCCTTAGCATTGTAGAATTGGCCGCGGAGGAGGCCGAGCGCCGGGGCGCCGTCCGGATCGACGCGGTCCATCTCAGACTGGGAGACATGTCAGGCGTGGTGAAGGAGTCGCTCCTGTTCTCTTATGACTTGGCTTGCGAAGGCACGCCGCTCGAAGGCTCCTCTCTGGTCATCGAGGAGGTCCCGGTAATGGTCTATTGCCCGGCCTGCGGGATCGAAACGAATCCATCTTCAATCCAGAGCCTCTGCTGTCCGGCCTGCGAGACCCCGACGCCGGAGGTTACGCGTGGAAAAGAAATCGAAGTCGTCGCCCTGGAGATACGAACATGAACACACAACCCCGTCTGGTCGAAGTCAGAAGAAAAGTGATGAACCAGAACGACCTGCTCGCCCGCGCCTTGCGAGAACGCTTCCGCGAGGCCGGAGTGTACGTGGTCAGCCTGGTCTCAAGCCCGGGTTCCGGCAAAACCACTTTTCTGGAGAGATCGCTCACGGCGCTTCGCCCGCTGTGCCGCGTCGCCGCGATCGTCGGGGATCTCGCCACCGACAACGACGCCGCGCGGCTGGCCAGAAGCCAGGTCCCGGTCAGGCAGATCACCACCGGCGCGGTGTGCCACCTCGACGCCGCAATGATAGAGGCCGCGCTCACCGGCTGGGATCTCGACGAGATGGACATTCTGTTCATCGAAAATGTGGGCAATCTCGTCTGTCCTTCTGGCTACGACCTCGGCGAGGATCTGCGCATGGCGCTAGTCTCCGTGACTGAAGGCGAGGATAAGCCGCTCAAGTATCCCACCATCTTCAATAGCGCGGACGTGGCCGTGATCACGAAGGTGGACTTGGCCGAAGCGGCTGAATTCGACGCTTCGGCCGCGAACAAAAACATTCAATCGGTTCGCCCCGGCATGCCCGTCCTCCGAGTTTCGGCGAAGACCGGCGAGGGGATGGAGGAGTTGCTGCGATTCCTCGCGTCACGCATCGCCGAGTCACGACCCGGAGGCGCCGGCAATCAATTGGCTCTCCACATCGATGAGCCTCTTCGGACGTCAGGCTAAATCAGGACAACCAAGATTTGGACATCAAACCGCCGCAGGACGCCGCAGGGACGCAGAGAAAGACCAGCCTTGATCGTTCTCTGCGCGCCTGCGGCGTCCTGCGGCGGTTTGACTATCTGTACTAATCTTACGTGGTCTGATTTTGAGACCGGAAAAAATAATATTCGTGAAGATTCGTGTTCATTCGTGGCTAAAAACATCTCGCCACCCCGAAGTTGGCGCCACAAAATCGGTTAGCGCCAGGACAATTTGAGGATCACGGTCCCGGCGGTTCCACCACCGGCTAATATCCGGCGTCTCTCCGGGACGAAGAGTAATTACGAAAACATCGGGATGCTCGACCGAGACGAGTTGCGCATCGGCGACTACGTGCTGATTCACGTCGGATTCGCCATGAGCAAAGTGGATGAGAAGGAGGCCGTAGCGACGCTGCGGCTCCTGCAAGACCTGGGCTCTTATGAGGCGGAGGTCGCACAAGATGAAATTCATTGATGAATACAGGCAGGGAGAAATCGCGCGCCGGCTCACCCGGCAGATTGCGCGTCTGACCGACCGGCGGGACTGCCTGCAGGCGAACAAAAAGAGATATGACAAAAGACTTCATCTCTTCGCCGCTCTTCGGTCGGGTTGAGCGGGCGCGGCGAAGGAAGACAAAGTTCAAAGACACACGCATCACGTTGGCGCACGGCGGCGGCGGCAAGGCCATGCGCGAGCTGATCGCGGTCGGCGCCGCCGAGATCGCCGACGCGGTCGTCGCCGGCCTGAGAAAGTATCCTAACGGCCGGGACGCTTGCGTCATCGGCGAAGTGAAGGCCGAGCCGCGCGGAATGGTCGTTCTGGAGACCGTCTTTAGCGGAGCCAGAATAGTTGATATGCTTGTGGGTGAACAGGCGCCAAGAATTTGTTAGCGCAAATGAAAGAATGAAAGAGCGCCACGTAGTAACGACTTTAGTCGTTACGGCAGAATCTGTTAGCGCAAATGAAAAAAATGAAAGCGCGCCACGTAGTAACGACTTTAGTCGTTACTACGTGGCGGAGGAGAAATCAAAATGCCGGACACGGACGTTGTTGCAGCGAGTGAAGTCCGAGAGCCTCAACCGATCGAGGAGATCGATGTTCTATGGATAACAGCGGGTCTGGGTTGCGATGGCGATACGATTGCGATCACAGCCGCCACCCAGCCCAGCATCGAAGACCTCGTCCTCGGCGCCATACCGGGAATCCCGAAGGTGAATTTTCGCAATCCGGTGTTGGCATATGAAGTCGGCGCCGATTTCATGAAATACCTTTATCTGGCCGACGATGGTAAACTTGGACCATTCATCCTGGTCATTGAAGGTTCCGTCCCCAACGAAAATATCAAGAGTGAAGGTTATTGGGCCGCTTTCGGAGTGGATAAAGAAACGGGTCAGCCAATTACCACCTGCGAGTGGATCGACAGATTGGCGCCCAAAGCCTGGGCCGTGATGGCGGCCGGGACCTGTGCGACTTACGGGGGAATCCACGCGATGGAGGGAAACCCCACGGGCTGCATGGGCCTGGCGGACTACCTGGGTTGGGATTGGAGGTCCGGGGCGGGAATTCCGATTGTGTGCGTGCCGGGATGTCCGGTCCAGCCCGATAACTTCATGGAGACCCTGCTTTACCTGCTCTTTCAAGCGGCGGGGAGCGCGCCCATGATCCCTCTCGATGAAGCCCTGCGCCCGACGTGGCTTTTCAGCCAAACGGTGCATGAAGGGTGTGACCGCGGAGGCTATTACGAGCAAGCCGATTTTGCCGAAGAGTACGGGGAGCGGGAATGTATCGTGAAACTGGGATGCTGGGGGCCGGTCGTTCAGTGCAACGTCGGGAAACGTGGCTGGATGGGTGGCATCGGCGGCTGCCCGAATGTGGGAGGGATATGTATCGGCTGTACGATGCCCGGATTTCCGGACAAGATCATGGCCTTTATGGATCAGCCGCCAGGCTCGCTCCTGTCTTCAAACGCGGTCACTACCTACGGCAGGACGATTCGCGCGCTGCGCAGGTTTACTCAGGAGTCACTCAATAAAGAGCCCGACTGGCGGCGTAAGGGGGAGAAAGGATAAAGATACGAGTCCTTGAGGACGCTATGCGGAATGGAAGAGAAAAGCATTCTTTTGAGGAGAGCGGTCATATCAGCCCGTCGGAGGCGGAAGCCATTCTTCAGAGGCTTGCGAACCTGTCCGCTCCATTTGAGGCCGCTGTCCGTCAACTAGATAGCGGGTCTATTAACCGGCGAAAGGAGACAAAGACCGCAGCGGCGACCTTGCCTGATCTTGAGGCCAAATACCGGACTCTTGTGGAGCAAATTCCCGCCGTCGTTTTCATGGCTTTTCTTGATAGAGGCATCAGCGAGGCTTACATCAGCCCACAGATCGAGTCAATATTGGGTTTCTCCCAGCAAGAATGGCTGAATGATCCGGTACGATGGTACAGCCAGATTCATCCTGACGACAAAGCTCGTTGGAGCGTCGAAGCCGCAAGCCTGTTCCTTTCAGGCGAGCCGTTGCAATCCACATACCGGGTGATGGCCCGCGACGGGCATGTGGTCTGGTTCCACTGTGAAGCGAAAATGGTCCGCCACGACGACGGGCGGCCGTGGTTCATTCACGGGGTCGCCTTCGACATCAGCGATTTTAAGCAGTCAGAGGAGGCGCTCAAGAAAGCTCACGACGAGCTAGAAATGCGAGTCCGGCAGCGGACGGCGGAGTTGGCGAGAACGAACGCGGACCTGCAAGCGGAAATCATCGAGCGCAAGGCGATCCAAGTGCAGCTTGAAGGAGAGAGAGAGATCGTCGAGACGGTGAATCGTACCGGGCGGATACTTTCGGCTGAGCTCAAATTGGATGGGCTGATGCAAGCTCTCACGGACGCGGCGACCGAACTGGTCGGGGCGCAATTTGGCGCTTTCATTCACAACGTTCCGGAGGAGAGCGGCGGCTCGTACATTCTTTACACGTTCTCCGGCGCCACGCGCGAACACTTTGAGCGTCTCCTCCTACCAAGGGCCACCGACCTCTTTGGCCCGACTTTTCGCGGCGAAGGAATAGTGCGCGTTGATGACGTGAAGCAGGACCCGCGCTTCGGAAAAAACCCGCCGTTTAACGGGATGCCGTCTGGCCACTTACTCGTCACGAGCTATCTGGCGATACCTATCGTTTCCCGCTCAGGCGAGGTTTTGGGAGGACTCTTCTTTGGCCATCCTGAGGCCGGAATCTTTTCCGAGCGCTCGGAGCGAATTGTAGCGGGTTTAGCCGCCCAGGCCGCCATCGCCATTGACAATGCGCGTCTATACGCTGCCGAACAGAGGGCGCGCGCCGAGGCGGAGAAGGCAAATCGCCTGAAAGACGATTTTCTCGCGACCGTTTCACATGAACTGCGCACCCCTTTACACGCGATGTCCGGATGGGTACAGCTCTTGCGGAGGGGGAGCCTGGATGCGAGGAGCGCTCAACAGGCGATGGAGATCATTGAGCGTAACCTCCATGCGCAGCGGCGGATCGTCGAGGACATCCTTGACGTCTCTCGCATTATTACCGGGAATCTGCGCATTGAAATGGCTCCGGTGGATCTTCCCCTGGTAATAGAAGCGGCGGCCGACTCGATGCGCCCGGCGGCCCAAGCCAAGGGAATCGAGTTGCAAACAACGCTCGATCCGAAGGCGAACCGAGTCTTCGGAGACGCCGGTCGTTTACAGCAAGTGGTTTGGAACCTCATTTCCAACGCCATCAAGTTTACCCCCCCGAAGGGGCGCGTTCAGATTCTGACGGAACGTATAGACTCTCACATCGAAATCAAGGTGATTGATACGGGGCCGGGCATCATGCCCGAGTTTTTACCTTATGTCTTCGACCGCTTCCGCCAGGAAGATTCCTCGATCACGCGCGCGCAGGGCGGACTGGGTTTGGGGCTGTCAATCGTTCGACACCTCGTCGAACTCCACGGCGGGACCGTGACGGCGGAAAGCCGCAGAGACGCTCATGGCGCGATCTTTACCATCAGGCTTCCGCTCGCAGCCGAGGGCGGCGCCCAATCCCATCCGGCCGCCCAAGCCATGCGGTTCAGTCAGGCCTCGCGGCAGGACTCGCCCCAAAACCACACTTCATCTTTGGAAGGCCTCAGAGTGCTCCTGGTTGATGACGAGACGGACGGTCGTGAATTGGTCACGATGATGCTTGAACAAAATGGAGTTCAGGTCAAAGCGGCGGCGTCAGCCGACGAGGCGCTTCAAACGTTCGCTGAATGGAAACCCGACATCCTCGTCTCCGACATCGGAATGCCTGAGGAGGACGGTTATTCCCTCATCCGCAAAGTCAGGGCCCTCCCGCTAGAACAGGGCGGAAACGTGCCGGCCGCGGCGCTCACAGGATATGTTAGCCAGGAGGATTACTCGAAAGCGCTCTCGGCAGGCTATCACTCGCACATAAAGAAGCCGGTCGAACTAGAGGAACTCATCGCCGTCGTCGCAAGTCTCACCGGACGAACCTAGCAAGTTTGAGCATCGGGTTAGCCGAGGAACGATATGGAAGGCTTGATTCTCCGACATACCTTTCATAGAATGCGCCCCACTCCCACAACACCCCTCCCTGTTTAACCCCTTTACCAGAGGACGATCATGAAATCGACCGGCAGACAAACAGGCAATCAACCGACCAGCCAGACCCGGCGATCAAGCCAGAATCTGCAGGAGCAAATTTCGCGCCGCGCTTATGAACTTTACATCGAGCGCGGTGAGCATAGCGACACAAATCAGAATTGGCTCGACGCGGAAAAGGAAATCTTGGGCGCGCCTGTTCAACCCACGTCAGAGCAAACGCAAGCCGCGTCGGGCGGGCGGTAAAGCTGACTTCATTACAGGTCAGGAATGGGTAGCGGCTTCCACCATCGCGCGCAGGTCTGAGCGCGTCCGGCGCGTAGCGCGCCATCTTACAGGGGGAAGACTCTGAACAGAACGTCAGACAAATCGTCACCTTCAATAATCGCAATTCGAGCTCGCGACACGCCTTGTTCTTGCGCCATTTGCCGAATGCGCCGGGCGGCGGCGCGCGGGTTGGCCGCCCCGAAATTGCTCACGATGGGAATGCCGTGCTCCAAGCATCGGCGGAGCACAGGCCGCGCCATAGCTTCCAACAGAGGCGCATACCCGCCGTCGGGATTTTTGCGGCGGTCGAGTTGCGCCAGCGCCAGCGTACGTTCCGAGAGCATCTCGAAGATCAGCGCGCCCGCGCCGCCGCGCGCGATCAGCGTCTCTACAATCGGCGCCGCCGCGTCCGTCCGGTCGCCGCCGAAGCCCGCGGCGCAGCCAATGGCAAATGTCTCGTGACGCATCTCGGCCCCTTAACGCAGAACGTTGCTCTCGTCGGCCTGACGAACCAGGCGCTCGGCGTCTTCCGGCAGCAGAAAATGCCGTCGCAATAAACTCTCCGCCGCCTTCTTCACAGCAGCTACGTAGCCCGCGTGATCATGGTATCGTTCTTCCAGTGACAGGCGCGGGTCGCCTGTCGCCAATCGTTCAGCTTTCGTTTTAGCGAACGGGATGAATCCGCCGGCGAAGCCACAGCCGCGCCCTTTGTAGAAGCCCGCGCGCGTGACGTTCCAGCCCAGATACGCGCCGAGCGGCGCTTGATGTAATGGCGACGGAATGCCGCTTGTTTCGTTGCCGTCGGCGTCTACTTTCGGGACGAGCATAGGCAGGACGCGCTTGATGACTGGCGGCTGCAATGTCATCAGGCCCGACAAATCGCTGTATTTGAATTCCGGCCCGAAATCGTAATCGAGCAACGGATTGATAAGGTTGTCAGGCAGCGGCATACCGGGAATCAATGGGAAACCCATCGCTCTGTGATCCGGGGGCGCGAGTTGGCCTTGATCCAAACGCGGGTAGACGCTCGGCGGCGGCTCAACATCCTTTACCACCCAATCTGTCAGCGCGACGATCAAGGCGCGCATAGTTTCCGATTGAGAGTTGGGATTGTTGGGCAATTCACAGGCGCCCGGCGCGGCGGCCACTTCGGCGCTGAAGCCGCCGCGCCCGCCGCCATGCGTCGTGCCTGGAAAGTAATAGCGGCGCACGTTCGGCGGCAGTGGGATGTCCAGATCCGCTTTTGTGCCGATCAGGTTCGGCGACATTCGCAGTCCCCAGAATTCCGCCGAACCGAAGGTCTCAAAAATCTTCGGGCAAGTTTTCGTCGCCCGGCAACGGTCAAGCATGCTTGCCCTCTTTCGACCGCGCGTGGCGTCTTCGTACTCGCCCCACCAGAGCGGCGGCTCGCTGCCGGCTTCGTGCAAATTCGCCGCGCCGCCGGGAGTGGCGAAGCGGATGTTCATCGCCAATTGGCGCCCCGCGATGTGGTCGTTCGCGCCGTCCCACACGATGCTGTTTGCTTCGTCCTGATTGAAGCCCAGATGGATGAAGGTCTTGATGAAATTGCCCGACTGCGAAATACCCTGTGCGATCGAGCGCGTGATTTTTCCGGCCACGGGATTGGCCTGATTACTGTCGTCTTTGGCGGCGCGGCGAAAGAAAGCGTTGATGTCACGCGTCGCCGCAAAGCCGACGCCCAGCGCCAGCGGGTCTTTCGCGGTGTAGCTCAGTTCGTAAAGATACGCCGGATCGAAGCCGCCTTTCACGCACACTTTGTTCGCGTCGGGCGCGCCTGGAAAAGGCGTCTTGTCGCAATCGGCGAACGCCCAATCCGCGCCGGAAATCGGGATGACTGCGCCCTCTTCGGAAGCCCGTTTTGTGAGCGTGGCTTTGGCCGTGTCCAGGCTGGCGGCTTCGTGCGCGACGGGCAGTGACAAGGTGTTCGCGCCTGCGGGCATGTTGCTGAAGCGGGCGAGGGCGAGGCCGACAATGCTCGAACCGTCAAGATTTTTGGCGACCGGAACGGTGATCCTTTCGGCCCCGGGGCGCTGCGGAAGATCGCCCTGCCAGCCGCTATGCAGAATGACGTAACCGCGCTTCAGAAAAAACTCTTCGCCCGTTTCGCCCGCCACGCCGAAGGCTGTCGTCGTGATGCGATTGCCGCGATTCGGCACGGCGTAAAGCAGCACGCCGTTCGCCTTCGCCAAATCCACAGGCTTGACGAGCGTGAATGTCGCTACGTATTCGACCAACCCGCGCGTATTGCGGGGCGCGAATTGAAGGTCGGTAATGATCGTGTTATGCGGGTCTTTGGGATCGAGTTCGCCGTAAGCCTTCCCGACAAGAATTTCGTACTGCCCGACGGCGCCGAAACCCCTGCCTTCATAAGCGGGCGATTGTCTCTGCTCTATCACAATGCGCGTGACGCGCGCCTCGACATTTACGGCGCAACCAAGAATCAGGGTCAGCGCCAGACACACGATGGCTTGTTGCAAAAGGGAAAGGATTGCAGGTTGTTGGTTCATACGGAATTGGTTCGGCCCCACGAGCGCATCGCTAAATCAGAGCAACTGACATTAGCGCACTCAGTTTAATTGAAGCCTGTGCGAAGCCGATTCGTATTCCTGCGCATTTGATTCCAATCAATGCGCCTCCCGCCGAAGACTGCACGCTGGAAGCGATGCGTACCCAGGCTTGCGCTAATCAATGTATGGATTTCAAAGGGCTTTTATTTGCACAGCCTTCAGTTTAATTACAACTGTCGCCCGATGTTGCGATTTCATTCGATGCGCCAATATCAGTTACTCTAATTTACACGCTCGACGCCGCTCACGGCGCCGACGTAAAGCCTATTTCTTGATGTAGAACTGATCGAGGAATTCATAGCGCGCCCGCGCCTTATCGGCTTCTGCGCGGGTATTCAAGTCAATGACAATCCGCTGTCCCTCGCCGAACTTCGGCCAGTTCGGCAATCCCTCGCCGTTCGGATTCCCGGTCTTGATGAAGTTGGCGAAGTAGTCCTGCATGACTTGCGAGACTTTGTAATCATCCGGCGTCCACGCGTAGACCTTGTTCAAATCGAGGTTACCCATCGCGTACTCGATCTCCGCCGAGTGAACCGCGCCACGTGGCTGAGGCCGCGGATTGGCCGCCGCCTGCTGTCCTCGCACGACGCCGCCTGCGAGACCCGGCTGGGCGTCGCCCATCTCCGGCCGCATCGCGGGACGCGGACGGGCGTAAAGATAATAGTAGGTAGGCTTGCCGCCTGTCTTCGTCGCCACGTCTACCCATTTCCACGTGCTGTAGCTGATGAAGCGGTCGCTCGCCAACTCCTGCGCGAGGTCCATTACTTCGGTGTCGTTCGAAGCGGGATAGAGTTTGAATACCTCTTCGCCCTTGCCGGGATAGAGCCGTTCGAGCGCCTTTTGGTAGTTTTCGACCGTCGGTTTCTCGCGCCCCACCACGGCGAAGTAGCCCATCTCTTCGGAATTCACTCCGGCCAGCAGCGGCACGCGAGCTTGTTCGCCCGCCGCAAAAATCTCAAACGGAGATTTGGGGAAGAAGTAACCGTCAACGGTCGGGGTGAACCGAGGTTGGCCGGGTTTCGCCGTGGCTTCGAGCAATTGTTCGGCAGTCATTGCGCGAAGCTCAGCCAATGAGGGCGCGTCGCCCTTGCCGAGACTGGCCGCGAACTTGACGCCTGCCTGCTCTATTTCCGCCAGTGGGGCGGCTGAAAGCGGGCCGAGGATCGAGCCGCTTTCGCCGATCGCGCCCGCGATCAGGTTCTTCGACAGCGGCGAAGCCATCTGCGCGCTGACCGCTATGGAACCGGCGGATTCGCCCGCGATCGTCACACGCTTCGGGTCGCCGCCGAAGGCCGCGATGTTCTGTTGAGCCCACTTGAGCGCCGCGTGCTGATCGAACAGTGCGTAATTGCCGGAGGCGCGCTGCGGCGACTCCTTCGTCAGCTCGGGGTGCGCGAAGAAGCCGAACACGCCCAGGCGATAATTTACGGTAATCGCCACAATTCCCTTCTTCGCCATGCTCTCGCCGTCGTAGCGCCCCTCCGAACCGTCGCCCGCCACAAAACCACCGCCGAAGAAATAGACCAGCACCGGCAGCTTTTCATTGCCTGATTTGGCGGGAGTCCAGACGTTCAAGTAGAGACAATCTTCGCTCATTCCGTTCGAGCGGAAGTTCATGTCGCCGAAGATGGGCCGTTGCATACAGCGCGGCCCGAACTTGTCGGCCTTGCGCACGCCCTGCCAGTTTTTGACCGGTTGGGGCGGCTTCCAGCGATAATCTCCGATGGGCGGTTCGCCGAAGGGAATGCCCTTGAAGCTTCGCACGCCGGAACTCTTATCCGAAACGCCTTCGAGCATGCCGTTGGCGACCTTGACGCGGTCCTGGGCGAGCGCCCCGGCGGTTAAAGTTATGGCCAACATTATCGCCGGGATAAAGAGCCGGTCGCGGTTTGTTGGGTTCATCTAAATACCTCGATTGAAAATCCACCTATAACCCGGAGAGTTTAGATGGAGTGGTTGATCTGAGCATTTTCTCTCAACTACATTGAAATGGCGACAGCCTAAGGGGCGCCGCTGATTTATGCATAGACCTCAGGTTATTGGGATGTTGATCGCGCGACCGTGGTATTTTGTTTCAAATGGCCGGGATTTGCCCGATAATCCCGGCTATCGCCTGCTGCCTAATTCGCCTGGCGGGGAGGAACCAAGATGATCAATGTCAGGGATCTGACCAAAATATATCACGACAAAAAACGCGGGAAGATCGTAGCCGTCGACCATATCTCATTCGAAGCGAACAAAGGTGAAATCTACGGTTTGCTCGGCCCGAACGGGGCCGGGAAAACGACTACCTTGCGCATGCTCGCGACGATCTTGCAGCCCACCGAAGGGACTGCAAACATCGGAGGTCATGACATCAACAAAGAAGCGCAGCAGGTTCGCCGGAAGATAGGATTTCTCTCCGGAGACATGGGTCTCTATCATCGCCTCACACCACGTGAACTACTCAGATTCTTCGGCCGGTTGAACGGGCTTGACGGCGCCGGATTGAATCAACGGATCGATCACCTGTTTGAACTCTTCGATATGCGCCATTTTGCCGACTCCAAAATTGACGCTCTCTCAACCGGTATGCGACAAAAAACGGCAATCTCCCGGACAATCGTTCACGACCCGCCGATCTTGATCCTTGATGAGCCCACTTCCGGTCTGGACGTGCCTACCGCGCATGTTGTCGAAGGTTACATCCGTGACGCCAAAGCCGCAGGTAAATGTATTGTCCTCTCGACTCATGTGATGGAAGAGGCGGAATATCTCTGCGACCGGATTGCGGTTATCCATCAAGGAAGAATCCGCGCCCTCGGAACGATGGACGATTTGAGATCGATGACCGGAAAAAACCGGCTGCGGGAGATTTTTATTGAACTGCTCGGCCTCAATCAGACAACAAATAACCACGGATAATCATGCAACTGAAATTAATCAAGCTGATCTACCTCAAAGAAATACTCGACCTCCTGCGCGACCGGCGGACTATTATCAGCATGCTCGTTTTCCCAATGCTATTCATTCCTCTGATCTTCTTAGGCTTGAACTATTTTCTCTCCCGAACAATAAATCGCGCCCAGGACAAACAATTCAATCTCGCCTTGAAACAGGAAACCGGTCTTGAAGGAATAACCACATCGTTGGAGCAGGCGGGGTTCAAGGTCCGGCCGTCCGACAACCCGCGCCGGGCGGTGGAGAATAAAGAGACAGAGTTGGGTGTGGATGTGAGCGGAGAGAGAAACAGTCCCGCAGTCAGGATTTATGTCGACCAATCTCAACTTGAAACGGCGGTGGCCAGTGGCCGAATTGAAACAGTGCTAAATCAATTGAAAGAGGCGAGGGTTAAAAATGAGTTACAGCGCGCCGGCGTGCCTGAACGTATCCTCACTCCATTCACAGTGGAGAAAGTCAATACAGCCCCTCCAAAGAAAATGTCAGGCATGTTTATCGGAGCCATGATCGGTTATATGTTTGTCATGTTCATGCTAATGGGCGCAATGTATCCGGCTATTGATATGACAGCAGGAGAGAAGGAGCGCCGAACGATGGAGATGCTCCTCTCGGCGCCGGCCGGCAGGGGCGAGATCGTTTTGGGGAAAATTTTGGTGGCGATTACTGCGAGTTTCATGACATCGGTACTGACAATAATCAGTTTCAGGGTTTCCAGTTTATTTGGAATGAAGGCAACCGGAAGTGGCCGGCAGCTACCATTCATAATGGAAATTCCTCTTGATGCGAAAACATTCGCTCTCATTTTTGTCTCAATTATACCAATGGCGATTCTATCGGCGACTCTTATGATCGCCATCGCCACAATGGCGAAGAGCTACAAGGAAGCGCAGAGCTATCTCACGCCTCTGCTCCTGGTTGCAATCATACCGGCGATGGTTAGCCTTCTTCCTGGAGTCAAGCTAAACGCCGGGATGGCGCTCATTCCTATAGTCAATTTCAGCCAACTGATCAAGGAGTTAATGCTCGGGGACTGGTCCTGGACCGGTTTCACACTGACGCTACTTTCAAATCTTATCTATGCGGCCATAGCCTTTACCGCGGCGGTCAGGGTCTTCAACAACGAACGTATTCTCTTCAGGACCTAAACGGATTTGCTATGGAGGGAACGGGGATCACGCCGCTTTTCCCATTATGGGGCCGGCCCACAACTCGTTTTCACAACTCGCCGCCGAGCAAAACCCAACTTGGCGTTTTCTTGATAATCATTTGAGTTCCACGCTGATCACATGCCCTTCAGTTTTGCCTATATTCTCCACTTGATGAATAACCGGTTCGCTCCAGCGGACCAGTCCGGCTTTACGGAGGGCATCCACAGGTTGACCGCCCTTTTCAGTGACGCGGGTGTTGAAGTCCGACAGATAAACCACAACTCGCCGCCCATGCCGGTGCAAAGGTTCGGTCTTGCCCGGCGGCACGTGAACCTCCAGCACTCGCACAAACCTGTTCTCGAAAAGCAGCTTGTGTGTGTCCGGGGCCACCTTCAGCGGATCCAGATCTTGCGGTATGGCTGCGCTCCAACGCCAGCAGACAACCAGGAGCGTGACGATGCCGACTGTGATCAAAATCTTTTTCATATGAACCTCCTCAGTTGATAAAATGCGTAAGGTTAATGAATGAATTCCGTTGACACAAAATTTCGGACAGGCTCTTTCCCAGGGAAATTATGCCAGGGAGATTATGCCAGGGAGATTATGATGGATCAGCCTAAATTCTCAATCGGCCCATACGAGCTGTTTTCTTCAATCATTGCAGGCGCCCCATTACTCTTGACCGGGATCCTTATCTATCAGCCCATTTCAGGGGCTCGTGATTTGATACTGACTATCAAGGACGCCTCTTCAATTCCCGTCGCGGTCGCGCTCATCCTGAGCGCATACATACTGGGCGGGCTGAGTTCATTCGTGACGTGGCGGTACTTTCTTCTGTTGTGCCGGGTTTTCAAGATGGATTTCTCCTATTTGGGAAACATGGTCCTTAAGAACATGGCGAAGATAAAACCCGACCTGGATAAAGCGCGCATTGGATCGCTGGAATTTGAGGATCGCCTCGCCGTTCTATTGCTGAAGAAGGTCGGTCTTATTGAGAATTTGAATCATCTGGATGCGCGGGTGACGTCTTATCTTCGGTTACATGCGATTCAAACAACCCTGGTCGCAGAGTCATACTTGGCTCAACATATTATGTATAGGGGCTTATCCTTCGGCTTCCTTCTTCTCGCTTTGGCGCTCGTGGCGAACATCTTTCGCACGCCGTCCGTCTCATTTGAGCAGATAATGCTGCCGTTCATTTCGCTCGTTCTCTCCCTGGCAGCTTTCAGGAGGGCGGTTTCCTTTCGCAGATGGCGCTACCGCGAAATTCTTCTCAGTTTTTACCACCTGGCCTTTGGAGAACAACAAAACCCAAAATAACAACGCCGCGCGCGTAAGCAATTGGACAGCAGAGAAGGAAATTCGACGGAAGTGAACTCTTCTTACGAAAACAAACTACAAAAGAGCGCCGGCAGGCGCAAATTTCCTCTTAAGATCATGCTCTATGTCTTAGCCGCCGCAGTATTGTTGATCGTCGCTCTTTGTCTATACGTGACGCAGCCATTGATCAGGATCGCGAATGTCTCCACCCCTATCTCTGTCGATCCGACGAGGCTGGAAACTCATGTCCGCGCGTTATCCGAGACATTCGTTCCTCGAGATGAGTCTCACCCGGAAAACCTCGACCGCTGCGCCGCCTACATTCGCCGGGAATTTGAGAGCGCCCATGCCAGAGTCTCGGAACAACCGTTTAGCGTAGATGGAAAGACCTACCGAAATGTCATTGCGCATTTCGGCCCCGAGACAAAGGAGGTGGTGGTTGTCGGAGCGCATTACGACACGGCCGGTCCACTGCCCGGAGCGGACGATAACGCGAGTGGCGTCGCCGGCTTGCTGGAACTCGCGCGCCTGCTCGGTAATGCGCAGTTATCCATCAGAGTGGAGTTAGTCGCCTACACTTTGGAAGAGCCGCCGTTCTTCCGCTTAGAGCAGATGGGGAGCGCTGTGCATGCCAAAGCCCTAAAGCGAGATGGCGCGGTCGTGCGGGTAATGTTCAGCCTTGAGATGATTGGATACTTCAGCGACGCTCCTGGTAGCCAGCGTTTTCCCAGTTCAGTTCTTTCCCTCTTCTATCCGACGGAGGGTAACTTCATCTCGGTGATCGGGAAGATGGGCGCCGGGATGCTCGTCCGCAAGATCAAAAAAGCGATGGCCGAGGCGACTAGCCTACCAGTCTACTCGATCAACGCCCCCCGGCTAATCCCCGGAGTGGATTTCTCGGATCATTTGAGCTACTGGCGAGAAGGGTATCCGGCGGTGATGATCACGGACACAGCCTTTTATCGTAATGCGAATTATCATACGATGTGGGACACAGCGGACAGATTGGATTATCAGAGGATGAGTCAGGCGGTGGAAGCGGTGTATGCGGCGGTGATAAATCAGACACTCTGAGAAGATATAATTCGTCGATTTCAGACTCTCACAACACAGTAGAATTCATGTTATAGCGATTTTCAGTTGCGTGAATAGATGACTCGAAGAAGATAGCGCATCTCAACCGGAGATGTGTATTTCTACCGCTCGCAACTCAAGGGGCACACTGAGCGGGCGTATCACCCGATGGACTAAATCAGGCCAACAAGAAGTGAGTTGGCGCCGTCAATCACAGGAGTTGACTCATGAAACGATTCGTCCGCCGCGTCTGTTTGTTTCTCATCCTCTTGGGTTGCGCCCTCCCGTCTTCCCTGCTGCTCGCCGCCACCAAGATCAATGTCAATACTCCTATGTCTCCGCCGGTTTGGGCCTTGCTGGAGCGCGAATTGATCCGCGCCAACACGGCGGCCTGTGAGGAGTTCTTCGCCCGTTACTTCGACGACCGCGGTTATTTATTGTGCGTCACACGGTGGGGCGGCGACGACGGGCCGGACGACGCGATCGAGAACTGCGCGCTGTGGCCGGAGTTGCACGCGCTCGGCGCGCCCGACGTCGTTCGCCGGATGTATGTGAAGGCGCTGGAAGGGCACATCCGACAATACACCGAAGCCAGGACCGTCCAGGTCCCGATGGCCAGGGACGGGATGTATTACAAAGAATTTCCCGTGATGTTCGACTGGCAGCACAACGCCGAAGGACTGCGCGTCTTCAACGCCATGGGACTCTCCGACCCGTATGACTCGAACTACAAGCTGCGCGCGCGGCGTTACGCGGGCTTCTACATGAATGAAGACCAGGGAGCTCCCAACTACGATCCGAACCTCAAGCTTATTCGCAGCATGATCAACGGGAGTCGTGGGCCGTTGTTGCGTAAGGCGACCGCGCTGGATTGGGCCGGCGACCCGATCGAAGTGAAAAACCGCTTCATGCGCCTGGTGCACGGCGAACAAAGCTACGAGCAAATGCTGGCCCACTTCAAAGATTACACCGACGTCGCCGGCGATCATCCGCTCAATCTGCTCAGCACCACCCTGGCTTTAAACGCCTACATGGCCGCGGGAGAGAAGAAGTACCGGGATTGGCTGCTGGAATACGTGGACGCATGGCTCGGGCGCATGACGGCGAACGGAAACATCATTCCGTCGAACGTCGGGCTTGACGGGAAGATCGGCGGGGAGTGCGACGGGAAGTGGTACGGCGGTACTTATGGATGGGGCTTCACAGTGCAAGTTCCGCAGACCAGCGAGTTCGCGAACCGCAACCGCGTACCGTGGAGTTTCATCGGGTTTATGAACGCGTACCTGCTGACCGGGAACGACAAATACGTCGAGGCGTGGCGCAAACAGGCCGACGCCATCAATGCAAATGTGAAGGTGGAGAACGGCCGGAACCTCTACCCGCACATGCGCGGCGATCGAGGCTGGTACGACTACACGCCGGAGAAATTCAACGCCTACGCGCTTGAAGCATATTTCCTCACAATGAAGAAGGAAGACCGCGAGCGGGCGCCGCATGACGGCTGGCTGGAGTTCCTGGAAGGACGCAACCCCAAGTTCCCGGAAGAAGCGCTGCGTCGCGATTTGGAGCGGGTGCGCGGCCGGGCGCAAGCCATGCGCAATGACGACACTACGCCCGACACGCGACTGGCTGACGACCCGATGAGCTTCAACCCCGCCACCGTAATCGCGCTCATGCAACTTATGTGGGGCGGGTTGCCGCCTGATCTACGGGCCAGGGCGCTGTTCAGCAACTTGCGGTATTTTGATCCCGTCAAACGCCGCGCCGGCATTCCCGAGGACGTCGCGGCGTTGGTCGAGGGGATGACCGGCGATTCGGTGACTGTCACGCTGGTCAACATCAACCAGCTAGAGAGTCGGGAACTCGTGATCCAGGCCGGCGGTTATGCCGAGCATCAGTTTGATGCGGTTGAATGGAACGGTCAGACTGTCCCGCTGAACGCGAGGGAGTTTACAGTCCGATTGGCGCCAGGCGCCGGAGGGAAGCTCGCCCTCAAAATGCGGCGGTTTGTGAATCAGCCGACTGTGGCGTTTCCCTGGGAACGCAACTGAATCAGTCCAGACTTGAGCGCTTTACTTGGGCTCAATGCTTTTTTGCTCTTCCTTTTTTGATCGCTCTGATTGACTATTTTGGCGCTAGAAAGATCAAAGCGGTACCTAATCACACAAAACTGAGGAGTTAAACATGTCGCGTTGCGACGCCCTGAAACGATGAAAACGCGCCCTGGGTACGCATCGCTTCTAGCGTGCAGTCTCGGCGAAAGACGAATTTATAGGAACCAGACCTGGGTACGCTTCGCCTCAGGTTTGGGGGCGACTGATTACGATCAATAAGCCTCCAGCCGAGACTGCACGCTGGAAGCGATGCGTACCCAGGGATTTTCGGAGGAGATAAAGAATGACAGGAAAGAAAGGAATCGTTATCGTTGCCTTCTTTGTGTGGGCGACGGCGTTGGTCGGAGCCAAACAGCCGACGGCGGACAATCCGCCGGCGCCCCTGGGAGGAGGCCCACGGTTCGATCAAGCCGCCGTGGAGCGCGGACAAAAAATGTTTGTCGCGCAATGCGGCTTCTGCCACGGCAGCAACGCGACCGGCGGCCAGTCCGGCCCGGACCTGATCCGTTCGGTCCTCGTGATGAACGACGAGGACGGCAAGCAACTTGGAGAATTCCTGAAGGAGGGACGCCCCGACAAAGGCATGCCAAAGTTCGATCTGAGCCAGGAGCAGGCCAGGGATATCGCTGCGTTTTTGCACCAGCGGATTGCGGCGGTGATTGACCGCGGCGCCTACAAAATTCTCAACATTCTGGTCGGCGACGCGAAGGCGGGTGAAGCCTTCTTCAACGGCGACGGCAAGTGCAATACCTGCCATTCTCCCACCGGCGATTTGCAGGGCATCGGCGCCAAATACGATCCAGTCACTCTGCAAGGTCGAATCGTTATGCCGCGCGGGCGCGGGGGCCGCAGACGTGGCGCTCCAGATGGCCAGGCTTTGCGCTCGTTCCCCACTGTCACGGTCACGCTTCCTTCGGGGCGGTCCTTTACCGGGCTGTTGCTGCGGGTCACCGACTTTGACGTCGTGCTGCGCGACGATTCCGGCACGCTACGTTCCTTCACGCGCGACGGCGACACGCCCAAGGTGGAGGTGAAGGACCCGCTGCAGGGGCATATCGACATGCTGTCCAAGTGGAAAGATTCCGACCTTCACAATATGACCGCTTACCTGGTGACACTCAAATGAAAATCAAAAAATACCTGTTCGCCTCCATTCTCGCTCTCTTGTTCACGCCATCCGCCTTATTTGCGCAGGGGCCACTCGATCCGTCTCTGCTGCTCAAACCCGCGACCGACGCGTGGCCGACCTATCACGGCGACTACTCGGGCCGGCACTACAGCACGCTCAAACAAATCAATGCCTCCAACGTCAAGGGACTGACTCTGGCCTGGATTCATCGAGTCAATCTCAACCCCTTCGGCGCGATCACCGGAGGAGAGGGACCGGAATCCGCGCTGACTGCCGGCGGCGGCATGGAATTCGGCGGCCCCACCATCAAGGCAATCCCGCTGATGGTCAACGGCGTGCTTTACTTTGCCATGCCCGACCACGCCTTCGCCGTTGACGCCAGGACCGGCAGGCAGATCTGGCATTACGCCTGGAAGACGCGTGGCGGCATTCACATCGGCAACCGCGGCATGGGCATGTACGGCGACTATCTGTTTTTCGAAACGCCGGATAACTACGTCGTTTCACTCGACGCCAGGACCGGCAAGGAGCGGTGGCACAAGTTGATCGCCGACGTGAAGCAGGAATACTTCTCCACGCCGGCCCCGCTCGTCATCCGCAATCATGTGATCATCGGCATGGGCGGCGACTCGCTGGACGTGCCCGGTTGGCTGGAATCTCGCGACCCGGAAACCGGCGAGATCCAGTGGAAATGGTACACGACGCCACGGAAAGGGGAGCCTGGCTTCGAGACCTGGCCGGATGAGTATTCGGCGGCGCACGGGGGCGGAATGCCCTGGCAACCGCCGACCTACGATCCCGAGTTGAATCTGCTCTACGTGCCCACCGGCAACCCGAATCCGGTGCTGGCCGGTCAGAGCCGCAACGGCGATAACTTATGGACGGCTTCGATCGTGGCGCTCAACCCCGATACCGGAAAGATGGTTTGGTGGTTCCAGTGCTCGCCGCACGACACGCACGATTGGGACGCCACACAAGTGCCCGTGCTTATCGACGGCCAGATCGACGGGCGGCCGCGCAAGTTGTTGGCGCAGGCCAGCCGAAACGGTTTCTTCTTCCTGCTGGATCGGACCAACGGCAAAAACATCCTTACGAAGCCATTCATCGAATCATTGAACTGGTACAAAGGGATCGACGAGAAGGGCCAGCCAATACGGGATCCGGAGAAGGACCCCCAAGTCGCGGGAGCGTTGGTTTCCCCGACTACGGACGGCGCCACGAACTGGCCCGCGCCCAGCTTCAATCCGGACACGGGTCTGTTCTACGTGGGCACGTCCCAATCGTACTCCTTGTTTTACCTGACCGATCTGGATCCGCGTCCGCAAGGCTGGGGCGCAGCCGAGCGCGGCGTCGGAAACTTGGGGAACTACCTGCGGGCCATCGATTATAAGACCGGCAAGGTCGTATGGAAGCATTCGACGCTGATAGGCGCTCAAGGCCTTTGTGGCTTACGATCCTATGACTGGAAAGCCGTTGTGGCATGCGGGCCTGACCGCCGACCCCAGCAACGCGCCCGAGACATATATATTGGACGGCCGCCAGTACGTCGTGGTCGGCGCGGGCGACAGCCTCTTCGCGTTCATGCTTCAGAAGTAAATGAGAAAGGTATGCGCAAACTGCTGATTGTTTTCGATGACGTGCGCATAAATCAGAACGGCGGAGCCTTTGGAGTGCGGTTGCTTGGAACCGCTTTGGTAGTCATCTCCGGATTCTACAGATTTTCCAGGCAAAGGACCCGAGCGGGTTTCCTCCCCGATCATTGCCGCAGGATCAAAGTGGACTACCAAAGCGGTTCCAAGCAACCGCACTCCAAAGGCTGCCGCCATTTCTTGTGGTTGACCCTATTCAACTTGAGAGCTCCGAGCAGTACAGAGGAATGGGAAGCTTATCATGGCATCCGGCGCAAAGTGTTATTCGAGAATCGCGGGCGAATCGGTGTCTATGATAAAAATCATCCTGATGAGAGCCGCGAAGGCAATTATCCATTGATTTTATTACTGGAGGGGGAAGCGATTGGCGTAATTCGAGTGGACATCAATGGCAAGCAAGCGATCTTCCGTCGGGTCGCAGTTCGTGAGGATTTACAACGCGCAGGTCATGGGAGGGCGCTATTGGCGCTAGCAGAGTCATTCGCACAGACAAAAGGGTGCAACCGTATCTGGTCGGATGTCGCGCCCGATGCGGTTGGCTTTTATGAACGGTGCGGTTATACGTCTGTTCCATCGGCGCCAATGATAGGGACAAGTATTTCAATGCAGAAGAATCTCGCATGATCGCCGTGATCGTTGCATAACATCAATTGCGCCAGAGCGCGGCCAACGAGGGTTATGGTTGTCTACAACACGACAGGCCGCGCCCGGTGAACACGGCGTTATTAGCAATGGGGGTTCGCAGTGTTTTCGCCAGTGGCGCCCGAGATCATCCGAGTTCTGACTTTGCGCGACCGTCTTCGGACGAACCCCGAAGAGCGAAAGCGGTACGAGGAAACCAAGCGGCGCCTGGCGGCGCGGTCGTGGCCGGATATGGACACCTATGCTCAGGCGAAGACTGATGTCATCGAAAGTATCATGGCGGCCGCAGTCGCCGATGGGCAGGAGTCACGGTAGAAGTATTAAAGCGCTGAGGAGCCTTCACGTCGCGCTGCGACGCCCTGAAAGAATGAAAATCGCGGCGCGAGGGTAGGGCAAACTGGCAGTTTGCCTCAACTCCTTCGATGCGGTCTTTCGGGAAAACCAGGCAAACTGCCAGTTTGCCCTACCCTATTCTGAGGAGGAAAGCTAATCCCTATGAACCGAAGAGACTTTGTCAAAACCGCTGCGCTCGGCGCCGCATCCTTCACAATGCCGCAGCCTAAGTTAGCCGATGATCCTGAGCTGACACCGATATGGGCGCAGATCGCAAAACAACATGGTGAGACCGTGCAGCGCCTGCAACACTGGATCCGGCAGCCTTCGATTGCCGCCGAGAACCGCGGCATGATGGAAGGCTGTGATCTGACCATGCAAATGCTGCGCGAGGCCGGGTTCGCCCAGGTGACGAAAATACCGACTGATGGACAACCCGGCATATTCGCCGTCCTGGACGCGGGCGCTCCGCGCACGTTGGGCGTTTACTATATGTATGACGTGAAGCAGGTCGATCCCGCCGAATGGTCATCTCCGCCCTTCGAAGCGGCGCTGGTGGATAAGCCGGGCTTCGGAAAGGTCATCGTCGGCCGCGGCGCGGTCAATCAGAAAGGCCCGGAAGCCACATTCCTGGCCGCGCTCCACGCCATCCGCGGCGCGGGCAAGAAGCCGCCGGTCAATCTGGTGTTTGTTGCTGAAGGCGAGGAAGAGATTGGTTCGCCGCATTTTCCGCAGGTAGTCGGGCGGCCTGAAGTTCTCTCAGCTTTGAAGCGCTGCAGCGGCGTGTTCATGCCTTTTCCGTCACAGGATCCGGGCGGCGAAGTCACGATCAACCTGGGCGCGAAGGGTGTGGTGGAACTCGAGTTGGTGGCGAGCGGCGAGCGCTGGGGACGTGGCCCGAAGCGTGATACTCATTCCAGCAACAAGGCGCGAGTAGATAGTCCGGCCTGGCATCTGGTGCAGGCGCTCAACACGCTCGTCGCTGCCGACGGAAACACTCCCGCGATCGAACATTTCGCCGACAAGGCGCGACCGCTCTCGGACGCGGAGAAGAAGATGATCGCCGTGGCTGCGGGACGGATCAATGAAGCGGCGACGAAGAAGCAGCTTGGCGTAGACCGCTGGATTCGAGACGTGAGCTGGCGCGAAGCACTCGAAATGTTGGTCTCGCAACCGACGGTCAACATTGAAGGTCTGGTAGGCGGCTACACCGGGCCGGGAGGCAAAACCATCCTGCCCTACAAAGCGGTGGCGAAGCTGGATCTGCGGCTCGTGCCGGATATGACGGCGGCCGAAGCTCTCTCCGCGCTCAAAGCTCATCTGGCGAAACACGGCTTCGGCGACATTGAAGTGAATATGACGGGCGGATATGACCCGACCAGCACGGCGGCGGACTCAGCGCTGGTGCGAGCGCAGGCGGCGGTGTATCGACGGTCGGGGATCGATCCAATAATTATGCCGCGGTTGGCAGGCTCATGGCCCGGCTACGTCTTCACCGGCGATCCTCTGCGGCTGCCCGCAGGCCATTTCGGCTTGGGTCACGGCGGAGGCGCGCATGCGCCGGATGAATACTACGTGATTGAATCGGCCAACCCCAAAGTGCAAGGGATTGACGGCGCGACGCGTTCGTATGTCGAGTATCTCTACGAGCTGGGCCGTCAAGCCTAGAATAGAAAATAGACTGTGGAACGCGGCTAGCCCGTCTCGCCCCAGATCTCAACGAACCGCTCGACGGACCACCCCACGAGGTCGGAGACCTGCCCATCGCCAACTTCGACGATGCGCTCAACGCCATCCGCCCGGCGCGCCACGTCTACACTGAAGAATGGGCTTGGAATCGCCTCCGCGCAATAGGCCACGGGTTCTGGGATGGCCGAGTCTGGCTCGGCGGCAAATGGCGTTCGATTCAGGACGAAGTACCGCCGCTCGGAACTGGCTATAAAGTCCTCGACACGACGGACGCAAAGGCCGCCCTCGATGAAACCCCGGTACTTTTCCATCTCCGAGACCACCGTCTCGATCCGCTCTGGGTCTTCAACGATGGAACCGACGGAAGTCTTCAGCGATTTGACGTGATCTTTGACGAAGAATCGCTCCCACTCGAGTCGCCGCAACTCGCTTACCAGATCGGCGGCAGTGTCGAGGAAAACAGTCTCAGGCGTATAGTCTTTGACTACGGCATACCAGTTCGGTAGGTGGTGTGTTGCGACGTACTGCTCGGGCGATGTGAAGCAAGAACCTCCAGCCCGTTCGACCGACGCGGCGAGGTTGACGTATTCGCCGTGAGTGAGCATCCAGCCTCGATAGATCACACAGGCGCCAGGCTCGAACGGCGGCCGGACGCGAGCCGGGCCTGCAGTCAGAGCCTCGGTGTCAATCAAATGCTCATTGTGTCCGGCGGCCGTCATCGCTTGCGCTTCCTCGCGGAACATCTCATCAGGCGTCCGAGGGTCAAGAATACTTTGCGGATATAGAATGGTTCGCGCTTTACGCATACTCTTCTCCGGGACCTCATGGATCGTGGCGCGCGCCGGCGCCATTTCGCCGCTTTCGATCGCGACGGCCTCTTCAGATGATTGTTCCAGCTTTTCAAAAGTTTCTTTCTTCATCATCTTTCCCGTAAACGCAATCGCAAACTGATCTATTGAGCTTCAGGCGCCAGCTTTACAAAGATTGCCAATGTGGCGTCCGTGCAGTCGCCCGCCTTCTCGGTCGCGGCAGCGACCACGTGAACCTAGCCCGGCTTTTCAAAGCCGGGACCATGAGCGTATCCACACTCAGTCGCGGCAGCGACGGTTGAACCTGCTGATCAGCCTCAACCGTCGCTGCCGCGACTGAAACGATTATGTGACTGCTCCCCCGGCTTTGAAAAGCCGGGCTAGGTTCAGTCGCCGCTCTCGCGGCGGAAGAGGTGTTGTCATATTTATTTCTCAAAGACCATAACGCCGGCCAAAATTCATCCTGCCGCTAGGCGGCAGTTTGGGAATAGGCGATAAGCGCCTAAGCTGAATGTCAATATATCGAACCAGACGACATTGGTACGGTACCGGGAGCGGTAGTGACCGGGCGCCCATCGAAACGCCCTCTCAGCAAGGCGCCCGGTCACTACCGCTCCCGGTACCGTACAGCCGCGTGTTCCGATGTTGTCTGGTTCGATTTAGTCAACAACGCGGGAGTCGACCTGGAAGGTTCGGCCGGCCTCGAAATTCAGGCGGGGAGTCATCAGTCAATTAACGAAGTGAATGGAGGGGAGTAACACAACAAATAATCTCGCCAGACGCTCGCCGGCCACTCGCCATCGCTCCGTGAACCGTCCCGTTTTGACCGTCGAGATCGGTCGCCTCGCCCGCGAAGAAAAGGGTGTCCTCAACCGGCTCGGCCAGCAGGCGAGGCGCGTCCAGGCCGCCGACAGGAATGTAGCTGTACGCCCCGCGCGCGTAAGGGTCGGCCTGCCAGTCGCGTGTATACCAGGCGACGAGTAGGTCGGCCAACCGTTCGCGCTCGAGTCCGAACAGTCGGCTGAGCGAGTCGAGCGCACGCCCGACGACGAACTCCTCGCCGCGCAGCGTCGACCGTTCCGCCGCGGGCCCGCCGGCCCAGGCTGTGAGAATTGGCGCGCGCACGGGGAGAGACGTCCACCACGTCGGAAAGTATTCGTCGCGAGAATGCAGGAAGCCGAGTGGCGGCAAGCGCCCGCCTAAAGGCTGAGTTTGAAAGACGCTCCGCTCCCAAAATCGCTCGCGAAAGCGCAATACGAGCTTCATTACCACCCCCATCGCAAGCTTGCCGATGGCTTCCTGTTTCACTTTCAACTCCGGATTGAAGCGGACCGCGCCTGGCGCGCCGGGCGGCGCTTGCAACACGCCGAGTGGAAGAGTGATGACCGCCCGCTCGGCGCGTAAAGAAAGCGGCGCCTGGCCTGCGCTTGAGTGGGCGATGACTTCAACATCGCCGCGACTCCAGTTGATTTCATGGACGACGACGCCGAGGCGCAGCGCTACTTTTTGCGGATCGCAACCGGCGAGCAGCCAGTCGACGAGGCGGTCATAGCCGTTCAGGATGCGGAATGCGGCGCCGCCATCGATGGCTGAGGCGGCGTCTTCCATCGCGACCAGCGCGGCCACGCTGATGCGGTCGGCGCTGGCGGCGTTGAAGCCTTCGACGTAGTCGAGGGACAGCCGTTTAACCTCCTGTCGCTCTTCGGCGCCGTACCTCTCCTCGATGAACTGCCGGAAAGGTTGGTCGGGCGCGCCCGCCTCGCGCATCTCACTGACAATGGCCTCCCATTGTGGCCAGAAGTCCGATTCCTTGAGCGCGCCGCCGAGCGATTGCCAATGGTCGACAGCGGCTTCAACGACGGTCAGCCCGGCTGACTCCACGGCGTCCCAGATCTCGCGCGGTTGTCCGTGAATGAATTCTGCGCCCAGTTCAATTGGCGTGGGAAACGAAGGAATGCGGCGAGTGAGGATGCGCCCCCCGGCCCGGTCACGCGCTTCTAAAATAACCACGGTGAGACCGCTATTCGAAAGCGCCCGCGCGGCGGTGAGTCCGGCCACGCCTGCGCCGATGATTATCACATCCGCTGACATACGTTTATCTGAATAGCAAGGATCATGCCGGAGGGCGTTAGGCCGTAACAATCTTCCATCATACTGATTCTTCCCAAATCAAATGATCACCTAACGAGCCTGGCGCCTCGTTCTCCCAGGAACGATTCCAACTCGCGGAATAGTTTCTCCTTCTCTTCATCCAAATAGCTATCATTGAATGGCGCCCATTTGAAGACCGTGCCATTGGGAAACTGCGCGAGCTTCTTCTTGAGAGCGGAGAGCGAACGCAAAGTGTAGTGGGCCACATCGGCCCTTCCCCATTCATTCTCGTCGGGAAAGAAACGTATCTGGATTTCGCCGCTCCACCCCTGGATCATATGATCCACCTGTTCTCGTTCGCTTTGCGTCACGCAAAGCGACTTGAGCCGCTCCAACTTCTTCAGATCGGCCAGCCACTCGGGTGAACCGCTGAGCGCCGTTCGCAGCGCCCGCTCAAGGCGTGTCTGAAGCCGGACAGGATTGTCATCGTGAAAATCCGTTCTCAAATCTTGCTCCCGCCCGTTCCATTCCCGACGCCATTTTTCGAACCTTCGCCAAAGAGCTTCTTCAGCGTCGGCGGAACCTTGTTGCCCCAGCATCGTCACAGCATCAACGACAACTTCGGGATCGGCGTCGTCCAGAAACTCGATCGCCAGCTTTTCCAACTCCGGGCTGCGGTCAGACCTGCGCTTTTCATCCTTACAGTCCTCCTGGCTGGTTTGTCGTTATGACGTTCGCGCGAGAGTATGTGAACGCTAGAGACGCCGCGGTCTTGCAGCCTTTCATTACAAATGGGGTTGCGCGGAGCAAAGCCATCACTCTTCCCGGCTTGTAATTTTCGGAATCTTCGGTAACGTGCCGGTTATTACACCCTCGCTTATGGTCAGGTCGCTTGTGATGAAGCCCGGCCGAACGTCCAGGCAGGGCTGGCATTGTAGCGAGCCACGGCAGCGTGTTATAGATGCAAAAAGTGAAAATCCACAGGAGGCGAAATGAAACTACCGAAATTCAGCCGAACGGCCAGAGTGATTGAACATTCTGAAGACGGGATCACCTTTGAGGTCGACGCGGCGCCAAAGACGCCCCGGGACCTGCTGACCGAAGGCGCACACAGGCATTTTGCAATACACAGCGGGGGACGCCTGCTGGCCTGCAGTCACAAAGATTCGCTGGAAGTCGTCCGGGAAAACGATGTGCATCCGCTGGCCGGCGCCGTGCATCTGGCGTTCAGCGAGCACAGGCCACTGCGACTTACACCGGATCACATCTGGCTCACTATCGCGCAAGGTTTCGCTCATCACGTCAATAATAATTCCGAGGCCCTGCGGCCGAAACTGGTCGGATTTCAGGACAAAATGGTTTTGCAGGTTACTACGCCCGGGTTGGAAGGGCCGGAGGATTGGGCAGAGGTCATCAACGAGTGGGCTGAAGACATTGGCGATTTCATTCCTCGGGAATTGAGTCAGACGATCCTATGTGATTTCACCACGACCACGACCGCGGCGCGCATTGCCAGTCAGATCGTGATGATGGATGCGTTTCAGCGGTTCTTTGATTACCGGGTTTATTGTATCTGCGGCATTCCGTCCATAACCCTGGCCGGGACGGTGGAAGACTGGCGGCGGATTTTGAGTCGCGTTGAACATCTGGGCCAGTACGATCTGCGCTGGTGGACTGACCGGCTGCTGCCGATCTGTGAGGCTTTTGCGCAAACGGCCGAGGGCAAGCCATCGCTTGAATTCTGGCGTAGCATCTACAAACCGGAAGGAGTCTACGG
>WNFZ01000637.1_pt1 | contig 34331 bp, 38 predicted proteins | sample 5400081 | NCBI WGS metagenome assembly WNFZ01 (sample SAMN13153365, study PRJNA577476) | soil metagenome | isolation source: 80 cm soil or saprolite under grassland replicate 1 | place: USA:California | collected 2016-06-15 | reverse complement strand
ACATAGTTATCGCTCCAGGCGCAGGACGTCCCCTTCACGGACGCCCCAGCGCTCGAAGGCGCCGCGATTGACCTCGAGCGCGCCCCGGTAAGACGCCTCGGGGTCGTACACGGCGCATGGGTCTCGGGTGCACGGTTCCATATCGAGGATCCGGACGATCGAGCCGCTCTCGTCGTAGAACGCGATCGAGAGAGGGATCAGCGTATCTTTCATCCAGAACGCCGAGGTCGTGTCCGTGGGGAAGACGAAGACCATGCCGGCGTCGTCCGCAAGCTCGCGGCGCCCCATCAGGCCGCGCGCACGCTCCGACTGGGTGTCGGCCACCTCCACGTGCACGGTGACCCCGCCGCCCTTCGTCTCGATGACGGCACGCGGCCCCTGCTCGGCGCCGCACGCGGCGACGAGCACGAGGAGAAACGAGAGCGCAAGAGGTCGCACCGTCGGCTAGCCGAGCAGCGCACCTTCGAGAGCGAGCAGCCTCTCCTTGCGCTCGAGGCCTCCCGCGTAGCCGACCAGGCTTCCGCTCGACCCGACTACCCGGTGACAGGGGACGACGATCGGCACGGGGTTGCGGTTGAGCGCTCCGCCGACCGCGCGGGCTGCCCGCGGTCGCCCGATCCGGGCTGCGAGCCCCCCGTAGGTGTCGGTGGCGCCGTAGGGCACCCGCTGCAGCTCGGCGAGCACGGCCTGCTGGAACGACGGCAGCGCCGCCAGGTCCACTCGCAGGTCGAAGTCGCGCCGGGTGCCCTCGAAGTACTCGTCCAGCTGGCGTCTCGGCTGCTGAAGTGCGCCGGAGGACCGCAGCACCCGGACTCCGTGCGTCTTGGCCAGCTCCTCGATCGCGCGCTCCGGTTCCGGGTCGAAGGAGATGCGGCACAGGCCCCGCTCGGTCGCGGCGACGAGCAGCTCGCCGACGGGGGAGTCGGTCAGGTCATAGGCGACGTCGAGGATGCCTTCGGCGGCAGCCCGCTCGCGGAAAGTGCGGTCGATGTCCATTGGAACGCTCACGCAGTCCTCCTTCTCAGCCGGCGCACGCCCGACGAGGCGGCCTGGCGTGCGGCCGCCTCGCTCGAGCCGAGCGCGGCGGCGATATCGGCATAGGGCAAGTCGTAGCCGTAGCGGAGGACGACCGCGGCCCGCTCGGTCGCGGGCAGTTCCCCTGCCAGGTGGTCGAGCTCCGCGTAAGCGGGAAGCGCATCCTCGACCGCCAGTTCCGGCACGGCCCCCGCAGGCGCCCGGCGCCGCCGCTCGTCGACTGCGACGCGTGTCGCGATCGTGAACGCCCACGCGCGTAGATGCCTCGCGTGCGCGAGCTTCGGGTATCCCCGCAGAGCGCGCAGGAACGTCTCCTGAAACGCGTCCTCGGCCGACTCCCGTCCGAGCAGACGCACGAGGTAGCGCCAGATCTCGTCGCGCGTCTCGGCGTAGAAGCTCTCGAAGGGTGGGATCGCCACGGCTTCCATCATCTGCTCTAACGGGCACCGGCGCCGAGATGTGAGACTGCCGCGCGGTGAAGATTGCGGTTGTGGGCCACGTCGAGTGGATCGAGTTCGTGGGCGTCGAGCGGGTTCCGGCCCAGGGAGAGATCGTCCATGCGCTCGAAGCGTGGGCGGAGGCGGCGGGCGGAGGCGCTGTCGCGGCGGTCCAGCTCGCGCGTCTCGCTGGAGCCAGCACGCTCTTCACGGCGGTCGGGGACGACGACTTCGGCCGGCGCGTCGAGCCCGAGCTGCGTGCGCACGACGTGCGCGTAGAGGCGGCCGTCTGGCCGGACCCTCAGCGCCACGGCTTCACGTACGTCGATGCCGCGGGCGAGCGGACGATCACCGTGATCGGAGAGCGGATGGGCCCGCGGAGAGCGGATCCGCTGCCGTGGGACGGGCTCGCAGACGCGGACGGCGTCTACTTCGTGAGCGGCGATGCTGAGGCTGTGCGCGCCGCACGCGCGGGCCGCGTCCTCGTGGCCACGGCTCGCTCGCTCCCGGTTCTCAAAGAGGCCAACGTGAAGCTCGATGCCCTCGTCCGGAGCGGGAGCGACGAAGGCGAGCGTTACCGCCCCGGTGACCTCGATTCGCCCCCGCGCCTGGAAGTGACCACCGAAGGTGCCCGGGGCGGCACCTACTCGGTCGCGGGCGGACCCGTTCGTCGCTACGAAGCTGTGTCCGTGCCCGGGCCGGTGCAGGACACGTACGGCGCGGGCGACAGCTTCGCGGCAGGGCTGACGTTCGGGCTGGCGCAGGGCTTATCCGCCGAGGGCGCTCTCGCTCTCGGGGCGCGCTGCGGCGCCGAGGCTCTCGCGCGCCGCGGCGCCCACGGGACCTACTAGCGCTCGTTCAGGCGCTCGAGAATGTAGCCGGCGTACCAGCTCGGCCAGTCCTCGTCACGCTCGCCCAGCTCCCGCTCGTACTCGCCGTGCGCGCGCTCGGCGGCCTGCAGGAGCGCCGCGAGATCCTCTTGGGAGAGATCGGCTGTGTCCACACATGCTCCTTTCGTGGTGAAGAGGGGTTGCCAAGTGGGAAGTTGTGGTTTACAGTGGGGCGAAGTGGGAGAAGGACGACAGACGGTTCAATGCTACTCGGCGAATACGAACACACTCTCGATGACAAGAACAGGCTCACGCTTCCCGCGAAGGTCCGCCAGGCATTGGGCGGGGGGGTCGTCGTCACGCGAGGTATGGACGGCTGCCTCTTCGTGTTCACGCGCGAAGCGTGGGACGAGTTCGTCGTCGCTCGCCTGCAAGGTCTCAACCCCTTCAGCCGGGAGGCGCGCCAGATGAGCCGCTTCATGTTTGCGGGCGCGACCGAGACCGAAGTCGACAAGCAGGGCCGAATCATGCTGCCGCCCGCGCTCATCGAGCACGCCGCCCTGGGCCGCGACGTCGTCGTCGCCGGCGTCCGCGATCACGTCGAGATCTGGGATCGCGCGGCCTGGCGCAAGCAGCTGAAAGAGGTCGAAGGGAGTGTTGAGCTTGTTGCCGAGCGCCTTGCAGCGAAGCAGGACTGACCACGTTCCCGTCCTCGCGGACGAGGTGCGCGAGCTCCTCGCCGTGCGGCCGGGCCAGACCGTCGTCGACGCAACGTTCGGCGCGGGCGGGCATGCACGGTTGCTCGCCGCCGATCTGCAGGGCCAGGGCCGCTTCATCGCCGTCGACCGCGACGCGACCGTCAAGCCGTACTTCGAGAACTTCCAGCGGGAGGCCGGGATCCAAGGGCGCTTCCTCCGGGGCGACTTCGGGGTCGTCCTCGCCCAGCTCGCAGACAACGACGTCGAAGCCGACGCGGTCCTCCTTGACCTCGGTGTCTCGAGCATGCAGATCGACCGGCCCGAGCGCGGGTTCTCGTACGCGGTCGATGCGCCGCTCGACATGCGTATGGATCCCTCGGGGGCGGTCACCGCTCAGGACGTGGTGAACGAGTGGGACGAGCGCGAGCTCGCCTTGATCTTCCGCCGCTATGGGGAGGAGCGCTTCGGGCGTCAGATCGCACAAGCGATCGTTCGCCGCCGCGCAGAGCGTCCCTTCGAGCGCACCGCCGACCTGGTCGAGACGATCAAAGCTGCCATTCCCGCTCCCCGCCGTTTCGGGGACGGCCATCCCGCGAAGCGTGTCTTCCAAGCTCTGCGAATTGCTGTCAACGACGAGCTCGACGCGCTCGAGCGGGCGCTGCCCGCCGCCGTCGGGATGCTCCGGCCGGGGGGCCGGATCGCCGTCATCAGCTTCCACTCCCTCGAGGACAGGATCGTCAAGCGCTTCTTCGCCGCACAGGCGCGGGGGTGCGTCTGCCCGCCAGACTTCCCGGTGTGCGTGTGCGGCCGTGAGCCGTCGCTCCGGCTGGTCACGCGCAAGGCGGTCCGCCCGTCCCCGCAGGAGATCGCCGGGAACCCGCGCTCTGCTTCAGCACGCCTCCGCGTCGCCCAGAGGCCGGAGGAAGCCTGATGGCGAGCTTTGCGCCCGCCCAGGCGCCTTACCGTGCGCCCCAGCCGCGCCCGCAGCCGGCGCGAAGGCCCGCCCGTCCCCGCACCGCACCGCGGGCGCGGGCGCGGCCGCTGGTCGCCGGCGGAGTCCTGTGGATCGTCGTCGTCGCAGCCCTACTCGCAGGCATCGTCGCCCTGAACGTCGCCGTGCTCCGTCTCAACGTCCAGGTGGAGCAGCTCGACGGGCAGCGCGACAAGCTCGCCTCGAAGAGAAACGCCCTCCAGACGGAGGCCTCCACCGCGGCGGCAGGCGGCCGCATCGAGACGGCGGCCGTGGAGCGCCTCGGCCTCGTGGCGCCCGAATCGACCACGTACCTCGAGCTCAAGCGGCCGCGCCGCTAGGTGATGGCCGCGCGGGTCGCGAACCGGCGCATCCGCCTCCTCGCCGCAGTCTTCGCGCTCGTCTTCGCGCTGGCGCTCGCGCGGGCGGGCTGGCTTCAGGCCATCCGGGCGAGTGCGCTGACCAGGCTCGCCGTCAGCCAGCACCGCGAGACCGTCGACGTTCCTGCGCACCGCGGGACGATGTACGACCGCCTCGGCTTCGAAGTCGCTCTCGGCTCCCCGACCATCACCGTCTACGCCAATCCCCGCCAGATCGGTGATCCGCGGGTGGTCGCGGTGGCCGCGGCCCGGACCCTAGGTCTCGACCCGGACAAGCTCTATCCGCTCCTGGCCGACCAGTCCCGGGGTTTCGTCTACGTCCAGCGCCAGGCGGATCCCGAGAAGGCGCAGGCTCTTCAGCGGCAGGGAATCGTCGGCCTCGGCTTTTATCCCGAGGAAAAGCGCATCTACCCCCAGGGCCGCGTCGGCGCTTCCGTCGTCGGCTTCGCCGGCGTGGACAACCGCGGGCTCGCGGGCCTGGAGCTGTCGCTCGATCGCGTTCTGACCGGCCGGCAGGGAGAGAAGACGATCGTCAAGGATCCCTTCGGACGCACGCTCGAGGTCGTGGCCTCGAAGCCACGGAGCGACGGGCGCGACGTCTACCTGACCATCGACCATACGCTGCAGGGGCAGGTGGAGCGCGTCCTCGGTGCGACAGTTGCCCGCTGGGAGGCGAAATCGGCGAGCGCTGTAGTGATGGATCCGCGCACCGGGGGCATCCTCGCACTCGCGGTCGCGCCCGGGTACGACGCGAACCGCTTCCCCAAGGTCTCCGACGAGCGCAAGCGCAATCGCGCCGTGACGGACACGTACGAGCCGGGCTCGACCTTCAAGATCGTGACGATCGCCGGAGCTCTCGAGACGGGTCAGGTCGGCCCGAACACGAAGTTCACGCTCCCGTACCAGATCCAGGTCGCCGACCGGAAGATCCACGACGCCGAGCCGCGCGGCACAGAGACGATGACCGTCCACAAGATCCTCTCCCACTCGTCGAACGTGGGCGTCGTGACGATCGCGGAGGCCCTCGGCAAGGAGCGAGTCTCGCGCTGGATCGGGCGCTTCGGCTTCGGGCGGCGCACGGGCATCGAGTTCCCGGGCGAGACGCGCGGCATCGTCGTGCCGCCGGCCAAGTGGTCGGGATCGACGATCGGGAACGTGCCGATCGGGCAGGGCATCGCGGTGACCCCGCTCCAGATGGTTGCGGCCTACGGGGCGATTGCGAACAACGGCGTCTGGGTGCAGCCCCATCTCGTCGAGAAGATCGCCGGAGAGCGGCCCGTCGAACCCGGGCGGCGCCGGATCATGTCCACGCGAACCGCGAAACAGGTGCGCAAGATGCTGCGCGAGGTCGTCGAGGAAGGATCGGGCACGGCCGCGCAGGTGCCGGGCTACCACATCGCCGGCAAGACGGGCACCGCGGCGAAGCCCGACGAGCGGGGCGGGTACTCGGACTATCGCTACGTCGCGTCGTTCGTCGGCTTCGTGCCGGCGAAGGATCCGCGGCTCGTCATGCTCGTCACCGTGGACGAGCCGCGGGGCGCGATCTGGGGCGGTGTGGTGGCGGCGCCGGCTTTCGCCGAGATTGCCAAGTTCGCCCTCCAGTACCTCGAAGTGCCTCCGGATTGATACTGGGGCCTCCCCGTGCCTCCACCCGCTTTCGAGCGTAGCGGGCGCCGAAGCACGAGTGGGGCGCGGAGAGTCAAAATAGCGTGCAAATCATGCGCTTTTCCGACGAGCCCCGAGCCAGGAGGGCCAAGACCGCGTTGCTAGAATCCTGCGCCATCGAGCTGGATCGCCTGAGCCAGGCCGTGCGCGCGGAGCGCACCGTCAACCCCGCCCGCGCCGAGATCACCGGCCTTGCCTACGACGCCCGCCGGGTCACCCCGGGGGCGCTCTTCGTCTGCATTCGCGGCCTCAAGGCCGACGGCCACGACTTCGCGCCTCAGGCGGTCGCCAATGGCGCCGCTGCCCTCATCGTTGAACGCGCGCTCGACCTCTCCGTCCCGCAGCTCGTCGTCGCCGACGCACGCGAAGCCATGGCCCTCGCGGCCGACGCGTTCTTCGACCATCCGACCCAGGAGCTCGAGGTCGTAGGCGTCACCGGGACGAACGGGAAGACGACGACCGCGTTCCTGCTCTTCTCCATCCTCGCCGCCGCCGGCCGTCGTCCCGGCCTCCTTGGCACGATCGAGAACAGGATCGGCGGGGAGCGCCGCGCCGCGACGCGTACGACGGCCGAGGCGATCGACCTCCAGCGCACGTTCCGCGAGCTGCTCGACGCCGGCGACCGCTCATGCGCCCTTGAGGCAACCTCGCACGGCTCGGCCCTCAAGCGCCTGCTCGGCGTCCGGTTCAGCGCGCTGGTCTTCACGAATCTGAGCCAGGACCACCTGGACTTCCACGGGACGATGGAGGAGTACTTCGCCGCGAAGCGCCGGCTCTTCACCGAGCCGGGCCTCGACGGAAGCCGACCGCCGGCGGCGATCAACGTCGGCGATCCGTACGGTCGGGCCCTGGCGGAGGAGCTCCGCGCAGTGGGCGAGGAGCCCGTCGAGTTCAGTCTCGGCGACACTGCCGATCTCGAGGTCACCGCCACCGGCTCGAGCTTCCGTATCGGCGAGCTCGACCTCACCACCCGCCTCCGCGGCCGCTTCAACGTCGAGAACGTGCTCGGCGCTGTGGCGGCGGCGCGCATCCTCGGCGTCGACGAGGAAGCCATTGCCGCCGGGGTCGACCACCTCGCCGGCGTGCCCGGGCGCTTCGAGGCGGTCGACGAAGGCCAGCCTTTCACGGTCCTCGTCGACTACTCGCACACCCCGGGCGCGCTCGAGTCTCTGCTCACAGAGGCTCGCAGCCTCGCAACGGGCCGGCTGGTCTGCATCTTCGGCTGCGGCGGCGACCGCGACCGGGGCAAGCGGCCTCTCATGGGCGAGATCGCTTCGCGGCTCGCGGACGCTGTCATCGTCACCTCGGACAACCCGCGCAGCGAAGATCCGCAGGCGATCATCGACGAGATCCTGGCCGGCGTCCCCGGCCCCGTCGAGGTGGAGCCAGACCGTGCAGCAGCCATCGGCAGGGCGCTCGAGGAGGCGGACGCCGGCGACGTCGTCGTCATCGCCGGCAAGGGCCACGAGCAGGGTCAGGAGTTCGCCGACCACACGATTCCGTTCGACGACCGTGACGTCGCGCGCGAGGCGCTCCGGCGCCTCCAGGCGGCAGCGTGATCCCGCTCTCGATCGACGACGTCCAGCGGCTCGCGCCGGGCGACCTGCGGAGAACCGGCGCCGACCGTGTGACGGGAGTCCAGATCGACTCCCGGCGGATCGAGCCAGGGGATCTCTTCGTCGCGGTCGGCGGGGGCGCCGACTACGTGGACGAGGCGCTCGCTGCCGGCGCCGGCGCCGCCCTCGTGCCCGAGAATGCCTTCGCCGCCCTCGCCGCTCTGGCGACGGAGGTGCGGAGCCGGAGCTCGGCACGGGTCGTCGCCATCACAGGATCGACCGCCAAGACCTCGACGAAGGACATCCTGGGGGCTCTGTGTGCTCCACACGCGCCCACTGTGGTGGCCGAGGGGAGCCAGAACAACGAGCTGGGGCTTCCACTAACCCTCTGCCGGCTGGAGCCGGAGACCGAGGTGGCGATCGTCGAGATGGGCATGCGTGGAGTGGGGCAGATCGCCAAGCTCTGTGACATTGCGAAACCGGATGTCGGCGTCATCACAACCGTCGGCCCGGTGCATCTCGAGCTGCTCGGCACCATCGAGCGCGTTGCCCAGGCGAAGGCCGAGCTGGTCGAGTCGCTGCCGGCCGGAGGCACCGCAGTCGTCCCAGCCGGCGAGCGTCAGCTCGAGCCCTACCTGAGCCGGGAGGACATCGAGATCGTCCGCTTCGGGGACGGTGGCGAGGTCAGCCTCTCCTACTTCGCTGTCCGCGACGGCCGCTCGCGGCTCAAGGTGGAGGCTTTCGGTCGGCCGCTCACGCTCGAGTTCAGTTTCTCCGGAAGACACAACGCGACGAACGCTCTTGCCGCGCTCGCCGCCTACAACGCGCTAGGCCTTCCGCTCGGGAAGGCCCAGCGCGGTGCGCGCCACGTGAAGCTGTCGCGCTGGCGCGGGGAGGAGGCGCCCCTCCCCGGGGACGGGGTCCTCATCAACGACTGCTACAACGCGAATCCGCTCTCGATGGCCGCTGCGCTCGAGCACCTCGTCGAGCGGGCCGGCGAGCGGCGAAAGGTGGCGGTGCTCGGTGACATGGCCGAGCTGGGCCCCGGGGCCTCTTCGTACCACCGCGAGGTCGGGGCCGCGGCGTCGCGGGCGGGCGTCGACGTGCTCCTCGCCGTGGGGCCTCTCGCCAAGTCGTATCTCGACGGAGCGCGAGGAGTCCCAGTGACTCGCTGGGCGCCGACGGTCGAGCAGGGCCTCACGGCTTTGCGCCGGCTCCTCCAGCCGGGCGACTGCGTCCTCGTCAAGGGCTCCCGCGCGATGGGGCTCGAGGCGATCGGAGAAGTCGTCGCAGTCGTCCCCGCCCACTAGTCTCCCGCCGTGGTTCAGGTCCTTCTCGCGGGCGTGATCTCCATGGTCATCTCGATTCTGGCCGGCCCGAAATTCATCGAGTTCCTGCGCCGGAACGAGTTCGGGCAGCAGATTCGGGAGGAAGGGCCGCAGGGCCACGTCATCAAGCAGGGCACGCCGGCGATGGGCGGTCTCCTGATCATGCTCGCGATGTCGCTCCCGTTCCTGATCTTCTCCAGGCACACGCTGCCGGCGCTCACCGCCTTCTTCGTCGCGCTCGGCTGCGCGGCGGTGGGCTTCGTCGACGACTGGACGAAGATCGCCCGACGGCGTTCCCTGGGTCTGGCAGGGCGCTGGAAGCTCCTCTGGCTCGTCGGGATCACCGTCATCGTGGGCTTTGTCGTCCACGACCGCGGCTTCGAGACCGACATCTACCTCCCGATCATCAACGTCGACTTGCCGCTCTCGTGGGGCTGGTACGTGCTCCTCTTCTTCATCATTGCGGGCGCCTCGAACGGGGTGAACCTGACCGACGGGATCGACGGCCTGGCGGCCGGCACGACCACGATCGCCCTGCTCACGTACACCGCAATGACGCTTGTCGCCGCTCTTTCGACCGTCCGGCGCGGGATCCCCGCAGACCCGGTCGACCTCGACCTCGCGATTCTCGGCGCCAGCCTGATCGGGGCTTCGATCGGATTCCTCTGGTACAACGCCTTCCCCGCGCAGGTGTTCATGGGGGACACGGGCTCGATGGGGCTCGGGGGCGCGCTGGCCGCGTTCGCGATCATGACCAAGACGGAGCTCCTGCTCCTCCTGATCGGCGGGATCTTCCTCGTCGAGGCGCTCTCCGTGATCGTCCAGGTCCTGAGCTACAAGTGGTTTGGTCGCCGGGTGCTGCTCATGGCGCCGCTCCACCACCATTTCGAGATGAAGGCGTGGTCGGAGACGCGCATCATGGTGCGCTTCTGGATCGCGACCGCGATTCTCTGCGCCTGTGGCTTCGTCCTTTACTACGCCTACTTCTCCCGCTTCAACTCACTTGCTAGCTAAGCCGCGCGCTCAGGACAACGTGAACCCGCTTCCGTTCACGCGAGTCCTGGTTCTCGGCCTCGCCCGCTCGGGCGAGGCGGCGGCGCTCGCGCTTGCACGCCGTGGGGTCGCGGTCGTCGGCGTCGACCGCCGGGAGGACCTCGACGGGGGGAGGCTTCGCGCCGCAGGCGTCGAAGTCGTCCTCGGCGCGGACGATCCCGAGCTCCTCGACGGCATGGACCTGCTCGTTAAAAGCCCTGGCATCCCGGCGGAAGCGCCCCTCGTGGCCGCTGCGCGAGAGCGTAGCCTGACCGTCTGGAGCGAGGTTGAGCTCGGCCACCGGCTTTTCGGCAACCCGATCCTCGGCATCACGGGCACGAACGGGAAGACGACGACGAGCGAGCTCCTCGGCGAGGTCTTTCGCGCCGCCGGCAAGCCCGTGGCCGTGGCGGGCAACGTGGGGCGCCCGCTGACGGGGCTCGACGGGACGCTCGCCGAGGACGCGTGGATCGTCTGTGAGCTCTCGAGCTTCCAGCTCGAGGACATCGAGGCGTTCCGGCCACGCGTGGCGATTCTCCTCAACCTGACGCCTGACCATCTCGACCGCCACGCGAGCCTCGAGGAGTACCGCGCCGCCAAGCTGCGGATCTTCGAGAACCAGGGCCCGGACGACGTCGCCGTCGTCCCGCGCGGTTTCGAGGGAATCCCCGGCAGCGCCAGGCGAGTGGAGTTCGACTCGCAGGACGAGCTACCCGCCGAACCGCTCGTTCCCGGCGAGCACAACCGCGAGAACGCAGCCGCGGCGACGGCCGCAGCCCGTGCTGCCGGAATCTCCGACGACGCGATTGCCAAGGCGCTGCGAACGTTCGAGGGCGTCCCTCACCGGCTCGAGCTGGTCGGCGAGGTCGGCGGCGTTCGTTTCGTCAACGACTCGAAGGCGACGAATCCAGAGGCGGCCGAGCGGGCACTTTCCGCCTACCCGCCGGGTATCCGGCTCATCCTCGGCGGGAGCAGGAAGCGAAGCTCCTACTCCTCCCTGGCCAGGGAGGCTTCCGCCCGCGGGGTCGCCAAGGCGTATCTGATCGGCGAGGCGGCCGACGAGATCGCGGAGGCGCTGGCCGGAGCCGGCCTTCGCTTCGCCGATTCCGGAACCCTCGAGCAGGCGGTCGCGGACGCCTTTGCGGATGCTGAGCCTGGCGAGGTCGTTCTCCTCTCGCCCGCGTGCGCCAGCTACGACCAGTTCCGGGACTTCGAGGAGCGGGGCGAGCGCTTCCGCCAACTCGTCGCGGCCCTATGAGGCGCCGCGCGGGCACCCACCTCGAATACCACCTCCTCGTTCTCGTTACCCTCGCCCTCGTCGCGTTCGGGCTCGTGATGGTCTACAGCGCCAGCTCCGCGCGCGCGCTGCTCGGATCGGATGATCCGGCGTACTACCTGAAGCGGCAGGCCCTCTACGCGGTCGCCGGCCTCGTCGCTCTCGTCCTCCTCTCACGCACCGACTACCGCCGTCTCCGCCACGCCGCCGGGCCGCTGCTCCTCGCGAGCTTCGTCCTCCTCGTGGCCGTGCTCGCAATCGGGACGGCGGTGAACGGCGCGCGCCGCTGGATTCCGCTCGGCACGCTGACCTTCCAGCCCTCCGAGCTCGCCAAGCTGGCGCTGGCCCTGTGGATCGCGGGACTCCTCGCGCGCCGGCCGGCGCCCCAGACTCTCGGCGACCTCGTGCGCCCAATCGGGCTCGTCGTGGGAGCGGCGTGTGCGCTCATCCTCGTGGAGCCGGACCTTGGATCCGCGCTCGCGATCGCGATCATGGTGGCGGCCATCCTCCTCGTCGCCGGTACTCCCGTCCGCACGCTCGCTGCTGGAAGCGGGATCGCCGGGATGCTCGTTCTGGCAGCTATCTGGTTCGAGCCCTACCGCCGCGCGCGCATCTTCAGCTTCATCGACCCTTGGCACGATCCTCAGGGAGCGGGCTTCCAGTCGGTGCAGGCGATGATCGCTCTCGGGTCGGGAGGGATCTTCGGCGTCGGCCTCGGCGAGAGCGTGCAGAAGATCTACTACCTGCCCGAGGCCTCGACGGACATGATCTTCGCGATTGTCGGCGAGGAGCTCGGCCTGGTCGGCGTCCTCGCGGTGATCGGTGCGTTCGCGCTCTTCGCCTACGCTGGCCTCAACATCGCCCTCCGCTGCCAGGATCCCTTCGGGAAGCGGCTCGCAGCGGGGCTGACCGCGCTCGTCTGCGGCCAGGCGGCGGTCAACGTGAGCGCGGTCATGGGGCTCGCCCCGCTCACGGGTGTGCCACTCCCGTTCGTCTCGTACGGCGGGTCGAGCCTCGTCGTGGGCCTCGCTTCCGTTGGGATCCTCCTTAACATCGCCGTCAACCATGGCGTCACAGCAGTCTCCGAAGTGCCTGATCGCCGCCGGCGGAACAGCCGGGCACGTCCTGCCCGCGCTCGCGGTCGCGGAAGCGCTCAGGTCGCGCGGCGCGAGCGTCGCGTTCGCGTCCAACGCTGATTCCCGTCACATACGGGAGGCGGGCTTCGACCTCGACGTGTTCCGAGTGGAGGGATTCCCGCGGCGTCCGGGCCCGGCTCTGGCACGCGCGCTCGGTGCGGCCGCCCTTGCGGTGCCCGCGGCCGTCCGGATCCTGCGGCGCCGTCGGCCGGACGTCGTCCTCGGGGGCGGAGGCTACGTCGCAGGGCCGATGGTCCTGGCAGCCGGCGCGCTGCGCATCCCGGCGGCCCTCACCGAGGCCGACGCCCACCTTGGCCTGGCGAACAGGCTGGCGGCGCCCTTCGCTCGGCGCGTTTTCCTCGCCTTTCCCGTCGCAGGCCTCGAAGGGGAGAAGTACAGCGTCGTCGGCCGGCCGATTCCCAAGCGCTCGGAGCCGTCTCCCCAAGACGAGGCGCGGCGCCGGTTCGAACTCCCGGAGGAAGGCCCGGTCGTGCTGGTCTTCGGTGGGAGCCAGGGGGCGCGACGGCTGAATGAGGCCGCCGTTGAGGCCTTCGGCGTCGACGGGCCGGCTGTCCTCCACCTCGCCGGGGAGAGCGACTACCCCGCGCTGGCTCTTCGGGTGAAGCGGCCGGAGTACCGGCTGTTCCCCTTCACGGACGACTTCGGCGCCGCCCTCGCAGCGGCAGATCTCGTCGTGGCGCGCGCGGGCGGCTCCGTCTGGGAGGTGGCAGCCGTAGGTCGCCCCGCACTGCTCGTCCCCTATCCCCACGCGACGGCCGACCACCAGGCGAAGAACGCTCGCTACTTCGAGCGTGGCGGCGGCGCGGTTGTCGTCACCGAGGGCGAGCTCGAGCTCCGGCGACAGGTGGAGACGTTGCTCGCTGATCCCTCGCGTCTAAAGGAGATGGGGGAGGCGATGCGGCAGCTGGCACGCCCGGACGCCGCCGACGTGATCGCGGAGGAGCTGATCGCACTTGCTCGCCGGTAGGCGCTTCTGGTTCGTCGGGATCGGCGGGGCCGGTCTCTCGGGCTACGCAGTCGTCGCCCAGGCCTGGGGTGCGGAAGTCGCTGGCTGGGACCGTCACGAGACCTCCTACCTCGAGCACGTGCGCGCAGCCGGAATCCCAGTGACGATCGCTGCGGAGCCACCGCCCGCTCCCGAAGGGTGGGAAGCCGTCGTCTCCACGGCGTACGCCGGGCAGGCCGAGGGCCGCAGCCGTGCCGACTTCCTCGCAGAGCTCGTCTCCGGCGTCCGGGCGATCGTGGTCTCGGGCGCGCACGGGAAGACGACGACGGCGGCCATGATCGCGTTCGTCCTGGACAGTCTCGGGCTCGACCCGTCGTTCCTGATCGGCGGAGAGGTGGCCCAACTCGGCGGCAACGCGCGGGCCGGGACCGGCTGGCTAGTCGTCGAGGGCGACGAGTCCGACCGCACTGTCTTCGGCCTCCCGGCGGAGATTGGCGTGATCACGAACGTCGACCTCGACCATCACACGACCTTCGGCTCGACGGCGGAGGTCGAGGAAGAGTTCGAGCGCTGGGCAGCCGGCGTCCCGCACATCGTCTGGGGGCGCGACCTCGAGCCGGTGGAGCTCGAGCTCTCGGCGCCGGGAGAGCACAACCGCTTCAACGCCGCCTGCGCGCTGGCCGCGCTCGAGCTCGCCGGCGTGGGGCGCGAGCAGGCGGCCGAGGCGCTCGGCGAGTTCCGCGGAGTCGGAAGGCGGCTCGAGCCGCGCGGGGAGTCCGGTGGGGTCCGCTTCCTCGACGACTACGGCCACCACCCGGCCGAGATCGGAGCGACGCTGGCCGCTGCGCGCAAGCTCGCGGGCGAGGGGCGCGTCCTCGTCCTCTTCCAGCCACACCTCTATTCGCGGACTCTCCACCTCGCGACGGAGCTCGCCGCAGCCCTCGCGCTCTCCGATTCGGCGTGCGTCACAGATGTCTATCCCGCGCGGGAGGAGCCGATCGAGGGCGTGACCGGCAAGCTTGTTGTCGATCGGCTCTGCGAGCTCCGGCCGGGAATGCCCGTCGCCTGGACGCCCAAGGTCGAGCAGGGGGCCGAGCTTCTCGGCGCCCGGGCCCGCTCCGGAGACCTCGTCGTCACGATCGGCGCCGGCGACGTCGACCAGGCCGTGCCGCTGCTGCTCGAGAGGCTCGGCGCGTGAAGGTCCAGGAGGATGTCAGCCTCTCCAAGTTCACGACGCTCGGGACCGGGGGAGCTGCGCGGCGGTTCGCGAAGCCCGAGCTGGTCGAGGAGCTCGCCGACCTCCTCGCGTGGGCCGAGGAGAACGACATCCCGACGGCTCCGGTCGGCCTGGGCTCCAACCTGCTCGTCGCAGACGAGGGTTTCCCGGGGCTTGCGCTCAAGCTCGACGGAGTGCTCGCGGCCGTCAAGATCAGAGAGGGGCGCCTGATCGCCGGGGGCGGCGCGCCGCTCGCCGTCTGCCTCCACCGTGCACGCGCAGCCGACCTCGGCGGGATCGAGTTCGTCTGCGCGATTCCCGGTACGGTCGGCGGCGGCGTCTGGATGAACGCCGGCGCATACGGGAACGACATCGCCACAGTCCTCGTCCAGGCCCACGTCGTCGACGGTCGCAGCGCTCGCTGGCTGACGCCGGATGAGCTGGGACTGCGCTATCGCCGCTCGGATCTCGTGCGGGGCCAGGTCGTCGCGGGCGCCGAGTTCGGTCTCCAGCCGAAGCCCGAGGCCGAGATCAAGGAATCCGTCAGAGAAATGCAGCAGAAGCGAAAAGACGCGCAGCCCACGAACAAGCGCACGTTCGGGAGCGTGTTCAAGAACCCCGACCACGAGCTCACCGCCGGTCGCATGCTCGAGGCCTGCGGGCTGAAGGGACACCGGATCGGCGGTGCGCAGATCTCTCCCAAGCATGCGAACTTCATCGAGAACGCGGGCGGCGCTTCCTCGGCCGACGCTCTGGCGCTGATTGCTGAAGCGCGCAGGCGCGCCCACGAGCAGTTCGGCGTGCGCCTCGAGGCCGAAGTGCAGCTCCTCGGCCCGATCGAGATTCCCCCGCTGCCCGGGTAGGGAGCGGACATCCGGCGCCGAAATCACCCCTGTGGGGCGCCTTGCGCTTGTCCAGTCGCGCTCGGCCCGGGGTGACTTCGCGGTCCCCTGGCGCCGGGTGTCCGGGATCGCCGCGGCCGCGGCGGCCCTACTGGCCTTGCTCTACCTGGCCGCGCGCGAGACGCCGCTCTTCGCCGTCCGCACCGTGGAGATCACGGGTGGATCGGAGGCGGTGCGGACAGCCGTGCGGGAGGCGGCGCAGCCCGTCGAGGGCGAAAGCCTCATCGCGCTGGACGGCAAGTCGCTCGTCCGGGAGCTGGAGGCGCTTCCTTCCGTACGGTCAGCGAGCTACGACCGCGCCTTCCCGAGCACGTTGCGAATCTTCGTGCGTCCGGAGATCCCCCTTGGAATCGTCCGTCTGGGCCCTGAGCGCTGGGTGGTCTCGGAGCGCGGGCGCATTATCCGCCCCTACGCGCCCGGCTCCTCGGAGCGCTATCCCCGCTTCGGGCTCCCCGGCCGTCCGAACGTCGTGCCCGGCGCCTACCTGACGGATCCTGGGGCGCGGGTCGTCCTCGGGGCTCTCGCGGTCGTACCGAAGAACTTTCCGGCCCGGATTCACATGGTGCGCTTGGAGGGAGGACAGCTGACCATGGACCTCCGGGCTCCGTGGGGAGGCCCGGAGCTCCGCCTCGGCGAAGCCGTGGATGTGAAGGTGAAGCTGGCGGTCGCCGCAGTCGTCCTGCGCTCGCTCTCGGCCGACGCGCACAGCTCGGTGGGCTACGTGGATGTCAGCGTGCCGGAACGAATCGTCGTGGGAAGCAACCCTTAAGTCGAAGGTTGAGGTTGAGTGTTTGTTCACATCTTCCCTGCAAATACGGAGTTGACATCGTGGAGAGGGGTACGTAGGCTCAGGCGCACGCTCAAGCTGAGCTAGAGATCGGAGAGGAACAAGAGAGTGAGAGACCAGTCAGGGACCTTCCTGGCCGTCATCAAGGTAGTCGGCGTCGGCGGCGGCGGAACGAACGCCGTCAACCGGATGATCGAGGCCGGTCTGCGCGGCTGCGACTTCGTCGGTGTGAACACCGATGCGCAGGCGCTGCTCATGTCGGAGGCGGAGCAGAAGCTCCACATCGGCACAAGTCGGACGCGGGGGCTCGGCGCCGGTGCTGATCCCCAGGTCGGCGAGGAGGCTGCGCTCGAGAGCCGCGATGAGATCAAGGAGGCGCTGAAGGGCGCGGACATGGTCTTCGTCACGGCCGGCGAAGGCGGCGGAACCGGAACCGGCGGGGCGCCGATCATCGCCGAGGTTGCCCGTGAGGACCTGAAGGCTCTCACCGTCGGCGTCGTCACGCGGCCGTTCCACTTCGAGGGCCGCAAGCGCGCCGAGCAGGCTCAGACGGGGATCGCCAACCTGCGCGAGAAGGTCGACACGCTGATCATCATCCCGAACGACCGGCTGCTGCAGGTCGTCGAGAAGAGGACGTCGGTCGTGGATGCGTTCAGGCTGGCCGACGAGGTCCTTCGCCAGGGCGTCCAGGGCATCACCGACCTGATCATGGTGCCCGGCCTGGTCAACCTCGACTTCGCCGACGTGCGCACGATCATGACGGACGCTGGCTCGGCGCTCATGGGAATCGGCGAGGCCGACGGCGAGAACCGCGCAGCGGAGGCAGCCCGCGCGGCGGTCTCGTCCCCGCTTCTCGAGGCGTCTGTCGAGGGCGCGACGGGGATCCTCCTGAACATCACCGGCGGGTCCGACCTCGGGCTCTTCGAAGTGAACGAGGCCGCCGAAGTCGTGACGGGCGCGGCGGACCTCAACGCGAACGTGATCTTCGGCGCCGTCATCGACGAGAACATGGACGGCAAGGTGCGGGTCACCGTCATCGCGACGGGCTTCGACCGCAGCCTCCGGCGCGAACGGCGAGACCGTGGGGAAGGCGAGCGCGGCGAGCGCGAGCCGGTCACCGGCGGCTTCGACGTCCCCGCGGACGTGCTCGAAGTCCCGTCCTTCCTGCGCCGCCGCTAGCTGGACATGGCGCGAGGGTCGAGGCGCCTGACGATCGCCGCCAGCGTGCGGCCGAACTTCTCGACGATCGCGTACTTCGGCCGGCGTGCCACGACGCGCTCGAAATCGCTCGCGAGATGGCCGGCCGCGTGCAGGAAACGCGTACCTTTCTCCCGGACGGTCTCCCACTCATGGAGCGGGACGACGACGCGAGCGCCGCAGGCCGGATCGTGGCACTCGCAAAAGAACTCCGCGCTCTCCACGTCGTAGCACTCCGCCGCGGAAGCGATCCGCTCGTTCACGTTGCGAAAGAGCGACTCGATCTCGCCGATACGTTCTTCGGAGGTGCCATTCTGCTGAAAACAACGGTCACGAACGGTTCCTGGTTACGGATAGGATCGGCGCGGTGCAGACGCTCCGGCGCACGCCTCTGTACGAGCGCCACGCCGCTCTCGGCGCGCGTCTCGTCCCTTTCGCTGGCTGGGAGATGCCGGTGCAATACACGTCCATCGTGGCCGAGCACCGGGCGGTGCGGACGTCTGCGGGAGTGTTCGACGTGTCGCACATGGGCGAGCTCTCGCTCGCGGGCGAAGGCGCACATGACTACTTGCAGGCGCGGCTCTCCAACGACCTCGACCGCATCGGCGACGGCCAGGCCCAGTACACGCTCCTGACGAACGAGCGCGGCGGGATCGTGGACGACCTCATCGCCTACCGCCGCGGGACGGACGACTACCTGCTCGTCGTCAACGCGGCCAACGTCGACGCCGACCACGGCGCGCTCGACGAGACCGAGGATGTCTCGGCCCAATGGGCCCTTCTCGCCGTTCAGGGGCCGGAAGCGCTCGAGCGCCTAGGCATCGAGCTCGAGCCGTTCACGTTCAGGGAGGACGAGGTGCTGGGGATTGGGTGCCTCGTCGCCGGCACCGGCTATACCGGGGAGCGAGGCTGCGAGCTCGGCTGCGCGCCCGGCGACGCCGTAGCGCTCTGGGACGCGATCCTCGAGCGAGGGATCGTTCCCTGCGGCCTCGGCGCGCGAGACACGCTGCGCCTCGAGGTCTGCTACCCACTCCACGGGAACGACATCTCACCTGAGCGGACGCCGATCGAAGCCGGGCTCGGGTGGGCCTGCGCTCTCGACAAGGAATTCACCGGAGTCGACCTCCTCCGGCGCCAGAAGGAGGAAGGCCCCGCGGAGAAGCTCGTGGCGTTCGTGATGGAGGAGAAGGCCATCCCGCGCCAAGAGATGCGGGTGCTGGAGGGCGGCGAGGTGACCTCCGGCACGCTCTCCCCGATGCTCGACATCGGGATCGGGCTTGGCTACGTGCCCGCGGAGCTCGCTGAGCCTGGGACGACGCTGACCATCGACGTGCGCGGCCGGCCGAAGGCGGCACGCGTCGTCAAGAAGCCGATCTATCGAAGGGAGGAGAGCTAGTGGCAGCAGACGAGAGCTATCCGAACGAGCTCAAGTACCACCGTGAGCACGACTGGGCGCGGATCGAAGGCGACACCGCCGCGCTCGGAATCACCTGGTATGCGCAGGACGCGCTCGGCGAGATCGTCCATTTCGAGCCTCCCGACGAGGGCGGCTCCCTCGCGAGGGACGAGAGCTACGGAGAGGTCGAGTCGGTCAAGGCGGTCTCCGACCTCATCTCCCCTCTCTCCGGCGTGGTTGTCGAGGTGAACGCGGCCGTGATCGAGGCGCCCGAGAAGGTCAATGAGGACCCGTACGGGGAGGGTTGGCTCGTGAAGATCCGCCTGTCCGAGCCCGGCGAGGTCGACGACCTCCTCGACGCGGACGCGTACAAGCAGCTCGTCGACGAGCAGTGAGCTACCTCTCGCTGACGGACGCCGACCGCGAGGCGATGCTCGCAACCATCGGCGTCGACTCGGTCGACGCCCTTTTCAGCGACATTCCGGAAAGCGTCCGCTTCCAGCGCGAGCTCGACCTCGAGCCCGCCCTTCCAGAGGCCGAGCTCGTCGCCCACCTGGAGGAGTTGGCCTCCCGGAATGTGGACACCGGCCGGGAGCTCTCGTTTCTCGGCGCCGGGATCTATGACCACTACGTCCCGGCGATCGTCGACGCGATGCTCGCCCGCGGCGAGTTCTTGACGGCCTACACGCCGTACCAGCCGGAGATGAGCCAGGGAATCCTCCAGGCCATCTTCGAATACCAGACCGTGATCTGTGAGCTGACCGGCATGGACGTCTCGAATGCGTCCGGCTACGACGGGACTACGGTCGCCGCCGACGCCTGCTTCGTCGCCAAGCACGTCACCGGACGTTCGAAGGTCGTTCTCTGCGAGACGGTCAATCCCCAGGTGCGCCAGGTCGTAAAGACATACGCGCCCGGATTCGGGCTCGAGGTCGTTGAGGTTCCCCAACACGGCGGGACCACAGATCCCGAAGAGCTAGGACAGGCGGCCGAAGACGCGGCCTGCGTGATCTTTCAGCAGCCCAACTTCTTCGGTTGCCTCGAGCCCGCTCCCGACCTCGCGGCCGCAGCGAACGCCGCCGAGGCATTGCCCGTCGCGCACGTCGACCCAGTTTCCCTGGGGCTCCTGGAGGCCCCCGGGAACTACGGCTGTGCGCTCGCGATCGGCGAGGGCCAGAGCGCGGGCAACTACCAATCGTACGGAGGTCCGCACTACGGCTTCATGGCCGCGCGCTCCGACTACATCCGCCGCATGCCGGGACGCATCGTCGGCGAGACGACCGATGTCGCCGGTGAACGCGGTTATGTCCTCACCCTGCAGACCCGTGAGCAGCACATCCGCCGCGAGAAGGCGACGTCCAACATCACGACGAACCAGACGCTTCTGGCGCTCGCCGGGCTCGTTCACCTCTCGTGGCTCGGCCCACAGGGCCTCCGCGAGGTGGGGGAGACCTGCATGGCCCTTGCCGAACATGCCAAGGAGCGGCTGGGACTTCCGCTTCTGTTTCCTGAACGGGCAACATTCAAGGAGTTTGCCGTTCGCGTCGGACGGCCCGCCGACGAGGCGATTCGGGCAGCCCGCGAGCAGGGCGTCCATCCGGGCTATGCGCTCAAGCGCGACTACGGCGGCATGGAGGACGCGCTGCTCGTCTGCATGACGGAGAAAAGGACGCCCGAGGACGTCGCCCGCCTCGCTGAGGTGCTCGGGGAGGTGGCCGGCGGATGAAGCTCATCTTCGAGAGGTCGAAGCCGGGCCGCCGGGCCGCCGCCGTCCCGAAGCCCAACCTGCCGGTTCCCGAGCTCCCGGAGGAGCTCCGCCGCCGCCAGGCTCCGCGGCTACCCGAGATCGCCGAGCCTGAGATCGTTCGTCACTTCACGGCGCTCGCCGACCGGACGTTCGGCATCGACACCGGCTTCTATCCGCTCGGCTCCTGCACGATGAAGCACAACCCGCGTGTGAACGAGCGCGTGGTCGCTCTCCCCGGTTTCCGCGACCTCCACCCACTCCAGGAGGAGGACGGCGCGCAGGGGGCGCTCGAGCTCATGTGGCGACTCCAGGAGATCCTCGCGGAGGTCTGCGGACTCGGGGCCGTCTCGCTCCAGCCGGCCGCGGGCTCGCAGGGCGAGCTCACAGGCCTGATGCTCATGCGCGCCTACTTCGCCGATCGGGGCGAGGGCGAGCAGCGGAGAAACGTGATCACGGCTGACACCGCCCACGGGACGAACCCGGCGAGCGTGACGATGGCCGGCTACACGCTCCAGAAAGTCGAGACGGACGCCCGCGGCAACCTCGACCTGGACGACCTCCGGGCGAAGGTCAACGAGGAGACGGCGGGCCTCATGCTCACCAACCCCTCGACGCTCGGTCTCTTCGACGAGCACATCGAGGAGGTCGCCGCCATCTTCCACGAGGCAGGCGCGCTTCTCTACTACGACGGCGCGAACCTGAACGCGGTCTGCGGGATCTCGCGCCCTGGCGACATGGGCTTCGACATCGTGCACATCAACCTACACAAGACGTTCTCGCAACCGCACGGGGGCGGCGGCCCCGGCGGTGGGCCTGTCGTCGTCCGCGACATCCTCGAGCCCTTCTTGCCCGTCCCGGCCGTCGTCCGCGACGGCGAGCGCTTCCGGCTGGACTACGACAGGCCGAAGTCGATCGGCAAGGTCCGTGGCTACTGCGGCCCGTTCGGCGTCTTCGTTCGCTCCTACGCCTTCATTCGCGCGTACGGGCCCGCCCTCAGGGAGATGTCCGAGGTGGCCGTTCTGAACGCGAACTACATGCTGGCGCGGCTGAAGGAGACGTACGAGCTGCCGTTCGACCGCCTCTGCATGCACGAGTTCGTTCTCTCGGCGCGTGGGCTCAAGAGGGAGCACGGGATCACGGCGCTCGACGTCGCCAAGCGGCTCATGGACTACCGGTTCCATCCGCCGACCATCTACTTCCCCCTCATCGTCCCGGAGGCGCTGATGATCGAGCCGACGGAGACGGAGGCCAAGGAGACGCTCGACGCCTTCTGTGACGCCATGCAGGAGATCGCGCGGGACGCGGCCGAGCAGCCGAAGCTGCTGAAGGAGGCCCCGCACGATCGGCCGGTGCGCCGCCTGGACGAGGTGAAGGCTGCGAAGAGAGCCATCGTCCGCTACCGCTTCGACGACCATCCCGACCTCACGGGCGGGCCCTCCGAGGGTGAGGCGCTCGAAGCTCAAAAGGGGGCCTGATGGAACGCGACCAGATCGCGCTCTGCGTGGACGAGCTGCGCGCCGAGCACCCGGGTCGTGAGGAGTTCATCGCGGCTGTGCGGGAGTTCGGGCAGGAACTCGATCCGGATTCGCGCAAGACTCTCGGCCAGGTGCTGCTCGACCGGCAGCCGGAGACGGGCGGCTTCGACGTGCTCAATCAGCGGCTCGAAGAAGGCGGCTGGATGAAACGGACGATGCGCAAGATCGAGGAGCGCGAGCGCCCGGACCGCCTCAAGGGCGAATGATCGATCTCCGCTCCGACACGCTCACCCAGCCGTCCGCCGGCATGCGCAAGGCGATGGCCGAAGCTGTCGTGGGCGACGAGCAGAAGCGGGAGGACCCGACCGTCATCGCTCTCGAGGAGAGGGCGGCCGAGCAGTTGGGCCAGGAGGAAGCCGTCTTCCTCCCGACGGCGACGATGGCGAACCAGATCGCCCTTCGAATCCTGTCCGAGCCGGGCGACGAGGTGCTCGCCGAGGCGACGGCGCACGTCTTCCGCTACGAGCTGGGCGGCCCGGCGGTGCACTCAGGGCTGGCGATGAAGGCGCTCCCCACCGAAACCGGAATCTTCAGCGCCGAGCAGGTGCGCGACGCGGTCAGCCTGCCCGGCGATCTCCACACGGCACCCACCCGGATCGTCTGCTTCGAGAACACGCACAACGGCGGCGGTGGTCGGATCTGGCCCCTTGATCATCTCCGAGGGGTGGTGGGCGAAGCACGCCGCCACGGTCTCAACGTCCACCTCGACGGCGCCAGGCTGATGAACGCGTCGGTGGCGAGCGGCGTCCCCGCGGCCGACTATGGCCGGGAGTTCGACACCGTCACCCTGTGTCTCTCCAAGGGGCTCGGCTGCCCCCTGGGCGCGCTCATCGTCGGCTCGCGTGAGCGGATGGCAAAGGCGCGGCGGATGAAGCACCTCTTTGGCGGTGCGATGCGCCAGTCAGGGATCGTCGCTGCTGCCGGCATCTACGCCTTCGAGCACAACGTGGGCCGGCTCGCCGAGGATCACGAGCATGCTCGCCGGCTCGGAGAGGGGCTGGCGGAAGCGGGTCTCCCGGTCGACCCGGACCAGGTGGAGACGAACTTCGTCCTGCTCGACGTCGGCCGTCTCGGCCTTCCGGCAGACGAGGCCGTCGCGCGGTTGCGGGCCGAGAACGTCCTACTCTCTTTCGCGTCCCGCAAGGACGTGCTCCGGGCAGTCACGCACCTCGACGTCAGCGCCGAAGACATCGAGCAGGCGATCGAGCGCATCCCGCGCGCGCTGGCGTCGACCGACCGCCCCGTCGAGCTCGCCGCGGACGCGCCGACGCCCTGCTGAGGACGCCGGCGCATCCAGCGCTTTCGTAACTACTCGTACTGAAGCGCCCGCAGGACGTTCAGCCTCGCCGCGCGGCGCGCGGGGAAAATCGCCGCGAGCACGCCGACGATCACCGCCACGATCGCGAACACGACGAGCTGGGTGACGGGAATGGCGATCTGAACGTTGAACTCCGAGAGCGCCCTGGTCATCAGAAGCGCGAGGAAGATCCCGAGCGGAAGCCCGAGCGCCGCCCCGATCAGCGCCGTGATGATGCTTTCGTGCCGCACCATGCGGCGTGCCTGGCGCCGGGTCATCCCGACGGCCCGCAGCATCCCCAGCTCGCGCGTTCGCTCGAAGACCGTGAGGACGAGCGTGTTCACCATCCCGAAGATGCTGACCACGACCGATAGTGCGAGGAGGACGTACAGGATGTTCAGGAAGTCGTTGAAGTCCTTGTTTTGCGCCTGGATCCAGCCTTCGCGGGTTTGCACTTTCGCGTCCGGAAAGTCCTTGACCGCGGCTTCGAGAGACGCCGTCGTGGCCGCCGTCGGCTCGCCGTTCACGTCGACGAACACGAACGAGTTCTGCGGCCGTTCGTAGATCGAGTCGAACAGCGACTGCGTGATCGAGACGCTTCCGAGGAGCGGGAAGAACGGGGGCGGCTCGTAGATGCCCTTCACGACGAGCTGCGTCGTGTCCCCGTCCGGCGTCAGGAGGGGGAACTGGTCTCCCACCTTCAGGTTCTTGTCCTCGGCGAAGCTCTTGTCGATGATGGCGCCGTTCTGCCCCATCTCGGCGAGCACCGCGTCGGATCCCTGCTTCCAGTCGAACGTGTACGCCTGAGCGATAGCGCCCGGCTGAATGCCGGTGACGTAGCCGCTCTCGCCGTCGGCCTTGCCGAGCCCCGAGCGGACGCTCGTGGTGAACTGGGCGTCGGGGGAACGGCCGACTGCGTCGCCGGCTGAGGTGACGAAGGGCGAGAAGCCGTCCTGTGCGGTCAGCACGTACTCGGCTTCCACCTGCTTCTTGATGGCGTCGGTGTTCGAGGATTTCATCCCGCTCGCGAGCACGGCGACGAACGTGACGAGCGCGATGCCGATCATGAGCGCGGCTGCGGTCGATGCCGTCCGCCCCGGGTTACGAGTCGAGTTCCCCTTCGCGAGCCTGCCCGCTGCACCGCCGATGCGGGTGGCCGGCCAGCCGACGAACGCTGCCAGAGGGCGGACCAGCCGTGACGAGATCATCGCCACGCCCACGAAGAGGGCGAGGACGCCGACGGCAATCGAGATGAGCCGCTGTGCCGTTCCCAGGTCGTCCTTGAAGAGGGAGTAGCTGAGAAGCGCGACCGCGATGCCGATCACGACCATTGCGATGTACGGAGCCAGACGCGCCATGCGCCCGCGGGGCAACGTGAAGCCCTCGCGGACGGCGGCGATGGGAGGCACTCGCGTGGCCCGGATCGCGGGGAAGATTCCTGCGAGAAGCGTGACCCCGACGCCGATGACCATCGAGGCGATGACCGTTCGCGGCGCGAACACGAGCCCCTGGGTCGGCAGGTCGAAGTTGAGCGCCTTGAAGAGCGCGTTCAACCCAGCCGCCAGGCCGAGGCCGAGGAAGAGCCCGGCCAGGGACGCAGCGAACCCGATGGCGAGCGCTTCCAACACGACTGACCAGAGCACCTGACGCCGTGAGCCGCCGATCGTTCGCAGGGTGGCGAACTCACGCGTCCGCTGCGCGACGGTGATCGAGAGCGTGTTGAAGATGACGAACGCGCCGACGAAAAGCGCCACTCCGGCGAACGCCAGCAGGAAGTAGCGGATGAACTTCGTGAACGCGACGTCCTTCAGATCCTCCGTCGCCTGCTGGTCGCCCGTGCGCACGAGCGCGTTGCTCGGCAGGATCGGGCGGATCTCGCTCACCAGCTTCTGGGGCGTCGTGCCGTCCTTGCCCGCGACCGAAATGGCGTCGAACTCGCCTTCGCGGTCGAGGAGCGCCTGGGCGGTAGGGATCGTGAAGACGGCGAACGTCGCCGAGCCGAGCGAGCTCACGTCGCCATACTGGGCCAGCCCGACGATCTTGAATTCGCTGACAGGCTGAACGGTCGCGATCTTGACCGGTTCGCCGATCTTGTAGCCCTGCTCGTCCGCGGTGCCCACGTCGATCACGACTTCGTTGGGCGTGGAAGGCCAGCGGCCCTCGAGGAGCTTGAGGGGGTTGAAACGGGCTTCCGACGGGTCGATCCCGAAGCCGAACGAGGGCGCGCCGCCGGTGTCCACGGCCTTGCCGTTCTTCTTCAGGATCTTCGTGTTCGAATCGTCGGCGACGATGCCGGCTGCGGCAGCTACGTCAGGGAGCGCCTTGACCTTGGCGAGCAGGGTGTCCGGGATCGACGGGGCCGAAGCTGTATCGCCGTCGACATTGATATCGGCCGCCTTGCCCGAGACGACCGCGTCCGTGTTCGCGTAGGTCTCCTGGAAGATGCTGCTGAACGCCTTGTCGATGGTGTCCGTCAAGACGTACGTTCCGCTCACCATCGTCACTCCGAGGACGATGGCGAAAGCGGTCAGGAAGGCGCGGAGCTTCCGCCCCGCGAGGCCCCGGAGGGTGACGCTGATCAAGACCGACTCACCTCTTCCATCGCGCTGAGGATGTCGTGCGCGGCTGCGCTGCGGAGCTCCTTGACGATGCAGCCGTCGGCCAGGAAGAGGACGCGGTCCGCGATCGCGGCGGCGCTTGCGTCGTGGGTGACCATCACGGTCGTCTGCCCGTAATCGGACACCGATTGGCGCAGGAGCTCGAGAATCTCCGCGCTCGTGGTCGAGTCGAGGTTGCCGGTGGGCTCGTCCGCGAAGATGACTGTGGGCCTGGAGATGAGGGCTCGTGCGATCGCGACGCGCTGCTGCTGGCCGCCGGAGAGCTCGGAGGGACGATGCTTGCGGCGGTCGGAGAGACCGAGCTTGCCAACGACCTCGTCGATCCACTCCTTGTCCACCTTGCGACCGGCGAGCTCGAGCGGAAGCGTGATGTTCTCCTCCGCCGTCAGCATCGGAAGCAGGTTGAAGAACTGGAAGATGAAGCCGATGTGCTCGCGCCGAAGCTTCGTCAGCTCGGTGTCGCCGAGCTTGGTGATGTCCTTGCCATCGATCGACACGGTGCCCGAAGTCGGTGCGTCGAGCCCGGCGAGGATGTGCATGAGCGTCGACTTACCGGAGCCCGACGGGCCCATGACGGCCGTCAGCTCGCCGCGATGTACATCCATGGAGCAGCCCCGCAGGGCGTCCACGGCAGTGTCGCCCTCGCCATAGCGGCGCGTGAGCTCCTTTGCCTCGATGACGGCGTCAGACGGCGCCTTTGCCGTTGCGGGCTCTTCGGTCATAGTCGTGGAAGACATTCCTACCTCCAGGGAGTTGTGTCACCAGGGTGTCAAAAATGCCGCCCGCAAGTGAAGGCGGCCACCCCGCGTCTTAACGTGCGGGTAACCGCACCCCTTCCGTCAGGGGTTGCGGTCGCCCACCAGGAAGAAGGCCAGGGCCACGCCGACGTAGGCGGCGACGAGCGCAAACCCCCGCGCGCGGCTCGAGCGTCCGTTCCAGAGAAGCAGAGCGGCGAAGGCCGCGGACCCTGCAAGGGCCAGGAGCTCGACCGGTCGGAAGGAGAGCGCGAGCGGCTCGATCGCCCAGGCGAGCAGCGCGACCGCCGGAATGAGGAAGACGGCGACCTGGGCGCTCGAAGCGAGCGCGATCTCTGCCGCAAGCTTGATCCGTCCCCGGTAGGCCACGACGACGGCCCCGCCGTGCTCTGCGGCGTTCCCGACAATGGCAACGATGACCGCGGCGACGAAGAAATCGCTCAGGTGCGCCTTCTCGGCGAACGTCTCCAGCGAATGCACGAGGATCTCGGCCACGAATGCGGTCATGACGGTGGCCGCCGCCAGCACGCCCAGGGCGAGGGGGAACGACCATGCATCCATGTCCTCCCGCTCCCCGGCGACGTGCAGCAGACGGTGGCGGCGGAGGGAGTACCAGGTGGTTACGACGTAGACGAGGAGAAGGACGATGGAAACCGGCAGGGAGGCCACCGCGAGCGTGTGGCGGTCCGGGTCCCCGGTCCAGCTCGGCACGGCCGGGATGAGAAAGAGGAGGACGGCCGCGAGCACGAGGGCGATCGAGGTCAGGCTCGACTCGCGGTCGATGTCGCCCCGGCCGCCGAACGCGAGCGAGAACCCGAGGACGAGCAGCAGGTTTCCGACGACGCTTCCCGACAGCGAGCCGCGGACGACTTCCGTCAGGCCGTCGGAGACCGCGAAGAGGGCGATGATGAGCTCCGGGGCGTTCCCGAAGGTCGCGTTGAGAAACCCGCCGACACCGGGGCCGGTGTGGTGGGCCGCGTGTTCCGTTGCCTCCCCGATCAGCCACGCCAGGGGGATGAGCGCCGCCGCCGCGACGCTGAAGAGGACCATGTCGCTCGCGCCGGCCCGGTCGAGGACCACGACAAGCGGGCCGACGGCGAGCAGGGCATACAGCGTTTTGCGAAGCACGCGCCGGACCCTAACGTTGAGGTCGACGTGATCGATGCAGTGCTCTTCGACTGGGGCGACACGCTCTTCCACTTCGCGTGGGACGAGTCGCTCGTGGAGGCGGGCTGGGAGGCAGGGCTCGCGGCGCTGGGCCGCGATGACCTTCCGGGACACGAAGAGACGGCCGCGCGTTTCCGCGAGCTCTACTTGCCGCTGCTCTGGGTACCCGGCTCGCTCGACGAGATCGAGTACCCGGGGATGGTGCGCGAGCTGCTCGAGGGCTTCGGCGTCGACGTGTCCGACGACGAGCTCTCACGGTTCCTCGAAGCGGAGCACGCCGCCTGGGACCCGGCGCGCCGGCTCGGAGATTCCACGCACGCTCTCCTCGATGCGCTCCGTGAACGCGGGCTCCGGACCGGCCTCGTCTCGAACGCCTTCGATCCCGGGTGGCTCCTGCACAGAGATCTCGAGCGCATGGGGCTCGGCGAGCGACTCGACGTCGCCGTCTTCTCGTCGGAGGTCGGCAAGCGCAAGCCGCACCCGGCGATCTTTGTGGCGGCCCTCGATGCGCTCGGCGTCGAGCCCGAGCGCGCTCTCTTCGTCGGCGACCGTCGCTTCGAGGACATCCGGGGCGCCAAGGAGGTCGGCATGACCACTGTGCTCGCGTACTGGTTTCGCGCGGACGAGGACGACCGGGGGCTGGAGCCAGACCACGAGGCGTTCACGCAGATGGACGTCCTCAACGTCGTTCGGCGCCTGCTCGCCGAAACCTAGCCGCGGCGGCTTTACACCCGGCTCGGCGCGATGTCAAGTCTTGCGGGCTGCCCAAAGGTTCCCCAAAATCCACAGCGATGCTCAGGCGCCTGCCCCTTGTCCAAGAGCTTCCCTTGCGGCCTCAGGACGAGACCGAGTGCCGCCGCTGCGGGGTCCACTGCGACAAGGTCGTGTACCCGGCTGCGTGCATCGCGCGGTCCTGCCCCTTCGTCTATGCGTACCAGGAGTTGGGACGGACGTACATCGGCTGCATGCAGAAGGTCTACGACGTCGAGATCGACCTCGACGCCCTCAGCGAGGCACAAGGGCGCAAGGGCGGCTTCGGGGCGGTCAAGACAGTCCGGCAGCCGCTGCCGATGTGCAAGGCGGAGGTGGCGAGCTGCTACGAGAACCGGGCTGACGAGCTCGGGTGCGTCAACCCCGAGTTTTACGAGATCCCCCGCGGGAAGCCTTCCTTCCGCGTCGTGGATCAGACGGACCAGACCCAGACCGCTTCGTAAGCTGTTTTTTCATCCAGCGGGCGTGGAGCTCACGGAGCTTGCGCACCTCGCCCGCGTCCGGCCCGCGGCCATCCTTCCCCGGTACCTCCAGAATCGTCGGCAGGTTCTGGAAGCGAGGGTTGGAGAGGAAGACGCCTAGCTTCTCGGCCAGCACGCCTTCACCGATGTTCGCGTGGCGATCCCGGTTCGAGCCGAGCTCGGCCGCAGCGTCGTTGACGTGCAGAACTCGTAGCCGATCGAGCCCGATCCGCTCGTCGATCTCGTCGAGGCAGGCGTCGAGCGCGCCCCGGTCTGTTACGTCGATCCCGGACACCCACAGGTGGCAGGAGTCCACGCAGATGCCGACACGCGGGTGCCGGTCCAGGCGGTCGACGAGCATGCCCAGCTCCTCCACCGAGCGGCCGATCGTGCCGCCCGCGCCGGCGGAGTTCTCGAGCAGGAGCCAGGTTGTGCCCGAGCAGTGCTCGAGAGCCTGCTCCAGTGCCGGAACGGCCCGTTCCAGGCCTGCCTCGAGGCCCGCACCGAGATGGGAACCGACATGGAGGACGACCCCGTCGGCCTCGATCGCGCAGCCGACGTCCACCGTGTTGACGAGGGCGGCCACCGACTTCTCGTAGATCTCGTCGTCGGTCGCCGCGAGGTTGACCAGGTAGAGGGCGTGACACACCACGCTCCGGATCCCGGCCTCGGCTCGGCGCTCCTTGAAGCGCTCGAAGGTCACGGGATCGTGGTTCGTGGGGCGCCAGGCGCGTGGGCTCTGGGTGAACACCTGCACGGCCTCTGCCCCCATCGCCTCGGCCCTGTCGATTGCGGTGTGGATCCCGCCCGCGGACGAGACGTGGGCTCCTGGGATCACGCCACTACGATAGCCGCGTGTCTATGCGCGTCCGCTTCGCTCCGAGTCCGACGGGGTTCCTCCACATCGGCGGCGTGCACACAGCCCTCTTCAACTGGCTCTTCGCGCGCCACGAGGGCGGAGAGTTTCGGCTCCGGATCGAGAACACGGACACGAGCCGCGAGGTGGCCGAGGCGACGCAGCAGATCGAGGAGTCGCTGCGCTGGCTCGGTCTCGACTGGGACGGGCCTGTGACCTTCCAGCTCGACCGTCTGGAGCGCTGCAAGGAAGAGGCGCAGCGGCTGGTTGAGGAGGGCAAGGCCTACGAGGACGAGGGTGCCATCCGTATCCGCATGCCGGACGAGGGCACGACCGCGTGGGAGGATCTGGTGCGCGGGCGCATCGAGTTTCCCAACGAGAAGCTCGAGGATCTGGTCGCCGTCCGCGCGGACGGCCGTCCCACCTACAACTTTGCGTCCCCCGTCGAGGACTGGTTGGATGGCATCACCCACGTCATCCGCGGCGAGGACCACATCTCCAATACCCCGAAGCAGATCCGGATCCTCGAGGCGCTCGGCGCCCCGGTGCCCCACTACGCGCACCTGGGGAGCATTCTCGGGCCGGACGGCCGGAAGCTCTCCAAGCGCCATGGCGCCGTCTCGGTCGGGGAGTTTCGCCGCGACGGGTACTACGCGCCCGCCCTTTTCAACTACCTCGCTTTGCTCGGCTGGAGCTACGACGACCGCACCGAGGTGTTCTCGCGGGACGAGCTCGTTCGCCTGTTCACGCTCGACCGCGTCGGGTCGAGCCCGGCCACCTTCGATTACCAGAAGCTGACGCACCTGAACGGCGTGTACCTTCGCTCGCTGCCGCCGGACGAGTACGCGGACGTCCTCGTTGCGTATCTCCGCGAGCAAGGCTACGAGTGGGACGAGGAGCTCGTGCGCCGCGCGGCGCCGCTCGTCCAGGAGAAGATCGCGACACTCGGGGAATTCCCGAAGTTCGCCGGCTTCCTCTTCGAGCGGGTCGATCCCGACCGTGGGCTCCTCGACGGCTCGGGCCCGCTCCTCGCCCAGGCGCGCGAGGTCCTGGCCGACCTTCAGCCCTTCGAAGCCGAGCGGATCGAGGCGGAGCTCCGACGGCTCGCCGAGGTCCTAGGCCTGAAGCCCCGCGAGGCCTTCCAGCCGATTCGCGTCGCGGTCACCGGCTCGACCGTGTCGCCGGGCCTCTTCGAGTCGATCGAGCTCCTAGGCCGAGAAGAGACGCTCGCGCGGCTCGAGGCAGCCGCGGCCTAGCAGGTGCCGGTCGAGCGCTGTCTGGAACGCCAGCCACGACTTCTTGCGGAATTCGTCTGTCGGACGCGGAAGGCCGCGAAGCACCCGAGCGCGTCTCGAAGCTGCCCGATTTTTATCCCCGGGTCGTACCATTTCTGAGTTATAAACGGCCCGGAGGGCCTCGCGGTTACGGGCGGTAGAGGACGAAGCCGCCCGCGAGGAGCGCCAAGCCGGCCGCCCAGACCGGCCAGGCGACGAGCACGGCTCCCGCGGTGAAGAGGAACGCGCCCCCGAGGATCAAGATGGTGGCCACGACCGCCGAGACGTCGGTACGGTCCTGCCGGCCGCGCGGTTCGTCGACGGTGCGCTGGGATCGCTCCTGGGCGGCCACGCGCGAGCGCTCGAGCGCACGCAGGCGTGCGAGCCGGACCCGGAAGAGCGCTCCGCGCCACTCGAGCAGCAAGGGCTCCACCGCCTCGGGATCGCCGTACTCGAGCGCGAGCGAGACATCCGCGGTCGCGTCCCTCGCCTCGCCGAGGGCCTCGACCAGCTCGGCGTGCACCGTCGCGGCCGTGTCCGGCGCGTTGATGCCGACCGCCAGCTCCGCGCCTGCGTGGAGGGCGTACTGCAGGCGTGGGAGTTCCTCGGCGTGCTCGTCGACGAGATCTCCGGAGGGACTGTCCGCGACTCGTTCCAGCCGTGTCAACGCGGTTCCCACCCGCTCCCAGAGATCCGTCACGGCCGCCGTATAGGCCTGCCGCTCGCCGCCCCGAACGGTCCGCTCCATGCGCTCCGGAATCATACGCGGTTACAGTGCCCGGATCGCTCAGATCGCCCACCCTGTTGTCGCGGTGGCGGATGACGACCCTGCGTTTCGGATGCTGCTGCGCATCAATCTCGAGCTCGACGGCTACCGCGTGCTCGAGGCGGGAAACGCCGAGGAGATCCGTCAGGCGCTCGCCGGCAGCGACGTCGAGCTCATCCTCCTGGACGTGCGCCTCGGCGACGACAACGGGATCGAGCTCGCCGGTGAGCTTCGGAGGGAACACCCCGAGCTCAAGATCGCGTTCCTGACCGGCAGCGCGTTCGGCCTGGCGAACGAAGCTGGAGACATTTCCGACGCTGTTATCCAGAAGCCTTTCGATCTCGAAGAGCTGAGCCAGACTGTGGCGTTGCTGACTCGCCCGTAGCGAGCTCCTCACGCGCGGCAAAGAGATGGCGCCGCACGCGCAGCGTCCTGAGCATGATCGCGATCGCGGTGAAGCCCAGGACGACGTTGGCGGCCACGGTCACGAGCTGCATGCCGACGCTGAACGCGAGCACGGCGCTTCCGCTTGCCGTCCCGCGCAGGGCGAAGACGAGGACCGCCTGCTGGGTCCCGGCACCTCCGGGAGTGAAGGGGAGCACTGTGGAGATCCCCTGGACGACGAGCACTGCGACCACTACCTCCACTCCGGCGTCGATGTGAAAGGCACGGAGGAAGAGGTAGATGCAGAGCGCGCGCGCCAGCCAGCTGCCCGCTTGCCAGGAGACCACCTGGGTCAGGAATGCGCGGCGGTCGCCGAGGATGGCGAAGCCGCGCGCGACCTTCTCCCGGAACTGCGTGACCCGGCGCGAGGCCCACCCGACCCCCGCAATGACGCTGCCGAGGATGACGCAGCCGAGGAAGACCGACAGGCGCGGGTGCTCGACGACGAACGACCAGTCGAAGGCGAGACCGTTCGGCAGCTCCGGGACTCCGGGCAGGAGCCCTCGCGAGAGCGCGTAGACGAAGAGCATGCTGGCGACGACGAAGTCGAACAGCGTTTCCACGAGGAGGGTGGAGGCGAGCGCCGGGTAGGACGAGCCGCTGAGGCGCTGTTTCGCGAGGTAGACCTTGACGACGTCTCCTCCGCGGGCCGGGAGGATCGAGTTGACTCCGACTCCGGCGACGTACGCTCCGAACACGCTCCCGTAGGGCACCCGCGATTCCGGCAGAGCCGCGCGGAGGATGTTCTGCCAGGCGCGGACGCGAAGCGCGAGACGGGTGACGTGCAGGAGGACGGCCAGCGCAAGCGGGATCCAGGCGACGGACGCGACGGCGTCGAAGAACGCCTCCGAGGCGTTGATGAAGGCACGAACGTCGTCCACGATCTGACGATAGCGGCTGCGCTTGTCGCCCTAGCTCTGGGTGGTCGCCGCTACGCGGGTGCGTTGCCCGGCGGGGCTTCGGGCGAGTCTGCGTGGTCGCGTTCCTCGAGCTGCTCGCTGACCCGCTGATAGAAGAAGCCGGCGAACAGGAGGACGCCGCCAACGGCGATGAAGGACAAGGCACGGGTCAGGGACGCGAGGAAGGCCAGGTCGTAGAGGAAGATCTTCACGAGGGTCACTCCGAACAGCCCGAATCCCGCCAGGCGGAGCGCGCGGGAGCGGCGGGTCAGGCCGACGTAGAGGAGCCCGAGGCTGATAAGGCCCCAGAAGGCGCTGACGCCGGTGTGTCCCCGCTGGAACTTCGTGTCCACGTCGGCGTTGGTGGCAATCTCCGCGATCTCGAGGATCGAGAGCGAGACGGCGTAGAACAGGAGGACGCCGAGGACGCCGAACGTCAAGGCGCGAGCAGAACACCCCCGCCGCCCCCGCCAGGAAGAGGAGGGCGGGTACGCCCGCACCCGGGTGGGCGACGGCCACGAAGAGCTCGCGGGGAGGCGCCTCCGTCCAGAGGGCATAGACGAGGGCGAGGGAGAAGACGAGCGCGGAGGCCCCCTGCAGGCGCAGCTCGCGCGTGCCCCAGGCGAGAGCGGCCAGGCCGGCACAGAGGAGCGCGCCGGCGAGCACGAGCCAGCGCCCGGCCCAAAGCTCCGCTCCGCCGGCGATCGCCAGGGCGAGCGCCAGCGCCCAGAGGAGCGTGGAGAGGTCGCGCTGGGAGCGAAAGACCGGCAGGGAGAAGCCCGCGTAGACGAGCGCCAGGCCCAGGAGCGCCGCTCCTTCGGAAGAGAATCCCTGCCACTCGCCGTGGGCGAGGGCGACAACGGCCGCCGCCCCCAGGCAGGCGCTCGTGAGGATGGCCGCCCCCGCGGGCAGGAGGCGCTCGCGTAGGGAGGC
>WNFZ01002126.1_pt1 | contig 34342 bp, 44 predicted proteins | sample 5400081 | NCBI WGS metagenome assembly WNFZ01 (sample SAMN13153365, study PRJNA577476) | soil metagenome | isolation source: 80 cm soil or saprolite under grassland replicate 1 | place: USA:California | collected 2016-06-15 | reverse complement strand
CAGCAGCATCACCGAGAACGCCCGGTGCAGCCGGCCGGGTGCGGTGTGCGCCTCGGCGACCGTGCAGGAGCCGGTGGCGGCACCGTGCGCGTCGACGAGCGCCACCAGCTGCGACTCCCGAGCAACCATGGCGGGTCACCTGCCTCCCGCGATGAATACCACCGGGCGCGCCGACATCCGGCCGCGTGCCCGATCCGAAAAAGCCTCTATGTGCCGACGAAAGTGCGGCGGCTTGCGCAGGGCGTCAGCCGCCGCGGCGTTCGCCCAGCTCCCGGTCCACCAGGGCGGGCGCGGTGCCGGTGTAGCCCTCCGGGTCCAGCAGCCGCTTGACCTGGGTGTCCGTCAGGTGCTCCGCCACCTCGGGCAGCGTGGCGAGGGCGTCTGCCAGGGAGCAGCCGGTGCGGTCGGCCTCGGCCGAGGCGCGGGTCAGCAGCTCCTTCGCGCAGGCCTTGCCCAGCCGCGGCGCCAGGGCCGCCGAGACCCGCTCGGAAACCACTTGGGTAGCCGGTCCGGCTACCCAAGCGGGCCTGCCAGCGGATGCCCAACGGCGGCGGGCAGAAGGGGATCCGCGACTACGACTGGGCCTTCCTCGTTGTCGAAGCCGACGATGTCCCCGACCACCAGACGCAGACGGCGATGTCGGTTCTGCTGGTGCGCCGCCACCGCTACACCCGCACCCTGTCGTACTACCGCTGCTTCTCACCGACATCCGTGACACTTGCAAGGCTGGTATCGCTGGTATGTCGCAGGTGGCGGGTGGAAGAGGACTTCCAGGCCGCCAAGGAGACCTGCGCCCTGGACAAAGGCAGGTCACCTGCTGGAACTCCCGGCACCGCTGGAGCACGGTGGCCCTGGTCGCCTACGCCTTCCTCGCCGTCGCCCTCGAACGCCGCGGCCACCCCGATGAAGCCGACCTCATCCCGCTCACCTGCCACGAACTCCTGCGTCTGCTCCGGGCGTTGCTTCTGCCCGCACCGCGACATCGAGCACCTGCTGTGGTGGTCCACGTGGCGCCGACGCCATCAACACCACGCCCGCACCTGCCACCGCAGATGGAACGCCCACGCGGACACAGCACCATGACCCGACACGCCGCCAGACACCGCTATCCACAGCTGCCGTAGGTGACGATGGGCGACGGCCACGCGCTGGGTCGTGAGCAGGCGGAGGTGCCCCGCCCCCGGCCACCGACGCGGCCAGCGATGCCCGGGTCACCCCGGCATAGCTGGCCGCCGGACCGGCAGGTCCGGGTTTGACGCGCGCTAGGATCGTTCTGTTTGGGTCTGCTTGGACGGGTTCTCGGCGGGGGTGCCTGGGGGCGCGGGCAGTGGGCCGCGGCGCAGCAGCAGGCCGGAGACGACGGCGCCGGCGGCGAAGATGGCGGCGCACCACCAGAACACCGTGGTGTAGCCGTCGACCGATGCGAGGTGGAGCTGCTCCAGTGACGGCTGCCCTTGCACGTGGCTGTCCAGCCAGCTGATGGTGGCGGTGGCGGCGATCGTGTTGAGCAGTGCGGTGCCGCTGGCGCCGCCGAGCTGCTGGCCGGCGCTGATGCACGCCGAGGCTATCCCCGCGTCCTGGGGTGCCACGCCGGAGGTGCCGGTGCTCAGCGCCGCGGCGTAGACGAGGCCCATGCCGACACCGACTACCATGAGCGGCCCGAGCAGGTGCGATGCGTAGCCCGAGTCCACGCCGATCCCGCTCAGCCAGGCCATGCCGGCCGCGCTGATCAGCAGGCCGCCAGCGATCAGCGGCCTGGGCCCGTACCGCGGCAGCAACTTAATGGCGCCCCCGGTGGCCCCTACGGTGGTGCACACGACCATCGGCAGCAGCGCGACACCCGAGGTGATAGCGGAGTAACCCAGGGTGGTCTGCATGTAATAGATGAGGAACAGCAGGACGCCGAATATGCCGGTCCCGACGAGCAGCACGGCGAGGTACGCGCCGCCGCGGTTGCGGTCGAGAACGATCCGGGGCGGCAGCAGCGGCTGCGCGGCGCGCGTCTGCCAGAACGCGAAAACGATCAGCAGCGCGACGCCGGCCGCGAGGAAGCCCCACGTCGAGGGCGTGTGCCAGCTGTGCGTTGCGGCGTTGGCGAAGCCGTAGACCACACAGAACATCCCGCCCGACGCCACTATCACACCCGGGACGTCCATCCGGACGCCCGTCTTGGGCTGCCTGTCCAGCAGCAGCTGGCCTCCGACGAGCGAGATTCCGGCGAAGATCAGATTGACGTACAGGCACCACCGCCAGTTCAGGGCGGAGGTCAGCGAACCGCCGATGATCAGCCCCACGCCCGCGCCGCTGGCCACGACCGCGCTGAAGATGCCGAAGGCCTTGCCCCGTTCCTCCGAGTCGGTGAACGTGGTGGCCAGCAGGGCCAGGGCGGACGGCGCCAGCAGCGCGGCGAAGGCCCCCTGGCAGGCGCGGGCCGTCACCAGCATCGTGAAGCTGGTCGAGGCGCCGCCGACAGCGGAGGCGACCGCGAAGCCGGTCAGCCCGGTGAGGAAGGTCTCCTTACGGCCGATCCGGTCGGCCAGCCGACCGCAGAACAGCAGCAGGCTCCCGAATGGCAGCGCGTACGCGGTCACGATCCACTGCCTGTCGGCGTTCGTGAACCCCAGCGCTTTCTGCGCCGACGGAAGCGCGACGTTCATCACGGTCAGGTCGAGGCCTACCATGAGGTAGGCGGTGCAGATGACGGCGAGGATCAGCCACCGCCTTGAGTCCCCAGCCGTCCCCGAGCTCGGCCCGGCAGCGGGGGCTGCGCTCCGCGTTGACATGATCATCTCCTTGTTCCATCAACGGACTTGAGGTGTCAAAGCGTAGGACGTCCTAGCGGACTGCGGCCGAAGAAGGCCTTCCGCGCGGACATTCCCGTCGGCCCTGTATCGCAGGTCGGCACCGCCAAGGTCGCCCGCCTCGCCTTTTCGCGGGATGGTTTCCCTCTCAATACGACGAAGCAACTCCCCCGAATGTGAGGCGCCAAACCTTACATTTCGATGCGTTTCCTCCGCGGCTGCGGGAACTCTCGTATCGGCATCTCGGGCAGAAGGTAACGCCACCGGGATCGTCGTGGCTGAACCTGGTGAAGCGGTGGTTCGCCGAACTCACGCAGAAGAAGCTCAAGCGCGGCTTCCAGGCTCTCGAACGCGACATCCGCGCCTGGCTGGCCGACTGGAGCGAGAATCCTCAGCTTGGAAGTTACCGCGGTTGGGGGATCATAAGAAGCTGGCGGGGATGAAGCATGGTGTCCGCCGCTGCGCGGACCTGGCTGCCGGGCTTGGTGCTCAGCCTCCATCCCCGCATCACCGCGCCGAGGATAATTTCGAGTTCCTGCCAGGCGAATCGCTCTCCAATGCACCCCTTCGGCCCTGTCCCAAAGGGAATGTATAGGGTGTCGTCCGCAACGCCAGGTCGAACGGAAAGCCAGCGATCGGGATCAAAGCGGTACGGGTCTGGATAGCGGTCGGGGTCTCTGTGCAGCAGATAGGGACTGAATACTACATTTGCACCCTCGGGAAGCGAGTAGTCGCCTAGAGTAACGCTCGAACGGGTCTTCCGGCAGTGGATCCATACGGGCGGGTAGAGCCGCAGAACCTCCATCAGGAACCGGAGAGTGTAGCTAGGCGGACAACCTTCAGCGCCACGCATGGCGCATCCGTTTCCCGCCTGCGCGATGTCTTCGATGAGTTTTTTCTCAATTAAGGGGTCTTCGGAGAGCTCATACAGAGCCCACGACATCACGGAAGTCGTGGTGATCGTTGCCGCACCCAGCATCAGGATTGCCTCGTTGCAGACCTGGTCCACTGTCAAGACACGATCGCCCTTTTCGTCGGAATCCGACAGCAATGCCGAGAGATAGCCGGTCGTGGATTCCGGGAAACGCAGCTGATCATCTATGCACGAAACGACCAGTTCCCGGACGTCCTCGCGTGCCCTGGCCAGCCGCTTTGAGGACGGCCCCTGCCGCTGTGCACGGGATGCCGCCTTTCCGTGGATCGGTCGTCTAATCGTTGCCCAGGTCAGCGCAGCAAGGCGCTCACTAAGAGCTGCTGATGTCTCGGGCAACAGGCCAGGGAATAGAGTACCCAGGGCGATCGAACCTGCAATCCGGCACATCTCGGCCTGGATATTGAGAGTATGCCCGGCGTGCCATGAAGCCACTCCATTCAGAGCGATGCTACGCATGGCCGGATTGTATTCATCAATCTTCGCGGTCCGCAGGAACGGATTTGCCAGTCGCCGGTAGTGTCGATGCACGGATTCATCGTCTGCAAGGATCCCCACCTTGCTGATGTTCCTGCCCTTCTGGAAGAGTTCACCCCTTCCGTAATTCCTGTGGTCCGCTACCAATATCGTGCGAATCAAGCTCGGATCATTGACGAATATGGCATTGACGCCATCCACCGTCACGCCGCGAACCCGACAACCTCGGAAGAGTTTCTCCATCCGACTAAATTGAAAAGCCGGGCTGCCGTGTCCCCGCAAGACGCTTGAGTACTCGGTTGCCGAGTCTGTGCGACCATTCAATGTGCTGGCCTCTCGTGCAGAATTTTCGCGTGCATTCCGTTAGTTCAGCGACAGATGATTGAGGTCTGTGCGGCTGTGCCTTCACCGACGGATGAGACGGAACGTCGACGGGCGCCGCGGCGGTCACGTCCGAGCGATGCCACCCGTTTCCCGGCGGTTGCTGGGTGCGGGCTCTTCCGGACGGTTGCTGGGACGCACCGCCGCGTGCGGAACGCCGCGTTAGGACGCGGCGTCGAGCTGCGCCACGATTCCGTCCCAGAGGCGGAGCAGCGCCTGGAGAGCGGAGATGACGGTCTGGGAGCATTCATCCCATTTCGTCGTATCGTCGCCGCAGAGGTCGGCCAGCATGGCCATCGCCATCGGCGTGTGTTCCTCTTCGTCCACCGCGATGTGCCGCGCCACGGCGGCTGGTTTGTGACACGACGGCCGAGCGGGACCGGCCAGACGAGCCCGCAAGGCGCAACGCCAGGCCTCTACTGGTCCGTTACTGGTCCGCCTGGCACCGCCAGCAGCAAGCTGACGCCCCGTGACATCACTTGAGGTCGCCGACCCGGGCGTCAACGCGGGGGCGGCAGCGGGCCGTGTGCCGGTGCCCGCCGCCGCGGTAGGGTCAGTCCTCGACGTCGCCGTTGATGTGCCGCTGCACGAACTCGTGGGCCCGGTCGCCGAACTGCGCGCCCCACTTGATGGACCTCTCGACCGTCGTCAGGAAGTGCACGCCGGCCCACACCCGGCTGTGGCCGCAGTCGTGAGTGAAGTCGGTCCAGGTGGGCCAGCGCAGCTCGATGTCGTTGGCGGGGGCGAGCCCCGGCTCCGTCAGCGTCGCGCCCGCGGGGAAGGCGTGGCTCCAATCCAGGACGTCATCGCCGAGGAAGCGCCGCGCCGCCTGCGCCTCGGCGGCGCAGAGCGTCGTGGAGCCGGACGGGTACTCGGGATGGTCCGCCACGGGCGGGTAGCTGCTCCACTCGTTGGCGGGGATGTCGTTGACCGTCCCCTTGAAGGGTCCGCCCCAGGCGGTCACCGGGGTGCTGCCGTACACGTGCCGGACCGCGCTGAACGGCCGCACGGCGTCGTACTTGGCTTTCTGGTGCCAGACGGCGATCAGGTCGTCGAACCGCGCCACGGAGGTCGTCATGAACAGGTGACACCAGCCGTCCAAGTCCAGATCGTGGCTCAGAGCGGCGGCGCGCGGCGCCAAGGTGATGCCCGCCAGCTTGTTGTCGAAGAACTCCACCATCACCTTCTGCTCGTCGGTGAGCCCGGCCGACGCCTCCAGGATCTCGTCCACCGAGCGCTTGTAACGGCTGGGGTTGGTGTGGTCTATATGGTCAGGCGGGTCGATCTCGAACTGGCCCGGGTCCTGGTAGGTGTAGGCCTTGACCAACCCTAGCTGCGGGGTGACGAACCGCTGGACGATGAAGATGCCCTTGTCGCCCGCCCGCGCGGCGACCGTCCCGGGCAGCCCCCCGCCGACGCGGCGGCGGTGGGGCCCCATCGCCGGCTGCCAGCGCGAGGGATTGACCAGTTCGTAGGCAGTGTTCACGGGCCGGTAGCCAGTGTAGTCGTCGTAGGGCTGACCGTTGTACTTGCGGCCCTCGTCACCAAGGGCGTTCATGCCGTCATGCGCGCGGGCCCTGACGATGGCCTTGCCGGCTATGTTGCCGATGCCGACCGGACTGGTCGGGTCCTCCGACTCGTCGTCGGGGTCCAGGCCGAGCGCGGTCATCGCTTGCCGCATGACCGGCACCCGCTCCTCAAACACGCCTTTCAGCACCTGGTACCCGGCGTACGCGCCGGCGATGTTCTTGTTTCTGTTGGTGGCGGACTCGCTGGAGGGGCGGCGGGGGATTCGGGAGTGCACGCCGACCGCGGTCGGGTGGTAGGGCGCCAGCGCGTCGAACCACGACATCTGAAACAAGTGAGTGATCCAGATATAGATGGACGCGTCCATGGGACCGATGGCGCTTTCCACAGGCAAGGCCCCGCCGACGTTGGTGGTGATCAGGTCCCGGATGAAGTTGCCGTTATCGAAGTCGAAGTCGATGACGATGTTGGCGGCCGACTCGCGCCGGGGTGCCAAGTTTGTGACGGGAGAACGTCCGGATGTCGTCGTCACGGGCTGTGTCCTTTCCATGGAGAAGGGGTTCTACAGGTCTAAGGCGTGGTCTCTGGGGACGGACCACGCCTTTAGAGATCGAGTCGGTTGCTCTTCACCCGAGTCGTGAACTCCGTCCACGTCTTGCGGGAGAAGTTCAGCCGCCCGCCGTCCGGGCCCATTGCTGTCCCGGACGCCGATCACCGCGTTGAGATCGGCGATCTCGACGCAGTGACCAGCCCGGTGCGCCGGGCGCGAACCTGGCCTGGACCGCAACCCCGATGAGCGGGTGGACCGATTCCCGACAGGTCGTCGGTGCGTGAGCGGCCACGATCTGGCCGAGGCCGCCGACCTGGGGATCGTGGACCGCTATCAGCAGCACGAGATCCCACGGCTGAGCGTGCGCGCCATCCAGTATGACCGGCATCAGATGCGGTGCGGGTGCGGCCGGCTGCACACACCGCCGCCCGCCCTGAGGGCGCCCGCTGGGGGCCGGTGGGCTACGGCCCGGACCTGCAGGCGTTCGCCGCCTACTTGATGGTGGTGTACCTCCTGCCGGCCCACCGGTGCGTCGAGCTGCTGGAGTCGCTGACCGGCAAGGCCCCTGCTGGTCGCCTGCACCCGGTGGTACGCCCACTACCTGCTCACTAACCGGCGAAACGTTACACCTGTTCTCTTTGTGGATCGCCATCAATGCCTTCAACTGCAAAAGGTGAAATTTGATAGTATGACCCAAGATCAAGGCATTCCTCGTCGGGCGACCACTTGACAGCCGCAGCGCCGATACGCTCTCCGCCGTACGTGTGCGGAGCACCTCTCATAAATTGCTCGATTTCTGGTTCCAGTCGAGCGGGAAGTGCCGACAGATCCAAGCTGCGACGCGGTACAGGAGCAAAGGAGATCCGCCGGATTTCCGAAGAATCCCAGCTGAGGGTGGCATAGATTCTGTACGATTTACAGGCGAACTCCAGCATCCGCTCGTCCGGTTCCGGCAGTCCGATTTCGCGAAGCATGGATAGGATGGCCTTCGGTTCGAGGCTGCCTGCAGCGGCAGCGGGGAGCTGGAAGTACACATTCATTGTTTTGCGCTGGTAGTCAATCCCGATCAGCGCCGCGTCGTCCATGCCGTGGCGGGCGAAAAAACCGGCATTCTCGGCCAGAGCGCGCGGCATAGACGGGATGTCGGCAAGCTTTGACACCCCATGCGAGTCACGAGAGAGGGCATAGACCTTCTTGAATCCGCCAACGACTCCGCAGTCAATAGCGTATTCGTTGACGGAGATTCGCGCCTGGATGTCCGAGAGCAGGGCGCCGACGGGATGATCCGTCTCCGCAACAAAGCCGTTCGACAGAGCATGGGCATATGGATCATCGATCCCTGGAGACACCTGGATGGTGTATTCAAGCTCTCCTGCGTGGCGCTCGCCGGTCTGCGCGCTGAAAACAATCCTGCCCTCGGTGAGCAAGTCCCCGTACGCGGTCAGGATCGGCCAGACCTTGTCACGCGAACAGGCTGCACCCACCAATCGAGCCGATTCCTCAATGGCCGAGTACAACTCTTCTGGCTCAGTGCCTCCGGACATCTCTATCCTCCAAGTAGTCAACGTTAGCGATTGTTTCCACAGGGAATCCCACTCCATCTTCCCTGGAAGATAACTCGCGGCCGCCTCGGGCGATCGCCTGTCAGGCCGGTGGCCTGCTGCTGATGGAGACGCTGCGGGTTACGGGCCAGGACCGCGGCCTGTCGCAGGTACTGGAGCGGTGGCGGCCGGCGCGGGCGGTGCATGATCCGGGCAAGATCGTGGCGGATCTGGCGGTGTCGCTGGCCTTGGGCGGGGACTGCCTGGCCGGCATCGCGGCCCTGCGGTCCTCGCCGGAGCTGTTCGGCCTGGTGGCCTCCGATCCGACGGTGTCGCGGCTGGTCAAGAGCCTGGCAGAGGCCGGCCCGAAGGCTTTCGGGCAATCCGCAAGGCACGGGTCCGGGCGTGGGAGTTGGCGGGAGAGCACGCTCCAGGCGCGGACGGGAGCCTGATCCCGCTGGACCTGGACGCCACGATCGTCATCGCGCACTCGGACAGGGAGCGGGCGGCGCCGACCTGGAAACACACCTTCGGGTTCGCCGCCCGGCTGGTCAAAGGCGGACGACGGCTACGACTACGCCTGCCCAACCGCTGGCACTGGGCCGACCTCATCGCCACCGCCTGCACCCGACTGCAAGCCCTGCCAGCGCCCTGACCAACCCGAACCGCCCGAACGACCCAAAAAGGAGACCACCCGGCCCGTGGAACCCCGCCCACCCGACACGACAGCCGGGCCACATGGCTGACCCACCGCTGAAAACGACAGCCGGTTGGGTCAACTACGCGACCCAACCAACCTCACGGAAGATCGAGGGTAGCCACCGAAGCGCCGATCCCGCCCCCGAAGGTCCTGGAGAGCGGTGTCGAAGTCGGCTCGCGTAATGTCAGGGAACAGGACGGGGGAGAAGTACAGCTCGGCGTATGGGGACATCAGCGGAAAGAAGGACGACATACGGATCCCACCGCCGGTGCGGATGATGAAGTCGACCTGTTTCGGGACGTACGCGTTGCTGGTCAGGATGTCCTCGGTCATGGCCGGGATTTTCCCGTTGAACTTGTTGAATATGCCGATTACCTCGTGGGAGAGGGACATTCCCAAGATGTAGTGCAGAGTGAACTCCGATTCCTTATCTGATTTGTCCCGCAGTTCCTCCAGCTCTGTGAGGTAACGGTCAGGCACAAGGTCAAGCGACCCGGAGAGATCGAAGTTGCAGTTGCCGTGGCATCGTTGCGCCACGTCGTTGAACGCGACCAAGGCTGTTGTCACCACAGACTCGGGACGGCTGAAGTTCGCGGCGGAGGAGGTCGTGATGTAGAGAGTCGTGGTGCCCTCCTCCCTGGCCCAGCCGATGAACTCGAAAAGCTTGTCCGCCATCGCCGTGTAGCCGTCGTCCAGGGAGACGCCGTGCGCCTGGGACCAGCGGCGCATTCCGTCCGGCAGCAGCATCATGTTGGTCACCATGATCTCCTTTGGTTACGTGATCTGTCGTTTCGGAAGTATCCGCGCGCATCGGCATCAGTCATGACGGTGTCCCCTTCCCGGTGCTCCGCGACAGCCCCTGGAAGTCACCCGCCGGGAAAAACGCCCAGATCTTCTTGAATCCGCCAACGACTCCGCAGTCAACACCATAACGCGCCATTCTTGGCGCCTGCTTGAATTAGGACGAGTCCTGGCAGCTGACCAGTGTCATATCGCCCATTCCCGGGTTCGCTGCGGACGCGCGTGGGCCCGGAGCGCGGTGCGCAGGGCTGCCGCGACGCGTTCTACCTGGTTCACGCGGAGCTCGGCGTGCATGGGGATGGCGAGATGACGCCGGAAGAGATCCGCCGAGACCGGGCACGATTGCTTTGCGTCGTATACCGGCTGCAAGTGGGACGCCCACGTGCCGTGCCCGCAGCCGATGCCCTGAGCACGCAGGTCGGCGGCGACGCTGGCACGGTCCACGCTCGGATCCAGCGTCAGCATGTAGGTTTGCCAGGCGTGGGTACGGTCCGGCGGCAGGTGCGGCACCGTTACGAGCTCTTCGCAGGCGAGCAATTCGGCGTAGCGCGCGGCGACCGCGCGCCGGCGGTCCAGCAGCTCGCCGATACGGCTCAGCTGCACCTGCAGGATCGCGGCGGCGATGTCGGACAGCTTGTAGTTGTAGCCGATTTCCCTGAACACGGGGATCGGCAGGCCGACGACGCGCGCCTGATCGAAGATGGGCTCGATGCCGAAGGACGACCGCAGCCTCGCGTCCGCCGCGAGCGCCGGATCGGCGGTGAGCAGGGCCCCGCCCTCACCGCTGGTGGCTCCCTTGCGCCCGTGGAAGGACAGGCAGGCCACCGGTGCCAGCGTGCCCGCCTGGCACCCCTGGTACGTTGCGCCGACCGCACATGCAGCGTCCTCGATGAGAAACAGTCCGTGGCGGTCCGCGATCGACCTCAGCTCCGCGTAGTCGGCCGGAAGACCGACCGTATCCACCGCGATCACACCCACCGTCCGCGGACCGACCAGGTCCGCTACCGCTAGCGGGTCCACGGTGCCGGTATCGGCACGCACGTCGGCGAAGACCGGGACCGCGCCGACGTATCGCACCGCATGGGCGGGCGCCGGGAACGTATAGTCGGCGACGATCACTTCGTCGCCCGGCTGGACGCCGAGCGCGAGCATGGCCAAGTGGAGCGCGGCGCCGCAGTTGCTCAGCGCGACCGCGCCACCAACCCCATAACGCTTGGTCAGCTCGATCTCCAGTGCCTTCCCCTTCGGGCCCTGACCGGCCGGCCAGCCTGAGGAGAACACCTCCGCGACGGCCGCCAGTTCCTGCTCACCCAAACTTGCGTGAACCAGGGGAATCGTGTCCATCGTGGTCACCTCCCGCTACGCTTCACGTTCTGTTCTCGATTGGAATTCAGCAGAGACTGGAATTCAGCAGAGACGGTGGTCAGTAGCGAAGCGGCGTGATCTGGCTGACGTCATAACGCTCGCGCAGCCGTTGCACGGCTTCAGAATCCACTGATCGGCCAGCGGAGAAGATCTCACAAATCTCCTCGAAGTAACGCTCGTGATCGGGTGACGGGTAGCTCTGAAACAGCATGCGCGTCAGCTTGTCGGTGGGATTTCTGAACGCGTGCGGACATCCGGGCGGAACGAACATACAGCTACCCGCACCTGCGCGGACGACTCGATCTCCGCCGGAGGACTCCCAGTCCTGCCAGCTTTCCTCTGTACGTTTGATTGGCTCAAACGCCAGCAGGTCAAGCTTTCCTTCCAAGACGTAGAAGAACTCTTGCGAGCGGTGGTGGGTATGCGCCCCCACGTCGAAACCGGGCGGAACCACCACCTCGAAGCACGATACAACGGAGCCATGCGCCTCCGTGACCTTGAAGGTTACTTCCTGCGCCTTTGTAATCAGCTTTCGACCCTGACCGGGCGGGACAATAAGGCCACTCATGCGACTCGCTTCCTTGCCGTCTGTGCGAACTCCCGCACAAGGTAGGGTGCCGATGCACCCCGTTGCGCTCGATCCATGTTCATCGGTGCGTCGATGCTCCATCTGCCCAGCGCCATCTCGGCGGTGATGCCGGGACCAAAACCCGCGATCAGGCCGGTAGCACCTGGCATCGGGGGGTCTTCGTCGAATAGTCTGCGTAGCGCGTCGAGTACGACTGCGCTGGCAATGTTGCCGTATTCGGTCAAGGTCGCCCAGCTGTGGCGGAACATATTATGATCGACATCGAGGAACTTGGCGAGATCGTCCAAAATCCGCGGACCGCCAGCGTGAATGATGTAAAAGTCGAGCTTGCTGACATCCCAACTGTGATCCGTGGCGAGCTCACGCAGCACCGGGGCCAGCGGTTCCATCGTCCCGGGCACCCGGCGATCCAACTGAAAGTGGAAGCCGGTGGCACGCACGGCGTAGGAAATCCACTCCTCGGTGTTCGGAATGAGATACGAGGCATTGCGCTCCAGCGCTATGCCAGTGCCACCGCTGCCCCGCACCACGGCGGCCGCGACCGCGTCACCGAACAACCCGTCAGACAACAGCGAACCGATATCATCGTCCTCGGGTTGGTAACACAGCGAGCACAGCTCGCAAGAGACGATCAGAACATTGCTCTCAGGGTAGGCCATGCAGAAATCGTGGGCGCGATTGATTGCCGCACCACCCGCCGCGCAGCCCAACTGTGCGATAGGTATCTGTCGAGTGTCAGATCGAAACCCCATACTGTTGATCAGCCATGCGGTCAGCGATGGCATCAGAAACCCAGTGCACGACACGTATATGATCACGTCGATGTCATGTTCCGTTACTTCGGCGTTTGCCAGGGCTCGTTCGATGACCTCGGGGCACCGCTTCTTGGATTCGAACTCATAGATACGGTTGCGTTCCTCGAAGCCCGGGTGGCGGAGTGTTTTTTCGATGGACTGCACAATATGCCGTTTCTGCACTCCCGTGTTCCGAATCAGTCGAAGCGCCAAAGGAAGCTGCGGCTTTCCAGCATGGACTCTTTCGGCAAATTCCAGAGTCTCTTCCGTTGTGATGACATATTTCGGCACACTCACCGACGGCTTGCATAGCCTTGGCATGTCTGGAATCCACTTTCTTAGAGTCCACCTTCTGTACGTGAAGAATCTTTCTCGCACTCCTGATGCTGCCCAGCTGGCCTCGATGGTTCAGGGTGCGGGCGAACCTGGTTACCGATTGTGTTGTGCCGGTTTCAGCCGTGGTGTCTGGTTCGCGGATTCCGGCCGGGTGGCGGTGGTGCCCGCTGTGCTCGGGACGGCACCCGCTCCGACCGCGCCGGGGCGGGCTTCTTGCTGGATCGCAGGGAACGGGTAGCTGGTCAGGTGGCCTGCGGCCTCGGTGGTCACCGCGAGGGCGCCGCGCAGCCAGGGGGCGTACCGGTCCGGGTTGTCGGCCAGGTCCACGCGCAGCCAGTCCGGCGCCAGCCAGCGGACGTCGGCCACCTCGGCCGGGTCCAGGTGCAGGCGCGGATTCACCGGCGGATCAGGGCGCGGCCCAGGTCGTCCAGCAGCATCACCGAGAACGCCCGGTGCAGCCGGCCGGGTGCGGTGTGCGCCTCGGCGACCGTGCAGGAGCCGGTGGCGGCACCGTGCGCGTCGACGAGCGCCACCAGCTGCGATTCCCGAGCAACCATGGCGGGTCACCTTTCTCCCGTGTGCCCGAACCCGCCGGGCGCAGCCTGGAAGACATGGCCGCTGGCCCGGGTGCGGCGGATGCCCCGCCGCTACAGGTCCCCGATCAGGCATCGGCGCTTTGAGGACCCCGCGGCCCGTGCCCCGGGGCCGGCCCGAGCCTCCTCGACATGATCCTTAACGGCGGCCGCCAAATGGCGCTCCCTGGGCGTGCGGGCAGTTCCGTACGCTGGAGCGTTGCTGGAAAGTGGCCGCGAGTCAGGGCTGGCCGACGCCAGAAGACGACGATGCCATGGCGCGCCTGTCGCCCTCCGGCACCGGCGCTGTAACCGGGACCCAGCTTGGCGGCAGCCGCGATGACGCAGATGAGTGCGAACAGCACCCATGCGCTGCCAGTCAGGGCCCCAACATTCGAGGACAGGCGCGTGACGACAAAGAATAGCGGTAGGAGCAGGGTCCCCACCTGCTCCATGGGCTGAAGGACCTCGGCGTCCGGGTTCCGTCCGCGCTGGGCATCGTGAGGCCGGCCAGGAAGCCGCCGAAGACCGGGTGCAGACCCAAGGCTGCGGTAACCCACGCACTGCCCAACGCGAGCGCCAACGCCACCACGAGCTGGTGTGACCGCAGCGGCCCCCGCCGCCTGATCCGCCACCGCGACGCCGGGCGCACCGCAAGCAGCATGAACGCAGCGAAACACCAGATCAGCAGGGCCGTCACCGGCCATGGCCGCGCCGTTTGGTGCGCGGTGCCGACCAGGGCCACCGCCAGCACCAGCCACGCCGCCACATCCATGATCCCTGCAGCGGCGGTCGCCGTGACGCCTGCAACGCTCCCCGCGATGCCGCATTCGCGCAGGATGGCCGCCAGCACCGGAAGGGCGGTGATGGACAAGACCACCCCGATGAACAGGACGAAGGAACGACCCGAATCTTGCTGGCCCAAATCGGCGAAACGTGACCTCAAGAGCAGCGCGGCCCCGCATCCCAGGGCCATGGGCACGAGTAGCGGGGCCGCGGCGACGAGCGGCGCGCAATGGCGAAGCCTGTGTAGCGACCTGCGGTCGAGCTCGTACCCGACCACGAACATGAAGATAACGATGGCGATCTGGGCGAGTACCGTCAGCGGCGGCAGCGCGGCATGGAAGAGGCGGCCCGTCAGCTGCCAGGCAGCCGTCCCAGAAAACTCTGGCCGAGCAGGATGCCCGCAAGTATCTGGCCAACCACGGCTGGCTGGCGGCACCTTCGAGCGAGGGCGCCGCCGATGCCAGCGACCTGCCTGACCCTGCGCGAGACCATCACGAAAGACGGGCCAGATCCACATCAGGTGGACAATGCCAAACCATATGCCCGAAACGTCGCGCAACCGTCATTTCGTGCTTGTTGTCAAGCCTGTCCAGCAGTTCCTGGCCGGCCTCGAGGAACAGTCGCGCGACTTCCCCGTGGACAGGCCGATAGGTGCCAAGCCGGCCTTCGCTGTCGCGCGCGAGGTTAGCCAGCCGGTAAGTCCTCTCCGTGGCCGTGTACAACATGTTCTGCAGCACGGCAAGTTCCCTTGCGCTGAGCGCGCTATACATCGCGACACAGTCCCTCTTGCTCGAAATTATATTTGATATCGTTTGTTATCCGCCGCTCCATCCGGGACCGTACGTCGTCGAAACCTCGCGCGTGCACGATACGAGCACCGCAGACCGTTCGGGCTAATCCAGCCGTAAAGAGTGATGGCGTGCGGGTTGGCGGAAGCGGCCCTGGTCGGCTGCTAACCCGTCCGGTCGGCCAGGAGCTTCGCGGTCCTGATGAGGCTGAGGTGGCTGTATGCCTGGGGATGATTTCCCAGGCCGGTACTAGACAGCGGATCGTATTGTTCCGACAGCAAACCGGTAGGCCCGGTGGCTGCCGCCAGTTGCCCGAACAGTTCCTCAGCAGCGTTGCGCCTGCCGCTCAGCAGGTAGGCTTCGATCAGCCAGGCGGCGCACAGGTGGAAGCCGCCCTCATTGCCGGGTATGCCGTCCTCACGCCGGTAGCGATAGACCGTCGGGCCACTGTGCAGTTCTCGCTCGATCGCGATGATGGTCGATTCGAACCGTGGGTCATGCGGGCTGACCAGTCCCGATAGCCCGACGTGCAACGCGGCGACGTCAAGGTCGTTCCCGTCGTAGGCGGCAGTGAACGCACCGACCCCGGCCGTGGACTGAGGGTGCCAGCCCCTCGCGATGACCTCAGCCGCGATGGCATCGCGCACCGCAGTCCAGGAACGCCCGGCACACCGCCGGTAGCGGCGGGCCAGGGAGACCGCGCGGTCGAGCGTGACCCAGCACATGACTTTCGAATACACGTAATGGCGGGGTCTGGTCCGTTCCTCCCAGATCCCGTGGTCGGGCTCGCGCCAGCGGCGCGTCACCGCTTCGGCGAGGGCGTACACCAGCTCCCAGTCATCGTCAGTCAGTGTGCCGCGAGTGCGCGACAACGAGACGACCAGCTCGACGAGCGGCCCGAACACGTCGAGTTGCACCTGTTGGCTGGCGAGGTTGCCGATCCTGATCGGACGCGAGCCGGCGTATCCAGGTAGCGCCTCGATGGCAGTCTCCAGGCCGAGGGGCTCCCCGCCTAGGGTGTATAGCGGCTGCAGGCGATCCGCACCGCCGGACGCTGCGAGCACATTGCGTATCCAGCGGAGGAATCCGGTCGCTTCTGCCGTTGAGCCGAGACTGACCAGTTCCTGCGCGGACATCGCCGAGTCCCGCAGCCAGCAGTAGCGGTAATCCCAGTTGCGCGTCCCACCTATCTCCTCAGGCAGCGATGTCGTGGCAGCGGCAAGGAACGCGCCCATCCCGGCATGCCACAGGCCTCTCAGGGTCAGCGCGGAACGGGCGACCAGGCCAGGTTCCACGGTTGGTAGCACAAGTCCGGACAGCCAGTCCGACCAGTATCGGCAGGATCTCTCCCTGCGGGCGTACTCAGGCATCGGGTGGGCCGACAGATCTTGCGTGCCGCATCGCAGTTCCAATACCAGCGGCTGGGCGTCGGCCACGCTGACGGCGGCCCACGCAGCCTCATGCTTGCCGTCAGACATGATCGTCCAGTTCAGGCCGGGCGACCGCAGCACGATCGGAGCACAGGCTCCCGTGACGCGCAGCCCTTCAGCCCCCGGTACCAGCCGTATGCGGGCCTGGCCGAAGCGCGGGCGCGGCGTGAAGATCAGAGACACCGGGAGTGAACCATTGATGACCCGCACCAGATCTGTACGATTCGGTGTGCGGTGGCGGTCAAGGTAGTCCGTTACCGTCATCCCCTGCCAGCGGGTTTCCACGGTCATGGTGCCCGGCAGATAGCGCTGGCCGATCAGATGTGGCGTGCCGGATGGCCTGATTGTGAAGTGCCCGGCGTCCGCGCCGCCGAGCAGGGCGGCGAAGACCGGGGCCGAGTCTGGCCGGGGGTGACACATCCAGATCAGCCGCGCCTCCGGAGCGAGCAGCGCGACCGATGTGCCATCGGCAAGCATGCTCAACTGCTCGATCCGCTTGTGTGATTCGCGGCGCAGCCAGGTGTCGCGCTCATCGCGCAGGAATGAGAGCAGCGCCGCAAGCGCCGCGGTGTCCGCGACGATGAACTCCGCCAGCGCGGTGGCTGTCCTGATCGTGATCGTGTCACCCGGTGTTGACGCGGCAGGCGCGTCGGTCCGGTACCGGATGAAGACCGAGCCCGTCGCGCCGACCCTGGTACGCAGGGCGGCGAGGGCACTGCCGGCCTCCGCATCCGGCTCGGCGATGACCGTGCCGTCGAGAGTCTGGAACACGACGGCCGGAACGTCGGCGTCGCGGCGCGAGACGGTGACCGCCGTTGTCGCGTCCAGCTTCGCGAGTGCCCGCATTGCGGTAAGTGGCTGCTGGTATGGCTGCTGACGATCCGGGCGGGTAGCCACGATCGTGCCGCAGTCGCAGGCTACGACCAGGTGTGCAGTACGGGCGATGCGCTTGGCAATCCGGCGGATGTCGTCCGGAAGGGCGGCGGCGCTCGTAGCCCGCGGTGCCTGAGGCTGCGTGCGGTCGGGTGCCTGCGAACTGGCTGACGACCTGGTGTCGGCAACGGCTCTCACGGACACGACGACTCCTTACCGTCAGACTCCACCGATGCGTTGGGCACGCTGAACGGCACGGCAAGAAGCCTTCAGCCGGGGGAAACTTGGGGAGAGAGCAAGGGCACGGCCCGAACGCCGGACGGCACCGGCCAATGCCAGAGATACTGAAACGCGATACTGGTGAGCCGGTTAGATCCGGCTCACGCGAGATCACTGCCGCTTTTTGGGCATGCTTCGCGTGTTCGTTTTAGCGTGACATACGCCGGCGGCCCCTGTCAACGGCCCGCGGAGGCGGATCGCCCGCGGCGCCGCAGCAAGGCCAAGCTGCCACGTGCCGCTCGTCCGCACCACATTCCTTCTGATTCGTCCCTGGCAGCCAGGATGAGCAGGGCGTCGCCGCCAGTCATCACGCTTTCGCGTGAGTATGTGAACCGCCCGGCGATTGGGCAGGTTCGGTGACCGTCCATAAGCGCTTTACGGCGGGGTCTCCTTGTGGACGGGCGGCCCGTGGGCCAGGCCGCTGGTCTTGTGGGGTGGCCGTGGTGCTCTCCTGCCGGCCGGGCCTGTCGCGCCGGGCTGGTCTGCGACCGGGGCTGGCCTGGCCGTCCGGTCAGGTGGCCAGCGCCAAGGCGCCGCCTTGGCGGGTCAGGCCCCGGCCGGTCAGGTTGCGCAGGTTCAGCGTGGCGGTGCGGCGCGCAGCAGGTCATCACTTTCGTGCAGGACGAGCTTGCGGCCGGTCTTGCAGGTGGTGCAGCGGGCCCGCAGCGGGCAGTCCCGGCACAGCGCCCCGAAGGTGGCGACGCGGGTGCGGCTAAAGGCGACGGTGTGCCCAGCCGGGCAGGTCACGGTGCCCCGCTGTTCGTCAACGGTGAAGTCGTCGGCGGTGAAACCCGCCCTTGACGGCCGGGCGCGGCGGCTTGGGCTTGATCATCGCCTGATGGCCGGCCTTCTCGATCGCATCCCGCTTCTCATCGGTGATGATCCCGGTCTCCGGATCGGCGGCGACATGGGCCCGGTACCCATCGCGGCGCGCTTCCGCCGATTTGCGGGTATGCCGGGCGTCTGGGTCCAAAGTGGGGACCACGCGGTCTTCGGCGACCTTGCGGGCGATCCGCCACCGCCCATCCCGGCCATCAGACCCTTCGGCGGGCTCGACGTCTTGCCCGGCGACCAGCGCCAGCAACGCCAGCGCGCCGGCGGCCCGGAGAGCGGCGTGTTAATGAACGCGGGGATGTGGTGGACGATCCGCGTCAGGCGGGACCGGCGGCAAGCCCTTCGTGTTTCACCATCAGCTCTTGGAGCTCGTCAAGGTCGTACTCCGCACGCCTGGGGGTGCCGTAACGGGTGAGCTTGCCGCGGCTCGCCCACTTCCTGATGGTCGCCACCGCCACTCCCGCGGCCAGCGCCGCGAGTTCGGTCGGCACTGTGGTGCGGCCTGCGGGTGCTTGTGCGGTGGGGCATATGTGGTGCCTTGTCACGCGTATACCTCCCGAGCCGTTCGGCGGCCTGACGGGTCTAGCCGGTGGCGCAGATGCAGCCACTGGTGCGGCTGCCAGGCGTGCCCGGCATCGCAGCGGACCTGGGGTACGGAGCTCTGGTTCACGGCCCTGGCACGCACCATGCGGCCGCAACCGTCCCTGGTGCAGGGGCCGAGCTCGGTAATCCGTACCGGTACGGGATTCAGCACCCGCCCGACGTCCGCGGCAAGGCCTTCAATCTCGTCGGCGAAGTCGGCGGCGGCGGGGTGCGCCGCCAGCCAGTCCAGGTGAGCCTGGACAAACGAGGTCAGTGCCGTGACATCCAGGCTGGTGGGCCCAGTTACGCCTCGCTCGTCGACGATCATCTCGCTCCATGAGGAGAGCAGGTGTGTCGTATCGCTACGCACCGCCAAGGCGAGCTCGTCAAGCCAGATTCCCGTGGGCCGTCGACGGCGCACCACCCTGACCGAATGCTGGCAGCGGACCTCGAGGGCCTGCTCGCAGGCCTGGTAAAGCGCGGGCAGGCTGGCCAGCCGGGCGGTCAGCAGGCTCCGGCATGAGTTGCACAGTCGTAGACCACGGGAAACCGCCCCCATGGTCAGGGGCGCATAACAGCCCCGGGTGCCACAGATCCGCTGCATCGCCAAATCTCGCCTCGCATGTTCTCAAGCACGCCAGCCGTCTCCGCCGACAGGCATCACGACAATCGGAGAGGCTGGCTCGCGGCGCTATCGCGCCCTCCAGCGGCGGCCTTATCCGGGTGCCCGGCCGGATATGTCCCCCTCATCGACGCCCCAGGTAGCGTGCGCGAACGGCGTGATGAGCGTCCCGATCCGGTAGTCCTTCTCAGTGTTGAGGATCCGCACCAGCAGAGCGATCTGCTTGTAGCGGGCCACGATGCCCAGGCTGGTGAAGTAGGCGTCGACGTCGAGTTCCACGGTGTAGCCCTCGCTGCTGGCAAGTCGCTCCACTCCGGACGAGTACATGAAATTCCCCTGTGCGTCGGTGAGCCCGCCTAGGCGCCGGGGCGGCCCTCCGGCGGGTCGGCTGACGATGGTCACCTTGACACCATCCGCGGGGTGGCCGGATATCCCGTCTATTACGGTGACGGTAATATTCACGATTAGTCGGCTCCGCTAAATGGCCTGGATGGCGTATTATCAAGCCAGCGAGCAATTGCCAGCTTGCGCCGCGGCTTCCTCGCGGCTCGCTTTGCCCGCTAGCTCGAAATAACGCTATACGACCATCCCCATCGTAGCCCTATCGTCTCGTTATCATGTCTCTTTTATTGGCCGCCGGCCTGGGTAACTGCCATGATAATCTGCTAATAACACTAACGGTGGCCGCATGCGCTCTGCTTGGAATCGCAGAAAGCAGGCAAATCACTGGGCAAAACGCGACGCGGAGGTGCGAGACGAGATGAGAACTATCCGCATGGGCAGTCTTATTTCCGCAAAGATCATGTGGCTTGTGCTCCAGGCCGCTCTCATCGCGGCCATCATCTGGTTCTTGCACCCCGGCACCATGGCCGGAGGCGCCAGCGCCCGAGGGGCGGCGATCGTGACGGCATCCGGGATTGACGGTCCGCCGTGGACCTCGGAGACTTCGGGTCCGCGCTGGACGTGACGAACGCGGACCTTTCACGGAATAGGAAGCGAAGCTGAGGCGGCCTTATTCTGGATCTGCCGCACGCACCCGCGCCAGCGACGCGGCGATCTGTCCGGCTAGCACGGAATCGGTGTTACCGGCCAGTTCTGCCGCCGCTTGCCAGACGTGCGCCGCGATGCCCAGCCCGCCAGTCCGTTCGTGAATGCGGCCAAGCAGTTCGAGCGCTCTGACCTGCCACACGCCTTTGGCGCCGTGCTCACGGAAGACCGCGATAGCCTCGTCGACGCGGGCCAGCGCAGTGGGCTCCTCATCCCTGACGAGGTGAAGTTCGGCCAGCGCGAGCAGTGATCGCCCCCGGATCAGCTGGTTACCGGCACTGCCGCCCAGGTCAAGAGCCGCTCCAAGCGCGGACTCGGCGCCGGTGAAGTCACCAAGCATGCGCCTGGCGTTTCCCAGGCAGGCCAGCACGTACGCCTCGCCGACGATGTCACCGGCTTCCCTGGTGAGGCGCAGCACCGAGGAAAGAGCGTCCGCCGCGGGTTCCGCGCGGCCCCTGCGTAGCTGAAGCTCGGCGAGAGCATACTGGACCTGAGCGCTCAGCCGGGTTGCGCCGAGCTTGCGGGCTATTAAAAGCGCAGCGTCAAGCATGTGCTCTGCGGAAGCATAGTCGAGCCGGTCGGCGCTGACCTGCGCCATCGCCTTGAGGGTGTACGCCTCGCTGGCCTGGTCGTCACTCCCGCGGAATCCGGCTACCGCCTGCTGGTAACGCGCTAGCGCCTTGTCGTAGTCGCCTTCGAGGGTATCGACGAGCGCCAAGCCGCTGAGCGCCAGTGCCCGGCCCTGGTTGTCACCGATCTCACCGAAGATCTTCAGCGATTGCTCGAAGTAACTGTTTGCCGTAGCCACCCGCACGCCCGTCTCCAGCGTGCCGAGGGAGTACAGCAGCGCGGCCTCACCGCGCTTGTTGTCGGCGCTCCGCACGACATCGAGCGCGCTGGCATGCGAGTCGCGCCAGTCGTCGCCGTAGAGGCCGGATTCGAACAGCGTTACGGCGGTGACGGCGAGATCCCAGCACAGTTCGTCCATACCGAGCTGCGCCGCCTGGAATATGGCGGTGACCAGCGAGGTCCGCTCTGCTCTGAACCAGTCGACGGGATTTCGCAGCAACAGCGACACGCTGCCAGCGGGAAGCGGCCAGTGCTCGGCGGTTCCGTGCAGTACCGCGAAGTCACCGCCATAGATTCGGCGATGGGCAGTGGTCGAAATGAACAGCCAGCAACTCAGCAGCCGCCGCACAGCGTCGAGCCGGTCAGCCGTCGACTCGTCGTCGGCGAGCCGCTCGACGGCGTAAATTCGCACAAGATCGTGCAGCTGGAATCGGACAGTACCGTCTCCAGTCACGTTCGCCTCGACCAGGTGTGACGCCACTAGCTGCTGCAGGAGATCCTCGGCGTACCCGATGTCCGCGTCGAGCAGGGGAGCACCCACCCATGACGCGAAATCGACTGTGCCGAGTAGGCTCAGCCGCCTGAGCAGCCGCCGCGTCGGCTGGTCGAGGATCTCGTATGCTATCGCGAGGGTGGCGCGGATACTGGTTCCGTCGAGGTCGAGCTCATCCAGCCGCCCGGTCTCGTCTTGGAGTTGGGCAACCATGTGCGATATCGGCCAATGCGGCCGGATGCCGAGCTTCGCCGCCACAACGCGCAAGGCCAGCGGTATACCCTCGCAGAGCCGGACCAGTTCGCGTGCGGCCTGCGGCTCCGCGCTCACCCGGCTCGCACCGACCAGGGTCACCAACAGGCTGCTCGCGGATTGTTCGTCCAGCGGCCCCACCTGGATCTGGTGGACGCCTTCCAACTCGGCGGTGATGTGGCGGGCGCACGTGACGATCACCGCGCAGCCGGGGGCGCCGGGGAGGAACGGGACGATGTGGTTCTTACTGGCGGCGCCGTCGATCACGACGAGCACACGGAGTCCGGCGAGCAAACTCCGATACATCGCCGCACGGCCATCGATGTCTGGTGGCATCGCGTCGGGATGCACCCCGAAAGACCGCAGCAGGTGTTCGAGGACTGACGCAGTGCTGATGCACATATCTGCGCGAAGCTGCAGGAACAGCTGGCCATCGGGGAACTCCGAGCTGAGCAGGTGCGCGGCGCGCAGGGCAAGCGCCGTTTTCCCAATACCGCCGCGGCCGCTGAGCACCACCACCGGCACGTCGGGTGAGTCGCCTTTCGTGTCCTGTCCGGTAACGATCTGCGATACCTCGGCGAGGATCTCCTCGCGTCCGGTGAAGCCGGCGATCGTCCGCGGTAGCTGGCGGGGGATCGGCGTTGCGGAGGTCTTGCCGGGCGGTCCGGCGGGGTGCCGCGGACCTGGCGGGCCGATCCGCGGGTCGCGGGTAAGTATCGCCTGTTCCAGGCAGCACAGTTCGGTGCCGGGATCAAGGCCGAGTTCGTCTTGCAGCACCTCGCGTCCTGCGCGGAACGTCTCCAGCGCTTCGGCCTGTCGGCCCGCCCGGTAGAGAGCCAGCATGAGCTGGCAGCGAAAACGCTCGTTCAGCGGATGCTCGGCGACAAGTTCCGCCAGTTCACCGATGAGCTCTTGATGCCAGCCGAGTTGCAGTTCGAGATCCAGGCAATCGTGGTACGTCGATATCCGCCACTCATTCAGGCGCGTAGCCGCCGCCTGGATGACCTCGCTCTGCACGCTTTCCAGGGCGGGCCCGCGCCACAGCCCGAGGGCTGACCGGAGGTCACGCACTGCTTCGGGGATGCGATGCTCGGCGGCGGCTTTTTCCGCGCTCGCCGTCAGCTTCTCGAAGCACGCATGGTCAATGACTTCGGGAGGTACGTTGATCAGGTAGCCAGGTGGCTGTGTCAGGATGACAAACTCGCCCAGGAGCCGCCGCAGCGCGGATATCGTGATCTGTACCTGGCATCTCGCGGTTCTCGGCGGTTCGTCACCCCACAGTGCATCTATTATCCGGCCGACAGAGACAGCATGCCCGACCTCGAGAAGCAAAAGCGCTAGTACGATCTGTTGTCGTGAAGCGGCAATGGCAACTGGTTTACCGTTGATCACGACTTCTACTGGACCCAGTAGCCTGAACTCCATAACTTGCCCTAGCGCGCTCACTGTGCCACCGAGGAGTTCCGGCCATCGATCTAACTGATCGAGTGCGGCGTGCGGACTAAATCCGCTAAGTCCGATGGGTGACCGGTTTCTCGCCGACTGACACTTCTTGGTACGATAGCCGGCAAAACCCATACCCGTGCACCGGCCCCCGACCACCGCTACTACGCGCAGGTCAAGGACCGCAAGGACGGTAAGCGCGCCGCGCCTGCAAGATTCTCCGCCAAGCCTGCCACATCCTGACCGAGCTCGGCGACGACACCCTCATCCCACTTGAGCCCGCCCATCCCTCTCCCCAAAGGTGGCATCCTGAGGCGGCCGCCCAGGCCGGGCGAGCCCGCAGCCGACCTCACCAGATGAGGGCATCACCGCCGCCAGCTCCCGCCAATCCGATGCCAGCGCACCGGCCCTGGCGCACCGGGCCCGGGCGGACGGCCTGTATAGACTGAGCGGCCGCATAGAGGCGCGTGCTCTGGCGTGGCTACAGCGGGCTTCGCGGCCGATCGGTGGCTTGGAAGACCCGTCGGTGGTCTGCGATGTGCTGGAGGCGCTGGCGAGGAAGCTTGACGGAACGGCTGCCGCGCCGGATTACTTCTCGCGGCGGCGCAGGGTCATGCACCGGGTGCTTGGCTATGCGGTCCGGAAGCGGCGCGTGTCGAAGAATCCGCTCAGCAAGGGCAACCTGCCTGAGGGCTGGTCGCCGCCACCTCGGCCCGAGGATGCGATTGACCCACGTTCGGTGGGAAGCCCCGAGCTGGTAGCGGACATGCTGATAGTCGCCAAGGAGTTCACCGACCAAGGCACGGTGCACGAGGACCGTGGGCTGAAGGGACGGTCCCGGCAGGCGCGATCGCGGATGGCCGTGCGGAATGTGCCCATACCTCCAGCGCTGGTCCGGCTGTTGCGCGAGCATATCGACCGGTTTGGTACCCGCGCGGACCGGCGGCTGTTCCGCAGCGAGAATGATGCTCCGATCCAGCCATCTACGTACTGGCAGGTCTGGGGGAAGACCCGGGCACTTGCGCTGACCCCGGAGCAACTGGCGACCCCGCTCATGCGGCGCCCCTACGACCTGCGCCACTCTGGGGTCACTTGGCGGCTCAACTCTGGCGTACCGCCCACCGAGGTCGCCGCCTGGGCGGGCCACAGCGTCGAGGTGCTCATGCGGGTCTACGCCCGGTGCGTTGCAGGCCTCGAAGGCGTCTGGATCGCCAGGATGGACGCCACCCTCAACAGGGCATCCTCGCAGGCTCTGCGTCCTAAGCACCCTTCGCAGGACCGCGGCCAGAATGGCACTGACGAATGAACCAGCCCAGCATCGCCCTTCTCGCGGCGGCGGCAACATTCCGGGGCAGCATCGGGGCAGAAATCTGGCGGACTGCGGCGTCCGATGACGGACAGTGGCGGAACCAGCACAACGCCCGGATCGGTATCTTTCCTGGTCAGGGCGAATATTTGCTGGTCGCAGTGGGGCGCCCCCGACAGGATTCGAACCTGCGCTCACGGCTCCGGAGAGCACTGATCTGCGCGACCGTGAGCTGGGCAGGTGTGTGCGAGCACTGATACCTGGGGTGCATAGGGGGTGCGCCGCTTCCCTGCCGCGTGAGGATTTTGGTGGACTCGCTGGTGCCCGTCAGCGTGGCCAGAGCTTTGCGATGGACTCGGCACGCTCGCGGAATCAACCATCAGCTTGGTTGCCGACCGGCCTATCGGACATACGGAGCGGCGGAAAACGATCCCCCCGGACCCGCGTCTCGTTGGCAGCCGTGACTCCCAGATTACAAGGTTTGGGTTGCGGCTACGCACGCAGGACGCGCAGCTCTGGTTGCCAGCGAAGGAGCAGCGCTGGCCGCGCGTCAGCGGCGATCTTCTGATACATCTATGCCGCGTCGCTACTCAGTCTTGTCGGCCCGCTCTGGAAGGATCTCGGTCGTGAGTACTCGAGGCGTCGCTATCTCGTTGTTTTCGGGGGCCGGAGGGCTTGACCTTGGCGCTGAGCGGGCTGGGTACGAGGTCCGTGGCGCAGTCGAGTGGGATCGTGACGCGGCGGCGACGATGGAGAAGAACTTCGACCACCTCGTGTCGCCCGTCATCCAGCGCGACATCCTCCACGTGCCAACCAGGGAGATCCTGGAGGCGGCCGGGCTGCGGCCGGGTGAGCGGCCCGATCTGCTGGTCGGAGGGCCTCCATGCACTCCGTTCTCCAAGTCGGGCTTCTGGCTCGAGTGGAAACGTGAAGGTCTGGATCCAGACGCGTCGCTGCTGCAGGCATATACCCGGGTCTTGGCGGAGGCACGGCCGCATCGCTTCGTGCTGGAAAACGTGTACGCGCTCACCTACGACAACAAGGCAAGCAGGCCCGCATACGAACGTCTCGTGCGCGAGATCGACGAGGCCGGCTACCTGTTCGAGCCGAAGGTCCTCAACGCTGCGGACTACGGCGTGCCGCAGTCACGTCCGCGCCTGTTCATCATCGGGGCGCCGAAGGACGAGCCCGTCCCAGTGCACCCTCGGCCAACCCACGGTGGGCAGTGGGAACGGCGGTTGACCGGCGACCCTCGCCAGCCCCATGTCACCGCTGGACAGGTGTTGGATGGGCTAACCACGCAGCCAGAGCCCGGCGAGGACGTCAACGGCAAGTACGGGCACCTACTCCCTGCGATTCCACCCGGTGACAACTACCTCTTCTACACTGAGAAGCGCGGCCACCCGGATCCGCTGTTCAAGTGGCGGGGCAAGTACTGGTCCTTCCTGCTGAAGCTGGCCACGGACAAGCCGTCGCCCACGATCCAGGCCCGGCCTGTCCGATATATCGGCCCGTTCCACTGGGAGAACCGGCGCCTGCGTGTGGATGAGATCAAGCGGCTGTTCACCTATCCCGACGAGTTCGAGCTTGTGGGCAGCCGCGCCTCGGCCCAAGCGCAGCTTGGCAACTCGGTCCCGCCGCTGCTCGCAGAGATGGTCGTTCTGGCGCTGCACGGCGAGGCCTAGCTTCATACTTCTGGCATGGCGGGTTGGGTCAGCACGGTGGAGGGAAAGCATCTGCATCGCCGCCGCAAGACAGACACCGAGCCCGAGATCTTGCTGCGCCAGGCTCTCCACGCCAAAGGTGCCCGATTCCGGCTCCATCGTCGGCTTGCTCCCGGGTGCACGCCGGACATCGTGCTGCCAGGACGCAAGGTCGTGGTGTTCGTGGACGGCGACTATTGGCACTCGTGTCCTGTCCACAGGCGCAGGACCCCGTTCACCGGGCCCAATGCGACGCTGTGGGCGGACAAGATGGTCCGTAACCAAGAGCGAGACAGACGTAGCACAGCACTTGCTGAGCAGGCGGGTTGGACAGTGGTGCGCATCTGGGAATGTGTCGTGCGCGATAACCCTGGCCTCGCAGCGCAAGCAGTTCTGGAGGCCCGGTCACCGGCACCCGCAGTTCGTCAAGAGCCGTGAGGGCTTTAGCACGTCGATGCCGAGCAGCACAATGGGGGCCCCATGGATTGAGCTAAATTGGTGGGTCGGGAATTGGGAAGGGTTCCGTTCTGCCTAGCCCCTCCAGGAGGTCCAGCCGGCTCTGCGGCGAGCCCAGCCATCGTGCTACGAACTCCGCGAAGTGAACGGTCTCGGTGCTGACGCTCACGTGTACGTTGGGATCCGTATTCATCCGCCGTACATATACGTAGGGCGCCCGACCATGATTCCTGTAGAAGATGCGCTGGCACCGGCGTCCGGAGATCGCCCGAAAAGGCAGCTCTGCCAAGGCATTCTCGGTGTAGCCAACAGCGGTATACAGGGTGGCGAGCCGTTCACTGATCGTGCACTCGATAAAGCAGTCTTCGAGTTTGCGTGGGACGCTACGAAACGACGTCATCAGCTGGAAAACGGTCCGCTCGGCGTCACTGAGCGCGGACCAGAACGCTGTGCGGAGCCGCGGAATCAACTTCCAGTCCACCAGATACACGTAGATAAGAGGGATGTGCCCCTCCCTCACGGTGGAACCAAAGATCTTGTAGGTTGCAATTGGAAGTGTGTCCTCAGGTGGCAACCCAACGCGGTCAGCCGCTGCCCGGAACTGAACACCGGCGTTCTTGACATTGATCCCCAGGGTGAAGGCCTCGGCGGGCTCGGTGATCAGGTAATCGAGCCAGTCATGTTCCGCTGTGGTCTCCGTGAGACAGAGCCCCATACTCTCCACGGCCTCAGCGTAGGTCTGGTAAAAGAGGTTCTCTGTAAACCGGCCGGACACTAGATTCGCGAACTGATTGTTCCACGTTCTCCGCTCCATGGTGGGCTCCTGAGGGAGTGGGAACGCTGCGTGGGCTTCGCGCCGCAGTCTGCGGAGGAGAGGGTGGTTCAAGGATCGAACGAGATTGCGGAACGCCTCGGGCAGCTGAGCATCGGTGAAGAGCCTCCACGCTGAACTGTACGAAGGGGGATCTCCTTGCCATGCCGTCAGCGCTTGCCAATCCGCTTGGTCCAGTTCAGGTGAGGACATCCGTGGATCGTCGCATGCCTCAGTGCCGGTTGTGTAGCGATTCGGCTCGCTTCAGCTAGCCGGACGCGGGGCACTGGCGAACCAGATGGGGTGAGCGGAGCCAGATGGGGAACACTGGCTGCCCCCATGTCACGTCGGCAGTGGCGCTCCCCACGCAGGCAGTGGAGCAGTTTCTTCGGGCCGTCCCCTCGATGCGAACTACCGGCAGGGTGGTCAACTCAGGTCATTCGCGCAGGTGCACCCATATGCATGAGTCGGACCGCGGCCGTGCGGCATCGGCTCGGTTGCTGCACTCTCGTGCTCCGCACGAGCGCTTTGACGCCTAAGTGTCAGTCGGCAGACTGACGGCTCCGGAGACTGTAGGCATCTAGTGCGCTTCGTCCGGAACCCAAGCTCGGAACTTGCCGCAATGCGACGCGCCGACCTAGGGAACCTCTGGGTAGATCCAGTCTATCGGCTGCAACACCTCGTTTTGAACCACTACTATTTGATGTTTACCTCTGGCTCTATTGATGGCTTCCCTTAGAATCGAGTCCTTATCATTACCCACTCGAAACGCTCTAGTCTTTCCCTCCATCATCTCGGCCCATGTTCTGGATCTTTGCTGTACGTAACGGAACTGAATGCGGTTAGACGACATCCAATTAATGTCTTGAAAAAAATCGCTATTAGCCAAGTGCATCTCTTGGGCTGACACAGATATTGCAATATCTACACCCATTCCAATCACCTGCAGTTGATATGGTACGGCCCTGATCCAGAGATTAGAAACCTGATACGAGGACTCATGCGCGCAAAGATTACGCTCACGCAACAAGCTCTCAACCGTCGTCTTTGGATCAGGCATTGAATGACCCGTCCGGTTGGAAAACATTTCAATAGTCTGCCACGGGGACGCCACGTGGAAAAGGCGCATGGCTCTGTGAAGATCATCTGCTATCATGTTACTCCCAGACCATTGCCAAGTCAGTGGTGACAGCTTCAGCGGACCAGAGCTTGCGGCAAGACTTTCCCCAATACTTGTCATGAACGGAAGTGCTGAAGCTGGATCCCATCGACTTCGCTGCATCCGGGAATTAGCGAACCTCATTACGTCCACCGTAGCGGCCCTCTGCAACTTGTCCGGCAGATCAATAAAATGAGTAAGACCAGAATTAATGTAATTCGCAATCTCGTCGAGACGTGTCGATATGAAGGACTCGAGCAGATTGTAACTCACGATAGTTAGCCCGCGTCTGAGAAAGCTTCCCACCGCGTCACTGCCGCTTACTAGCTGGCTATCTAGCGATAGTCGCAGCGCTTCCAAGCCAGCAAGGAACTGGCGACGAGAATCACCTGGCACCGTGGCGACCAGCGAACTGCTCAAGCGTCTGTAGCATCATCCTGACGCGCGTCCTAAGTCGAGCTGGAGTATTTGTTCCCAGGCGGACCGCCTCATCGAATCGTTGATCATCGAACAGCGCGTCAGTTGCATCCTGTACCTCAGTTCTCTGCCGGATAAGAGACTGATGTCGCGCAGCTCCAAGCTCTGCTAGCGCAACCATTTGCGAGTCATATAGGCCTGCTAGAACTTGATCGCGGCCGGGCCTCTTAAATGCCCAGCCCCCCCATACGGCTTCGGCGGCAGCAATGCACGTATTGAAGCTGCTTCGGTAGCTGTCCAAGCTTTCCCTAGAGGAAAATCGGTTGCGTAGCATGAAGTCGTCGAACGCTCCTCTGAGATCGCCGCGGAACTTGACCCACCCTCGTTCTAGCGTGAGGAAACGTAGGACAAATTCTGCGTCTACCATTTGGCGATACGCGGACGAAGAGGGTGGTATCACCTTAAGCTGCTTTCTGAGAAAGGAGTTCTCAGCAAGTTGGTAGATAAGATCATTGGCGGGGCCACGGTAGGCTACGTTACGGATTTCCTGAGCATTCAGGATCTCGCCACCGGTATTGAGCCGCAAGAAGACTTCATGCTTGAGGTCAGGATCGGATTGTCGAAGGAGAGTTGTGGTTCTTAGGGCTTTCATGCCAAGTGGGTTGCGGATTTCGGTCGGGAGTTGGCTATACTTCAGCCCATTGAGCGTTGCTAGCCTAGAAAGGCCCCTCAGAATAAGCTCGTCATTGAGAAAGACTGATATGGAGGTTAGCCGCTGCTTTCCATCGATAACTGCATATCTGCCCAAGATATCTGAGTCTTCAGCTAGGTATACAGGCGGTACTGGAATGTTAGAGAGGAACGATTCTATAAGCTCTGACTGCTTTTCAGGGCTCCAACGGTCCCTCCGCTGAAAGTTCGGAGCGATGTCAATCGCGCCGCTTGATATTAGACCGGCTAGCGTCAGCAGACCTTGGTCTGCTACCTCGAGAACTGCCGCATTTTGCGCTGCTACGAAGGCGCTTATCGCCTCAGAGCGGGTCGCATCGTCAAGACGGTGGTCAGACATATCGTAGATCCGTTCTCTGATCAGGCGTGTGCCACCTTCGCGAGAGTCAGTAACGCTTATGGCCAGGGCGATCGGCTAACAATAGCGGTATCCGGCGACGCGGTGCGGCCCATTGTCGCTCGAGTCCGCCGTCCTCCCGACAACTGCTGTGATCTTTGCTCGGCGACCGGCGGGAGGAGGACGGCCGTCCGGCTCTTGGAGGCCGTGGTAACCCGGAGCTGCGGCATGTGGCCCCCAGCGAGCAGTGTGGGAGCGGCGTGCCGCGACGCAGGGATCCTCCCGGAGGAGCGGCGAAGTCCGTCGCGGCGGCGCGGACTCAGGACCTAACCGCGTACGGGGGGATGCCGACGACCGCGCCAGCCGCGACGCCCGCAGCTTGCGCCAGAGTACGGCGCTGGCCGTCCGGTCTGGTGCACCGAAGGGTTGCGGCCCTGAAGCCCTAGAGAGGTTCTCACAACGGCCGCTCGGTGGGCGCGTGTGGCGCGGTGCGGGGTGTCCGTTTCTAACCGAACGATGCAAGCAGGGCAGAGGCGTCATCGTGTCGTTTTGTTCGCGGCCAACGTTCGCCCAACGGATCTGAATCTTCAGCTTGCCGGACGCGGTCGATCAGCGCAGATGGGCCGTAGTCGTTCAGGAACTGAATCAACATTTCCCAGCTTCCCAGCTCGAACTCGACGTACCTACCGGCACCATCGCTGAGCAGAGCCGCTTGATGGAGCCGGTCCTTCGGGACGCTACCGCTGATCGCCTGATATGCAGCATCTGGGAGCGCGGCAGCGACCCAGTGGCCGCCTGGGCGATTACGCCAACGTCGCTGCTCCTGGACAAGCTTGAGTCGTTGCTCTTGGTGCGCGGCCGATTCGGTGGGTAGGTGACGCATCCGTTCCCTGATGGCGGCGCCGAGCTGGTCGATCCGCCGGTCGGTGAAGGCGCGCACGCCTTCGTCCAGGTCGAGGACCACCACCGCGTCCGACAGCACCAGGTAGTCGACGTCTGCATCACGCCCCCGAAGCGCCGCGACGGTTGATGATGGTGAGCCAGGATGCTCCAGGTCGCAAGTGTCGCCGTGCATGGCTGCTACGTGCGCCATGGATTGCGCGAGCAGCTCGGCGAGGGGAGTTTCTGGCTCGCTGCTCAGGTGGGTGAGAAGTTGGAGGCCGAGGTTCCGGACGTACCAGGGTGTGCCGTGGACGCAACCGTTTGCGAGTTCGGCCGGGCCGCCGGCCCCGTCGAGCAGGACCGCAATCTCGCCGACGCCACCGACGAAGTCCTCGTTTGCCTTATCTGATCCTGGCCGGGTTGCGTAAGTGAACTGCATGACAATCAGCCCTGATCGTGACGGTAGAGCGGCGTTATCAGGCGGCTGGCTGTCACCTCGCGCGAGGCTGCCTCGAAATCACCCTCAACGAGGGCGGAGAACCTCCGCGTCCTCCGGGCGGTTGAATCTGCCGAGGTAGCCGACGCAGCCAGGGGCACCCTCCTCCAGGTGCGAGCGGTACGTCTTGCCCTCGCGTTGGTCGACGATGTACCAGCCTGCGTCGTCGCTGCGAAACTCCAGCACGGGGTCTGCTGCCAGGATCTGCGCGACGAGTGGGGAAAGCCTTGGTCCGATCAGGACGATCAGATCGTCGCGGTTCAGGTCAAGGATCCCTGGCGGTGGGACGTAGTCAATTGTTGAGTCCAGATCGAGGCCGTGTGCCAGGTCGCGCAGCCGTTCTGCTGCGGCAACGGTTTCCTGTGCGACCGCCGGCCGACCGTGCTCGGCTTCTTGCTTGAGCGCCACCGCGATCGTGAGCCGACCGGCGCCGAGAAACGCCCGCTCCGGTGGAGGGCCCATCTTGACCAACTGGCTCACCCGGGCTCTTGTGAGGCCGAGGGCCTGCGCGACCTCGGCCTGCGTCATTCCGCTTGCCCGAAGCTCGTCGATCGCCTCGCGCCGGATCCGGGCAGCCTCCGTGCTCGCGGCCCGCCAGTCTTCGATCAGGGCAGTCGCGTGTTTGGCTCGTTCGATGGGACCGGGCACCGCCCTCAGCGCGTCTACTTGGTCTCTCACCCTGATCTACTCTCCTCGTGTTAAGACGGCTTAACTAGCTTAGCGATACCCCTTGACGCGGCGCGCGCCAGGAGGCTAACTTTGCCGATGCAAGCCCTATTAACAATCTCGTCAATAGCCATATCTCAGCTAGGAGCCCGAGTGATCCTTCAGGCTAACGGCCCCGGCCAGACCTCCGAAGGTGGTGGCGTCATGAACCGTTCCGGCATCACGCCAGGGCATGCGTATGCCCTTCTGCCCTGGCGCGAGGGGGCGAGTGACCTGCAGAAGGTGACCGCCATCCGTGTTGATGGCGCTGACCTCGTCTACGAGGGTCCGGTCGGCGACGAGCGGAAAGCCCACCTTTCCCGCATCAGTGGACCGTGGGAGCCCCATGCGGAGGTCCGGGAGCAAGCGGACTGCAGCGCACGTGAGCTTCTGGCGGCGGATCCGCACCACGGATTCTTCAACCGGGTCGACGTTTTCGAGCGCGGGTACGCGGACTTCCTCGTGCTCGCAGACTGCAGCGCAAGGCACGCGCATGCGCTGGCCGAGTTGATCAGGGATGCAAGGGAGGACCAGAAGTGACTGCTGCAAGACCCAGGCGGTCGCAGGCGTGGTTTCGCCCCGGCAGGTATGTGCCCGTGTCCTACGTCCATGCACTGGAGGTTCTCGATCACCCGCGCGGTGGGGTGCGGCTGGGGGACGGCACGTTGCATGGCACCGCGGCGGAGTTGCGTGGGCTGGCGGGGCAGCTGCTGCGGGCGGCGAACGCGGTGGATCGGCCGAGCGCGGCGTGAACTGCCGCGCGTCCTGACGACGCTGGCGCGGCCCGGGTTGTGATGACGCGGGCCGGGCTAGGGCCGGCAGGCCGGATCGGCCCTGCTGCCTGTGCTGTTTGGCAACTGAATATGCGCTGGCGGGCGTGGCCCGCGTGTGCCCTGGTTGACGAACCACGAGGTCCCTGGGCTGGCCATCGTCGCGCAGCGCGATCTGATTTGCAGCGCTTGCGCTGCCCGTCTGCCGCGCGCACGCCGCTGTGCGCGTGGCAGGCGGAGAACGCAAAGCGACCACAGCAGAGCAGAGGAGGTAGCGCTATGCGGCATAACGGGCGGCCGGTCATGCTCGCCAGCGAGCTGAAGCCGAACTTGCTGATGCTGGTCCCGGGTGAGCGGCCGGTGGTGGCGTGCCCGGATTGCGGCACATGGCGGGTTCCGCGCCGGGGCATGCTGCCCGCCCACCGCGGCGGGGACGGCAACGAGGTCGATCCCCGCTGCCCCGGCTCGGGTCAGCGGGTGAGCATCGATCTGACCCCCGCCCAGTGGCAAGCGAGCCTGCGGGCGGCGGTGCGGGAGACCGCCGCCCGGCGCGGCACCCGCGTGTACCACAGGCCCCAGCCTGCGGCGCCGCCGCCGGTGTTCCGCCTCGCCGCCGCCCCCTGACCCTTCTGCTTTACCTGATCACGCCCCGGCCGGGCTTTGGTGTCTGGCCGGGGCTTTGTCATCCCCGGACCCGGCTACCTCGAAGGAGGCACCTGTCATGACAACAACACCTGAGCGCCAGACGGCTGCGGCCGCGATCTTGCGGGCGGTGGCGGACTTGATCGAGACACGCGAGGACATTCCGCTGCCTGGCTGCGATGTCGACTTTCATCTGCACGGCGAGGATGTGCTCGCCACGATGACGGCCATCGCCACGGCGCTGCCCTGCCAGTGGCATGCCAGCCTGAGCCGCAGCGGCGAGTAC
>WNFZ01000741.1_pt1 | contig 34449 bp, 30 predicted proteins | sample 5400081 | NCBI WGS metagenome assembly WNFZ01 (sample SAMN13153365, study PRJNA577476) | soil metagenome | isolation source: 80 cm soil or saprolite under grassland replicate 1 | place: USA:California | collected 2016-06-15 | reverse complement strand
TCGGTACACAGTCGGCGATACCGGCCAGACCAGATACTGCACGTTGCCGGCGGAAGAGTTCATCCGCCGGTTTCTCCAGTACGTGCTAGCTAAGGGCTTCGTCAAGGTGCGCTATTACGGCCTGTTCCGCTGCGGCAATCGTCCGCTCCTGGTCCGCATCCGCGGCCACCTGCTCCTGCAGCGGCGCATCGCCGAGCTGCAAACACCAGCGTCGGAGGCCCGCAGGACCGATACCTCGCGCGTACTGGTCTGTCCGACCTGTGGGCAGCCCATGCGGGTGGAGCAAGTGCTGTTGCCGCACAATCGTGGGCCACCCAGCCGCGCCGACCAAAGCCTGAAGCCGCACGCGAGCATGTGGTGGCGTCGATTACGCACGACTTCCCATTCGCATGCGTGCTTCAGTGTGCCGTGCCACCCGCCCACGACCAGGCCTGCGTGCGATTGAGGCTGCGCCCAGCCCAGTGAGCGTGCTGTTGAGCAATGCGCACAGTCCAATTCGTGGTCCTCGACGGCAGGCGAGTGGGCATTTGAGGCCGCTGAGCAGTGTTGAGCAGCGTTCGGGCAGTCGCTTCCCCACACCACCCCCACTTGAAATTCCATATATAATAGATGCTCTCGAGGCGCTTCGGCCTCGTTCAACGAGGATTATGTGGCGGCTGCGCGCCACATGAATCCGTGGATCGTTGGGTGGCGCATCAATACTTCCTTGCTTGGCTTTGTACAGCGCAGAAATACCGATAGACGGAAGGACTCGTAACATGAATGACCAAGATAGACTCATGCATACTGTTGCGATAACCGAGGTTATTAATCGCTACTTTGCCGCTTTAGATCAGAAGCAATTTGATGTAACAACAATGAGTCGGATTTTTGCAGATGATGCAAAAATACAGCGGCCTAATGGCACAACCACAATTGGGCCGAAAGAAATCGGCGACAGCCATGGCCGTAGTTTGAGCCGTTTCCAAGCCACACAGCATCTCACCAGCGGCTTCATCATTACCCTGAAAAATGACACTTTCGCCGAGTTCCGGGCGAACTTAGTTGCTATGCACCTTTGGGCTGAGGGCCACGGTGATCCAAACGCCAATCCAAACGATAACTACTTTCTAGCAGGTGGGGTGATAACCGGGCACGTGCTCTTGGGGGCAAGCGGGTGGCGAATTACTGAGATCGCCAATCACGTGAGTTGGAGACGAGGTACCGGCTTCCAACAGATACTTCACATCTCTATGAAGATGATTATTTGGTCTCTCGAAGATCTCGACCATTGAATCTATAAGCTGATTAGCCTCATCAAGGCTATGAAAGAGGGCATAATTTTGTTGTCTTGAGACGTGGTTTGGTACTGGATTTATAACTTTTGGCACCCCGATACTATAGTCAACCTGATACCAGAAAAAATCCTGCCCATTTGTTACGACAAAATAAGGTGTTTCGTAATGGTTCAGGAGGGTAGCATGAGCTTCGGCGCTGGTTGGCTCGCCCAATGCGCCTGTACGGCCTCGGTCAGGAAGGTGAGCAGATGACGCCTCTGTTGCGCGCAGGTCGCCCGTACCGTCAGAATGCGTTCCACGAACGTGTTGCCAGCTTCGCTCTGCGCGCCAAAACTCTTCTTGCGCCACAGCACGGCCGGCCGCAGCGCCCGCTCAGCCACATTGTTGGTCGGCTCCACACCATCGACCTCGGCAAACGTCCACAACGCCGGCCAGAGGGTCAGCAGTTCGTCGCTCAAGCCCTGTGCCTGATCGTAGCGCCGCTGGCCCCTCTCCAATATCGCGCGCATGGCCGCCTGGATCGGTGCCAACGCCGCTTGCAGCATCGAGCGGTCGATCGCCCCCGCGCGGAACTGGTGCCACACACCAAACATGAGATCGGCGAGCGCCAGCAGATCGGCGGCCCATCCGCCCAGCGCTCCTTTCCGTTCGGCCAAGGCCAACAGATTGCGGATCAGATGCGCCCAGCACAGTTGCCGCCGGTCCACATCCAAACAGCGATAGGTTTTCAGTCGATCCGACCCGACGATGCCTCCAAAGTCCGCCCCCAGCAGATGCCTCAGCACCCCCGCACCGCGGCCGCTCGCCACATGAAACAGCGTGACCGTCGCGGTGACTACCACCCACAACCAGCGGCGCTGGCCGGCTTCTTTCCAGCCGGTTTCATCCACATTGGTGACCGCCGCTTCCTGCACGGTCATCTGGACCGATTCATATGGGGTGGCCAGGGCGGCGCTGACGGTCGTTTGCAGCGTGACCACACTGCCGTCACTAATCGGCAGCCCAAACAGGTCAAAGAGAAGCGTGCCAACCTCTTGATCGCTGAGGTGATAACTGCCGCGCAACACTCCAACCGTGGCCGCCGCGCGCGGGCCAAACGCGCCGGGCGGCACATCCGCCCCACGCTCGGCGCGCACGAGCGCCTGGCATTGGGGACAACAGACGGTGTGATATTGATGCTCGCTCACAGAAGGCCGCAGCTCCGGGATCTCCCAGACCTGCTGACGGAGGATGGGCGCCACATCCGGCAACGACGTGGGCAGATCGGCCTCGCAGGCGGGACAGATCAGCGGATGATGCGGCACGATTTCCTGCACTTCGTCAGGTGGCAGGAGCGGACGGTGCTGTCCCGGATGCCCTATCTGGGCGCCACGGGCGCGACCGCGCGGCGGACGAGCCGGGCGCGGTGGGGCACTGGGCGGATCAGACGAGGGCGGTTTGGACGAGTTAGCCGAGTACTGATTGAGCCGGGCTTGGAGCTCGGCGACTTGCTGCTGTAACGCGGCGAGCTGCTGGTGGAGCGGCAGGAGTTGCGCGATGACGACCAGGGCAGCCTGCAAAGCGGCGCGCACGGCAGGTGGGGTCGCGGCCCATTCCGCGGGGGTGATGCCGGCTGGTGGTGACTGCTCGTCCTGCATGGCGCGTAGTATGTCAGCAAGCGGCGGGAGTGTCAAGTCGCCCAGGAATCGACGATCGACCTCCCACCTGAACCATTACGTAACGACAGAAGGAGAGAGCCATGAAGGATGTCTCGAAGAACCTCAGGCCACCAGCAGCCGCCACCAACGCACCGAGCCTACCCGCGGCCGTCGACCGGGCCATCTTCCAGGCCGAACTGGACACGCTGCGCCTTCGGGAGAAGGCGCACACCCGCGAGGGTGACGCGATCGCAGCGGCCCGCCGGCGGTTGCCGATGGTCGAGGTCGACGCCTCGACCCCGGTTGTCGGCGCACACGGGGAGGTGCCGCTGATCGACGTCTTCGAGGGCAGGAGTCAGCTCTTCGCGTCGTACATGATGTGGTACGACGGCGCGAGCGCCGCCCACCAGTGCGAGGGCTGCACCATGAACATCGGCCACGTGCTGGAGCTGGGCTACCTGCACTCGCGAGACGTGACCTTCGCGGTGCTGTGCCAGGGGCCGTTCGACGAGAGTAACCGGTACCGGGAGTTCATGGAGTGGGAGATGCCCTGGTACTCGGTGCCTTCAACCTCGGTCGATGCGCTCATCGCCGGCCGGCATTTCGGGATGCGGGTCTGCTACCTGCGCGACGATGACCGAGTCTTCGAGACATACTGGACCACCGGCCGCGGCTGCGAGCTGATGGGCAGTTCCTACGCGATGCTCGACATGACCGTCTACGGCCGCCAGGAGGCCTGGGAGGACTCCCCCGAGGGCTGGCCGCAACGGTTCTTCAACACCACGTCCGCTCAGATGCGCACCGACGACGACGGCCGCGCCGTCAATCGGCCCGACGGGCGGCCGATCTCGCAGTGGTCCCGCCTCGCGGCCGGCCGCTCCGACGACCTCGGCACCGCCGGGCGCTGAGCGGATGGCGGCATTGGAGGGAGCAGGAGCCATGGCGCGTGAGCAGAGAGAACAGCAGTAGTTGTCTACGCCACCAATGGTGCCCTTCTACGACGACGCCCCTGGCTCATCACCAGGGGCGTACTATATCCGCCTTCAGAGCTAAAGTAACATTTCTATCAAGGACTTGGATTAGAGTTTATCGAGATTTATTGATAGACCGGCCAGGGTTTGAGACGGAGGCGAAAGTTGTGCAAGCCAACACACACCTCCATCACCATATCACGCGCCGTGTCCTTCCACAGCCGAATCGTGTCTTTGACAATCCGTAGACGCTTGATTGAGCAAATGATGTGTTCAACCCTTACCCGACGATGGGCGAACACTCGGTTTTCCGCCTTCTGCTCGACGGTGAGTTCACCACCACGCGGTTTCTTATGTGGCATGGTGATCTCAACGCCCTCAAGCGTCAAACCAACAAAGCCCAAGTCTTGTAACAATTCACTGCCTTTGGGCAGTGGATAGGGTGTTTGGTCAGCAATTGGCTTGTCGTGCCGACTGCCTTCATAGGTATCGCTCAGAAACGGAACCTGGCACTGCTCGTCACCAAGCAGGACATTCTTCACGGTATGACGCTTTTTCTTGCCGCTATAGTACGCTTTCTGCTCAGCATCGTCGTGCGGGCGGGTGATCGGTCGTTCAGTGCCATCGTGATAAAAAGGGGAGCCGTATCGTCGTGTTCCTGCTGTTCAGTTTGAAGCTGGGCAAGCCGTTCACGCAATGCAAGCAGATGCCGTGCGGGCGCATCGCCAAGGTCACGTAGCGTCTGGTGGAGCACCAGCAGCAACACATGAAGCCATTTATTGGCATTGGGCTGGGTCATGCCAAACAAAGCGGCATGCGCTACCTGAAGCGAGGCAACTTTCAGATAGGTCAGTAGGAACAACAGGCGGTCTTCGGGTGTGGGCAGCGACGAATTGACATACGGGGTATAGGAACGCGCCGTACGCGGTTTGCCCTCCATAGTCCAGACGTGCATATGCCGCACAAACGCCTGCTCAAACGGTTCGACCAACTGCTCGAATTGCTCGACGGTGAAACTGGTCAGGTTCAGGATTTGATTGGCTTTATCTCGTTCGCTTGCGTAGCGTAGCATGCGCTTCGCTCCTTTCATCTTGGAGCGGACAGTTTACCATAAACCTTGATAAACTCTCTTATCCTTTCTCGCTTTGTACAGCACGATCACGTATACGCTAACCATTCGTGAGACGTAGTGATGAGGGAGGTAATGTCACATCACCCAATTGTTCATCCAATCCTCCAACCAATGTTTGAAACGCTTCATACTGAGCGCCTCGTTCTGCGTCCGTATCATCTTGACGATGCCGAGGCGCGTTGGCAAGCGATTGAAGAATCGCGTGACCATCTGCGCCGCTATGAGCCAGAACAAGCCACCTCGTGTTGCTCTATGTCTGAGTCACAAGTCTGGATTATTCGAGCCAACGCCGATTGGCTTGTGCGTAAACGATTTGCAATCGGCATTTGGACACAAGTGACAAACCAGTACCTTGGCGGCATCGGACTTCGCCCGCGTGAAGGGGACGGCTGGAGCGTTCCTGCCTTTGAGCTTGGCTATTGGGTGCGCGCATCAGCACAAGGTCACGGATACATTACCGAGGCAGTCAGGAGTGTTGTCGCCTACGCTTTTGAGCAGTTGCACGCCCAGCGTGTTGAGATACGGTGTGAAGCCAGTAACGAGCGAAGCGCTGCTGTAGCAATACGTCTGGGGTTTCGCTTGGAAGGGCATTTGCGCAATATCGCACGGCAGGCTGATGGTACACTGATAGATGAGCTCATTTATGCGCTCATACCGACAGATGAAGGACGTAGGTAAGGCACACTACTACGAAGCGAAAGCAGAAGCGTGCGAACGGCGTTCCGCCGAACACGCCGTTCCAGTCCGACCCGCCGGGATCGGGGCAATTTTGTGGCTCTTTCCTGTGCTTTCACATAGTGCCGGTCTATCGGGTCTTTCCCCACGGCGGGCGGCTGAACGGCACGGCGTTGGGCAGATGCAACAAGAAAGGTGCAACCGTGATCCTCCCCAAAGACCGCGACCCCCGCTTCATCACCATCCGCCGCGGGGGGACGCTCGCGGACTCCGACCATCGGCTCCTGGCTTTGTGGGCGGCCGCGTGCGCAGAGCACGTTCTGCACCTCTTCGAGTCGGTGCAGCCCTCGGACCCGCGGCCCCGCCAGGCTTGCCAGCAGACTCGGGCATGGGCGCGCGGCGAGATCACGATGTCTCAGGCCCGCGCGGCGGCTGGCGCTGCCAACGCTGCGGCAAGAGAGCTGAGCGGAGCCGCTCGGCACGCCGCACATGCTGCCGGCCAGGCGGCAGCGGTGGCGCATGTCGCCGCACACGAGCTCGGTGCTGCGGCCTACGCGATCAAGGCCGCGCGTGCGGCCGCCCCCGGATACGAGGGCGAGAGCGCCGGCCGGCTCGAGTGCCGTTGGCAGCGCGAACAGCTCCCCGATGCGATTCGCGAACTCGTCCTGGAGGATCAGCGGTTGCGAAACGAGATCTGCTGGTCGGTGTTCGACTGCTGACGGGCGTGACGGCTTGTCTGCACTGCCCAACAAGCGCTTCGAGCCGACGCCGCAAGCGCGCTACGCTGACGCCGATGATTGGTTCCCTTTGGCTTTCCCTTTGATTAGTGCAACTGTGCTCGCATCAGCTTCTTGACAGGTATATCTTCAACGAATCGTTATGTTTTTGCGATTGTGATAGTACCTTCGATATTTGTGCGGTAATGGTCGCTAAGTGAAAAGTTTTATTTATACAGCCTCTATAAAAGGCCTTCGAGAAAGTATGACGGTGCTTTTCCCCTATCAAATACCTTTAAGTCAATCAATTTATCTCGTGCGTTTTTAAACATTCTAATTATGGGTTTGTATCGTTGATAGGTTTTATTTGGTAGTGTCATCTGGTTTTCGCGGTTTGCCCTCGATCGTGTTTGGCGTCATCACGAATGACGATCAGGTGAAAGACGACCAGGCAACTCAGGTCATTGGGAAAGGCACCAATTTCATCGGCTTTGGTGCGAAACTCGCGGAAGAAGCGTTCCAATAGATTGGTTGAACGGATCAGCGGATGCAGGCTCTGGTCACACTGGTAAAACGTCAGACAGGTGTCCACATCCTTGCTCAGCAGCCGCACGACTTCTGGCTCTACTGTGCCCCAGGTTCTGCGAAACTGCGCCAGGCGCGCTTCGGCTTCGGCCCGGCTGGGCGCTTCAAAGATCGCCTGCGCCTCCGTCGTAAGCTGCTGCCGCCGCAAGCGGCGCGCCGCCTCGTGCCTGAGCGGTTCCTGCGTGAGTGGATCGCTGCTGGTCAGATTGCGGTAGCAAAAGGCCCGTTCGAGCCCACCGATTTTGTGTACCACGCAGCGCTGCTGTTTGGCGTGCGGCAGATCCGTCGCGAGCGCAGCAGGCAGTCCGGTACTGCCATCACTGACAACCAGCTGCACCGCGCTGGCATCCATTCCGCGTTCGAGCAGCGCTGCCAGCAGGTCTGACCACGCAGCCGTATCTTCGGCTGCGGCCAACTGATAGTGGAGAATCTGATGCCGTCCAGAGGGCCATACGCCCATGACCGTCACGATCACTTGATCCACGCCGCGCATTTCGCGCCGCTCGTGGCCGCTCTGGTCGATCCACACGGCCCCGGTGGGCTGGAGCACCTGGCCCCACACGCCATCAACCATCAGGATGGGCGGGGTATCGTTGATTGGTTGGGTGCGCCAGGTGTCCAGGGGTGATTGGGCGGCGATGGTGACCCGGTTCACGGCCTCAGGTGAGAGGACATGCCCAAACAGAACATACAGTGCCTCTTGCAGATCGCGGATCGAGAGGCCGAGGGTGTAGAGGTACAGCGCCTGATCCAGCAACAGCGGCATAGACAACTGATAGCGCCGCAGCACTTGCCAGCGGCGCGCGTGATTGTCACCGCGCAGTTTGGGTACGTGGAGATCGGGAATAAAGCCGTGGGTCGTGAGCACGCGGCGGGTGTAGGTGCCCGAGCGCTGGAGTGGTACCGGGAGGTGCTGCTGGCGATAGGGCTGGCGATGCACCTCCAGTTCTTCGACCAGGGCCATTTCCAGCGCCGCTTGGACACCGGCAAGCGCATGGCGGCGTAAGTGGGATGCCAATGTATCGGCCAGGTCGGTTTGAAAGCTAGCGTACCAGATGCGCTCAACCTACTGTTTAACGTGGGCAATCGTCGACATGATCATCCTGTTGATGGGCGGCGAATACGCCGTTCAGTATACCCGGTCACCGCGAAAACTGGATGACACTACCTAAATTACAATAAAATTGTGTGACGCGCACCATATGTTGGCCGTTTCGTACACGATATACTTTCAGACACGCATCACACCATTTTAGGTGCTTATAAGCTTGGGAGACACAGAACATTCTGTGTCTCCTATTTGTTGCAGCTCGCTAAACTGCATGCCATGCTGGGGTTGAATTCATGTACCCTCCTCTGTACCGTATCTGACTTAGACGCGTATATCTAGGTTGACTACTATCTGACATAGTCTTCTAGCACGCCTTTCCCGAGTTCGGTCAGCAGCTGTCGCCACACCGCACGCGCTTGTGGTAATCGAAGAAACCATGATTGGCTGAGTTGTGACACGACCCGCTCCTGATAGGTGCATTTCTGGCGGATGTCGAGGAGCGCACATTCGGTTTTGCGCCGCCCAAGTGCTACGTGCCCCAATTATGCTCCTTCTTGCGTTAAGTAGATAGCCGTGATAGGTTTGGATCAGGCCGTCCTCGTGACAATCGTCTCAATCATATCGAGTGTGCCATACAGCCACACGGAGGAATGGCCTCCAACGAGCGAATGCCGTGGCCGCCAGCCGAAGATGCCGCGCAGTGGATCGTGCCAGAGGCGCCAATGGCGGGCGGTGGAGGGAGTCTTGTGATGGATGTGTTGCCACCGACAGATGAGCCCTTCGAGGCAGACCGCGCCGCGAAGGAGCGGGCGCTCACCGCCGAGCTGCAGGAGCTGGCTCATCGGGATGACCCGGCGAGCCTAGAGCGGCGCTACGAGCTGCATCGCGCCCTGATCTGGCTGGTTTGGGCAATGGGCACCGCGCGTGGGCAGAATCACGCCGAGCAGGCGGTGGCGATCGCGCGCCGGCTCCAGGATCAGCGGCGCGAGGCGGAGGCCTTGCACGAATGGGCGCGCGTGTATCTCTACGAGCACGGCGATGTCACCGGGGACGATGGTCATCCCACGCGCGAGGAGAGCCAGACCGGGCAGCGGCTGCACGAGGAGGCGCTCCAGATCCGCGAGAGGCTGCTCGGCCCCGATCACCCCGATGTGGCCGAGAGTCTGATGCAGATCGTTAGCCAGGGGCGACTCTGGGCGCCGATGCAGCCCTACCTGCCGATGGCAGAGCGAGCCGTGCAGATCTATGAGCGCGCCTTCGGCCCCGAGCACGAGCGCACCTGTGCGGCGCTCGAGAAGCTGGCGATGCTGCTCCGGTTCCAGAGCGACTACGATCACTGCCTGGCCATCTACGAGCGGTTGCTCGCCATCTACACACGCGTCTTCGGCCCGGAAGAGCACAACCACACCCAGAATACCCTCGGCCAGATCGCATGGACTCACCGGGCCATCGGCAACAATACCGCCGCGGCAGCGCTGATGCGCGACCAGCTTGCGCGGCAACGCAGCGCCCTTGGTGACTACGACCCGTCCGTGCTTTCCCTGATCGTCCAGATCAGCGACGTGCTGCGGAAGCAGGGCCATGTGGCGGAGGCCGATGCCGAGATCGCACAAACCCTGGCGCGGCTGGAGGCTGAGCTCGGCTATGACCACCCGAGCACACTCACATTTCTCTCACTGGTCGGCGGACACTATCAGGCGCGCAATGACCTGGCCCAGGCGCGCCCGATCTATGAGCGGCTGATCGCTGGCTACGAGCGTACCGGGTCTCAGGGCGACCAAGTCATCTATGCGATGACGGCCTTCTTCACCGTGCTCTGGCGACAGGGGGATAGGGCGGGCGCAAGCGACCTTTTCGAGAAGCTGCTCCGGCGCTGCGTAAACCCTGCCCCGCTGATTGCAAGCCTCAACGCGCTGGGCCTGCTGCACGATATCAGAGCCGATACCGCAGCTGCGGATGGTGGCAGCGCGCTCCTGGCGCTCTTCGCGCGGCTGCTGGCGTTCAGCGAGCAGCAGGACGGGCCGGATCACCCCAATATCGCCGCCGTGCTAATCGCATGGGCGCAGCGGCTGATGCACGAAGGAGAAGACGCTCAAGTGGCGGTCATCCCGATGGTCTATCGCGCACTGGAAATCCATCCGCAGGCCCTCGCAGTCCCTGATGGGGATCTGCTCAGGCTGATTCGCAGCATTGATGCGGCGCTGTCTGAGGCTGGGGAGTACGCGGCGGCGCGCGAGCTCTACCTCCGCGCCCGCGACGTCTGCGCGCCGATACTGGGCGCCGAGCACCCACGAGTCATCGACCTGCAGGTTCGGCTTGACCTGCTGCCTGATGAGCGGCCTGTCCATACGGATGGCGACGCCGGACACCAACACCCCGATAGTGTGGAGGACGCTCCCCCGAGTGAGATCCCGGGCAACGCAGCCTTCATGATCTTCCAGTCGCCTGCAAATCAAGCGGCGATCGAACCGCTGCGAGCTACGCTGACCGGCGGCTCGAACCTCGCCGTCGACACGGCGCGGACGCTTGATGTGGCAATCGCATCTTCGGCTGAGGTATTGATACTGCTTCTCACGAATAACCGGGCGGTTGCCCTCGTGGATGATCAGATCACACGCCTACAGAATCGCAAGGTAATCGGGATTGGCTATGGCGCCGCCAGGGTTTTTGCGCAGCTTGGGCTAGAAATCAATGATGGTGCGTGCGCACACTATGGCACGATGTCGATGCGGTTGTTGGTTGAGCCGAACCGACTGGCACACCTGCCAGGGCTTGGCGATCCGGCCGGTATTCCACATGGCGATGCGACGGGACCGGTCGACCACGTTGGGCTGCATATCCCGAAGACAAGCCAGCTTGTGGATGTGGTCGACGTGATCGCCCGTGTACAGTTTGACCTCAACTATGCGCTGATCGCACGCCAGGGCCACCATATCCTGATCGGCTTGGCCTCCCCGCCAGAAGCGTGGACGCCGGCGTACGCCGATCTGTTTCGTGCGATCGCCCACGCGCTGCATGCCTATGCGGCGCAACCATTCGCCCGCGCGGTGTGGGAGACTCTACAGCCAGGTGTGTATCCACTCACGCTGGCCCTAGGCCGGTCGACGACTGAAGCCTCGGGGCATGAATGGCATCTTCGATTTTCGAAGCCGACCATGTTCTCGGCCAGGCTTACGATTGCGGGCTCCGATAGCGTGATGCTGCTCTTTATGGGGGAGAACCGTGAACATTGGACCCGCGAGGATGGCGGCGATGGCGAGACGCTGACCATCACCATCGACATCGCTGATGCGGATCTCCGGGCGATTGGCGACGGGTATTGGCATATGAGAGTAACGAATTTCGACACCGAACACATTGCAACGTGTGAGCTGGCGATCGATTATGAAGCGTAACCGCCAAGCGACCCTCACGAGCGCGCTAAGGCAGAATGATGCGCTCCGCGGAGAAGGGCTGCGTGGCATAGCGGGCTTGAATGCGATAATACTCGCAACTTCCATCCGCGCTCAGTGACCTGCTCGCGTAGTTCTGTACTGATGCGTACTCAGGCATGGGCTGGGGGAATTCCAAGCCTGTCTGTCAACACAGACAAAGGTGTCTGCCGGAGTTGCGCCAACGCGATCATTACAGACGGAATTCGCTGGCTATTGGCGACCGCAGGCGCCACGCGAGCTCCAACCAGCATTGTATGGCATCGTTCTGCCATCTCCAAATACTCCTGCTTCCATCGAGTGAACTGAGACTGATAGACAGTTCAGGCTAACAAGGTGAAACGCAGAGTTTCATTGGATAGTATAGACTACTTCCTGGTCAGGTTATGACTATAACCATCGTTCAAGCTGCTCAACATGGATACCGCACATTATAAATCGTGAGAGCGCTTTCAGGTGATTACAAAGGGCAGAAGCTCTTTGCGTCCGTCGAAGAGGGACCAAGAGCTTCTGCCCTTCTTGCGCCAATTTTGCCTTCACTAGCGCACATTACGGAACGCGATATCCACAACACCGACGTTTGAGGCTCGGTGACTATCCACGACTCTTTCGCAGACACGCTCAGAAGGATAGCTCAACTTGATGATCAATATCGCGCATGTTTGTTCACCAGACTGTGCTCCAGAACCCCGCTCCTCGAAACCTCCGGATTTCCGGAGACTTTGGCAGACGCTCGATATCCCTGCGTCGCCAAACCCCTCATCCCCAACCTCACAACTGCGCTGCAATGGTCATTGTTTTGCTCAGCGCAGAACTGACGTATAATCTGGCTGAATGACCTACACCGACACGTTCCACCACTCGATCGGCAAAGGAGGCTTCGATGCATATTGCACTCCTCGGCCCTTGTGGTGCCGGCAAAGGATCGCACGCCGCCAAACTGGCGACCCGCTTTGAGATGCTGCATGTCGTCAGCGGCGAATTATTCCGTGCCAATCTGGAAAAACGAACGGCCGTCGGGTTGTTGGCCAGGAGCTATATGGACCGCGGCGAGCTGGTCCCGGACGATCTCACCGAAGCCATGGTCGAAGAGCGGCTGGCGCGGCCGGATACCCAAGCCGGTTTTGTGCTGGATGGCTTCCCGCGCACCCTGGCCCAGGCCGAGGCCTTGAGCGATATCCTGGCCCAGCAGCACCGACAGCTGACCAGCGTGCTCTACATCAGCGTTGTCGATCAGGAGATCGTGACTCGCCTGGCCGGCCGCCGGATTTGCCGCAACTGCCAGGCGCCGTACCATCTGACGTTCAAGCCGCCAGCTCAGGCGGGCATCTGTGATGTGTGCGGCGGCGCGCTCGAGCAGCGCGCTGACGATAACCCGGCAACCATCCGCGCCCGCCTCAAGACCTTTCACGCTCAGACAGCACCGTTGATCCAGTATTACAAGGCCGCCGGGCTGCTGCTTGAAATCGATGGGCAGGGTGAGGTGGCAGTGGTCAAGGAGCGAACGGCGGCCGCCGCCCGCAGACTTCTGTACCCATAGTGGCGAGACATGCGCCCGTTCCGTATCGAACTGCTTGCGAAGACGGGACTTCGGCTGACGCGCGCCGAGCAATGATCAGCGCAACCGGTGCTGTGATGTGTGGTTTAGCTGCGCGAAGGGCGGCGCAGAGCCTGGCGCCGCTGGTCTACCTTCAGGACAGAGAGAGAAGTGAAGCAGTGTATCCGGGCTGACGATTGATAATGTGCGTTATTCATGGCTATCTGCTGCCACATCCACAAACCGTCGGTCATACAGCTGCCGATACACCCCGCCTTGCGCTACCAAGGCTTCGTGTCGCCCACGCTCAATGATGCGGCCGGCATTTACGACACAAATCAGATCGGCGTTGCGAATTGTGCTGAGACGATGCGCGATCACGATCGCGGTGCGCCCCGTGAGCAAGCGTTGCAGCGCCTCTTGAATCAGCTGCTCCGTCAGTGTGTCCACACTCGCGGTCGCCTCATCCAGGATCAGAATATGCGGATCGGCGAGCACCGCCCGCGCCATGCAGATCAGCTGCCGCTGGCCTACCGAGAGATTGACGCCGCCTTCCTGAATCTCGGTCGCATATCCATCGGGCAGCGCGGCGATGAAGTCATGCGCGTTGGCCAGGCGTGCCGCGTCTTCAATCTCGCGCGGCGTCGCGTCAAGATGCCCAAAGCAAATGTTGTCGGCGATCGTCCCCGAAAACAAAAACGGCTCCTGCGGCACGATACCGGTCTGGCGCCGCAGCGAGCGCTGCGCGACCCCACGCACGTCGGTGCCATCGATCAGCACCGCGCCTTTCGTCACATCGTACAAACGCGCGATCAGGTTCGCGATCGACGACTTGCCCGCGCCGGTCGGCCCGACCAGCGCGATGGTTTGCCCAGGCTCGATGACCAGATTCAGGTCGTGCAGCACATACGCCGCGTCGCGATACGCGAACGACACATCCGCAAGCTCGATCCGCCCGACGATCGGCGGCATCTCTGGCGCATTCGGTGCGTCGCGCACCTCGGGTGGCGTATCGAGCAGCTCTAACACGCGCTCGCCACCCGCCATCGCCGATTGCATCGTCGTGTAGAGCTGGCTCAGCTCTTGAATCGGGTCGAAAAAGCGCGTGACATACGCGAGAAAGGCGACAATCACGCCGATCGTCAGCTGATTGTCGATCACCGCTCGCCCGCCGAACCACAAGACAATCCCGGTCACGAGCATGCCCAGAAACTCGACCGCCGGTAGGAACAGAAACGATAGCGTCATCGCGGCGACGTTCGCATCGCGGTTCGCGCCATTCACTTCGTCGAAACGCTCCTGCGACGGTTCTTCTTGCGCAAATGCCTGGATGACGCGAATTCCGGTAATGTTCTCCGCTAAATTGCCAACCACCTCGGCGATACGGTTGCGCGTCTGCCGAAATGCGACTTGGGCCCGGCGCGCGAACAGCCAGGTCACGAGTATCATCAGCGGCAGGACTGTGAACGTGATCAGCGCGAGGCGCAGGCTCAGCGAAAGCATCACCACAATGATGCCGATCAGCACGAATACATCTTCCACAAACGTAATCAGGCCCTGCGACAGTAGGTCGTTGATCACCGCGACATCATTGATCACGCGCGATATCGTCACGCCGACGATGTGCGTGTCGTGGTAGCCGAGCGGCAGATCCTGTAAATGACGAAACAGCTGCCCGCGCAATGTTGCCAAGACTTGATCGCCGATCCAGGATAAAACATATTGGAGCACGGCTGTCGTCACATAAATTGCGATGAAAATCGCCATGAGCAGAAGCGCAAGCTGCGTTAACCCCGCGATATCGCGGCTGGCAATCGATTGGTCGATCGCAACTTTGATCAGGTACGGTACACTCAGCGTCAGCGCCGCCGACATGAGCACGAACGTGATCGCGATGGTCATACGCAGCCAATACGGGCGCAGATACGCCAAAAGCCGCACGACGATGCGCAGGTCGAACGCTTTGCCCGTCTGCTGTTTGCCAAAATCGCGGATGGCGCCGCGCGGACCCATGTTCGAGCCCGAAGAACCGATCGAGATACTCATACGACGCTATCTTATCCTACTACGCCAACGAGCGCTGGCTGGAGATTGCACCACAGAGGCACAAAGGACACAGAGGCGAGGCTGTATTTTTTCCGTCTCCGTGCGCTCTGTGTCTCTGTGGTGAATAATCCCTCGTTGTAATCCCAATCTGTCTTCATCGCTCATTGCTCATCCCTTCCGCGTAGTTGCTGATGATAAATCTCTGCGTAGAGCGCGGATGTGCGTAATAGCTGATCGTGCGTGCCGCGCATGGCGATGTGCCCATGTTCCAACACAAGCACCACATCGGCCATACGCAGCGTCGAGAGCCGCTGCGCGATAACGAACGACGTGCGCCCGCGCATCAGGCGCTCCAACGCCTGCTGAATCAGCTGCTCGGTCTCGGTGTCCACGCTCGCCGTCGCGTCGTCGAGGATCAAAATACGCGGGTCTTTGAGCAGCGCGCGTGCAATTGCAATGCGCTGGCGCTGCCCACCGGAAAGCGTGATGCCGCGCTCGCCGACCAGCGTCTCGTAGCCATCTGGCAGCGCGGCAATGAAATCGTGGGCCTGCGCCGCGCGCGCGGCATCGACAATCGCTTCCATGCCCGCTTCGGGGCGACCAAACGCGATATTCTCGCGAATAGTCGTCGCGAACAGCAGCGTGTCTTGGAGCACAATGCCGATCTGGTCGCGCAGCGAGCTGAGCGTGACGTCGCGAATATCGTGGTCGTCAATCGTGATGCGCCCGGCCGTCACATCATAAAAACGCGGGATCAGATTGATCACGGTCGACTTGCCAGCGCCGGTCATGCCGATCAGCGCGATGACCTGGCCCGGCTGGGCCTCGAACGAGATGTCGTCGAGCACGGACAGGCGGCCGGCATACGCGAACGACACATGCTCGAAACGAACATCGCCGCGGATAGGCGGCAAGCGGATCGCATCAGGCGTGTCGCGCACATCCGACTGCGTATCGAGAATCTCAAACACACGGGCTCCTGCCGCGGAGGCGACCGCGAGCGCCGGCACGATCTGTCCCAGCCGGCGCACCGGCGATGCCAGCTGTGCCAAATAGGTCGTGAACGCCACCAGTTCGCCGAGCGTGAGCTGCCCTTGCACCACCAGCCGCCCACCGTACCAAATAATAATCACCGTGCTGATGTTCGCGATCAGATCCATCAGCGGCGTGTGGATCGCCTCGAGGCGTGATGAACGCACTGACAGATCGAACCAGCGATTGTTCTCCTGATCGAAGCGCGTGACCTCGGCGTCTTCTTGCGCAAACACTTTGACAACCCGCGCGCCGCGGAGATTCTGCTCGAGCCGCGTGGTGAGCACCGCGAGTTGCTGCTGCACCGCCAGTGAGATTGGGCGCAACCGCCGCCCCAGATACAGCGCGCGATGCCCGAGGAACGGTAACATCACCAGCGCGAGCAGCGCCAATCGCGGATTCATCCAGATCAGGATCGCGGCCGAGCCCAACATCAAGACGGTGCTGTCGACCAGGCGTAAGAACGCGCGCCCGGTCACAAAGCGCACGCGCTCGACATCCTGCATCGTGCGCGACAAGAGCTGCCCGGTCCGCGTGCGATCGTGATATGAAAACGACAGCTCGGCAAACTTGCGATGCAGCGCGTTGCGCAAATCGTACGCGACGCTCTGCGACGCCTGCTCGGCCCAGCGCCCTTGCCAGAACGTCAGCGCGCCCTTCATAAGCGTCAACACCAGGAGCGCGATTACGGACTCCAGCAGCAAATTGGTGTCCTTGCCGCCGATGCCGCGATCCACAATCCAACGAATAAACTGCGGGATCGCCAGCGTGAGCGCGTTGATACCGACGAGCGTAAGATACGCGCCCAGCGTCATGCGCCAATACGGCCGCAGATAGGTCAGGCAGCGCACGAGCACACGCGCCGAGTTGTACCCCGGCAAGGGCAGCGGCGCAGGGATGCTCGGTGTATTCGTTCGCGAGATTCGCATGGTACGCTTCCTCGGCTTGAGTGGTGCGGGTGATGCTCCGCGCTTTATCACACATAGGCAACCTTCAGTGCCCCATCGTGTCGGAGTCAACGCCCGGCTCGTTGCCCGTGTCGAGCGCAGAGATGGCGGCGATCTCGTCGCTCATAAGCGCGAAGTTGAAGATGTCGATGTTCTGGGCTATCCTGACGGGGTTGGCCGACTTCGGGATTGCCGCCACACCAAGCTCGATGTGCCAGCGCAGCACGAGCTGCCCGGGAGTCTTAGCGTACTTCGCGGCGAGGGCCGCCACCGTCGGATCGGTCATGGATTCAGCCTTTCGCTCGCGTTCTCGGGTTTGCTCGTGTTTCCTGCATCGGTATGCCATGCGACGATGGCAGGTCTGCTGTCGTAGGCATCCTGGATAGCAGCAAGTGCCGGGCCAGGCGCCGATTGAGCGCAGAAATCTAATGGCGTCTGAAAACGGATCTCATGACTATCAATGTAGCACCTCGACGATCTCCCTCACAGTCGGTAAGCGGTGCCGAGCTGTCGCCAATAGAGAAGTCTGATGTACTATACCGCACATTACCATGCGCGAGGTCAATGGACGGGGCAAACAAGGAATTAGGCGAGAAGCTGGTGATTCGTAAACCACCAGCTTCTCGCCCAATTCCCTCTTTTCCTGCCGCGTTCTTCTCGGCGGCTGGGTCAGAGCCTTCTGTCTATCAGCGCGTCCTCAGGCGCGCGATATGGACAGTATCAACGTACCGAGATAGGATCGAGTCACGGTGCCGCGAGATCACCCTTGAACCTGCCGTGGATCCAATTGACCTCGATAGCCTGTACGCCGCGCTCGCACGCTATGACCTTCCAGCGCCACTCGATATCGAGCCGCGAGCCGAGCAGGGCGTCAACAACCTGAACCTGCGTATTCGCACCGGGGCGGAAATCCTGCGCTGCAAAGTCTTCTCCGACGCGCACCCTGAAGAGGCGTTGCGCTACGAGCAGCTGCTCCTGCAGGCCCTGGCGCAAAGTGATCTCTCGTTTGCCCTACCCGTGCCCCTCGCAGACCGCCACGGCGAGATACTCCAACCTACACCGCTCGGCTGGCTGGCCCTCATCCCCGACCTCCCCGGCTCAAATCTTGACCCGAGCGACCTCGAGCAGATTGAGTCCCTCGACGCGACCCTCAGCGAGCTGCACGTCGCTCTGGCCAAACTGCCGACCACCCCACGCCCAGGGCGCGCGCTCTTCCAAGAGTTCTTTCGCTTCCCGCCCGCCCTGCGTGACCCGCTGCTGCTCACGCCGGCCCAGATCGGCGCGCCGGACACAGCCGCGACATGTGATTTGTTCGCCTGGTGGCACCAGGAAGCCACGCGCTTGGCAGCCTTTGTTGACGGGCCGTATTGTCAGCTGCCCTTGCAGCTCTGCCATAATGACCCGGCGCCGTACAATGTGCTCGCACGCAGCGGCCAGGTTTCAGGGTTCATCGACTTTGAGTTCGCCTGCCCGGCGCCGCGCGGCCTGGATATTGTGATGGCATTGCGGATGACCATGCGGATCTGGGAGCAGCCCGCTCCCTGGGCCAGCGCCGAGGCGTTCTGCCGAGGCTACCAGCGCGTGGCTCGCTTGAGCGAAGCAGAGGTAGCGCAGCTACCAGAGCTGTTCCGGCTACGTGGGGCGATGGGCACGCTCTGGGCGCTCGGCCGTAATGTGCCAATCGATCCAGCGCGTATGGTCGAGCACCTCGGCTACCTGTGCAACGCGGCGGCCTGGCTCGACCAGCAGGGATCACGACTCGCCGATCTGGTAGCGCATCATCTGGGTGCCTAACGAGCATGACTGTCGGTCGTGGGCTAATCACCTATCAGTCCGGTGCCTGATCCAGCTGTTCCACACTCGTCATAGACACGTCAATACTGAACTGCTTTTTGGAGCGTGCCACCGCGCCTGGTCAGCAGTGCGTGTTCGCGAGATCTCACCGACGACACTGGCTTCATAGGGCGCGGCGTAGCGCCACTCGCACGGCATCCGTCAAACACCGCTGGCTGAGGCGCCAGTAGCGTCTCCGCCAGCCGCAGCCTGAGTTGCGAGAACACACACTCTTGAGCTTTGGAGGGTATTGCTGCGTAGTTGGGAAGGTATCAAACAGCAGTACAATACCTGGCATCTACTGCGGAGTGGGGAGGGTACAGCATCCCAATCATGCGCCGCTGGAGTGAGTGATGAGCAGTGTACAGATAGCAACCCTGTTCCTGGCTGCCGTCGCGGCCGGTGCGATCAACTCCGTCGCCGGTGGTGGCAGCTTTATCTCCTTCCCGGCTCTGCTGCTGGCGGGTGTGCCGCCGATTTCCGCCAACGCCACCAACGCCACGGCGCTTTGGCCAGGCACCGTGGCGAGCGTTGGCGCCTACCGGCGAGAGTTGGCGGTGCAGCGCCGGGGCATCGTGCTCTTCAGCGCCATCAGTCTCCTCGGCGGCCTCATCGGCGCCCTCCTGCTCCTGCAGACGCAGGAGCGAACCTTCGAGCAGCTGATTCCCTATCTGCTGCTGGCCGCCACGCTCATATTTGCTCTGAGCCCGCGAATCACCCGATGGACACGGCAGTGGGGCGAGCATGGGCGCGAGCGATGGTCTCGCCGCCTAGTCGTGCTGGCGCTCTACTTCGGCGTCGCTATCTACGGCGGCTTCTTCGGCGCCGGGCTAGGTATCCTGACCCTGGCGGTGCTCGGCCTGCTTGGCCTGGAGCAGATCCACGAGATGAACGCCCTGAAGGTGCTCCAGGCCAGTCTGGTCAATGGTGTCGCGGTGCTGACCTTTGCGCTTGCTGGGGCAGTGCAATGGCCGATTGCCCTGCTCATGGCCGCAGGTGGGATTGTGGGCGGATACGGCGGAGCCGCGATCGCGCGCCGGGTCAACCCCATCGCCGTTCGCTGGGTGATCATCGCTATCAGTGTGTCGTTAACGGTCTACTTCTTTATTCGGTGAGCTCCATCCTGATGCGCTTGCCGGCGCATGACCTGGCGAATAACTTGACGTGTAAGGCTGACAACGCGCAATATCCGACACGTTCTCATCATGGGGAAGCTGGATGGAGCGATGGAGCATACGCCGCAGCTCGTAAGCTATTCGCGCCGCATGGATGAAGGTTCGACAATCTGCGCTATGGCCTCGTGGCTCGGTCGAACGAGACGCGTCGAGCAGGAGCGAGGTGCGGTCGAAATGCCATTCATGAGCATTCGCGCGCCGAACGCGGTACAATACCGGGGCGTCTGCACGGGAGTCAAAGGCGCAAGCGGAACGAGATGCACGCTGTATTGTTCCACCGCTCAGGTGGTTGGAAAAGGGATGTTGGGCGGCCGCCTCGGCGGCCGGTGACGAAGCGTTACCATCAACAGTTTTGGAAGAATGAATGATCACGTTAAGCGCATGACGAAGGACAGCAGTGGTCATGACCGCGGATGGATATCGTGGTAGTGGACCTCATGCAGAAGGAGAAAAGCGATGGCGGCTAGGACGAGCAGCAGCGATTCACTGGAGGCCCTCAAGCCGTTGGTTGGCGAGTGGAGGCTGACGGCCACCTTCAAGGACATGCCGCCCGCCGATATCGGCGCCCGTGTCACCTTCGAGTGGCTGCCCGGCGAGCGGTTCCTGATCCAGCGCTGGGAGGTTCCGATTGAGGAGGCGCCCGACGGGATCGCGATCATCGGCCCCGATCCCGAGATCTCGGGCAACTACCTCCAGCACTACTTCGACACGCGCGGCGTCGCTCGCGTCTACAAGATGAGCTTCGAGAACGGGGTCTGGAAACTGTGGCGAGACGAGGCGGACTTCTCGCCGCTCGACTTCTCCCAGCGCTACACCGGCACCTTCAGCGATGACGGCAAGACCATCGCCGGTGCCTGGGAGATCTGCCACGACGGCAAGACCTGGGAGCACGACTTCGACCTCACCTACACCAAGGCATGATCAGGCACTGGAACCCTTCATGAGGACGATAAGACGGATGAACGGCCTGTCCGAAAGTCAATGTAATCCGGGCTATGCGACCCGTGGTGAATTGGTTTGGTGAGGTCGTGGCCGCTGGTGAAGTTGGTGCAGAGCCAGCCGCCGACGTGCCGACCGGGCGGGCGGCGGCCGTCGAGTTGATCCGAGCGCGACGCGTCCCACTGGCAAAAACCGCTGAGCCGCCCAACCCGCCGTTCAGCGGCGTGGCTCCGAGCGTAAGCGAGGGCCACGTCGGCTGCAACAGCAACCCGTGCGGCAGACCGAAGACGACAACTACCCAGCGGGCCGGATTCCAGCGATTCAGCGAGGAGCTATCACCATGAGCGTTCCAGTTTTACTGCGCGTGGCCGCAATCCTGCATTGGATTATCGCCGTCGGTTTTGGCGTGTTCTGCCTTCCCGCGATCCGGAACCTGCTGAGCGGTCGCGACATTCCCATCGTCATGGGCTTTCCCGCCTATGGACGAGGGCCGTTCGAGCGTGTTGGCATACCCACGACCGTCCCCCTCTTGGCTGTCTTCCTGCTGGTCTGCATCCTTGAGGCCATTGCCGGTTTCTTACTCTGGCGCGCCTACACGTCCGGTGCGGTGCTCGCACTCGTGCTGCTTCCGGTGGGCGGGGTCTTCTGGTGGGGGTTTGCCTTGCCCATCCCGCCGATCTTCGCCCTCGTGTGGACCATGCTGATTCTCCTCAGCTGGCAGGCGCTTCGGTGACCAGCGATCGGCCGCAAGCCGAGGCGCCTCGCCCACGTCGCCGGTTAGGGCGTTCTACCGCAGGTGGGCAGAATAACAAGTTGGGCCGCCCAAAGCTATACCGCCCCCCTCTTCAGAAGGCAGAAAGATAGGACATCCGTGAAGACTCACCCGTTCCTCAAGCGAATAGCACGCCTTGCCATATGGCTCATCGCAGGCGTCTTCGTTCTCGCCATTGCTGGTGCAGTCTACCAACTCATTGCCACACAATCCGACAAAACAAACTACCTCGACCTTCCCGTGCACTTCCTCCACGGCAATGGCGAACTGGCGATATTGGCCCTGCTCTCCGCCCCCCATGAAGGCGCGGTGACGTATGGGGGCACCACCTCGGGCGAGCCGCTCCCCGAACACTACCGCCCGGCCTATCGCTCGACCGCGCAGCAGCTTCAGGTGGACGAGCAACCCCTCTTGGCGCGCTGGCCCAAGACCCTGCGTCTGGAGATCGAGGGGCTAGGCGTAGTGCTGTTTTGCCACGCCACCCCGCGCAGCGAAACGGAAATCTTTACCCGGCTGACGCCGGCCGAGCGCCTCGCGCCACTGCTTGACGGGCTTGGGGTGTCGGCGCTGGTCTGTGGGCATACACATATGCAGTTTGAGAGGCAGGTGGGCAGGATGCGGGTGGTCAATGCTGGCAGTGTGGGCGAGCCCTATGGGGCACCAGGGTCATACTGGCGGTTACTCGGACCCGACGTTCAGTTGCGACAAGCGCCCTACGATCTGGCGCTGGCGGCGGAGCGGCTTGGGGCCACGGCGTATCCCGGAGTGCAAGCGTTTATTCAGGGTATGCTGCATCCGCCCTCGGAGGGCGAAATGCTGGAGCTGTTTACCCCGTGGGAACTGAAGTAAGCGCGAGCCGCGGCACGCACGCGGCTGCGAAGGAGCGCCGCCGAAGAGTGCGGTTGCTCAGAAAGTGTATCGACTCTCCTGGGCCGCCTGAAGGAATACAGTTATGACCTATCCCATCCTTGAGTACGACTCAACCCGGCTGGCCTTTATTGAGCCTTCCCAGGTCATCCAACCGCGCGATGTGCCTGAGGCGTGTGTGATCTGCTTCTTCCAAGAAGTGATTGACAAGGTCGTCGCCGTCCATCAGGCCCAACGCTTGGTGGAAAACCGCTGGGAAGATGGCCCACATCCCATCTACGAAATCGTCTACCGCGGCCAACGCTTGGCGTTCTTTCATCCCGGCATCGGCGCGCCCCTCGCCGCGGCCTTGCTCGAAGAAGTCATTGGCTTTGGGTGCCGCAAATTCATCGCGTGTGGCGGCTGTGGCGTGCTCCAACCGGACCTGGCCGTGGGCCACCTCATCCTCGTTTCTGGGGCGGTGCGCGACGAAGGCGTCTCGTATCATTACTTACCGCCGGCGCGGGAAGTCATCGCCAATGAAACTGGCGTCAGGGCGCTGACCACCATCCTGCGTCAACGCGGCCTTCCCTATCAGGAGGGAAAAACGTGGACGACGGACGCGCCCTACCGCGAGACGCCCACCAAGATCGCGCAGCGCAGAGCCGAAGGGTGTCTGACGGTGGAGATGGAAAGCGCTGGCCTGATGGCGGTGGCGCAATTTCGGGGTGTCACCTTCGGCCAAGTCCTGTATGGGGGCGATGATCTCAGCGGGGTAGCCTGGGATAATCGTGCCTGGCGCTCCCAAGCGGAGGTGCGTGAGAGTCTGTTCTGGTTGTGCGCAGAGGCTTGCCTTCTGCTCTAAACAAGGAAGCTCAACCCGCGTATCCAGCCGCCCGCCCCAGCTGTGGCGCTTATCAGGAGACAAACGAGACGTCACACCGATCAGAGGAGACCGCCATGGAGCCCACTCCCTTTACCATCCGCATCCCAGACGAAACCCTTGTTGACCTGCACGAGCGGCTGGACCGCGTCCGCTGGCCCGATGAGATACCCGCCGCTGGCTGGCAGTACGGCACCGACCTGACCTATCTGCGCCAACTCGTGGAATATTGGCGCACCCAGTATGATTGGCGCGTGCACGAGGCACGCCTGAATGCCTTCCAGCAGTTTACGGCGCCCCTGTCTGAAATCGACTTGCACTTCATCCATCAGTCGGGCGTCGGCCCAGCCCCGCTCCCGCTGCTGCTCTTGCACGGCTGGCCGGGTTCGGTCTGGGAATTTCATAAACTGATCCCGTTGCTGACCGACCCAGCCCGCTTCGGCGGCGATGCGAAAGATGCTTTCACGGTCGTTGCGCCGTCGCTGCCTGGCTACGGGTTCTCGTTCCGTCCGCACCAGCCGCGTCTGAACCGCTTCGCTATGGCCGAGTTGTTCGCGACGCTGATGACCGAGGTGCTGGGGTACCAGCGCTTCGCTGCCCAAGGCGGCGATATCGGTGCGCAAGTGACCATGCGGCTGGCTGCCGCGCATCCTGAACATCTGTACGGCATCCATCTGAACTTCATCGGGCTGCGCGACATCAAACCTCCGGAGAGTCCGACGGACGAGGAGAAGCAATACTTCGAGGAGTTGCAGCACTGGCTCAGGGAAGAGACCGGGTACCAGTGGATCCAGGGAACCAAACCCCAAACGCTCGCCTACGGCCTGACCGACTCACCAGTCGGCTTAGCTGCCTGGATGGTCGAGAAGTTCTGGAGTTGGAGCGACTGCGGTGGGCAGATTGAGCGGTGCTTTACCAAGGACGAGTTGCTGACGGCGGTGATGCTCTACTGGGCGAGTGGTGCGATCAACTCTTCCTTCTGGCCCTACTATGCGAGCCGTCACGGCGACTGGTCGGTGGGCTCCAGCCCGCGCATCGACGTGCCGACCGCCTACAGTGCCTTTCCGCGTGAGCTGATGCGGCCACCGCGCTCGTTGGCTGAGCGCGTCCTGAATATCCAGCGCTGGACGACGATGGCCAGCGGTGGTCACTTCGCTGCCCTGGAGCAGCCGGAGGCGCTGGCCGTGGACATTCGTGCGTTCTTTCGGTCGTTCCGCGCCTAAGGGGGCGTTTGGCGCGGGTTCCCTACGCAGCGTAATTTGGCGAGGTCGTGTTCGCATGAGGGTATTCTGCGTAGAGAAGGAGCGCCCATCATCCTGTGCTTCAGCCGCCGCGAGTGCGGGGTATCAGATGACTATACTACCCGCCAATTGGTACGGTCTTGTACGCCAGGTATTCGCCATGCGGCCCGATTGGTTCATCATAGACAAACAGCCCCAGTTCAGCAACGGTATAGCGCATAGTGATGCTGCGTTCCGAGAGTTCGCTATAGATGGTGCGATACACCTCGATTGGCTGTCCCCCCATCATCACCGTCATGTGAAACTGATACGCGCTTCCATCATAATCTGCGTGTGTATTGCCAAAACGCTGGCTCAGCTCATCGTTGAGTTGCAGGTGCAAGTGGCGCAAATATGCCGTTTCCTGGACAGTCAGCCACAGAACACCATATTCCATATCACCAAAGGCAATTGGTTCAAGATGAAGGTCGCTGAGCGTCACCTCGAACGGTTCGACTGATTGTGCGAAGGCATCCATATAGGCTTCGAGCGCTGGAAGATCCGAGATATGAAATGGTTGTTTGAGTGAAATATGCGGTGGTAAGCGGCAATGCTGTGTGCCAGTGCGATAGTTCTGGTGGATCTCCCACGCCAGTTTGCGCACCCAGTTATGAACTTGACGATCGGCGAGAAGCGCGAATGTTGCTCTCATGGCGTACCTGATATGTCACCGCAGCATACATTACTGCTCGGTCAGTCCTTTGGGAAAGCGATCGGCGACAAGATTTAGTTGGACATTGTGCTCAAGCAGCACTTTTAGCCCCGCGAGGATGATCGTAAATCCTCCGGTTGAGCCAATCGCCTGTTGTGCGACTGATTGAGCATCGCCGTGAGAGCCGGTATTCGTGATACTGACGAACGTTGCAGCATCTCCATACGGCGTAAAAACCCATTCCACGACAGTAGGTGCATCTGAAGCACCAATACCGAGCGGTGCGGTCACCAGGAGCGATCCGCTAAGGTATCCATCTCATATCGCGGCGTCCGAGCCAGCCAAAGAGTCCTCCAATCAACCGGTGACGCCACCGATGATTGTCGCGACCAGAATCTTGAAGGGAGAGCCGGTTATATATTCGTAGTTGGCGTACGCCCTCAAACTTTGAAATCCACTGGCCTGATATCTCACCAGGAGGTTCTGCCAATCTGATCGATGGGTCAGGGCTTCCAGGAACATGTTGACACGAACAATCGCGGCCAAGTCAAAGACAACGAAGGTGACGAATGCGACGATGGCCGCGACCGTAACACCGTCCACTATCCGCCCGGTTCGGCGAGCGGCGACAAAACCTGCCAGACCCCAGATAGCGAACATCGGACCGTAGAACATCAGAAGCGCGCTTGGATCATCCTCTGCCAGGGGGTTCAAGAGCGTCACAATCAAATCCCAGAGCCCGAAACCTGCTCCCACTACCAAGCCTAGAATGACAAACCTTTTCATCTGGTAGCCCCCTTTCTGTAATGAGGAGCACGTCAGGTTCATGCCATTGTGCGGCGGCTTGGCTGTCAGTGACGCTCGTCCGCATACTGAGAACTAGGATAGCGGTCCGCTTATTCCGTTGTGCATGATAGCACAGGGAGCTAAGTGATTATAGCGCACCTACCCGTTGAAAAACTCGTGCCATCGTAGTAGGATGCCGGCTCATTCACCGATGGAATGGGAGGCCGGCTCTGATGGGAACCAAGGCACGGATCTTTCAGCCCCTGGTCAATGTCTCGCTGGAGGATCTGGTTCCTGCCGACCATTTCTACCGCCACCTCGAGCGCGCGCTGGACTTGAGCTTTGTCCGTGAGCTGGTACGCGACCGCTACTCGGCCTTCGGCCGCCCCTCGATCGACCCGGTCGTGTTCTTCAAACTCCAGTTGGTCATGTTCTTTGAAGGGATGCGCTCGGAGCGCCAGCTTGAGCGGGTTGGGGCTGACCGTCTGAGTGTCCGGTGGTATTTGGGCTATGACCTGCACGAGCGCTTGCCCGACCACTCCAGCCTGACCCGCATTCGTGACCGCTACAGCATCACCATCTTCCGCCGGTTCTTCGAGGCAATTGTCGAGCGCTGTCAGGATGATGGCATGATCTGGGGCAAGGAACTCTATGCTGACGCCACCTTGGTAGAGGCGAATGCCGACCGCGACAACATGCTCCCGCGCTTTGCGGTCGAGGCGCATCTCCAGCACCTCTTTGGTGACGCCTACCAATCGCCGGCGAGTGCCGAGGGGAGCGCGCCACCGGTCGAAACGGTCACACCACCCACGACGGATACCACTGAGCCTGTCGAACTGCCAGTTCTCCAGATTGGTCCTGATCTCCCAGCTGACCGTCTGGCCACGTTGCTCGCGCACCAGCAGGAGCAGCATGACTGGTATGCCCACAATGGTGAGCCCGATCGCAGCATTAAGCGGGGCGGCTATCAGCGTACCTCCGACCTGTGGGTCAGCCTGACCGACCCAGATGCCGTGCTGATGCGCCAGCACAACCACGGCGTCCACCTGCGCTATCGCACCCACTATCTTGTCGATGGCGGCAAGGCGCGCATCATTCTGGGCGTGCTGGTCACGGCTGCTGACGTGATGGAGAACATGCCGTTCCTAGATATGGTCTGGCGGGCCTGTTTCCGCTGGCAGCTGCGGCCGCGGAGTGCGACGGACGACACGACCTACGGCACGGTTGAGATTATTCGTGCATTGGAAGATGCTGGCATTCGTGCCTACGTGCCTATCACCGATTGGGACAAACGCACGTCCTTGTTTGGGCGTGAGGTCTTTATCTACGATGCCGAGGCTGACCACTACACCTGCCCGCGTGGCGCGATCTTGCGCTGGGATCGGCACGACTACCTGAACCAGACCCATCACTATCATGCTGATGCAGCAACCTGCAATGCCTGTCCCTTAAAGGCGAAATGCACCACCAGCAACGACGGGCGCACCATCAGGCGCAGTTTTTTCCAGGAGTATCTGGACTGTGTCGCGGCGTATCACCAGACCGAAGCGTACAAGAAGGCGTATCAAAAACGCAAGGTATGGGTTGAGCCACTCTTTGGTGAGGGCCAGCAGTGGCACGGCTTGCGACGGTTCCGATTACGCGGGCTGCCGAAGGTGAATTGCGAAGGGGTGATGACGGCCACGGGACAAAACCTCAAACGGCTGCTGTCGTGGCGCGGCTGGGGGCGCCGCCACTTCCCAGGTGGCGCTCGCGGGGTCGTGATCCGCCTGAAAAACCATGCGCTTTTCGCATAAGAATGCACTCACTGAGATGATGAAGAGCGCTTGGGGCACGAAGTTGAGCGTACGCCACCCGATGTGATGGAAGAAGGTTGCCACGAAAGGCAGACGCCATCGCGGCCTGAATGAGTTCGCCCCGCCAGTTTTTCAACGCGTAGGCACATTATGGAACGTGACGGCTACCATACCCTGGTCTGAAGCGAGGTGCCTCTCCGCGCCAGGCGCGATCGACCCACACCTCAGCACGGATTAGGAGGCTATGCAGGACACGCGCGATGCATCCCATTGCGGACTCGCTTTCGGGGTCGCACGGTGGGGCGCGACGCACCACAGGCCCGTACCTTCGTCCTGGCTCAGGCTGGGTAGGAGATACAGCCGGCGCTGAAGCAGACGTCATTCCCGACGCATCACGCCACGCCTCAGCGCGAACCACTTCCCTTTCCGATCTGTTTCTGCTAGAATCATATGGCCGCGTGGCCGTAGCGCCAGACTCCTGCGGTGCCAGAATCGGGCAACTCGCACGGCCGCACGCCCGATCATGTTCGGCACCTACAGCCGTCGCTCGGAAACCAGAACCCATCCTCGCGCAGTATCCGAGCCAATCACCACGAGGAACACGATGCCCGATTACGATCTCGTTGTTCTCGGCGCCGGCCCGGCCGGCGAGAAGGGTGCGGCGCAGGCCGCCTATTACGGCAAGCGCGTCGCGATCGTCGAGCGCGCACCATACGTCGGCGGCGCGGCGATCAATACCGGAACCGTGCCCTCCAAAACGCTCCGCGAGACGGCACTCTACTTCTCAGGGCTGCGCCAGCGCGGCCTGTACGGGATCGACTACTCGCTGCGCGAAGGGCTGACGGTCAAGGACTTCATGCATCGCGAGCAGGTGGTGGTCGAGCAGCAGCGCGAAACCATCCGCCAGAACCTCGAGCGCCATAAGATCGAAATCGCCTGGGGAGATGGCACGATCGTCGACCCGCACACGGTGCGCGTGCAAACTGATACGGGCGAGACGCGCGACCTGAGTGCGGAGTTCATCCTGATCGCCACCGGCTCATCGCCCTACCACCCGCCGGCGATACCATTCGACAGCGTACGGATCTACGACTCCGACTCGATTCTGCGGATGCCGTTCATCCCCCAGACCATGGCGGTGGTCGGTGGTGGTGTGATTGGCTCCGAGTATGCCTCGGTGTTCACCGCGCTGGGCGTGGCGGTGACGTTGATCGAGGCGCGCGACCGATTGTTGCCAGCGATCGACCACGAGATTGCCCAGCGACTCCAGGCGCAGCTCGAGTCGCTGGGGCTGCGCTTTGTATTCAGCGATCAGGTGACGAGCGTCGCGTTCAGTACCGACCACGTCCATCTTCAGCTACAGAACCTTGGGCGCATGGAGCGCGATATCGCCCTGTTCGCGTCCGGCCGCCAGAGCAATATTCAGGGGCTCGGGCTCGAGGCGCTCGGAGTGGTGCTTGGCGCGCGCGGCCTGATCCGCGTCAACGAGCACTATCAGACCAACGTGCCGAGTATCTACGCGGCCGGCGATGTGATTGGCTTCCCGGCGCTCGCCTCGACCGGCATGGAGCAGGCGCGCGTGGCGGTGGTACACGCCTTCAACCTGCACTACAAGGAACAGCTGTCGCCGGTGCTGCCGTACGCGATTTACACCATCCCGGAGATCGCCATGGTCGGTCTGACCGAGGAGGAGTGCGTCGCCAAAGCGATCCCATACCTGGTCGGTCGCGCGGAGTACGCGCGCAACCCACGCGGGCAGATCATCGGCGAGACACATGGGATGCTGAAGTTGATCTTTTCGCCAGCCGACAAAAAGCTGCTCGGCGTCCACCACATTGGCGAGCTGTCATCGGAGTTGGTGCACATTGGGACGCATGCGATCTTCGATGGAGACACGATCGATGAGTTCATTATGGCCGTGTACAACTACCCGACGCTTTCTGATGCCTATAAATATGCGGCATACGATGGCCTCGGCGCATTGGAGCGCTGGAAGGGGTAGGCTAGGCTACGACCAGATCCGATAGCGCGGTGCGTGGTGCGGTTCGTCTGGCCTCCGATACCGCACATTACTGGTTCATCGTCACTTTCCGTGGTCCCGATTCCGGGCGCGGCATACAGTCGCGGTAGAGCAAAATGCTGCATGCGAGTTTTCGGCCTCAATCACGGAAAGTGACGATGAACCACACATTACTGGACGTGACACCGAGAGGAGCGGCATGCGAGCGAGGTGCTTCTCGGCGACTCGTTCGCGGATAGGTGGCACACCAGCCAGTCCTGCTGGACCACGCTTCTCGAAACCTGGGGAAAATCCCCAGGTTTCAGTATGGCTGATGGTCTGATGAAATCTCCGAAAAATCCCCAGGTTTCAAGCGCCGACCTCGGCCCTGCTCGTCAGTCCTCTCCTTCGCCGCCTCGAGCGCGAACGACGGGATCGACCATGTCACCGTCCGAGGACACAAGACCTGTCCAGGCGACCATGGACACGACAGCGCTCACGATTGATACTGCGCGTTCTTGAAGGCGAGAGGCCGTCCCAATGGCCTTTTGTCATCGTGAAGGACGCTCACAAATTGGTATTCCTCTATGAAATATCCAAGGCTCAAGCCTTCTCCCTGCTTCCAATGGTGTGTTGAAGGGGAACGCTGCGGACCCAACGGTGCTCGATGACATTGGGAAGCTATCCGCCGGTCGGTTCTCGGTTCTTGTTGTAGAATGGCGGGAAATGCTCGGATATACCGGGAACCGAGCATGCGTTGGAGAACAGCAGGTGATTATCGAATCACTCCAATCCCAGCTCGACGCGTTTGACCAGGCTGCGCTCTATCAGCCGGACAACTTTCAGGGCCGCGCCGAGGTTATCGACGCCATCGCGTTCGAGATCATCGACCGCATCGATGGGCTGCTTGCCTATCCATCGCAGCCTCGCAAACTGCGCTCGCTCCGGCGGGCAGCCGAGCGGCTTCAGCGGCGCCTGCAAGCCGTCGACGAGCGAGTGTTTCAAGACCTGCGCTCCGTCATCCGTGGCGGTTGCCGAGGCGAGCCGCTGCGACATATGATCGAACGACTTGTCGGGGTTCCTGCCGCCGACGATCAGGGGCAGGCGGTTGTCGGCTACGATCGCCTCGACCGGCTTGTCATGGGCATACTCGACAGCGACGCGCTTCCCGAACCGAGGCTGGAGCCCGAGCCCGAGATGGTGCTCAATCAAAGAACACCTGCGCGAATCATCTTCGAGTTGATTCGTCGCGCGAATCTTGGACCACAGGATTGCTTCTACGATCTAGGCTCCGGGATGGGACACGTGACAACGCTCGTGCATCTGCTCAGCGGCGCAACAGCCAGGGGCGTGGAGTTCGAGCCGGCGTTCTGCGGGTATGCCCGGGCCCGCGCGGCCGCGCTGAGGCTCACGCAGGTCGAGTTTATTACTGCGGATGCGCGGCGAGCGGACTATGCGAAGGGCAACATCTTCTTTATGTACACGCCCTTCGAAGGCACCATGCTTCTGGAGGTGCTGGAGCGGTTGCGCGAGCGCTCACGGAGCGGGCCGATCAGGCTGGCGACCTACGGCTCGTGTACGGCCATCGTCGCACAGCAAGACTGGCTGTCTGCGCCAAGCCCCGCCGAGCCGGGCAGCGAGCGGCTGGCGATCTTCAGCAGCCACGACCGCTAGCGAAGTGCGGCGCTCGTGCGTTCTCGAATGACAGCACACTTTTGCCTTCACTATCGATATTGTGCGCTATCGCTCACGAGGCTCAAATCAGCTTTCGGGCGATGCATCGCGTATCCCGCACGTCTACGGGATAGATGGCTATAGCTAAGGGCAGAATCAGTAAGCCAGGGCTGGGCGGAGGCGAAAACCACAATGTGTGAAAAACCGACGTGCCTCCTCAGCGGTCACGTTCATTCGCAATCAGCGACTTTTTTTCGCGTCACTCCGAGGCGACGAATAGCATGGCCAAGCGTCCACTGACTGAGGGAGGTGCTGTGGGCGGCATTCCAGCGACCGGTGTGCTCGGCTGCTGAAGCTGGCTCGCCCATCCGCGTTCTGGTCCACGCGCAGCTCGACGACGGCACGCGGCGCCAACATGCCCCGGCGCAAGCACATCAGCGCCATGCCAACCACCGCCTCGCCGCTGCGTTCGTCGGCGAGGCGCTGGGCTGGGTCGTGCCAGATCAGAGCGCCAAGAACCGCCACCGTCGCCCTGTCACCTTGTCACCTTGTCACGCTCTCAGCCGGGCAGCTGCGCCGCCACGGGGCAGTCGAAGGTTTGCTCGACGTGCGTCTTGATTTCTGCCGGATCATAGTCGGCCGGCACCTTATTGACGATCAGCCGCACCCGCGGCACATCAAGCGCGCGTGTGACTCCCAGCGCCACCCCGGTGCCCTCGTAGTCCTGTTGATCCGGGCGCAGCACGATCACGAGCGTACTGGCGATCGCAAGCGCGAACAGCGTCTCTTCGTTCAGGCCGGGGTGAGTGTCGATCAACAGCGCGTCGAGCTTCAGCGTATCGATCAGCTCGCGAAATGCCGTCGTCAGCAGTTGCATGTCGTAGCCCTGGCGCAGCACCTGGATAATCGCGTTGGCCTTGATGCTGGAGGGGATCAGAAAGATTTGTCCACTGATTACACCCTCTAGCACCGGGTGCGCGGTCTGCTGGATGGAGCACTTGCCCCACAGGTAGTCGTTGAGCGAGTGGTCGATCTCGGCTGCCAGCAGCGCCGCGACGTTGGCGGTGGTGTTCGACTTGCCGGTGCCGCCGCGGAATGAGTGAATTGCGATAATCTTGGCCATCAGCTGCTCTCCTGCCGAAAAGGCTGCATATTCGACCACATTCGGAACACCTGCCGCCATTCCGCGAGGGGCTGGCGCAAGCCTGGCAGCGCCAGCGTCAGCCAGCCGCACGCCAGAATCACCAGCGAGGCGCCCAGATACAACAGACGTGGCGAGTACAGATCCGCCAGACCGGTCGCGGCCATGCCGAACATAAAGACCGTATCGCGGGTGACGATGAACGCGCTATTCACGCGCCCGCGCATGTCGCGCGGCGTGTTCCGCTGGATCACCAACTGCCGGGCCACCACCGACGGTGCACTCAACATGCCACCTAACATCAAGATCGCGATGGCGACAGGTACCGCGAGCACCTGCGAAAACACGATAGCCGCCAGCCCCGCTGCCTCTCGTTCGTGAAGCGGAGATCCTTCGCTCTGGCTGCGGCCGGAGTTTATCCTGCCCTTCGACATGCGGTTCCCGAGCCCGACGAGGGGCAGGAACCGCGCAGCCGAAGGGCTCAGGATGACAGGATAAACTCGGATCGTATTTCTGATAGGCTGTACTAACGACGAGTGGGATGATGTTACAGATCAGCTAATAGATTAATTCTCGGTTCCTCATACGATCCTCCTGAATTAGATGCGGCGCGCTTGTGCGCGCTCGGTGCGATTGATGCCACCTTTGGGTAGCTGGCCTGCCTGTGCGGCTGCGCTCGTGCCATGATCAGGTGTGAGTGATGCATTGTTGAGCCTGCCCGTGCGATGACGCGCCGGCGTCACCATCTGCCATGCCACCACCACCAAAGGGAGCACAGCTATTGCAGTACCTGCCATTCCGAGGATGCCATAGCCAAAACGCGCTTGAATAATGCCGCTGCCCAGGCTGCTACCAGCTGCAGCCAGGTTTACCACGAGCTCGGTGGCGCCCTGGATCTGCCCGCGTTCGGATGGCGCCAGAATGTCGGACAGCAGTGAAGAGCCGGCGATGTAACACAGATTCCAACCCAGGCCGACCAGGAACAACGCTATAGCCAACCAGACTGTCATCAAGGAGATGGTGGCCAGCAGGCTGCCACCGATCAGTAACAGCGCCCCGGCGGCGATCGTCAGCGGGCGTCCGATCCGATCGGCCAGAGGGCCGGTCAAGACCGAGAGGCCGAACATGCCCAGTGTATGCGCCATTATCACCGTCCCGACATCGTCGAGACTATGTTGATGGTGGTGCATGTGTAGTGAGGTCACTGACATGATCAGCACCATCACCACTTGGCCGATGACCATCGCGACCAGTGCCAGCCGCGCGGCTGGCAGCTGCACAATCTCGCGCAACGGGCGAGCTGGTCCGCTTGGCTGTCGCATGTCGGAGTGCGCGGAGGCGATCTCCTGCGCCATATCGTGCGGATCAGGCCGCAAGCATGCCGTGATCAGCAGGCCGGACAGACCAAACAGCAGCGCACCACTCCACATCGGTCCAGCCAGCGGTGTGACGCCCAAGCCGGCCAGGAGATTGCCGGTTGGCCCAACCAGCTTTGGCCCCACGACCGCGCCGATTGTGCCCGCAAAAACGACCGTGCTGATCGCCCGCGCGCGCCGGTCGGGACGCTGCGCGTCGGCGGCGGCGTAGCGGCTCTGATCAACAGCGCCGCGCGCCACGCCAATCAACAGCAGACCCA
>WNFZ01002873.1_pt1 | contig 34468 bp, 43 predicted proteins | sample 5400081 | NCBI WGS metagenome assembly WNFZ01 (sample SAMN13153365, study PRJNA577476) | soil metagenome | isolation source: 80 cm soil or saprolite under grassland replicate 1 | place: USA:California | collected 2016-06-15 | reverse complement strand
CCAGACGACTGTTCCATTCAATCCCCATAGCCCCTCCGCGGTTTCGTCCAACTGAATTCCTTCCGCAGTGCTCGCCGATTCCACCCACCCTTTTCTTCTCTACCTTGACTCTCGGCGAGACTGCGGAAAGAATCCTATTAGTTATGCCTTAAATACTATGACCCTCTCGATTCGGATTGACGACGATTGCAGATCCCTGCATCGCTACTTCCAGAAACTGTTTGAGCTTTTGCAACAGGCAATCGTAGAAGATAAAGCCGCTCCACTTGAGGTGATAGACCTGGCGGCGCTGGAATCACAGTCAACATACCATAGGATCTCCCATCTCATAAGACCCGACATGCTCATAAATATCTATAGTCTCTTAGACTTCTGGATGAAAGAAATCTGCAAATATCATAAGAGGAAGAGTAATCTCGCTCTTAGTTATTCGGACATAAGGGGAAATGATGACCTTCACGCTTGTCACAAATATCTTACTAAATATGCAGGGTTAGATCTTACTGCGGCGCACGTCAGCTACACGCGTCTACAGAATCTGCGCGAAGTACGAAACCAACTTATACATCATGGCGGTCATGTGCCTGATGACGACCGACTGATAAAGCGAATTTCTGCCATCAACGGAGTCGTACTAAGCGGATCGCTGATGGTTATAGACGACAGTTTCGTTTGGGATATGCTTGATCATACCAAACGATATCTTTGTGCCGCGGCGCAGGCATAACAACAAGCGATGACTGCGCCCAGGAGTAACGTTGAGTCCGGTGGCTTTAACTTGTCTTCACGGCTTATTTTTCAAAGCCTCGCAGCGCAGCACCACAGTGTCCAGGTCAGCTCTTGTAAACTCATTGATCTGCCAAAGGTCCTGTTGGTCCGCTGGGAAGCCCCTTAGACCATCGTGCTTGAGCGGTTTGATAGCGAATCGTGCGCGAACATCTCCACCGTATTCATGTTCGATCCGTTGTTTTGCGTCGGTGCTGAGGGCAATGCCAGAGCCTTTCATCGCATGCTGAACGCGGGACGTATAGTTGACCATCACGCCATATATGTCGCTGTCGATCAACCGAACCTCTCCAACATGGATGCCCGCCCTGATCGAAATACGTGGATCTCCAGTGTCCCTGGAAAATGCGAGCGCAAATTCAAGTGCTGCATCTGTTGTGCGGAACGCGACCATACACGCATCACCGATTAACTTAACCTCGTAACCATCATTCATGGCCGTGTAATGACGAGCTTTTTTGAAATGCTCAATCAATAAATGGATCCACAATCGATCGCCCAGGCTTATCGCCAGCTCTGTTGAGCCAACAATATCGGTAAATGCAAGCGCAATCGGTCCTCGAGTTGTACCGAGCCATGAGCTGAGCGACGACTCTGCAAGTGCCATACTTTTCTAATAGGTCGTGTTGGCAGTAAGAGGACGCACGTACATTAATAGATTTCCACCTTTAACGCACCTAAAGTACCGGTCTTTCTCGGCACCCCCCACCCCCGCTTTACCGTTTGATACCCCCCTTGGGCCACCCCTTTGAATCCGCCTTTTTACCCTCTCGTCATTATGGTTTGTTATGTGGGAGATTGTGCCGGAGATGAAACACTTCTTTTATGGGGCTGATCTCGGGTGGAATCTCGGCCACTTTAACTAAGGGTATAGGGTGAGGGTGGTTAGCGGTTGACCGATATTGGCCATCCTTGATTTTACTGGGGTTTATTTGCTTCGGGATGTTCTCGCTGTCACTAATACATCCGCTGAAACAAGCCAGTAAGTCCAGTCGAGTCAAGGGATGACGGTGAGTCCCCAGGCTTTTGACGGGAATCTGACACAATGGCAGTTTTACGAGGCCGTTCAGGCGTGAAGTCACTTCATCTCGGTTCCCAGATCTCACCAAACCTATACTTCTTGCCTGCTGGATTAGAAGCACTACAGCCACCTAAAACGAGGCTCTGGCATGTAATGACCCGCCAGCGGAGATTTCTATTCAATTTCGCGGAAAGGCGAATGGGGACACCTGGTTGTAAGGTTAAGCCCCTTTTGCAGGGATCCTCACCGACCGGTTTGTGCCAACAAGTCTGGTCCGCACAGTAACCTGGTCTGCACACTGAGTCGTCGGTGCACTGGCGAATTTGGTTGGGATCCTGAACGATAAGGCAGCCGCCACCTATGATGCTCCTTTCACCGTCTTGTGGATCTGGCTGCAATTGGAACTTGCCGCACATCCTACGCGTCACCTTGGAACCCGACAAAGGTTTGTTGCACACCGTGACTTTCCCTGGTTCGATTCGCCACTTCTGGACCGGCGATCCAGATATGCCTATCGCTGGTGTTGGTGCTACGGCTGCCGATCGAGAATAGGGCCAAATTAAAGTTGTAGCTGCTAGAGCGAGAAGGGGAAGAACTGGTCCGTGTTTCATGGTGTGAGTCTCCAAATGGTTAGAGAGCAAAGCGAGGAACGGAACCAGCTTATATCACAAGGCAATTGAACAAGAAAGGTATACCTGAACTGTCTAGAGGTATACCCAAAATGAGTTGTATAAGGGTCTTGCGTACCTGATTCTTTTTTTGAAGGAGCCTAAATGGTTATCGAATTCCCAACACCGAAAAAAGAGTTCCAAGTCAACCCGATACAGGAGATTGAATTTTTATTGGACGTGGTAATCGAAGAATATGTTTTGCCTGAGCACAGAGACGCTGATGTCGATGGAGGGGAAGTTCAACAATTGTATTTTCCAAAAGGCGGCTGGGTGGATTTTACAACGAGCGACATAGACGACGAAGGGAACGGCACAGGTACGGACGAAGAAGGAAGACAATGGGAATTCAGAGGGCTGGTAGAAGGACCGTCCTTATCAGAGGAGAGCGATAGTGATTCAGAAGATAGTGACCAAGCTGATGAATCGGAAGAAGACAACGAAGATCCATAATTGCAAGGAAATAGACCAAACCTATGCAAAGGTCTGTGATTAAAACTAGTCTAAAGGAACGAAAGATGAAACTGATTATCGTCGCTCTTGTCATGACCGGAGTGACTTCATTTGTAGGTCTTTCAAACGCAGGCGTGCTTGCTTTGCAAACTCAGAATTTCAAAGTTACCGAGATGATGACTGTTGAAGAGTTTAGAGCGAGTGGCTTGACCAAGCTTACACCTGAAGAAATGAAACAACTGGATGCGTGGCTAAACCGGTACACATTAAAAGTAGCTAGAGCCGTTTTAGAAAAGCAGCCCCAAGTCCCCCCCGCCCTGCTGAACCCGCGATTATTGAAACCCGAATTGATGGAGAGTTCGAAGGATGGGACGGGGATACTGTTTTCAAACTAGAGAATGGTCAGATCTGGCAGCAGTCCTCTTATGCGTATACTTACCACTATGCTTATAGACCGAAAGTGCTCATCTATAAATCGGGCACTGTGTATAAGATGAAAGTTGACGATGTATCTGATGAGCCTTTAAATCATCTTTGAGCCATTGTTTTAATTCGAGCGAAATTGTAAGGGGCGGAATCGACTGTTTGTCGAAATAGCAATCTCCGGTAAGAGCATCAATCTCCAGAGTGCCGGAACCAAGTTTGGCGAGTACTGGCTTGGAAGAATGGAGCCTCCAGCCACAGAACATTCGGCGCCGTCCACATGATGTCGAATCCGTTCGATCTGCCGGTGGCGCCGACGGGTGCAGCGCCTGTTAGGCCGCTCAAGTAGGTCGATTTCCGCTTCCGCGATATGTACTCGCTATGGCGATAGCGCACCTTCGTTGGGATCGTGAACGATCAACACGGCAATCTTCCAGTGACTGTCCGCGTGGTACAGCGCGTAGGTGACACCAACGCGTTCCAACTCCTGCCCGTCAACCCTGTACCGTACCGCAACGCCGGTCACTAATGTCGCGCTCGTGCTTAAGGATTCGACACGCTGAATACTCAGTTCACTCCTGCCGAATCCCCTGGCGCGAAGCGAATCGATGACAGTCGTGAGCGCCGTCGTTAGCACGTCATGCGTCGGTGCCGCGAACACGCCTTGCGGGCCCATGAGCAGGGCAGGCTCGTGAAAATAGGGCAAGACCGCGGATACCTCGAGCGTGCTGAAGGCCGCGTAGTAGTCGAGCAGGGCTCCGATCACGGCTTGTTGATTGTCCATGGCATCGCCCAAATGGGGCCTCGATCGTTTTTCGTCGGCCTAACGCTGGCCTTCAGCTGCGGCGCGCGATCAGCATCCAAGCGTAACGAAGGAAGCTACTCGAGAAGCATGCTATCGCGCCGTCAGCTGCAAGGCTTTGTTCGACAGCGCCTTCAATACAACCATTCATGCTGGAAATCCGGTCTGTCTGCTGCGCAGCAATTGATTGGAATTAGATCTGATTCGTGGTTTTCAATGCCTACATGATTGTCGCTGATTCTTATAATGAACTGGCTTTGCCCTTTGCTCTTCTCACCACTTACCAATTTTACTGCAGCCCCAAGACGTTCACTAGGCTCAGCAAATTCACCCTGACATGAAAGCTGACCAAAATATACGAACGGAACGTTTACGGTCATCCCTGGCTCAACATCAAAAAGAACAAACTTATCGTCATACGTTTCGATTAACAGATAGGCAATTCTCTTCTGGGTCTCATTGACGACTCTCAGATTATCCGAATCCGGGCCAACGCTTCGACCTATCTTCAACACAGATTCCGACAGCCATGAATAATTTGGGTATAAGTCTCCGAACTCGCTGTCCATAAGGTCTCCCGTATAAAGCAGCTTTCCTCTGACAAACGGTTCGTTAGCATGATTAGCATTCAAATACACTGCACGCTCAATGAGAAAACGCTTCTGAGTGATTTTCACACTATACCGTTTGGCAGGAGACTCAGTTGTATGGAGTTCTTCCCTCGTAAATCCACACATTAGGCCGACGAGGGCTAAGACTATGAAACTCGCAACAACGATAAGAATAACTTTTCGCGTCAAGGCTTTAGTACCTTCGCAAGCGAAACTGTCGAACTATAATTCGATTGTATTCTCTCGTGTTGTAACACGAGACTTTACAATATAACACTCATCGGCATACCTTCACTCCGCGTTTATTTGGCCTGTATTGATCTCAAAAATCCGTAATTGGCAATTACACATTTTCGACCCTAAAAATGAATCCTACAGGCTGCTAGAGAGCGAATTCCTGTAAATTATTGTAAACATTAGAGTTCCTGCCTCGAACTAAGCGCGGCCCGTAAACGCTTGAGCCGTAAGTACTTATCACGCAAAAAGCTCGAAATCTTTGGGGTTACCAACGAGTCCTAACGAATTAAGGATTCTTGTCGCGCGGGGCCGCGACAAAATCCGGGGTTGAACTGAATCCGCGAGTCTCAAGTTGCGTTGTTTGGAATTTCAATGGGCTTTTGCGTGAGGCAAGTGGCAGCTGGCTACTTACCAGCGGCAGGTTTCAGGCGGTTGGGCCAGCCAGGAATAAGAGCAGTGCTTTACCATTGCCTCAGAAAGCAGTTCCCATTGCCTCACAAAAGCGGTTCGAGACAGAGGCGTGACAGAGTGCCGCGTTAAGAGATGGAGCGCGGCCCAGAACGAACTACTGAGAGGGCCGGGAGCGAGTGATGATTTTATGGTCATGGGGGCAGCTTCCGTCGCGGCGCCAACACTCGAACCTCAAACAATTGGCCAAGGTGACAATGGGGGCAGCGCGCGGGTGCGGGAACAGGCGCCGCTTGCTCAGTCGGCGGCGGGTTAGGAACAGCGTTGACGGCGGCAGAAGTAGTGGCTGCGCCCAGCAGAGTACGTGCTTGCTCGAGTTGTTCTCGACAAGCGGGACTCCAGATGCCGTAATAGCGTACCTTGGCACAACCGCGCGGCAGCGTGTGCTGCAGGAAGCGACGAATGAACTCCACACCCGTGACCGTCTCGCGGCGCAGTTGCTGGCTGCGGTTGTGGCGATAGCGAAAGGTGACCACACCGTTGTCAATGCGCTCCAGCCGGCTGTTGCTGATAGCCACGCGAAAGACGTAGCGGGCCAGATAGTTGAGCACCTGCCGGCCCGGGCCTGCAGCCTGGCAATGGGCCACCCACTTTTTCTTCCATACCTGACGCGGCACTGGTGCTAGTAACCCGGCTTTTTTCAGTGCCGCACAGAGCTTGGCCCGGAAGATTATCGCCAACGCCCCTTCAGGCATTAAGAAGGCCGGGTTGGCAGCCAGCCACTCTTTACCGTCGGCGGAGAGCCCGCCGCCAGTCACTAGCAGATGAACGTGCGGGTGATAGCGCATGGCCCTGGTCCAAGTGTGCAGCACCGCCAGAGCCCCCAGCCGCCCACCGACGTAACCTGGATCTAAAGCGAGTTTCTGCAAGGCCGCCGCCGCACAGCGCATCATCAAGCCATAGACTTTTTTCTGGTGGGCAAAGGCCAGCGGGCGCAACTCCGCCGGCAAGGTAAAGGTGACCAGAAAGTACGGGCAGGGCAACAAGCGCGTCTGTTGTTGCGTCAGCCAGCGCTCAGTCTGGTCACCATGACACTTGGGACAGTGACGATTGCGGCAGGAGTGATAAGTATAGACCTGCCCGCCGCAGTGGTCACACTGTTTCAGGTGGCCGCCAAAGTAGGCCGTCCGACACGCCTCGATATCCTGCAGGGCCCGCGCCTGACTGGGCAGCAGTTGATACTGGGCGCGATACGCCTCACCGTGGCGGCGGAAGATCTCCGCCACCTCCAACATGCCAGACCTCAGCGACTGCTCAGAGGTCTTCCATTAGTTGGTTGAGCGGCTCAGTCAGCGCAGCCCGCACCTCCCGGGTCAGATGCGTGTAGATGGCCGTGGTGCGCGGACTGCGGTGGCCCAGGTGGTCCTGAATCACCCGCAGGTTGAACCCCGCTTCCAGCAAATGGGTGGCGTAGGAATGGCGCAGTGTATGCACATGCGCCCGCTTGGCAATACCACTGCGTTTGAGCGCCGCGCGGAAAGCACTCTGCAGACTGCAGCGGGTGACTGGACCACCATCGTGCGCCAGACTGTGGGCCAGCCCGTGCCGCGTGGGTGCGGGAAACAACCACACGGGTGAGCGATGCGTGCGCCAGTGAGCCCGCAGCAGTTTGAGCGTCGACTCGGGCAGCGGCACGTAACGATCCTTCTTGCTCTTGCCATGAATGTGCAACTGCATCCGGCCACTGTCGACCTCCGCCACCTGCAGCCGGCTGCCTTCCAACAAGCGCAGCCCGCAGGTATAGATGGTGGTCAGACAAGCGCGATAGACCGGAATGCGCACCTCCCGCAGAATCCGGCGCACCTCTGCGCGGCTTAGCACCACGGGCAGCTTCCACTCGCGCGGCGGCCGCACAAAGCGCAGCGTGGGCCAGGGTTGCTTTAGTGTTTGCTCATAGAAGAACTTGATGCCGCAGAGGGCGATGGTGGCCGTGGGCCGGGCTATCTTCTTTTCATTAGCCAAATAGAGAAAGTACTGGCGCAACTCTTCCTCGCTCAGTTGATCCGGGCGGCGGCGGTAATGTTGGGCCAGTTGCCAGACGGCCCGTGCGTAAGCCTCCTAGGTTCTTGCCGACAGTCCCCGCAATTGCATATCCTCAAGCATCCGTTGCTGTAACGGTGACATAGCAGTAGCTCCTTCCGGGGAGGGGAAAAATGTTGACTCTTTCACGCAGAATCATCATGGTCCTCCCTGGAAGGAATACTGCGGCTACTGATTGCTTAAAGGGAATGCAAAGCGTTGAGTGCTCGGCCGTCAGTTTTTATCTATCTGCCCGCAGGCGGATTTAGTTCAACCTACCTTTCGGGTTTGTGCGCTGCAATCGGCACTCTTGTGAGTACCGCAGAAACTATTTCTTCAACATAGACCGACCAAACATCAATTCTCAAACACCCTTTACCCGCAATAAAGTACCGGTCTCTCACAGCAACCGGCACCGTGGCCCAACAGTGAGTCCCCGCCCCCCCTAGCTCAATTCCTTTTTCGATCCTGTACGTACTCGATCAGATCTCCAGCCTTGCAGTGGAGAGCTTTGCATAGAGAGTTGAGCGTCTCTAATGAGATTTCTTTGACTTCATTGTGTCGATACTTACCCAACACACTAGGATGAAGGCCAGATTCTTGACTTAAGCGGTAGGCACTCCAACCGCGTTGCTTTAAGAGCTTATCTAGGCGAATACGAATCATGTCAACACTATAGCTGATAGTACACGGAGCACGAAATAATGATTGACATAATACACAGAGCGTGTATTATTCGTACGTAGTCAGATTGCTTATGATAATTACCATTCTGGAAAGCTATCCATAATCAATCTTTAGTCTCTCAAGAAGCGAAGCCCGCGAGAGCGCCAACTCTCACGAGCTTCTAACCACAAACCTTTCTACAGAGGAGAAAGAGTCATGGCTAACCCCAACTTTAGCACCCTACTATCAGAAGCAGTCAATAAGCCAGGATCTATTATGAAGGCTTACACTGCATTCCATAACTACTCGCTCGGCAACCAGCTCTTAGCATTGTTTGAATGCCAACGGCGCGGCATTGAACCTGGGCCAATAAATACTTTTCCGCGCTGGCAAGACCTCGGACGACACGTCAAGAAAGGCGAGAGAGCGATCACGCTCTGTATGCCAGTAACAATCAAGAGAAAGGAGACAGATGACAACGGCGAAGAGCAGGACAATAGGTTTACGACCTTTGTTTACAAGGCCCGCTGGTTTGTTCTCGCGCAAACTGACGGCAAAGAACTCGAACCGCCGCAGATACCAAGCTGGGATAGTCTCAAGGCTCTATCTGCGTTGAATGTTTCGCAAGTACCGTTCACAGCAACATACGGTAATCTACAGGGCTATGCCCGAAAGCGATCGGTTGCTGTCAGCCCGATCGCACAGCTCTCGCACAAGACACTCTTTCACGAGCTGGCCCACATAATACTCGGGCACACATTGGAAACTGATTTTAACGATACCGAACGCACACCGAAGTGCTTACGCGAAGTTGAAGCCGAATCAGTAGCGATGCTGTGCTGCGAAGCTCTTAACTTGGAAGGCGCTGAGTTTTGCCGTGGGTACGTTCAGAAATGGCTAAAACGAGCGGGCAACACAGTCATACCGGAAAAGAGCGCACAGAAGATCGTCCGTGCTGCTGACCAAATCATCAAGGCTGGAACCACTGCCTAACCGAATCCGGCAGCCTCACCGAGGTTGCCGGAATCTCGCTTCTTCAAGCCGAACGGACGAAATATGACCAACCTAATTAGACAGGATGCAGCCACAGAGATCGCCATCCAGACCGTGCTCGACAGCTTGGACAGTCCCCACAGCCGACGCGCGTATGAACGGCACTTGCGACGGTTTATTGCCTGGCACCAAGCTGCTGGCCAGACTGCTTTTAGCAAAGCGGTCGTACAGCGGTACGCGGCAGAGCTGCGTGAGTTAGGATTGTCGGCAGCGACGATCAATCAGAAGCTTTCCGCCATCCGCAAGCTGGCCGAAGAAGCCAGTGACAACGGTGCGCTCGACAATCGGTTAGCGAACGGAATCAGAGCCATTAAGGGAGTACGCCACGAAGGAACGCGCACGGGTAACTGGCTGCTCAAGGAGCAAGCTCAACAGTTATTGAACGCGCCAGACACGAGCAGAGTTAAAGGGCTGCGCGATAGGGCGATCTTAGCTTTGTTGATCGGATGTGGTTTACGCCGTGCGGAAGCTATCAATCTCACTTTCGATCGGCCTCAGCAACGCGATGGCAGATGGGTTTTAGTCGATATTGTTGGCAAGCGAAGGAAGGTCAGATCAGTTCCAATGCCGACGTGGGCGAAAGCTGCGATGGATGCATATTCGAGCGCAGCCGAAGTAACAGAAGGCATTATATTCCGCCCGATTAACAAAGGTGGGCGGATCACTGGTGAGCGAATGACAGCGCAAGCCATCTACAACCTCGTCGCGCAATATGCAAGAGCCTTGGGCTTCGGGAAGATTGCACCACACGATCTTCGCAGATCGTTTGCCAAGCTCGCACATAAAGGCGGATCCGGAATTGATCAGATCCAAATAAGCCTTGGTCATGGATCGATTCAAACTACTGAGCGGTATCTCGGGGTTGAGCAGGATCTAACGGATGCGCCCTGTGATCGGCTTGGACTGCGGCTGTAATTGCTCACTTGCTCATCTCCTAAGCAGCGAGCAAATGAGCATTTGCGACATCACCGTCTGGAACCAGTAGCGCCATTATCTAATGTACTCATTTGGTCATTACCTCAGTGGTCACCTCAAAACCGGCCAACGAGATCGTCGCCCTGGGAACGCATCGAGTGCCAACTAGGTTTGATCAGAAAGTTTTCTGTGGTGCTCTATATTTGTGGTGGCGACGATGAAAGAAGTCTTGTATCGGTTGGGAATTGCTGGCTGGGCGTAGATGTTTCCCTTACACGAGGGTCTGAGAGTATAAGAATCCCGCCACGTTCACCCGGAGAGGGCGTTGCCGTTCATGAGGTGGCAACGCCCCTTAACTTGTGCCGGGGAGTTTTACAGGCTTTTCCCTTACTTCGGATGCAGTTTTCTTGAACATGAGTCCGCCTCGCATGAGGTCTGGATAAATGGCTTGTTCTGTTCCATCTAGTAACCCTTTGATCGTGAGTATCTGAATCTTCGGAAAATTAGCGCCCGATGGGCTTTCGTAATACCCGGTCTTGATAGCTTCTTCTTTCATTGGGCGTGTTGGCCTGCCATCGTAACGAATAACCCTACAGCGGCCTTCTCGCGGTCAATGACGTGCCCTAAGTCTCGAATCATCGGTACGCTTACCCCTTCGCCACCCTTAACTGAAACGACAATCTTTTTTGGTAAGCCTTTATCATCTTGAAAATAGATTAGGCCATCAATACCGCTGTCTGCTCCTTTGTGTTTTCCTCGATACGGTTGCGCGTTTACTAGCGAGCAAGCCCACCATTGGAATTGATACTTATCTCGTTGGGCCAAGTCGCGGGCACTCTCAAGGTCTTTAGGTGTTCCGTGTACTTCAAACGTAATGCCGGGAAACGCATCTCTTAATCGCTTTTCCACTAGACTAATAGCAAGATGCGTTATGTCTATTCCGAGCCAATGGCGTTTAAGGGTTTGGGCTGCATGTATCGCTGTACCGCATCCACAAAACGGATCAAGAACTACTTCTCCCTCATTGCTGCTTGCGGAAATGATGCGCTCTAAAAGCGCAAGCGGCTTTTGTGTCTTATAGCCAAGATATTCGTTGCCCGGAACGGATCGAATATCGTTCCAATCGTTTTGCAGCGGCACCCCCGGCATTTCATCCAGGTATCGTTTGTAACTTGGCGTTCCACCGCTCGGGGGAAAATACAGTCTGCCTTCAGCTAAAAACTTCTCCATGTTTTCACGTGAGTATGCCCAGTAACGCCCTTTGTAGGGGCGTGTGCCGTGAAAGTCATATGACGTGTCCCCACCGGGCTTTGCTGCCGTTAAGTTATCCAAACGATAACGGCGGCCCGTTCCTTCTTCGACGTGCTTATAGAAGGCGTCTAAGTATTCTTCCGTGTATGGCGTATAGAGCCAATTCCACGTCCAAATATTTGACTTTGTGTAAAAGAAAATAATATCCCGAACATTTCCCGGCTGTTTGCGTCCCTGCTTCGCGTCGCTATGCGCTGCCGAGCGTTTCCAACTAATTTCTGATCTGAAGTTCTGCTTTCCGAATACACCATCCAAAACAATTTTTAAGTAGTGGCTCGCTGTAGGATCACAGTGAAGATAAAGACTGCCGGTTGGCTTGAGAACGCGATGCAGTTCCAACAATCGATTAGCCATCATTGTGAGATAGGCCATCATGTCGTTTTCGCCAAGAAAACGGCGGAGCGACTGCATCATTTCGGATACGTCGGTATTGGACTGCTGAACCAGTTGGTTAAATTCTCTTTCCGCTTGTTCGCTCCAATGCCAAGTGTCCTCAAAGGCTTCTATCTGGGCTGAGGATTCGTGTCCCTTTGGTGACTTGAATAAAACGTTATAGTTCGCTTGCGAATTAAAGGGCGGATCGAGGTAAACGAGATCGACTGATTCGTCCTTGATCTCGTGGCGGAGAATTTCGAGGTTGTCGCCGTAGTAGAGGGTATTCAAGTTGCCGAATTGTAATTCGGGGTTAGGAATGAGGGCAAGGCAGATTATTTACCCCAACGTTACGCGCCTTACAAACGCATTCTCGAAGAAATGGGAGCACCTGAGAGCAATGCTTGCAGTTTACTTCGCGTTCTATAACTTCTGCCGGATTCATTCTTCGATCCGTTGCACTCCCGCGATGGAATCAGGAATCACCGGACACGTTTGGACGCTGCGGGAATTACTCTCCGCCTGATTTGGGCGGTGCCGGAGGAAGGGCTAGCGGGTCTGTTCCGCTGTCAAGTGAAAATGGATCTTTCGTGGTAGTGAGTAAGTCTATTTGCTTTCCGCCAAACTCATAATTATCTACCGATAATATTTCGTGAGTGACCGTCACTCTTGTTCCGGTAACCTTTTGCTTCTCAGACATTGTGACTGTCATCAAGTCACTGTAGTGAGGCCTGATCTCCCCACTTCGGACTAGTTCAAGAAATCTCTTATCTTTAATAGTCGCCGTTATTGTTCCGCTTCCCCTGTGAAATGACCACTGCTTTCCGTCACCTTCATACGAACCGCGCTTTGGATTTAGATACACGTTCGTGAGAACTCTCGCGTCATCACGATCATCCGCAGTTTCGGTCGGCTGGCTAGTCGCATATTCTTTTAGCAGTGGAACGTCTTCTTTAGTAACAACGACCTTTGTCGCTTCATCATCCGGTAGGTAGCTTTCGATGTCCTCAACGTTTTCTTGTTCTAGCGGCTTCCCATAAGTAAGGTAAATGTTATTTGTTATTCTTGGATTTTGAAGTAGCTGGTGGATGTTCCCTGAAACCGAGAGAGTATTGTTATCCGAACTGTAGCGAAACTCCCCTGGTTTAATTTCGTCGATCTTTTTCGCTTTACCGCCCAGTGCCTTGATAACCTTGAGAACGCTACTCCCCGCCTTAGCCGCTCTGTCAATTAACCCTAAGGTCGTCAAGACGCCGATAATCTGTTCGGAGCTTGTGTGCTGTCCGATTCCCCAGAGCGCGTGAACATCAACTGTCGAGAACAGAGAAATATCTACAATAAACGAGCCTTCTTTAAAGGGCTTTACGTTAACTGCGATCTCGCTGCCCTCTGGATAAAGTGTGCGATTACTGTCTTGGATTAGCTGGCCTAAGGCGAGCAAGGTGGGGGCCAACTCGAAAACGTTAATCTCCGTAGGCTCTCCGGCCAACTTATAAATAAAATCGACCTTATTATTGGGTGGGCTGCTCAAGAAGGTAAGGAACCCCATTTATTGAGGATAGCAAGAGGGCGGATTATATTTGCGTGCCCCCAAAGTAGCAACACACTAGCGGAGCACTACCTGAATTTCGGTAGTGTCGCAATTTGAAATCTGAGTTCATGGTCTGTGGCACGCTATTGTTACGACGGGCATATCATGGTTGCTTGTTTGAGCGTATGACGTATCCAAGCGGACAGGGTTTTGTGCTCGCTTTTGTCGGCACACTTCGTCATTGCCTTGAGTTCTTCGTCACTGAAACGCACAGGAACGATCTTCCCTTTTGCGTGGCCCTTCGGTAGCTTCGGCCTTCCGATCTTCTTAGCTTTCGGCATTGGCTTGTTGCTCCCTGTAATCGCTTGCTATTGATACCTGGACGGCCTTACGCGGGGTTATAGCTGGCGGGAGATGTAGCACGGTCACATGCCTTCGCGGATTGCTTGGATCGTCTGTATCGTGCGACCACGCATAGATGCGGGAAGCGGTCGGATGGTCAAGTAAATCGAAAACCTCAACCTCGCCTTCCCAAACTGTTTGGCCCTGAAATGTTTCTACGACCGGCGGAATGGCAGTTATCCGCGTCAACGCTCTCAAGCTGGAGCCTTCAGCCAAAGCTGCGATTAGCGCTATCTGTTTGTCTTTTGTTAGGACGTTTGCCATTGCAGGATCTCCTTAACTTGGAGATAATGTAATACAGTTTCTATTTCTTGTCAAGTGTTTTTGTGTTACAATTACCGCCAAGATGAGAAGGAAACGCTTCGCCGTTAAAATTCTGGTTTACCTCACGTTCGCTGTGTGGTTGGGCGGGGTTGTCTTCTTGATTGGGTATCGTGCGCGAAACCCCGTTGATGGCTATAGCAACTCCCAGAGTCAAGAACGGCCAACACAGGAGCCAGTGGCGAGTTTCCAGCAATACGATCCCCACCCACGCAGGGAACAAGCCGACGTTTATCAGAGCTATGCCAGCAAAGTTTTTGAGCCGATAACGCTTCTTACGTTTTTTCTTGTAATTGGAGTAGGCATTACTGCTTACATATATTGGCGTCAGTTGCGGGAAATGCAAAAAACCGTCGCTGCGGTAGGAGGGCAAGGCAAGACGATGGAAGGGCAACTGGCCGCGATGGAATGGCAGGCGGAAATCTTTGAGATACAAGCAGGTCTGTTTGATAAACAAGTGAAGGCCATGCAAGACCAATTGGCTACAATGGAGCGCCAGGAAAAGATCACGGGCGATGCACTTGTTATAAGCAATAGGGCATCTGTCGGAGTCCATAGCATTGAGTGGAACAAGCAAAGTGAAACCATACTTGTGAAGATCGAAAATATCGGCCTTGTTCCCGCCGAACGGATTAACTTGGTTCTTGAAATACTTGCAGCATTTAATCTTGATGACGTTAGCCGAGAACCAGAGGCCGATCAGGTGAGAGGTTTTCTTAGGTTCCGTCTTATCGATCAAGACTACGGGACTACTAAACTTTTGAGAGGGAATCTCCAGATCGCTAGAGCGTTTCGCGTTCCGGGAAACTTCCAACCAAAGGAAATCCAACTTATTGAGGGAGGGCGCGGAAATTTGACCGTTTTGGGACGCGTCAGCTATGAAGATGGTTTTCTTAACCAACCGAGACAGGAAACCGCTTTCATCTTTTTCTATAATCCCGAAGGCAATTTTTGGACTGCCGGAGCGCCAGACCGATTGAGTGCTCACTTTGATATGATGGGGCCTGCCGATAACGAAAGTTGGGGTAATGAGAATCAGGCCGAGCAGGTAAATCCAAGTTAGATTACAAGAATTGCAAACTGTACCACTACCTGAATTTCGGTAGTGTCCTATAGTTGAGTTGCCATGTCGAAGCTTGAGCTTTCAGCAAACTGGTGATTAAATATTAACCTCGTGATCTCCCGTCTCCGAGCATTAATCTCTAGTCTTTCCGTCTGCAAGCGACTTCTTATTGATTATGGTTTTTATAGAAGCGTTCAACGAGGAGTACTTACAGATCGAGATGGATACATTCCGTGGTTTACCTATCCCGCAATCGAAGCACTAAAGACCTGGGAATTGTCAGATAAGGTCGTGCTCGAATACGGGTCAGGGTATTCTACGTTGTTTTGGGCCACACGTTGTCGTTCGGTAATAAGTATCGAACACGACAAAGCTTGGTTTGAAAAGATCGGCGAGTTAATGCCGGCAAACGTCGATCTCCGCCTTCGTCCGCTGGAAATCTACGCAGAGGTTGATGGCGCGTTTGACGTCATTGTGATTGATGGTTACGCCGAGAAGCGGATGCGCTACAACTGCGCACGAGCATCGTTGCCTCATCTCAACAAGGGCGGACTTGTAATCGTTGATAACTCAGACTGGCTACCAGCCACGTGTTTTTGGCTGCGTCAGGCAGGGTTAATTCAGGTAGACTTTTCCGGCTTGGTGCCGGGAAACGCAAATACGCAGACAACTTCATTCTTCTTCATGCAAGAATTTAATTTCAAACACCATCAAACGCTCTCCCCTATCGGCGGTACGGGTTATAACTGGGAACCAGCATTGGAACAGGAACTACTGTCCTCAGCCCCAGCCCTACGCGGCCATAGCGGTTGCGTTCAAAAGTAAATCCTTCAACGTCCAAACGTGCTTTGTAATTCCCGCCGCCATTGCTGGGGTACATCTTAGGCTTTTGTGCATCCGGCAGAAGTTGTAATAAGCGAAGTACAGAGCCAAGGCCGCGTGATGCTTTTCCCACTTCTTAGAGAAGCCATTCGTTAAGCGCGTGAATCTGCGGTTTTCCATTCTCACTGATAGATTATGCCGCTCAATCCGCGATGTTCCAACGCGATCCATATCAGGCCGACCGTGAATCACTTTCTTTTTGCATCCGGTACACTGTGCAGGTGAGTAGCGGCTTTCGCCTTCGGGGTTGTTTGCATAAATTTTGATTAGCTGCGCGTAGTCAACGCGAGTGCCGAGCGAGTATGAGATAGCATCGGGATAACTAGGAAGGCCATCGGTAGTGATTTGAAAGTGTCCGCTAGTTGCGCGATTCATTTTCTTCATTTTGCAAAACGCCCAAATTTCATCCGCTTCAACGTCCCGAACAGCCACGCCTTTGATGCGTCGCTTCATTACCTCATCGCATCGTTCGCCAGCGAGAACCAAAAGATTCAATAGAGTCTGCTTAGTTACTCCGGTGATCCGTTCGATTGATCGGATGCTGTTGCCTTCAAGCAAAAGCGTGAGGCAGAGCAGCACCTTATCTTCGGGCAGATACATATTGCCCAACAGGGCTTCGCGTTCTTCTTGGAATCTGCGCTTGCACTGGTTACAGCGATAGCGCTGATTTCCCTTGCGGTCTTTACCGGATTTCTTTGCTTCGATTTTGCAGTTGTGGCAGGTCACTATGAGCCTTGATTCTTTCTGCGATTAGGCTCACAATGGATTTGCTTGGAATCTTGATGCGAGCAATCGCGTTAGGTTTTCAAAAAGGGCCTTAGTGGTTAGCGCCGCTAGGGCCTTTGGTTTCAACGTCGAACGAATTATACGTGAGCGGTCACGTACAAGTCAAGCAAATAATCACTTGCTTTTTCCTGAGCGGTCACGTATAGTTTGGGCATGGAAAAGCCAAAGAAGAAGAATCCCGCTGCGGTAGCGCTTGGGCGCAAGGGAGGGCTAAAGGGCGGCCCAGCGAGAGCCGCAAATATGAGCGCTGAAGAGCGCAGCGAGAGCGCTCGGAAGGCTGTAACCGCGCGATGGGTTAAGGCTAAGTTCCAAACGCAAAAGGGAAACAATAATGGCACAACCTGAACCGCGAATCGCGGCAGTTAATGTAGAACCGCCGGCTGAGCCAGCCCCTGCGGTGGCTCTTTACCACCTTATATTGTTTCAAGGGGGCAGAGATGAAATCAATCGGTTAATGGTCCAGCGCATTCAGACACAGCTAGATCGTGAGATAACGACACCCCGCGAGCAAAACGAAATTGATATTTGGATTGAATCCCCAGGCGGTGACGCCCACGCGGCATACAAGTTAATCCTAGATTTGCGACAGCGTTGCAAACGATTGAGGGCCGTAATACCTGACTACGCGAAGAGCGCGGCGACTCTTTTAGCTTTAGGCGTGGATGAGATTTACATGAACGAATCGTGTCGGCGCTGGACATTGCCGACTCATTAGAGTTTTTAGGAACGACGGCTGTTAACATGGTTATCACTGCCGGTGCTGCAATCTTGCAATACACAGGGCTCAGGCGGAGCGAGATATTACGTGAGACATTTAAGTTCACCGCAGAATTTCTCAAGCCAGTCACCGAAAAACTTGACCCGCATTTATTGCATCAAGCTGCGAATCAATTGCGTATAGCCGAGCGTTATGCGATAAACATGATGGAAAAGAGGAATTTACCTGTGCTGAGCGATTCCCAAGCTAAGGATCTCATGGCGCAGTTAATCAGGGCCTATCCGGCGCATGGCTTCGTAATCAGTCGAGACGAAGCACGCAGTTTGAAATTGCCGGTTCAGGATATGGAGTCGTACTCTCGCCATAAAGAAGTGGCAAAACTTTATGGAAACTTCGTGCGTAATAGCCAATCAGTAACTAGAGTTGTGGGTGATTCTTTTTTCGACAGACAACCAGTTAGACCAGCACCGCAGGAGGCGAGCAATGAAGCAAACCCACATGAACGAGAAGCAAATGCGGCACAAGACTGAAGACATACATCATCGAAAGCAACAAAGCTGCGGAGAGCAGTTGCGGCGTAAACAGAAGATAGACGAGGTGCTTGAGTTAATGCGGGGTATTGTGCGAGCGCCTCTGGGAGAATTTCCAGAGCGAGACGAGCGAATTAAAAAAGCATGGCATTCCAGCGCTGAATAGCAATTTCTAACAGGCTTCCCAAGTTGAGCGTCGGACTGTTGAGAACAGTTCGGCGCTCATTAGCTTTTTATGTCCGTCTGACGCTATCAAAGCCTCTGGATTAGTGATATAAGCCGCTTGACATGTCTGAGAGAATACAATTCTTGATCGGCCATTACGCTATGTTCGGGGCGTGGGGCTTTATTGTCTCGGCTTGCATTGCCGCTCTCATCGCCAGACGTAGCGGGCTCCCAAAGGATAAGAAGTGGCTATATCTACTGATTGGCGCTGTGTTTATTACTATCATTTGCATGGCCATCGGCTTTCCTGTTTTCGGCCCTTTCATCGGGGGCGTAGCCCTCGGATTATTTCTGCGTACCACAGCGGGTAATGACGCGCCGCCTTCCCTTATCACAAAGTAAGCCCAACGCCACACAATCACCCCACTACCTGAATTTCGGTAGTGTCCTAATTTGAAATCTGGAATTGAACTTGTGGCACGCAAAATGTATAACGTCTCGCATGATAACCGATAAACTACTTGAAAGCCTTGGTGGAATAGTTGAGGGAAAGAAGCGGACTTATCGAATCGACGTTAAACGCAAAGCGGGAAAGCCGGGCGAAGTCCAAATCGATCAACTCTTCGATATTGTCGCCACAGACAACGCTACTGGCGAAGTTGTGAGGCCCGAGATATTCCGAATGAAGCCAGAAGATCAAATCTCAGACTTGGAAGCTTTGGTCAATATGATGAAGCATTCAGCTTCGAGAGACTTTGATTGATACTTTCACTTCCCTAGTGCGTGGTTCAATGTCTCACGCACCCAAGTTGAGAGATCAACGCCTTGCACCTTTGCGGCTTTGGCGTAGGCGGCTCGCTCGTCCGGTTGAACGCGGGTTTGCAATACGACGCTCTTAGCTTCGCCTTTAGCGAGCTTTGGGCGTCCTGCCTTTTTTGATTTCTTCTCTGGCACTCTTGATCTCCTGCATGATTGCTGCTTTTACCGCCGTCTCTGGCGATGTGACGGGCGGCAATTCCAACACGGCAACATACCGCTTGCCTTGATCGTTCTTGCCGCTCAGGTGCGCCCAGGCATAGGCGCGTTTAGCCTTTGGATGACCGCGAATCTCAAAGACTTCTACCTCGCCTTGCCAGACCGTCTCGCCTTGGAATGTCTCTGTCACTGGCACGGTTTCAAGGTAATCGGATTCGCAGCCGTGCAAGCGGCGGATCGCGTTCTGTAGTTCCTTGATGTAGTCCATCTAACTTGCTGCCTCGTAGAGATCGCCCCAACTCCAAAACTTCTTTTCGATTCCCGCGAACATTTCTGGCGTCATTTTCAGCGTGTTATGAGTCCGCACAAAATTGTAAGCGCAGAAATGGAGCGCAACCGCAGCCTCAAAGTTTTCGATCTTCTTGCTGAACGCCAGCGTCAAGCGGTTAAGGCGCTTCACATGCAAGCGGGTTGTCGCGTTCAACCGCTCAACATGGCTTGTCGTAGTGTGAAGCATGTTCGGATTGCCGGAAACCGGATACTTGCTAATCGAAACGACATTAGGTGGGCTGTACTTGCGTTCTGGCGTGTACTTACCATCATCGAAGGTTGCGAACGACTTTACAATCTGGCTGTAGTCACAGTCAGAGCCAAACGCTTGCTCAACCGCGTCGTAGTAAGCCGCGAGCGCATCCGTAGAAATATGAACGCGGTTGTTAAGTCGGCTCGCCAAGTCTGCGACGAAGGCGTTAGCGGTATAAGAATCTCGCTTGCCAACCTTGAAGCAAGGAACGATCTTGCTGTCAGCATCAACGGCGCAAAACGTCCACACACTACCGACTTGATGCGGATCATCGGTGCGTTTGAGCTGTTTGTCTTTTTTGCCGACGAAGCCCCAAATCTCGTCAAGCTGTATGCGGGTAGATGAAAGGCCGCGCATCTTGGCGTCTAAGACCTTCGCGCAACCCTGACCGACGCGAACGCCAAGCCGCATAATCGTATCGCGGTGAACGCCCGTCATGCGCTCGATAGACCGGATGCTAGAGCCTTCGGCTAGTGCGCTGATGACCGTTATCTGCTTGTCTTTGGATAGGACGTTTGCCATTGCTGTAATCTCCTTTACGTTGAGATTACTGTACTACAGGAATATAGCTATGTCAAGCTATTTTTGTACTACAGCTGCAGCTTTGGCTTTTTTCTTTGCTTTCGGTTTTGTGAGGCTATGGACGGGGAATTGATGATCTTTCCCCATGTTCATAAGATCCCAAGCAAACTCTTTTAGTTCAAACCCGTCGTTCGGTGACTTCGGCTTGCGGGTCGCTGGCGCTTCTCTAGTGCGGTACAACTCAAACGCCTCGCGAAAGTTCTTCGCATTCTCAAACTTCTTTTGCAGCCCTTCATATGGCGGGAATGCCCCACCGTAGCCGATCACACGGCGGGCGACTGTGACCATTTCCAGTTCTTCGGGCGTCCAAGTTGGGGCGATGTACGAGTCCTTTTCAAACGCATATTGACCACTCAACGGCTGGTAACGCATCGGATACGCCGCCACGCCCCAAGCAAGCAGATCGCGCACTCTTTCAAACAAATCCTCTGGCGTATCTTTGTAGTTATAAAGCACGTAACAAGAAATGTGTCGGACGCGCCGGTTGTTTAGTCCGGCGGCTCGTAGCCGAACGATCGCGTCCTTCACCTGCTTTTTCATTGAAACAAAATCATAGGCAAACCGAATTGTCGGAATCTTCAAATTGCGTAACGCCAACGCGACTTCTTCCGTGACGAGCCGCGCATCAAGCCCCTGGTTGAAGTCAGCTTCGACGCCGATCTCCATCAATTCTTTGACAGCTTCCGGCCAGTGCGACTCGCCGAGAATGTTGTTGTCCCAAAGAATGACGCGCTTGTGATCCGGGTGGACCAAGTGCCGGATATGAGTTGTCGGTCGTATCTTAAACGGTTTGCCCTCCAGCTTCGGCACAGCGCAAAAGCCACAACTACGAATGCAGCCGCGCGAACTGAAAAGAATTGACGCAGCTTGATTCGCGTGCCACTCAGGAACGATGCTGTAGTCCGGCATTAAGTCCTCAGCTTCGGGAATCAAGCCAGTGTGAACCTCATGTGCGCCGGATTGCTTCGCATGTTCCGGCGTCAACGATGCGTACACCCCACCTAACGACACCTTCGCCTTGGGAAACAGTGCCTTGTAGAACGCAATAGCTTCCCACACTGGTTTCCATGACCACGTAAACAGACTGGTGACTTTGATTTCATCGGGAACAAAGCGCGTGACTAGAGCAAGGCCGCGAACGAAACGGACCTCGTGGCCCTGCTCTTTGTACAGGGACGACAGTTTCAGGAGACCAAGCGGTGGATACTGCGTGTAGTAGGCAGGCTCAACTAGGAGTATTTTCATTTTGCTCCGCTACCACTCTGGGCTGTGTGTACCCATTCTTGTACTGCTTGATCTTCTGAATGTGGTCGGCAGTAAAGATGCGGTGATTATTGCGGTCACGGATTGGCGGGTCAATCAGTTTCAGCTTCTCCCATCGAAATAAAGTGTTTTTTGTGACGCCGATCATGGCAGCGGCATCTGCGTGTTCAAACTGGCCTTCCGGCAGTCGCTGTTTTGGCATGTTTCCGACTCCTCAGAGGTCGATGTGGATCGTTATGGGCACATATTATACTAGTTGAGGGTGTTTTACAATAATTATCTATTGCAACGCTCAGGTCGATCAAGTAACGTGTTCCCCGCACTGCGAACGATGCAGAATGCTCAGTACTCGTCGGTACTCAGAAAGCGTCCAGTACCGCCGGGACGGATATAAACTTTCACTCAAAAGGAGTTTTATGATGGACAGGCAAATTGTTGAAGAAGTAACAGTCGCCGGGCAGACGATCCGACTACTGCACGACGAAGTATCACTGGACTTACTTGATCTTGATTTCGAGAACCCTCGTATCAAGTACAAACTCTCACTCCAGTTAATGAACGGCGACAGGCCAAGCGAAAAGGATCTGGAAAAGCTCATCCTCGATCTGCCAGAAGTCCGCAAGCTGCGCCGTGATATCGAGCACAACAAGGGAGTGCGCGAGCGCATCATCGTGCAAAAGACAGAGGATGGAAGATACAAGGCAGTGGAAGGCAACTGTCGAACGGCCTGCGTTCGGGATCTGTTGCGGAAAACGAAAGACGCAACGTGGAAAAAGATTCCGGCGAAGGTCATGGATGAAGATGTCGATCCGAAGCATAAGGCGATCCTGCTGACCGACTTCCACGTTAACGGAAAGATTGACTGGGAAGCGCACGAAAAGGCTGGGCAGATTTACTACATGTCACGCGACCTTGGCATGTCGCAAGATGACATTGTGATCTACAACCACTCCAGCAAGGCGACGGTGAATCGAACCCTTACGGCCTACGGTTTCTTTGTTGACACGTTCCTCACGATGGACAAGGGCAAGTATGCCAAAGAGGGACGGCAAAAGTGGTCGTATTTCGACGAGTTTTTCAAAAAGAAAGAGCTGCGCGAGGAACTAGCGCGGAATCCGAAATTCGGTGAACAGTTCTGCCGTTGGATCGGTGAGGGCCAGATGCCGCAGCCGGTGCTGGTACGCAAACTGCCAGATGTACTGAGGCACAAAGACGCGCGTGAAAAACTTGAGGGCGGCGGCACGTTCGCCGAGGCGTTGAAGGTTTTGGAAGCGACCGATCCCGAGCAAGGGTCAGAGTTTTTCAGGCTTTTGAAGAAAACGAAAGAGGCGCTGACCGACACAACTCAGATCAAGGAAATTCTGCGAATTAGAACTGATGATGTGGCCCAAAAGCGCGTGCTCGAAACCTACGCCGCGATGGTCGATTTCATGCGATTGGCGGACGTTGAAATACCAAAAACCGAAACCGAATGAGGATCGGCCAATAGACAACAAAACGCAGAGGGAAAGCCGAAACTTTCTCTCTGCGTCTGTTTTGGACAGGCTATGGAAGGCGTCCCGTGTTCTGGTGAACGTAAAGGTCTTTACAGCCCAAGGGCTCGGCGCGTCCCGCCGATGGGGTTCGATCCCCACGCCTTCCGCGTCCAAAAATAGGCTACCACTTACGGCGATCCCGTTCAAGCAGTAGGCATTTCAAATTAGGACACTACCTGAATTTCCAATTTATTGACAGACTTCATCGACGGACATAAACTACGCCCGGTTTCTCAGTCTCGTTCCTCGCGTTCTCAACCCTCAATTCCCAGGAGGCTCACACCATGAAACGAATCCTGTTGGCAGTTCTGCTGCTCGTTTTTGCGATTCCTTCCATATCCGCTGTTGCACCTAAGCCAAAGAAGCCGCCTTGCCGCCCCAGCCTTGCCAAGTGTCCCGTTACCGGATGCGGCGGGGGTATTGATAAGAACCTGAATAGGCGAAAGAACATCAAAACCGATAGCCAAACTCCCGAACTCAAGACCTTAGAATTTATTAAAGGATTACCTGATCCAGTACCGGGATTTGCAAAGGGCGATACCAGGGAAAAGTTGGCCGAACTGGGGGAAGGCCAGAGAATCACGGTCGTAGCTTATGCGCTCATAGCAAGGCCGGGCAGTAAGGAGTCGTGCAACTGTGGACTTACCGGCGCGAAGAATACTGACAACCATATTGTGCTGGTTGATACAAGCATAGATTCACCGTCGCTAGAGAACGATGAAGAGGATTCCGTTACCGCAGAGTTTACCCCTCGCGTCAGATTGAAGCATCCAAACTTCTCACGCGCCAAACTGCAACCGTTGATTGCCGCCGCGCCGAACCAAGCATTAAGGGTGCGCATTAGCGGCGTCTTAATGTTTGATTCAGAACACTCCCTTGGACGCCATCTACCGAGACATAACAACTGGGAGCTACATCCTGTTTTCGGTTTGGAGTTTTGCCCCACGGGTAAGACGTGCGCGGATGACAGTGACGACAACTGGAGGGATTTAGAGCAGTAGCGATAAAAGGATTCTTGCGCAAGCTTGAAGCGACCGGGTATCGCGCAGCGCCATTTTGGTCGGTCGCAGCATTACATTTCGCATCTGGCCGTGTTATGAGGGCGCTGAATACGATGAGCGCAGGGGGTGAGAGCCTTGCCGCTCGCAACCATTTCGCTGCTGCTTAACTATCCTTCGATGCCATCTCCCACTTTGGTTTGAGGTAGGAAAGGAACTCACATGCAATTCCCCCACTAAACAGTTAATTCTCATCCTGACCTTCTTGATGATACTGACTTCTGGGTGTTCGTCAGATCAGTTGTCTGAGCAAAGAGTCCAGGCCAGCACGAGTCACCCTGCCGCGCAAGGACAAGACCCAACAGTTGTTGCAGCCATTGTTAAGGCACAGAAAGCCAACCTCCGCGATAAACCTTCGAGATCCGCGAGCGTTGTAACGATAGTCACCAAAGACGAGCTGTTGTCTTTGATCAGCAAGATACCCACTGGAGCTTGGTATCAAGTACGAGGACAGTAGGACTGGCTCCCAGGGATGGATTCATGGCAACACGATCGCGCTTCTCCAAACGTCTGAAAGCACGTCCGCAAGTGCAACGCAAACACCACCAACTCAACGGTCACGGCTATCGCTGCCAGTTGTCTCCGGCAAATCGTATGTGAACGTTGATGGTGTTCGAGTGCCGTCGCCAGTATTTAGCGAAACTCGACCTGCTGGATCTACTGCGCGTTGTCGTGACGGTTCATACAGTTTCAGTCAACACCGACAAGGCACCTGCTCGCATCATGGCGGAGTTGCGGAGTGGTTTTAGAACATCAACTGTATGATTGGGCCTAGCATGTGAGCGCAGTATTGGGCGCTAACGCCAGACCGGGATAATCTTGCTTTTAGGAGGTAAGAAGTGAAAACAGTGATCGGTATGCTCTTTTTCTTCGTAGACCTAGCCGTTCTAGTTCTTGGGGTCATACTTTGTGCAACGGGCATCGGTCTTCTTGGATCTGGGCCTGGAGAAGGCGGGATCAAGCTCGTCGTGAAGGCGGTCGGCGAGATCACAGGGGTGAACGGACAGCTCGTCGTGTTTATAGTCGGTGCCCTCATGGTGTTGGCCGCGCTGGGCTACGCACTTAAAGCGTATAAAGAAGCTGTTCGTTACGAAGGCGGGCTAAAGGACACACCCCGCCATTTCGCTCCGATGAACTAAAAATCGCCGATCTAACCTAAGAAGATAGTTTTGTCATTTTGGAAGCTGCACCTAACAATGTCGTGCGGCCGACCGCGACAGCCGTTGCTTTCACCAGCGAAGCTTGCCAGTCCCGCACTTGAGTGCGCTGCTATTATGCAAATTTAACTTGAAAGAAACGGCAAACGCATAGGCCTTTTACGTATCAACAAGTGAGGGCAGGATTCACGATTTTTGAAACACAGGATTCACGGCAGGAACGTTTCTACCGACCGATTCAGCTTGGCTAACTGGAAGTGCCACCTGGGAACCTTTAGGCGAGCTTCTGAGTAGCAATTACGAGTATCGATGCGCGGCATGCGGTTCGACGGTTCCGCCCGCAGTATTCAGGCGAATTAGTTCAGGCGGCTGGGTCTTTTTCTTTGTGCTTTTGTTGCTATGCCTACCGCTAAGCCTATTCGGTTTTCTTATGAAGGAAGAGTACAGCGTATGCCCATCTTGCGGAGCCCAGAGGACCCTTAATTGAGGAGCGACAACTTGTCCACCGAACCGGGTTCGTTAAACCGAAGCGTTGGCCCAAAGAGCGAGCGATCACGACCGTGCCAAGAATTTGTTAATGAACTCAGTATTGCAAAACCGAAAGGCCAGCGTTTTGGCACTGGCCTCGTATCGGCTGGCGGAGGCTTTCGCCTCTGACGGTTACTGTCCTCACCCAAGACGCCTGATTGCTCGGGATTCTACTCCGCCCATATCTGCTGTCAATAAAAAGTTCCTTGCATGGAAACACAGTTCGTCCCGCTGAAGGGATGATGTTTCATCAGTGCATGTCTGTGTTAGACTGCCGGGCCGTATGGCTTGCTGCATAGTTTCCTATCTCGACACTGAGGGTCTGCGCCACACGGTTGAGGTAGACGCGGAGAGTTTGTACGAAGCTGCCGCGCTCGCAATCAGAGCATTCAAGCAGCACGATTGGGAGCCAGGGGATTTATCGAAGTTGGAGGTTGAGATCCGCAGCTCGATCACTCACACGGTTACGCCAAAACGGCTTCGTGAGTGGTTAAGCGGAGGATCGAGGAGTCCGAAAGAGGCCGTTACGAAGGAGCGGCTACGAGAAATGTTAGACACTTAATCGGCTCTTCCCGCTATATGGCATCATCACTGTCATCCAGCGCACAACCAACCGACGAAGCAGGCGTGGCGAACATCTTGACGCGGAAGTCAACAGACGTAGAATTGCGGGCATGACTGACAATACGCGAGATAAAATGCTTCTTATTCCAGCGACCCTCGTTGATGGGGTACTCGCTGTAATAGGCGCTCTTATCCCCAGCATATACCTGTCGGTTATTGTCTTAATAATCGTTTGCGTTGCCCAACTAATTGCTATTTGGAGACTCTCGGCGTTCAAGCGAGGCTATCTCAATGGAATGTTTGCCTGTATTGTGGTGGTGGCTCTAATCGCTCTTTGGTGGGCCAATCGTCCAAGTCCGCAACCACAGGCAGCTACTCGCTCCGATGTTCACGAAGAAGTGATAGAGGCTGTAAAACAGATCATCACGCCCACGCCGCTACCGACACCAACTCCGGCAAATTCGCCCTCACCACAACCTGAACAGTTGATTACAGAGCCACCCAAAGCGTCCAGAAAGCGCTCTCTGGGCTCAAAGAGTAATGCGCGTCTGCGCAAAGAAAGAGCCCTTCGGATTTTGCACTCTCAGAAACCATGAGACGAATTCTTCAAATTACCTTTCTAATTGTTCTGATAGTAGGTATTGCCCTTGGCCAGCAGAGTGCTGAACCGATTATCAAGGAAGGATTGTTGGGGGCGCTCAGAATAAAAGCGCTTTCGGCAAAGGAGCTGGTAGACGAGATAAAAAGGAACGGCGTTTCGTTTAAGTTGACCGCCACTGAAGAGCAAGAGATTCGTCGTGTAGGCAAGTATCTTGGCAGGAAAGGTCTCGATGATCTAATTGCGGCGATATTAGCCAACTACCGTAAGGGTCAACCACCGGCAGAATCTCGGAAGCCACTACTGGAGAGAGGAAGCGATGGCGAACCTTTGTCTTTTTTTAGAGAGATTGAGATTAAGGATGGACTTGACACGCCGCACCTGGACAAACTAATGAAGGCGGTGGGCTATCGTGGCCCAACCACAGTGATGTCGGTTCTAATAGTAAAGAACAACGATAGCAGTAAATATTATGTGATGATCGGAACAATATCTAAGGCCACCCAAAAGAACAGCATAACCTTGCAGCCGGGTGATCAGTTTAAGTTTCCTGTCGGTGAGAATGCTGCAAATATATGGTTATTTTCACTTGGTGAGGCCAAGATTGATGTCGCATATAGACCAACACCGATCAAGCTGCTCTCAATCGGGGACTGGATAGAATCGGATGAGGGCCAGCAATTAGCGACTCAGATAGTCAACGATGTGGAGAAGCTAGCCGACGAGGCACGGCTTATGGATGCAACCGATTATGAGGCCGCTATTAAAACGTTTAAGGCGTGGGTTGAGAAGGTCTCTGTTGCAATGGGGAGCGTAGACATTGAAATGAGACGGTTCAACCGACGCACAGATTTCAAGTTTCAATGGGACAAGGAGAACTATGACGTGGCAAACTTCCTTTCCGTCGATGAGAAAAAACGTTTCCTAAAGTTGGAGATTCACCGAGCAATCAATCGCTTGGACGTATATAAGATCGAGATTAGGTCAAACACTAGGCATGATGTCGAGCGCTAAACCTAAGCCATTGCAGTTAGCTCATTGCAGAGTTCATACTCCAAACTGTCAAAGTAGATTGGTATCGGATCATTACGGATCGTTGGCAGCTAAGACGGCCTCATTACGCGGGGTAAATTGAGTGGAACAGCCAACCGCCCTACGTCAATCCAGATAGTTGAAATTTGCTTCAAAAATAAGGGCATTTTTGACAGTCTGGCGCATGGTCAGGCTGCCATTCTAAGGGTCAGCCTTGCCGCTCTTAATTGCTTAAACCTATTCTCCCTCTGATCGAGAACCTGATATTCCGCCTCAGAATGACTTGGCACCCCCAAGGTCACAAAATAGGCCCTTCTGCCACCTTGGAGGGTTACACCTTACGACCCACCCTAGAACCGTTCCCAGAACTTCACAGTAGGCGGTAGCCCTTTCATTTCTATGAGTTAGTACAACCACTAAAGACATTTGCCGTGCGCAGAGCCCTAACCAATGATCCAGTGTGCAAATCAATGACACACCCTAAACTGTGCTACCGCGCTAGTTAACGCTCGATTGTGACCAATTTCCGATATACGGTGTGCAATCGGGCGATTACCGTCTCCGCTTCCCTTTGTTTAGTCTTAACGGGCAGGCAAGGTTCTAATCTCCAGGGCGAATCGAACGTTATGAGGTTCGTCATCGTGCTCTCTTCACGTTCGGGACCCAGATGGGCGACGAGCAGACATTAACCTTGCAGAACCAGCCGGCCCACCCGTCGCCGGCGTGCAACGCCTTCTCGAAATGTCCTCTTGCCCGCGAGGCTGCGCCGGAAGATTGCTTGCCGCTCTTCATCTGAGAGTTTGGCGAAAGGAATCAGTACCCTGATGCCGTGCCCGTTGGTCGGCTTGAAGTCGTCGTAGCTCATGCTGATGCCCTCTTAACCAAGCGGACCGGCTGGGACGATGTGGCGATCTTTAGTTGTTCAACTCGTGCACGTTCTGCCCTCTGAGAAATTGCAGTCAGTTTCTTTTGATGTGCTCGGGTTTTCTTTATGGCATTAGCAAACTTCCAGGATCGTGCCCCATTGAGATAACTGACACCCGCAGGTGAGGTTTTATTTTCACCCATTTCAACCAATCGCTGGGAAGCGAAACAGTCAACGTGTAGCACAATACCTTTTTCTTTTTTTACCCATTGCAGTACCTCAATAGGTTGATCGCATGTGACGCAGCGGCCGGCGTACTTTGCTTTGAAGACCCTTCTTCTTTTTCGTTTTGCCATGTTAAACCGCCCTAATTATCCCTTTCAGAATTAGAGTTCTTGCCCTGTTAGATAGATCTCCCGCGTAATTAGTTTAGCTGTGTGTGTTCGCGCTTATCGCCCTTTATTGGGCTTGCGCTCACAACCTGAATAAAAAAAAGAAAAACGTTTAGGTCCGCCCTTTCGCGCTTCGCTCACTCGCGCTTCGGCGGATATTATTTCGATTGTGTCTAATGCCAATCTCATAATATGGCAAAGCCAAACTCCCTAACCCCTCCTCGTTCCGGCCCCCCCTTCCGCTGGGCACAGTTCTGTTTAGACCAATTTTTGGAACAAAAAAAGATAACCGTCGAGGCTGGCTGCCTTACCTGAAACCTCAATATTTCTAAAGAGGATTAGTCAGTAGAACCGTTTGGAGAGTATCCGCGTTTACTCCGAGGAGACAATCACTCACAAGGATCTTTTGGTCAATGGAGTGAATCCAGCCGTACTTTTGTCTGGTTGTTGGAGAATGAGGCGGGCTCTAAAATCAAAAGCCGCTGGTGAGCATTCCCGAAGAGAATCCAGATCTCGTTTGCCGCCGATTAGCTGATTTATTCTCGGTAGACGCCACCAGCGGCAACTGATTAGGTATAAAGTATACCTTGCAATTTCAAAGGTTGTCAAGTTCTTGCTTGACTTTCTTTTCCGATCTGTGATAGGGCCCAAAATCAACTAACAGTGGCAACACATCTCAAAGGGCTTCTATATATAGAACGATCCAGCCCCACTTTCTTGCGCGTGTGATTATTACACTGTACCCCCGACCGCTCCCGCTCCTATACCTATAGAACGATCCAGGGTGGCAAAACTTGCGCCCTCTGGACGTTTTTATTGGTTAACATCCAAGTGTGTACCTCAGTGTGTACATCGTGGCTGCAAACTATTGTCAGCAAAGGATGTGACATCTACACCTGGCAAGGAGCAGCATCTCATGCGGCCTTATGCGGCACAAGCAACGGCTATCTTTAATTGTTTGTCAGAATCACTATCAGCCAATGCAAACACTTCCAATAATAAGGCGAGGGGTTTGCCGCGATTGCCGCTCGAGGAACACAATCCCGGCTTCACATTTAGCGGCCCCGTCAGGCTGCCACTTTATGGCGGGCGCAGGAAAACATATTTCTTTACTGCTTACGAATACGACACGATCTTTGACTCAGCGACGATAGACACGCTGGTGCCAATCAAGCAGAATCCGCTGTTTCCGCTTCCCGCGCCGACCGTGACCGACCCTGCCCAGATCGGGACATTACGCTTCAACTCCGGCATCGCACCTTTTATTTCAAGCATCTCGACGCCCGTAAGGAATCACAGCCTGACAACGCGCGTCGATCATAAACTTTCCGACCTGCACAACGGTTCACTACTTTATCAATTGGGCCGGCAGAACAATCTGCGACAGTTTGGCGGCGGCAACCGTCTGGCAGAAGCATTGCTGGGCAAAACGAGAAACACGGATGCCATTTCCTATACCGACAACTATGTGTTCTCGGCGACGCTCGTCAATCAAATGCGCGTCCAGTTCTCCCGTTTGACCCCTGCGGTAGAAGCAAGCGGCGGCCGAAAATCCGTTGTCCTGATTACTCTTGACGACCCCTTACCCTCCAGCAATTCTGATCAACGCTCCGGCACGCTTGTCGCCGGTTCATCAACTTCAGGAGCAACCGATCGCCGCGAGTCTCGCGCCCAGGCTCAGGAGATCCTTTCCTGGGTCAGCGGCGCTCACTCGCTAAAATTTGGCGGCGACCTGCAATACATTCGCTCGACCTTCATTGACCTTTCGGACATCTCCGGCACTTTCAGTTTCGCTAATGCTGCTGACTTTATCGCCAACGCACCGACCCGCTTCCGGCAAAATTTTCAGGCAGAATCCACGCAGAAAAATATTTACATGGGTTTCTTCATTCAGGACGAATGGCGACTGCGCTCCAATTTGGTTTTGAGTTATGGTCTGCGCTATGAGAACGAAACCATCTTTAAGGATCGGAACAATTGGGGACCGCGCCTGTCGGTTGCTTACGATCCATTCAAGTCTGGCAAGACGGTAATCCGGTTCGGCACAGGCGTTTTTTATAATCGCGCCCTGCTTCGCACCATCGACGATTTCACCCTGGGCACGCAACAGCGATTCTTTGATACTAACGATCTGATCGATCCGGCAACCGGTAAGCTGGGTAGCGCCGATTTTCGCCGCGCCTTCATCGGCGCGAACCTTCAGTTTCCGAACACACTAGCGGCCGACTCCCTGCTCGTAAGGAACTTCGGCGTACTTAACACCGGATTTTCCCGCCGGCTCGATCCCGCATTGCGCATTCCGGAGAGTTATCAAGCCAACATCGGGGCGGAAAGAGATTTCGGTCATGGCCTCGTATTCGAAACAAACTATACGTTCAATCGCGGCTTGCACCTGTGGCGGGAATTCAACGCCAACGCGCCGCGGCTTCCGGCAGGTTTCAAGAACTTTTCCGAATATCTGGAGTCGCGCGACTTTGTTAACTTTCGCAGCAGCCCCTTCGGATTCCGGCCGCTCTACGATGTATCGAGTGCTGGTGATCTGATCAGATTCGTTTTCCGTCCTCCTGATCCCGCTAATGCCATCGCAATTGTGCGCTTGACAGAGTTTGGCGTCCCGATTTCGTTGATAAATCTCAACAGCTTTACCTCATCAACGTCGGTTGAGGTTGCATTGGCTGCGCTAAACGAATTGCGACCTGATCCGACGCGCGCAGACATCCAGCAGCTAATCTCCGCCGGCAATAGCTTCTATCACGGCTTGACCTTCGAACTTCGCAAGCGCTTCAAACAAACAAAAAACTTTAGTTTCTCCTTCCGTTCTGCTTACACATTTTCTCATCTGACGGACGACGGCATTGTCAATACTTCCGACGCTTTGGTAGCCGGAGACTTCTACGGCGAGCGGGCGCGCAGCCTGCTGGACCGTCGACATCGCTTTGTTTTTTCCGGAAGCTTTGACACGCCGAGCTATCTCGGCAAAGTGCGCTTCTCGCCAATCCTGCGCCTGACATCGGGCCGGCGACGCAATCGATCCATCAATACTTAATCTGTTTGCGCTGCCAACGATCGGCCAAACAGGAAATCTGCCGCGCAACGCGGGCCAGGGTCCGGGCCAGCTCTTTCTCGATGTAAATGTCACTCGCGAATTTCATTTGAGCGATCGAATGCGACTGCGCCCGGTGGTTGAGTTTGATAACGTACTCAACAAGACTGTTTTCAGTTTTGGCAGCGAGTTCATAAACTTTAACGCTTTCGCTCCGACTGCAACGCCGGAACAACGTCTGGCGTTCCTCAACTCTTTTCTCGTAACCACGCGTACACTTCGTCCACGCCAGCTTCGTCTGGGCGTTCGTTTCGACTTCTAAAAGGTTTCATGAGAACCCGAAGCGGTAGTGACGGTGTCGAAACCTCGACAGAAACGAGCGGTGGTCTCTCGATCGTTGCGGAGACCCCGTCGCTCCTGCTCCACGTTCTGATAATGCCGTTTCCCTCTTGTGCTAAACTTCGCCCCAGGAATGCCTAATCCTCCATCAGAAACAGAGCACGTCAGCGAGGTTGATAGCGCGCTGCTGGATGCTGACCTTTTCATCAAATATCAGTCGCCGGAACGGGCCCTCAAGCGATTGCGTACGGCGCTCGACGGGAACCCTCGCTCCATTCCATTGCGTGAGCGCATGCGCGAAATCTGCATTGCGCAGAAGCAGAATGAAGAAGCGGCCCGGCAGTGTTTGGCACTGGCTCGCCTCTACGTCGAGCGAGACGAATTTGACGACGCCTATGATCGACTGCTGGAAGCAAAGCAGCTCGCCCCTCGCATCAACATTGCCGGCGGGTTGGAAGCAATCCGCCGCGCGCGTCGTCCGGATTTGCGGCCTGAAGCGGCCGCCACGCCGGCATCGCCGGAGGGCCCGCGCGTAACACTTGCCGGCGACCTTGCCGCCATCAATGTCTTCGATGCCATCCAGCTAATTGAAAGCGCAAAACTCACCGGCACACTGCTCCTGACGAATGACACGCAATTCGGCCGCGTTCTTTTCAATGATGGAAGAATTGTGGATGCCGAAGCCGCCGGCGCTACCGGCGAGCACGGTTTCCGCCAGATTGTGGAAATAACCAATGGGAGTTTCGAGTTTCAAAAGTCTGCTTCGGGATTTCCGGTAACGATCCAGGCGCTCAGCAATACCAACCTGATCCTCGACACACTGCGGCAACTCGACGAAGCGAAGCAGTAACCTTCACTTTCTTTTCACAACTTGACAAAATGATGTAAATTGCAAATGCCTTATGAAAAACAGAAGCCCAAAGAGCAAGGGAGCTGCAGTGAAGCGCAAAACTGGTCGCATGTACCTGCACGTAGTACCTCGTGTTGATGGATGGGCTGTGCGGACCGAAGGTCACAGCCGCGCCACTTCGACTCATAGCAGCCAGCGCGAGGCCATCGAAGCTGCCCGAAAACTTGCAAAAGATACTGCTACAGAATTGGTGATTCATGGACGCGACGGTCGCATCAGAGAGCGCGATAGCTATGCCTCGGATCCTCTTCCGCCAAGACAGCCTAGAAAGGTTCTTTACCCAAGTTCTAGACCAACTACAAACCGAGAAGCGATTCGAAGAGCGGTAAGCGAGGCGGTGCGCGAGGTCAGCGAAAAGCAGAGCTTGATATCAAAGGCCAGCTGAGATCTTGGAGTCAGCGCGAAGAACGGTTCATTCAAATGCCTCGAGTTAGGCGCCTTCCAGCCGACTACGCGAAAAACGTCTTTATCAACTGTCCCTTTGACGACGAATATCAACCCTTATTCTATGCAATAGTTTTTGCAGTAAATGATATTGGGTTCAGGCCAAAATCCGCGAAAGATGAAAGTAATGCCGGCGAAACTCGATTTAATAAGATTCAGGATCTAATCGAAGAATGTAAGTACAGTATTCACGATATTTAGTACTGATGCAGTTTGACTAGCAGCACGATTAGCGAACGCTGATCATCGTTCGTCGTCAGTGGCATGAGGTCATCTATGAAGCGTCGTTCGATGTCAAGAACTTTTTGAGTAGACTTCGAGCGCGACGCCGCAGCGCCTGGTTGCTTTAGTGTTCTTTGTTCGCTCTTTGACATGAGACTGTTAGTTTTTAGTTTTA
>WNFZ01000615.1_pt1 | contig 34550 bp, 32 predicted proteins | sample 5400081 | NCBI WGS metagenome assembly WNFZ01 (sample SAMN13153365, study PRJNA577476) | soil metagenome | isolation source: 80 cm soil or saprolite under grassland replicate 1 | place: USA:California | collected 2016-06-15 | reverse complement strand
GCGCTTGAAGTCGTCCGGCAGCCCGGTGCCCAGCTCCGCCTCGACCCGAGGCCACTGGTCGGGCACGCCCGGCTCCAGCGGCTCGGCCGGTGGCGGCACGATCGACCGCAGGCGCTCCAGCCCCATCGCTCGCACCCCCTCACTGCGCCGGGGCCACGGCCGTCTTGACCGGGGCCTGCGGCGTGTTGGCGATCTCGACCTCCAGGCGGAAGCCATGGTCGCCGACGGCCCGCAGCAGCACGGCCCGGGGTGCTCCCCGGTCGGAGGGGCTCGCGTACAGCGGGCGGACCTGGTAGCGGACGGTCTCGCCGCCACGGACCGCGTCGGCCACCATGGTCTCGTAGTCCCGCATCACCGGCGAGTTGGCGCGCGACTGGTAGAGCGCGACCAGGTTGCTGGCGACCTCGCCGGAGCCGCCGAGCTGCCGCCCGAGCAGGTGCCCGCGGGAGCGGTTGCGCGAGGGGAGCTCCTCGAAGCCGGGCGGCCGGATGGACTCGTCGGGCTCGGAGCCGACCTGGTCGCGGGCGGCCGCCGCCACCATCCGGGGGGTGATCGTGGCGGTGATGCCGCTGCGCTGGCCGGTGGCCCGGTCGACCGTGCCGTAGTCGACCGAGCCACCGAGCTGCTTGATCCTTCTGGTGTTGGCGGCGAGGTCGTCGCCGCCGGCCGGCCCGCCCCCGCCGTCGTCGCCCGGCGGGCTCGGGCTGATGTCGGGCGCATGGAGGTCTGGCAGCGCCCGGCTGATCCCAGGGGGGAGCGAATCGCGCAGGTCGCCGCCGACCAGCCACAGCCCCGCAAGCACCAGCAGCGCGATGACCAGGGTGATCGGGCTGACCTTGCCGCGTTTGCCGCCCCCACGGCGGCGCCTTCGCGATCGTGCCATGCCCGAGGTTCTACCCAGAGATGGGCACTCGTAGCCTTCCTGGCCGTATCGGTCGCGCTCAGACGCCGGCCGGGTGCCAGACGGTCTTGATCTCCAGGAACTGGGCCATCCAGTAGGGGTCCTGGCCCTTGGCGTCGTCGAGCCAGTCCCTGGGGGCCAGCTTGAGCGGGGCGGCCACCCGCTTGACGCTGTCGGCCGCGGCCAGCTCGACGTCCCGCAGCAGCGCCAGGTCCAGGCCCGCCAGGTCCAGCGCGTCGACGTCCATGTGCGCGGCCAGCGGCTTGACCAGCTCGGCGGCGAAGCCGGTGAGCAGGTTCACCACCCCGCCGGGCAGGTCGCTGGTGGCCAGCACCTCGGCGAGGGTCACCGCCGGCAGCGGGCGGTCCTGGGAGGCCAGGACCACCGAGGTGTTGCCGGACACGATCACCGGCGCCAGCCGCGAGACCAGGCCGAGCAGCGAGGAGTCGGCCGGCGCGACCAGCCCGACCACGCCGGTCGGCTCCGGTACCGAGAAGTTGAAATAGGGGCCGGCGACCGGGTTGGCGGAGCCCAGCACCTGCGTGATCTTGTCCGCCCAGCCGGCGTACCAGACCCAGCGGTCGATCGCCTTGTCGACCGCGTCGCCGGCCGCCCGCCGGCTGGCGCCGTCGGCGGCCGCGACCTCGTCGACGAACTGCTTGCGCCGGCCCTCCAGCATCTCGGCGATCCGGTAGAGGATCTGGCCGCGGTTATAGGCGGTGAGCCCGGACCAGCCCGCGAACGCTCCCCTGGCCGCCCGCACCGCGTCCCGCACGTCCTTGCGCGAGCCCCGGCAGGCGTTGGCCAGCGGCCTGCCCCGGGAGTCGCTCACCAGGTAGGAGCGCCCGGACTCGGTCCGTGGGAACTTGCCACCGATATAGAGCTTGTAGGTCTTGCGCACCACGAGTCGTTCGACCTCAGCCACGATCGCCCCCATCGAGCACGCCGGCGGTCTCTGTGACGAAGAGGGTAGTGCGCCTGGCGGCTCCGCGCGCGCTCAGCGCGGAACTGGTGACATCTCTGCCTTCTCGGGGTCGCCCAGGCGGCCGGTGGCGAACCAACGACCCGCCTCCAACCATAAGGCAGGCCGGGCAAACGGGACAGTGAGGGCCAGGCGCCTATCATCTGGGGCGGTCCGCGTGTCGTCGTCGAATGGAGCAGCCATGGCGCTCAGCGCTCCCCCGGAGTTCACCAGCCCGCTGGGCAGGCCGGTCCCGCGGACCGAGGACCGGCCGCTGCTCACCGGGCAGGGCCGCTACGTGGCGGACCTGGGGCTGACCGGCGCCGCCCAAGTGGTGTTCGTCAACTCCCCCATCGCCCACGCCCGGATCGCCTCGGTCGACGTCAGCGCCGCCAGGGCCGCCCCCGGCGTGCTGGCCGTGGTGACCGCCGCCGACCTCGGGCTGGAGCCGACGCCGCCGATGCCCATGCACGACCAGCGCATGGTCCGGCCGTGGCTGGCGGACGGCGTGGTCCGCTACGTCGGCGAGCCGGTGGTCGCGCTGGTAGCCACCGAGCAGGCGCTCGCGGTCGACGCCGCCGAGCTGGTGGAGGTCGACTACGACCCGCTGGAGGCGGTGGTCGCACTGCGCGAGGCCGCCACCGATCAGGTGCTGCTGTTCCCCGAGGCGGGCACCAACACCTGCGCGCGGCTGGAGGGCACCGAGGACCCGACGCTGTTCGACGACTGCGAGGTGGTCGTGGAGCTGTCCATGACCCATCCGCGGCTGGCCGCCTGCCCGATCGAGCCGCGCTGCGCGGCGGCGGCCTGGAGCGATGACGGGCGCGGTGGCCGCCTCACCTTCTGGGCCTCGACGCAGGCGCCCCACCGTCTGCGCGCGAACCTCGCCGGCGCGCTCGGCCTGGAGCCGCAGCGGGTTCGGGTGGTCGTCGGCGAGGTCGGCGGCGCCTTCGGCGCCAAGAACGGCAGCTCCCGTGAAGAGGTGGTGGTCGGCTGGCTGGCCCGCCGGCTCGGCCGGCCGCTGCGCTGGATCGAGACCCGTTCCGACAGCATGGTGGGCATGCACCACGGCCGCGGGCTGGTGCAGGACGTGCGGCTCGGCGGCCGCCGGGACGGGACCCTGCTGGCCTACCAGGTGCGGGTCATCCAGGACGCCGGCGCCTACCCGCTGTTCGCCGGCCCGCTGCTGATGCGCGCGAGCATCCTGGCTTCCGGCGTCTACGCCATCGGGCGGATCGAGGCCTCGGGTGACGCGGTGGTCACCAACGCCACCCCGACCGGCCCGGTCCGGGGCGCCGGCCGCCCCGAGGCGAACATCGTGATCGAGCGGGCGGTCGACCGCTTCGCCGCCGAGATCGGCATGGACCCCGCCGAGGTGCGCCGCCGCAACCTGATCCCCCACGACGGCTTCCCCTGGACCACCCCGACCGGGACCGTCTACGACTCCGGCGACTACCAGGCCCTGCTCGACAGCGTCATGGAGGCCGGAGGCTATGGGGAGCTTCGCGCCGAGCAGGCCCGGCGGCGCCGAGCGGGCGGCCCCGTGGCCCTCGGGGTCGGCCTCGGGATGTTCGTCGAGGTCGCCGACGGCGTCGGCGGGGGCGAGTACGGCGCCGTGGAGATCACCGCCGGCGGCGGCGCGATCGTCCGCAGCGGCGCCAGCCCGCACGGGCAGGGCCATCGCACCACCTGGGCGCAGCTCGCCAGCGACCGGCTCGGCATCCCCATGGACCGCATCGAGGTCCGCTCCGGCGACACCGACGAGGTCCCGGCGGGCATCGGCACCTTCGCGTCGCGCTCGGCGCAGGCCGGCGGGACGGCGGTGCACCGGGCCGCGGTGCAGGTCGTCGGGCGGGCGCGGCGGCTGGCCGCCGAGCTGCTGGAGGCCGACCCCGAGGACGTGGTGCTCGACCGCGCAAGCGGCCGCCTGCACCTGGTCGGCAGCCCCGAGCGCGGCCACACCTGGGCGGAGCTGGCCGGCGCCGCCGCGGAGCGCGGCAACGGGCTCGCCTTCGAGGTGCGCCCCGGCGTCGACGGCGCGCCAGGGCCGTCGTGGCCGAGCGGGGCGGTCCTGGCGGCAGTCGAGGTGGACACCGAGACCGGCGAGGTGCGCATCGAGCGGCTGGTCTCCTGCGACGACGCCGGACACCTGCTGAACCCGCTGCTGGTGCGGGGCCAGGTGCACGGCGCGCTCGCGCTCGGCGTGGCGCACGCGCTGTTCGAGGAATTCAGCTACGACGAGGACGGCAACCCCAAGACCGCCAACTTCGGCGACTACGCGGTGATCACCGCCGACGTCCTGCCGCGCTACCGGCTGCGGGAGATCGAGTCGCCCGCCTCCGGCAACGAGCTGGGCGTCAAGGGCGTAGGCGAGGCGGGCACGGTCGGCACGCCGGCCGCGATCCTCAACGCCGTGATCGACGCGCTCGCGCACCTCGGGGTACGCCACCTGGAGCTGCCGGCCACGCCGGAACGGGTGCTGCGGGCCATCCTGAACGCGAGCGGGGAGGAGCCAAGTCGATGAATCAACAGGTCAGTGTGTCGATGAAGGTCAACGGCACGCCCGTCTCGGCGACCGTCGAGGCCCGCACCCTGCTGGTGCAGCTCCTCCGGGACCACTTCGGCCTCACCGGCACCAAGATCGGCTGCGACACCTCCACCTGCGGCGCCTGCACCGTCCTGGTCGACGGCCGCTCCGCCAAATCCTGCACCCTGCTCGCCGCGCAGGCCGTCGAGGCCGAGGTGACCACCATCGAGGGCCTCGCGTCCGATGACGGCGAGCGCCTCAGCGCACTGCAGGCCGCCTTCCACACCCACCACGCCCTCCAGTGCGGCTACTGCACCCCCGGCATGATCATGGCCGCCCGCTCCCTGCTGGACGAGCTCGGCGACGCCCCCACCGACGCCGCCATCCGCACCGGCCTCAAGGGCAACATCTGCCGCTGCACCGGCTACGAGCACATCATCGACGCCATCCGAGCCGCCGCGGGGTCGGGGGCCGCTCCCAGTGAGGGGGACGCGCGGTGATTCCGGCGGCGTTCGCGTATGCGCGACCCTCGAGCTTGGAGGAGGCGATCGGGCTGCTGGCCGAGCACGACGGGGACGCCAAGCCGCTGGCCGGCGGCCAGTCCCTGATCCCGTTGCTGAAGCTACGCCTGGCAGCGCCCGAGCTGGTGGTGGACCTCGGCGGGCTCGATCGCGGCGACGGCCTGGCGGGCGTCCGCGACCGGGGCGACCACCTGGCCATCGGCGCGCTCACCCGCCACGCCGACCTGGCCAGCGACCCGGTCGCCGCCGAGCAGGCTCCCCTGCTGGGCTTCGCCGCCAGCCACGTCGGCGACCCGCAGGTCCGCCACCACGGCACCCTCGGCGGCTCGCTCGCGCACGCCGACCCGGCCGGCGACCTCCCGGCGGTGCTGCTCGCCTACGAGGCGACCCTGGTCGCCCAGGGCAGCGGCGGCCAGCGCGAGATCCCCACCGGCGACTTCTTCACCGGCTTCCTGGAGACCACGCTGGAGCCGGACGAACTGCTCGTCGAGGTCCGCGTCCCCAAGCTCGGCCCCGGTGTCGGCTGGTCGTTCCGGAAGTTCACCCGCCGGGCGATCGACTGGGCCACGGTCGGCGTCGCCGCCCTGCACGGGCCGGAGGTGCGGCGGGTCGCGCTGGTCAACATGGGCCCGACGCCGTTGCGGGCCAGGGCCGTCGAGCAGCGCCTGGCCGCCGGCGCCAGCACGGCGGAGGCCGCCGAGGCCGCCGCGGAGGGCACCGAGCCCACCAGCGACGCCTGGGCCAGCGCCTGGTACCGCCGCCGCCTGGCCACCGTGCTGGTCCGCCGCACGCTGGAGGAAGCCGCAACCCGGACATAACGGCAGGGACCCGTCCGCCCCGCTGCGCAGTTCTACCGCTCCAGGACGTTCGTGCCGGCGTGACAAGCTATCTCCCCATTCGAGGAGGGTCCTGTTGCGCATCGCGTGGTCGGGGGCGCGCTGGCGTCGGCGCCTGGCGAGGCTCTGCGCCTGGCTTGCCATCGCGGCCGTGGTGGCCGCTTTGGCGCGGCCATCCGTGGCGCTCGACCCGAGCGGGCGCGAAGGCATCCTGCTGGACCGCTCAGGGCACTGGAGGTCGTAGCCGGGTTTCGTCGCCCGGCTACGAGCCCAGGTCGACGTAGGCGAGGAGGCCGTGGCGGCCGCCCTCGCGCCCGAAGCCGGACTCCTGGTAGCCGCCGAACGGCGAGGCGGGGTCGAAACGGTTGTAGGTGTTGGCCCACACCACCCCGGCGCGCAGCCGGTTGGCCATGTCGAGGATGCGGCTGCCCTTCTCGGTCCAGACGCCGGCCGACAGCCCGTAGGGGGTGTTGTTGGCCTTGGAGACGGCCTCGGCCGGGGTCCGGAAGGTGAGCACCGACAGGACCGGGCCGAAGATCTCCTCCTGGGCGATGCGGAACGACTGCGCCACCCCGGTGAACACCGTCGGCCGGAACCAGAAGCCGCGGGCCGGCAGCTCGCAGGGCGGCTGGTACAGCTCGGCGCCGTCGGCCTCGCCCGAGGCCACCAGCTCCTGGATCTTCTCGAGCTGCTGGCGGGAGTTGATCGCACCCACGTCGGTGTTCTTGTCGAGCGGATCGCCCACCCGCAGGGTCGCCATGCGCCGCTTCAGCTTGTCGATGACCGGCTCGGCGATCGACTCCTGCACCAGCAGCCGCGAGCCGGCGCAGCAGACGTGGCCCTGGTTGAAGTAGATGCCGTTGACGATGCCCTCGACCGCCTGGTCGATGGGCGCGTCGTCGAACACCACGTTGGCGGCCTTGCCGCCCAGCTCCAGCGTGAGCCGCTTGCCCGAGCCGGCCAGCGCGCGCTGGATCGACTTGCCGACCTCGGTCGACCCGGTGAAGGCCACCTTGTCGACATCGCCGTGCGACACCAGCGCGGCGCCCGTCTCACCGGCCCCGGTGACGATGTTCACCACCCCGGGCGGCAGCTCGGCCTGCTCCAGCACCTCGCCGAGCAGCAGCGCGGTCAGCGACGTGGTCTCGGCCGGCTTGAGCACGACCGTGTTGCCGGCGGCCAGCGCCGGCGCCAGCTTCCAGGCGGCCATCAGCAACGGGAAGTTCCAGGGGATGACCTGCGCCGCGACCCCGAGCGGCCGGGGCGTGCGGCCGGCGAAGGCGTAGCCCAGCTTGTCCGCCCAGCCCGCGTGGTAGAAGAAGTGCGCCGCCGCCAGCGGCACGTCCACGTCCCGTGACTCCTTGATCGGCTTGCCGCCGTCCAGGGTCTCCAGCACCGCGAACTCGCGGGCGCGCTCCTGGAGGATGCGCGCGATCCGGTAGAGGTACTTGGCCCGCTCCGCCCCGGGCAGCCTCGACCAAACCCTGGTGTAGGCCGACCTGGCGGCGCGGACGGCCAGGTCGACGTCCTCCTCGCCCGCCTCGGCGACCTCGGCCAGGCGCTCCTCGGTGGCCGGGTTCGAGGTCTCCAGGTGACGCTCCGAGCGCGGCTCGACCCATTTGCCGCCGATCAACAGGCCGTAGTGCTCCCGGATCCGGACGTGGTCGGTCGCCTCGGGCGCGGGCGCGTACTCCAGGTCGAAGCGCCGCCGCTGCGCCGGCGCGCGCCCCGCGCCATCCCGCCTGTCGATCTGGTCGGACACGAGCCGCCCCCTCCTTTCCGGCCTGCCGGGTGGAAATCCCGTCAGTCCTTCGTCAATCGCCCGAAGTGGTCGACCTCTGCTGTCGGACCTGCTGACGCTCAGGGTACCTCTACCTCTCTGACCAGGAAGAACACCAAGTTGCAGGTTGCGAGCATACGGCCTGGCCGGAAGGGGTGCTAACGGGCATTCTACCTGCAAGCCGCAGTCAGGGCATACCTCGGCCAAACCTCCTCGGATTCTCCTTGAATGCTCGTACAAGGCCGCCGAACCCCAAGGGGGATCGCATGACCACCGCCCGCACCGACCGCAGGGTCGACATCCTCGCGCTGAGGGTCACCGCCGACCTGCTCGCGGTCGTCGAGGACGCCGACTATGAGGGGCTCGACATCCTCGGCACCGACCTGACCGAGGCCATCTGGGAAACCGCCCTCGACAGCGAGTCGCTCGATCTCGACCTCTTCGACCCCGCTGTCCAGGCCGAACTCACCGACCGCGTCAAGGGCCTGTTCGCCCACCTGGGCTCATGACCGCCGCCGAGGACGTCATCGTCCAGATCCGCGACCAGAAGGGAGATTGGACCGACTACGCGCGCACGACCCGCGCCGCCGCACTCGCCGCAGTCGCCGCAGTCGCCGCAGTCGCCGCAGTCGCCGCAGTCGCCGCTGGCATCCTGCTCGGCCACACCGCCCCCGAACCGATCCGCGCAGTTGACTGGATCACCCATGAGGAGGTCGCAGTGAGCACCAAGAGCGAGGACACCGCTCCCGCCACCATCACCGCGCCCGAGGCCGCGAAGAAGCTGGGCACCGAGCCGAAGCTGTTCAGAAGGTTTCTCCGCAGTGACGCCTCGCCGATCGCTCCGGTCGGGCAGGGCGCGCGCTACGCGCTCGACCCCAAGGTCCTGCCCAAGCTGAAGAAGGGTTCGAGGCGTGGAAGGCTGCTGACGACGCCAAGCGCCGAGCGCAAGGCCGCGAAGGACTCCGAGGCGAAGGCTGAGACCACCAACGAGAAGCCCGAACCGAAGGCGAAGTCGCTGAAGTCCGAGGCCAAGGTCACGAAGACCGACGAGACCATCGCCGCTGCCAAGCCCGACTCGCCGAAGCCCACGCGCAGGGCCGTCACCCCTCGGGTAAGGTTCCGAGCTGCCCCACCTGCGAGGCGAACAAGGCCGAGGCTGCCGCCTCCTAATCCACACCGACCCGCCGGTACCCCTCCGGGGGCGCTGGTGTTGTGTGGCGTCACCCTCACGCGCATGACGCCCGATGCGATCACTCGATCGCGCACGGGAACGAGCGTAGGGACTCGTCTCAGGCGCGAAGTGCGCCGGTCGGGTAGTGCGATGAGCAAACGAGGTGCTGATCGCTGAGAACGGTCCCTACGGTCCCTAGCACTGAAATGCCCTGGTCACAGCTCCCACCAGGCGACGTCAGGCGGCTGCCACAGCAGCACGAGCGATCCGCGCCTCTGCCAGGCGGGCGCTGTCCGACCTAGGAACTCCGGAAGTCGTTGAACGCCTTGAGCAGCTTCACCGTCGACTCGTAGTCGAGCTTGTCACCCTCGTACCGGGCCTCGTAGAGCCCCTGGAGGTTGGAGGGCAGCGTCACGCCCCGCTCGACGAGGAGGATGAAGCGTCGCCCGTAGAGCGCCATCGCAGCGCCGATCTCGATGAGCACGTTGGAGTTGATCGTCCGGTGCTCATTCCCGCGCTCGTCGAGCAGCTTCTGATCGGTCCCCACATGAATGATGGCGGCAGCGCAGGACCGCATGTCATCCATCACCTTGTCAGGAACCGGCTTGGCGACGGTCTCGTTCTCGACGGACACGACTGGTTCAAACTTCCCGAAGGCCAGCAGCTCCTTGAGCTGCGCGACGATCTCCGTGTTGCGCCCGTGGGTGATGAAGACTCGGTTGTTGCTCGTCAGATCGCGCGATGGCGTCGTCACGCTCGACCCTGCAAGTTGACCTTCGGCCGGCTGGGCCTCCTCAGAGGGGGAATCGGCATCCTCGATGTTCTCCCCGTTCTCGATCGTACGTTCGACGACTCCAGTGTGCGGGTCACCTGTGACGGAAGGGATGGGTCCGTTGAGCTCGATGAAGTCGCTCCCCTTCAAACTCCTGACGAAGCCCACGGCTTGAGCATCCGCGAGGATGTGCTTGATGCAGTCCTCAACACGATCGGGTGGAACGTCGGCGTTCTTGACCAGGAACTCCTTGAAGGGGCCTGGAGCCGGGATCTTCTTCCCGTTGTAGGCGGTCAAGAAGATCTTGAAGGGCTCGACGTTCAGCATGGCCTTGCGCTTGGCCTGTTCCCTGGTCGCCGCATCCTCGGAGGTGATCTCGCGCCCCAACTCAGTGAGGTCGAACTGGGGCGCACGGGCTCCACCGTTGGTGAGACCGTAGGCACGACTACTGAGCAGAAGATCCACGAACACGCTTGATTGGGGCGACCTGTTCATCAGGTCGGCGAGGTTGAGCCGGCCGACTTCCATGCCTGAGGCGCCATCCTGGATCGCACGCGGAACTTCCTGTGCCTCTTCCAAGGTCAACACTGGGTAGTTCCGATTCTTTGACCCCTTTGTCCGCGGCATGCGAGTCGCTCCCTTCTGCGGATACCAATATCGGAATCAATACCATTACGGTTCGGAGCATAGTAGAAGATCTGGACCATCGCCCGCGATCAACGCGCAAGGGGAGGGTCGACGTGAAGGGGGTAGACCCAGCTGGGACGCTCGTAGGGGGCTGCTCGATGGTCGAGAGCGTACGGGTTGCCTCGCGCAGGGCGCGGCCTACCCGCCCTCACGCCGAAGTTGCCTGATCAGCGCCGGTCCTCGTACCAGCCGGAAACGGACGTTGATCCCTTATCGGAGAGATGCGATCATGCGCCCTGCGAGCCAATCCAATACGAAGGACGAGCGATGCGCGACTCCGCGCTTGACCCTCGCTATCCCATGCCTTCGCCGGGTTGTTCAAGATGCCCGGCTGGCCAGGGACGAGCGGTGCGAGCCAACCCGAACTGACCAGCCGGGCTTCCCGAAGCATACGGGAGGCGTGGATGCGGATCACCACCTGCTACTCCACCGGCACGAAGGAGGTGGGAGTTGACCAGAGCAGCGGTGCACTGCCGGCGCTCGACTGACCAGCAGGGAGCCAGCCTCCCCGACCAAGAGAAGGAGGGTCGGGAGTACTGCGAGGCTCGGGGCTGGGAGGTCGTCGAGGTCTACAAGGAGTCCGCCAGCGGGTACAAGCCCGGCACCCCTAGGCCGGAGTTTGACCGGCTGATGGCGGACGCAGCCGAGGGCAAGTTCTCGGTGCTGGTCGTGTGGCGATTGAACCGCCTGAGCAGGCAGGAGGGTGACGACTCTGCCCTCGCGGTCGTGTGGCGGCTGCGCAAGCTCGGGGTGGAGGTTCACAGCATCCGAGAACCGTCCTCCGGCAACGACTTGGCCGATGATCTTCAGCGACTCATCGCGAGCTACCAGGGCAGCGCAGAGAGCAAGAGCAAGTCCGCGGACGTGAGAAGGGGCAAGCTCCGCTCGATCACGCAGCACGGAGTTTTCCACGGTGGTTTCCCGCCCTACGGATACCGGCGAGTCGGCGTGATGCCCACCCCAGAGAAGCCGAGCAAGAACATCGTCGTCTACGGTCCCGATCCGGAGGCCGCGGACATCATCCGTGAGATATTCCGGCGCTATCTCGACGGCGACAGTCCACACGCGATCGTGACTGACCTCAACCGACGGGAGATTCGCCCGCCGCGTTCGACCGGGCACAGCGCCAACCGGCAGGCCCGCAGAGGCGAACCCATGTGGCAAGACCCGGTGGTCAGAAGTCTGCTGCGCAATCCTTTGCTCGCCGGATTCGCCAGCTACCACGGACACCGGGTCAAGGCGTGCGGATGTGCCTCGACGGATGATCCGGCCGAGTGGGCGGACTGCGATCACCCGTGGACACTGTCGCTGAACCTGCCCGGGATCGTTGACCCCCAGGTGTGGATCAGCGCTCAGGCCAGAATCGAGTCCAGGGCGAACAGGGTGCTCGGTGGCAGAGCCGCCGGCGGCACCTCCGAGACGTTCCTGCTGATGGGACTGCTGTGGTGCGATCGCTGCGGCGAGCGGCTTATCTGCCGAAGGCGACGGCAGACGAACAGGCATGACAAGTACGTATGTCAGGGTCGGAGGACACATGGCTGTGACATGCCGACCATCCGACGCGATGCCCTTGACGACGCGGTGCGGCGACACTTCCTGCGTAACCACGTGGTGGACACCGAGGAGAGTGTGCGTCGAGAGCGGGATCGGCTGCTGGACCTGCGATCATCCGAGGCAGCTCTCGTGCGCGACGAGCTGACGGAGGTCGAGTCCGAGCTGGCCAGAGTGTTGACCCTCGCCCGCAAGGCGCAGCAGGAGTACGAGGCAGGGGAACTGTCGGCGAAGATCTACTCTCGCCTCGACGACGAGTACGAGCAACGAAGACTGCACGCTGAGAAGGCCAGAGACCGCCTCCGAGATCGGCTGTCGACCGTCGAGCAATCGTTGCCCGTCGCCGAGCTTGACGCGTTGCTGGACCGGCTAACCGCAGCCAAGCGGATCATCGTAGGGGTGCTGGACGCTGCCACCACACCGATCCTGAATGCCCGGCTACACGAGGTGTTCGACAGAATGACCGTGTCCGTCACTGACGGAAGGGTCACCGTGGTTCCCCATCTGCGCGACGAAGGGCCTCTTGCTCGCGTGATCGACCTCTCGGAGGGTGAGTCAGGGCCCGACATCGAGATAGTCGGCGAACCGGGCGGTGTGGTATTGACGCAGGTAGAGCTGGTCCCCGAGCAGGGGTCGACCCCTCCTAATCCTTGGTGAAGTAATCCTCCGACTGGTACCGGCCGGTGCGCTCCTTGGCGAGCTGCATGAGGCAGTCGTTCAGGAGACTGGAGGCGCCGATCCGCAGCCACTCCGGCGTGAGCCAGTCGGGGCCCAGCGTCTCGGCCGCCACCACCAGGTACTGGATCGCCTGCTTGGCCGTGCGCACGCCCCCGGCCGCCTTGAACCCGACCATCCTGCCCGTGCGCTGGTGGAAGTCGCGGATCGCTTCGAGCATCACCAGCGCCACCGGCAGCGTCGCGGCCGGGGCGACCTTGCCCGTCGAGGTCTTGACGAAGTCGGCGCCGGCCGCCATCGCCAGCACGCTGGCCCGGCGGACGTTGTCGTAGCTGCCCAGCTCGCCCGTCTCGAGGATCACCTTGAGCCTGGCCGCGCCGCAGGCGTCCCTGGTGGCGGCGATCTCCTCGAAGACCTCGCGGTAGCGGCCCGACAGGAACGCGCCCCGGTTGATCACCATGTCGATCTCGTCCGCGCCGGCCTCGACCGCCTCGCCCACCTCGCGAAGGCGCAGGTCGAGCGGGGCCTGGCCGCTCGGGAAGGCGGTCGCGACCGAGGCCACCTTGACGCTCGATCCGGCCAGCTCCCGCTTGGCGGTGGCGACCAGCGTCGGGTAGACGCACACCGCGGCGACCGGCGGGACTCCAGGGTCGGCCGGGTCGGGCCGGCGGGCCTTGGCGCACAGCGCCGCGACCTTGCCTGGCGTGTCGGCCCCCTCCAGCGTCGTCAGGTCCATCACCGACACCGCCAGCCGCAGCGCCGCGACCTTGGATTCCTTCTTGATGCTCCGCTTGGCCAGCGCGGCGGCCCGCTCCTCGGCGCCGACCTGGTCGACCGCGAACCGCGACAGGACGGGGCCGAGGTCGAACTGCTGAAGGAAGCCGTCACCAGCCTCCGCCAGCCGTACCGGTGTGGTCGCCATAGCCGATTCCTCCCTCGTGCACCGCTCCCGCGATTGTATCGAACCCGACACCGGCGCCGACGGTTATCCACAGAAGACGCCGATCGGGACCGGCGGCGCGGCGATCGTGTCAACATCTGGACACCGCGAAACCAAACGGCCAAAGGAGGTGGCGGCCCTGCGATCCCTGCGAAACCTCGTGTTGCTGGTGCTGGCCGGCGCCTTCCTGCTCGGGGTCTGGTCGGTGCACCACCCGCAGGCGGTCAAGCCCCAGGCACCCTCGGGGCCGGCGTTCCGGACCGCCGCCGTTTCCGAGGCGCACGGCGGCCGCCTCACCGCTCGGCTGATCGGGATCCAGACAAGCCGGCAGGAGGGCTTCGACCGGGTCGAGTTCACCTTCGACCGGGCCCCGCCGAGCTGGCGGGTCGGTTATGCCTCGGCGATCCGCGACGCCGCCGGCCGACGCCTGGCGCTGCGGGGACGGGCGCTGCTGGCGGTCTCCTTCCAGCCCGCGGTGGCCCACCGGGTCGGCGGCGACTCCAGCTTCGGCCCGAGGTCGCGAACACCCGCCTACGACGCCCTGCAGCAGGTCACTCTGGCCAGTGACCTCGAGGGGCGGGTCCAGTTCGGCCTCGGCCTGGACACCCGCACCGGCTTCCGCGTGCTCGAAGCCTCGACACCGTCCCGGATCATCGTCGACGTCAGAGCGCCGTCGCGCCCCCGGGCGGCTGGCGCGGTCGCGACCACCCAGCCGTATCCAACGCACCCGAGGTACCCATGACCACCGCCGGCAGGGTCGCCATCGACCTGCGGATCATCGGGCGACGCCTGCCCGGGCTGCGCTGGAGAGGAGGACTCATCCCCAGAAGAGGTTGAAGGTGCTGAACACCGCGCGTGGTCGCCACGGCAGCGGCGGGCCGAGCCGCATGCGCGTGGTGCGCGAGCGCTCGGTCTGGCCGCGTGCCTCCAGCGCGCGAATGGCGGGCTCGTTGCCCTGCGGGATCGACAGGGACAGCTCGGCGCCATTGAGCCGCCCGGCGGTCGCCTCGATCAGGGCGAGCCCGCTGGCCAGATCGGCGGCGACCGTGGCCCCGCCCGACCGCCACGGCGACGGCAGGTGGTACCCCCTGACTCCCCCGCCGGCCTCTGCCACCAATGCCGATCCGGGCCACAGCGAGGTGAGCAGGGCTGCCCGGTCCTCGCCAGTGGCCTCGCGATCCACGGCCTGTGCGGCTTGGAGGTCGTCGGGGCGGGCTGCCCTGACCGCGCCCGTGGGGGGTCCCGGCTGCCAGCGACCACCGAGCGCGACGCAGGCCCCCTCGGCGACGAACCCGAGCCGCTCGTAGATCGGGCGGCCCATGTCGGTCGCGTAGAGCTGAATCGTGCCGGCACCGCGCTCCCGCAGCCATGCCACGGCCGCCTCGGTCAGGGCGCGCCCGAGGCCGGCCCGGCGCGCCTCCGGCACGACCGCCACGGCGCCGACCCAGCCGGTGGCGCCGAAGTGGGCGCAGCCTGACGCGCCGGCCAGCCCGCCTTCCCGCTCCACGACGAACACCTCACCGCCGAGCGCCGCCCGCGCGAAACGGTCGACCGCGGCCAGCCGGGGATTGAAGCTCGCCCGCTCGTACACGCTCGGGAGCAGGTCCAGCTCCCCCTCGGTCGCGGGGCGGATACCTTGCGTCGCTGCCATCGCCCGAGTCTACCGGTCACGCCCGCCGGCCCCGACCGAGGCGCTCAGCGAACCAGGGAGGAGGGCGGCGGTCCCGTGGGGGCGGCCGTGGGCGTCGCGCGCAGGGAGCCGTTGAAGGCTGGCCGGCGAAGCCGAACAGCTCGATCTCCAGGGCGAGCGGACGCGCTCCTGGCCGTTCGGCCGTGATCTCGCCGCCCAGGCGCATGCCGTCGAAGACCCGACGCGACCCCACCACACCGCGCCGTTTCGGTTCCGCAGCCAGAGGCGGTTGTCCGTCACCCGGAGCTGCGAACCTCCCGCCGGAAACCAGCCATGGAATCGTAGTTGGAAGTCGCCGTCGAAGCCCTCGTACAGCGAACCCTCCAGTTGCACGATCGCGCCCTCGTTGCCATCGGGTGCCTGCCACAGCCGCCCCTGGATCCGAGCGGAGAACCCCCGGTCAGCGACCGCCCCTCCCCCGGTCGCCGACCCGGCCGAGGGCGCGCCATTCGCAACTCCGGCCACCCCGGCGGCGGCGCCATTCGCAACTCCGGCCACCCCGGCGGCGTCCGGGGGTGCTTGGGAGGCGCGGGGGCGGGCGGCACGGGTGGGTGGGGGCCGGCGGCCGTCGCGATCGGGTAGGCGCATGACCAGCAGGCCACCGATGAGCGCGAAGCTGGCGACGTGGATGATCCAGCTCCAGGCCCAGCCGGAGTCGCTGCCGCTGCCGAGGCCATGCAGGGCTGCGCCGACGTACACCCCGAAGGTCCCGAAGTGGAGCCGCCGCCACCAGCGGTAGCCGATACGGCGCTGGAGCCAGCTACCGGCCCACAAGGCGGCCGCCAGGTAGGCGGAGACGATCCCGAGCCCCATCCACACCCGCCGGTAGTTGCTGGTGAACGGCACCAGGACGTCGGACAGGCTGAAGCCGATGAAGCTGTTCAGCAACGCCACCAGCACGTGGATGGCGATGAACAGCAGCGTGAGCAGAGTCACGAAGCGGTGCAGCTCGGTGGTGGCGAAGCGGGGCCAGCGTGTCGGGCGCAACGGCGAGCTGAGCAGCAGGCCGAGCGCGACCGAGGCGGTCAGCAGTGCGAACGCGGTGTAGCCGGCGGCCCGGGTGGCCACCCAGGTCATCGAGAGGCTGGCGACCACGAGGCCTTCTCCCGGTCGTCCGAGACCCCCGGCCAGGAGCCGCCGCGCCGCCACGCACCCGACCGGGCCACCAGCAGGCCCGCCAGGCGCTTGCGCTCGAGAAAGTCGGTGCCCGCTCTCGGCCCGAGGATGAACGCGGTCTTGGCGGCGACCTCGGCCTGCGCGCAGGTAGCCGCCGCGACGGTGACCGACCACAGCCCGGTCTGCGCCGGCCGTGCGTGGCGCGGGTCGAGCAGGTGATGGCGCTCGACCTCGCCCTGGCGCCAGCGGTGCCGGCCGATCCCCGAGGTCGCCAGCGATCCATGGGTGAGCGCGATCGTGACGGCGGTGCGTGGGCCCTCGATGGCGATCGGCCAGCCGTCGCCACCCGGCGGGAGGCCGTGGACGCGCAGGTCCCCCGGCGCTGACCATCGCCGCCCCGATGCCCAGCGTCCGCAGGCGCTCGACCGCGGCGTCCACCGCCATGCCCTTGGCGATGCCGCCGAGATCGACGCCGACTCCCGGCGGCAGCGTGACCGTGCGTCCTTTGGGGTCGAGCTCGACCCGCCGCCAGCCACCACCTGACGGCACGGGACCGGGCGCGGCGGGCACGTCGACCCCCGGCCGGCCGGCATCAGCGTTCAGCCGCGACAGCTCGCTGTCGGGCCGGAAACGGCTCAGCCGCCGCTCCCACTCCGCGAAAAGCCGCCGCACCTCGTCGCCGGCCTGCTCGACAGCCGTGGCCTCGGTGACCACGGAGACCGTCGTCCCCATGGCCGGGAACTCCCACCGCCGCATCGCGGCGGGAACCATCAGCTCGGCCTGGTCAGGAGGCACCGGACTGCCCGAGCGGGCTGGCCTCCGAACCGCCGTCCCCGAACCCGTAGCCGCCATCCTGGCGACCGAAGAACCCGTCGTCCGGGGCGGGGTTCGGTGCGAGCCCCCGATCGTCCTCGCCCGACCCGCCGAGCTCGGAAGTGACCGGCAGCACCCCCTCCGCCGTCACATCACCAACGTGCAGACTCGAAGTTCGGGCAAGCCGAGGCGCACGCGGGGAACGTGTAAGGTCTCGCCCTGATCACCTGGGGGGAGATGGGGCATACCCCAATCAACCGGACTCGGCCGCCTCCAGCTAGGCTAGGCCGGCGCCTGGGCCTCGAGGATCTCGATCCTCGCGCCCCAGGGATCGCGGGTGAAGAAGCGGCGGCGGTCGCCCCACGGGTGCGTGTCCTCGGTGTCGGCGCCGGTCGCCTCGACCCGCCGTCGGAGCGCGTCGAACTCGTCGGCGACGACGCAGAAGTGCCACGGACCCGGCGGAGGCGGGTCCCCGGGGGACAGGTGGACCTGCCCGGGGCCCAACTGGAACCACATGCCCCGCTGGTTGAACTCGGCTGGCTTGGAAACCTCCTGGAGGCCGAGCGCGCCGGCGTAGAAGGCCCGCGCCTCCGCCTCGGCCCCGGCGGGATAGACGACGTTGACATGCTGGAGAAGTCGACTTGTCATCGTGTCCTCCCAACCATCCAGCGACAGGTCCTGTTGCGCTGAAAGGTTACGACGGCGCGCCGGCGGCGGGCTCCCGCGTGGGGACCGCGCCGAAGCGGCGATGGCGGCCCTGGTAGTCGCGCAGAGCGTTGAACAGCTCGTGCCGGTTGAAGTCGGGCCAGCGCAGCGGCGTGAAGTACACCTCGGCGTAGTAGAGCTGCCACAGCAGGAAGTTCGAGAGGCGCCGCTCGCCGGCGGTGCGGATCAGCAGGTCGACGTCGGGCATGTCGGGGGCGTCCAGGCGCGCCGAGATGGCACGCTCGTCGATGCGCTTGGGCCCCTGCCCGGCGCGGGCCTCGCTGACCAGCTCGCGCACGGCCCGGGTCAGCTCGTCCCTGCCGCCGTAGTCCAGCGCCACCGCCAGCGTCATCTGCGTGTCGCCGGCGGTCAGCTCCTCCGCCTCGCGGATGCGCCGGCGGACATGCGGTGGCACGCGATCGCGGCGGCCGATGAAGCGGATGCGCACGTTGCGGTCGTGCAGCTCGTTCGAGCGGCGAACCAGCAACGACTCGTTGAAGTTCATCAGGAAGCGGACCTCGGAGGCCGGCCGCCGCCAGTTCTCGGTCGAGAACGCGTACACGGTGAGCCACGACAGGCCGACGTCGAGCGCGCCCTCGACCGTGTCGAACAGGGCGGTCTCCCCAGCCTCGTGGCCCTTGTTGCGGGGCAGTCCCCGCTCCCCCGCCCAGCGGCCGTTGCCGTCCATGACGATGGCAATGTGATCGGGCATCGCGCGCGGTTCGAGATCCGGCGGAAGGGCGCGGGGGTTTCGACTTGGCATCAGCGGTTCACCAGCGGATAGGAGCGGAGGCGACGATCGAGGTGGTACTCGACGTAGCTCTTGACGACGTTGGCGGCCTCACGGCGGGCCGCCGCCCGCGGTTGGGTCGCCGCGGCCTGGTCGAGGTCCTCGCCGAGCAGGTGCGACAGCAGCGGCACGGTTCCGGGGTCGAGCAGCGATTCGCCGCCGTTGCGGCAGGAGGCGCAGAGCGCGCCACCGCGGACGGCTGAGAAGGCGCGGAGCTCCGCGTGTCTGCCGCAGGCCGCGCATTCGGCCAGCACCGGGCGGTAACCCTCCAGCGCCATCAGCTTGAGGAGGAACGCGTCCAGCACCACGGCCGGGTCCCGGGGGTCGCCGTCGAGCGCGCGGAGGGCGCGGACGAGCAGCAGGAAGATGCGGACGGCGGCCTCCCGCTCCTGGGCGACCTGGTCGACCGCCTCCAGCATGGCCGTGCCGGCCACCACCCGGTCGTAGTCGTCGCGCAGGAAGCGGAACGGGTCGACCACCTCGACCTGGGTGATGATGTCGAGCTCGCGACCCCGGTACAGCGAGAGGTCCACATGGCTGAAGGGCTCGAGACGACCGCCGAAGCGGGACTTGGTCTTGCGCACGCCCTTGGCCACCGCGCGGACCTTGCCCTCGCCCTGCGTGAGCAGCACCACGATGCGGTCGGCCTCACCCAGCTTGTAGGTGCGCAGCACCACGCCCTGCTCACGGTAGAGGCTCATCGGCCGGTCTTTCTCACGCCGCGGCCACCCCCTGCAGCACCGCGGCCGGGTCGAGCACCGCGACCCGGTCAGCGCCAGCCCGCTCCAGCAGGTGCCTGGCGGCGTTGGCGTCCTCGGCCCCGCCGGCTATCACGCCGATGGCCGCATGGCGCGACGGCAACGCCCGCCGCACCGCCCGCACCTGTTCCAGGGTCGCGCGTCCCCAGACCCCGAAGCCCGTCTGGAGCAGGTCCGCCCCGGCCTCCACCGCCAGCCGCCCCGCCTCGGCAAGCTCCGTGGCCGATGGCGAAGCCTCGGGAGCGCCCACCCGCATCCAGGCCAACCCGCCCCCGCCGCCGACTGCGGGAGCGAGGGGGGCCTGCTGCGGAGCCGCCGTATGGGCCGCCAGGGCGAGGGGGGCCTGGAGGACGGCGCGGACGTGGACGCCTTCGGCGTGGGCGATACGGCAGAGGGCCTGGAGCTGGCGCGCCAGTTCGGCGGCGTCCTCGCCCGGGATTGCTCGCGGGTCGAGGGCGACGGCGAGGTGCCTGGCGCCGGCTTGGATCGCGCGGCGGGCCTCGTCGAGCATGGGGTAGGCAGCGGCGGTGCGGTCGGGGCCGCTGACCGCGGCGACCACGGTCACCGGGCTTCCCCCGGTGGCGGCGGCCGCGCGCGGCACGTCGGCCGGCCAGACCGTCACCGCGGCCAGCCCGGATTCGACCGCGCTGGCACAGGCGTCATCGACCTCGCTGGGCGTGACGTCCGGGCGAAGCAGCACGTGCTCCAATTTGTCGGCCAGCTCGATCTGGGGACCTCCTTGGGCTGCGATGGGCAGTGTAACCGCCCCGACGCACCTTGGCGGGTCGATCTATGAGGCCATGGTCGGCAGCGGCAACTCGCGGACCTGGCCGGCAGCCACCTCGAGCCGACGTGTCACCCGCAGGCTCGACAGCATCCGCCGGTCATGGGTCACCACCAGCAGGGTGCCATCGAAGTCCGCCAAGGCGGTCTCCAGCTCCTCGACGGCATCCAGGTCGAGGTGATTGGTCGGCTCATCCAGGATCAAGAGATTCGTGCCCCTGGCCATGAGGACCGCCAGGCTGGCCCGCGAGCGCTCGCCGGGCGACAGCTCCGCCTCGGCGCGCTCGGCGTGGTCGGCTCCCAGGTCGAACTTGGCGAGCAGCGACCGCGCCTCCTGCGGTGTGAGGCCCGCCTGGACCCGAACCCGTTCGAGCAGGCTCACCCCACCAGGCCCACCCGGCGGCTGGAGGCCACCCCGCGCGGCGGAGCCGGCGCCGGGCGAGCCGGGCCCGCCCGGCGCGCCAGGGGCGGCCGGCGGGACGGGGTCGGGGGTGAGGGGGTCGCGGGATTGGCCGAGGTAGCCCACGACCACGCCGGCGCCGAGGCGGGCGTGGCCGGCGTCGGGGGCCAGCTCGCCGGTGAGCAGGCGCAGCAGGGTGGTCTTGCCGGCGCCGTTCGGGCCGGTGACGGCGAGGCGGTCCTGCCAGGAGATCTCGAGGTCCACGGGCCCGAACCGGAAACCGCCGAGCCGGACCCGCGCACCGGCGAGGGTCGCGACGACGTCGCCGCTGCGGCGCGCGGCCCTGAGCGACATCCGCAGCTCCCAGCCCTCCCAGGGCTTCTCGGGAGCGCCGAGCCGCTCGATCCGGCGCTCCACCGCCTTGGAGGCGGAGGCGGCCGCGGTGGCCCGGTCCCTGCGCCGGGCCGCCAGGGCCTTGTCGTTGTCGGTGACCCGATTGCCGCGGCCGCTGACGCTCCATTCCTTGCGGCGGCGGATGGACGCCTCCAGCCGCGAACGCTCCTGCTGGGCCTCCTCGAATCGGGCGTAGACCTGCTCCCGACGGCGGCGACGCTCCTCGACGTAGGCGTCGTAGCCGCCGCCGTACTCGCTGAGACCGTGGCTGACCAGGTCCAGCTCGGCCACCCGCGTGGTGGCGGCCGACAGGAACGCCCGGTCGTGGCTCACCAGCACGACCCCGCCGCTGACCCCGCCCCTGGGCCCGGCGGCGGCCCGCTCGCCGACCAGGAAACCTTCCAGCCGGTCGAGCCCGGCGAAGTCGAGGTTGTTGGTCGGCTCGTCGAGCAGGAGCACGTCGAAGCGGGCGAGCAGGATGGCGGCCAGGCCGAGCTTGACCCGCTCGCCGCCGGAGAGGCTGGCGGCCGGCAGGTCGAGCACGCGGTCGGACGGCAGGCCGACCTCGGCGAGCACGCGCGGCGCACGGGCGTCGTGGTCGTCGCCGCCGAGCGCGAGGAAACGCGCCAGCGCGTCGTCGTAGGCGGTCAGCTCGGCCAGGTCGGGACGCTGCCTGGCGGTGGCCAGGGTCGATTCCATCACCGCCTCGGCGGCGGCCAACCCGGTGCGTCGGCGCAGGAAGGCCGCGACCGTCTCGCCCGGGAGGTCGTCCGGCTCCTGTGGCAGGTAGCCGACTGTCAGCCCTGGCGGGGAGACCTCGACGGCGCCGTCGGTCGGGTCCTCGAGCCCGGCGAGCACGCGCAGCAGGGTCGACTTGCCGGCGCCGTTGCGGCCGAGGATGCCGATGCGGCTGCCCTCGTCCACGACCAGGTCGACCTGGTCGAGCACCACCTGGCCGCCGCGGACGACCGAGACCTTGCGGGCAGCGAGCACGGGTCGACACTCCCTCATCCATGGGCTGGACCGCCAAGCTTGCGGGGCGATCCGTGTTGCACGCTTCGAGCCTGCCACGCGAGCGGCGCTCGATCACTGGAATTTCGGAATCTGTGGATAGCCGGGAGCCCGATGTGCCGCGGCAGGGCGATCAGCCGCCAGCGGCGGCCAGGGCACGGTCGTCGGCGGTGAAGTCGTCCGGCGCGGCCTCGGGAGGGTGCTCGAGGTGCCAGGCGACCGAGCGCTCGAGCGCGTCGTGGGGGTCGGTCTCGGTCCAGCCGAGCAGGTCGCGTGCCTTGCTCGATACCATGTTTCGTAATATACTGGGTCTATCAGGAGGAGATTGCCCATGCCCCTGCCCACAGCCCTCGCCGCCACCCTGCGCGCTGCCGTGGTTGCCCGAATCTCCAAGGAGGACGAGGGCAACGTCGAGAACGTCGATATCCAGATCCGGGAAAGCCTTGGTTTCACTCAAGATCAAGGCTGGACTCATGCCGGCACCTTCGCCGACAACAACCTTTCGGCCTATTCCGGGGTGCGACGGCCGGGTTATGAACGGTTGTTGGTGGCGATCCAGAACAACGAGATTGATGTGATCGTCTGCACCGAACCCAGCCGCTTGAACCGGCGCCTATGGGAATCCATCGACCTGTTCCGGCTGGCGCTCACCACCGACCTCAAGCGTATCGTCACGACCGACGGCCAAGGCGGTTTCGACCTCTCCACCCCGGAGGGCATCCAGAATGCCATTAACGCCGCCATGGAAGCCGAGAAAGAGTCGCTGCGGATTTCTGCCCGGCAGAAGCGCAAGCATGCGTACGCGGCCGATAAAGGTCGGCCAAATGGCGGGCCACGCCGGTACGGCCGAGAGGGCGCCATCAGGGACGAACACGGCAACATTACCAACAAGAGCCGGATCAACCGCGCCATTGTCGAGCCGGAAGCCGTGGTCATCCGAGAGATCTTCCGGCGCACCCTCGATGGCGAGTCGTCACGGGTAATCGTGAAGTGGCTCAATGACAGCGGCTATAAGACCGCCACCGGCAAGCGCTGGTATGCCAGCAATATCAAGAAGCTGGTCGATAGTCCGCACGTCTGCGGCTACCGGACTCATCTCGGCGTCGAGCATGCCTCTACCGAGATCCCGCCGATCGTCTCACGTGAGGACTGGGAGCTGGCCGGCATTATCTGGCACTCGCGTGGCACCCGTGGCATCACGCCGAAGAAGTACCTGCTCAGCGGCATCTTGGTCTGCGGCAACTGTGGCCGGCCAATGGTGGGGCGCAACTACCACGAACCGCGGTACGGCAAGGTCTACCCCCGATACCAATGCACCAAGACCGAGGCGTATCACTACAGCGGCTGTGGCAAGATCTTCCGACTGGCTGAGCCGATTGATCTCCTGGTGAGCGAAGCCGTAATGCGTCGGCTCGACTCGCCTGACTTTGCGAACGTCCTGGGTCTCGAGGCCAATACTGATGAACTCCAGGCGCTCCTCAACGAGCGTGAGGCTTGGAAGACCAAGAAGACCGACTTGGTGGCAGATTACGCGGCCCGGCTGCTCGATCGCAACGAACTCGCTCAGGCCAAGCTGATCGTGGAAGACAACCTAGAGCGCGTTAACAAGCGGCTCTCAGGCCTCAGGACCGGCTTTTCGCTTGGCCGCATCCCTGTGGATAAGAGTCTGCGCGACGTTTGGCAGGATGCTGACCTCGACTTCAAGCGCGACCTGATCAAGTTGCTCATCAAGCAAGTTGTCGTACTGCCAGGCCGATCACAGCGCCAGTGGAAGTTTAACGGACAGAGCTTCCGCTTCGACCCTTCTTTGATCCGGATCGAGTGGACAACTTAGGCAGGACCATACGGGCGGCACTCAGCAGCGTATTCCGATCTTTCACCTTCTCGGGTACACCACTGGCTGCGGTTGACTGACGTAGATATTCGTCGAGGTCGAAGGCCATGATCGAGCCCTCGTTTACTTATCCCCATTATCTCATACTCGCTGGCGAATCGTTAGCCGCCGTGCGTCTACGCATCGAGGCCGCTCTGCTCGTGATTCCGCCGGAATCATGGCCCCTGTCGAGGCGGGACGGGTAATTCCGAGGCGAACTCCCGTTGAGCCTTACGCCATTACGTAGTTGGCCACCGCTCGAGCCACCGTTGGCGGCCCCGGATGCCAAGCCATAAGACGAGCAAGATACGTGCCGTACGGAAGCTCCGTCGGCTTCTCCAACCTCACCAGTCGGCGATCGGTCAGGCCGACCAGCAGGAGCAGCACGAGGCTGACGTCGAAGAAGTACGCGGTCCAGAGCCGCACTGACCGCTCCTCGTAGATTGGCCCGTTGCTGCCACCCCACAACTCCACGTTCACCGAGGGTATCCGGTCACCGAACCGATTGACATAGAACGGCCGGCCGTGGCTAAAGCCGCTGAGCGTCGCATACAGGAAGTCAACCCATCCGCCCTGCTTCATGAGTGAGGTCAGCTCCCCGGACGGATCATCGAACCGGCTGAACGGCTCGGCTTCGGCGAGCGCCCGTCTCGCCTTCCCGAACCAGACTCGCCCATCCTCGTGTCCGTCAGCCCAGCGCTGGAACTTGGCGGCATCGGGAAACTGGCGGAAGTAGACCCCGATGAGCATCGCTTCGAGCGCTGACCGCAGACCCGAGACCGCCTGCCGATAGAAGCCAGTCATCAGCGCGGATGTTGAGGCTTGCAACTCGTCACTCACCATCAGGCAGGCCAGGCATAGCGAGTCGTCAATGGGCTTCTCGACCAGCGATTGCGCGTCAAGCGTGAGGGACACCCACCCGTCCCACACGTCGTAGGCACGCTTCAGGAGGGTTCCGTGGTGATCGCTCGTTCGGAGCGACACGTCATCCGGCAAGTGCATCAGCGAGGTCCAGGTGTTCTCGTCGATGAGGTCACTGGGCTCAGGTTCGGTCTCGGGACCGATAGCGAACGCCTCCGGTGGCAGCTTCAGGCGGCGTGAGCGAAAGTCGTCCGGCACTAGTTGTTGCTCCTATTCTCGGCTCTAGCAGTAGCGAGGGTGAGCCGTTCGGTCGCACTGAGACGCTCTAGAGGCCCTGAGTGGCCGGTCGATGCTATATTCATCCTCTCCCCCGCGTCCAAGCCATTCTGCAGCCTCCACGCACGTCACGGCGCCGGCGCAACCGTGCTAGCTCGCATCTTGGCGAGCATCGCCTTGTCTCCTGGGTCGATGAGGTTTGAGGGCAGATCTTGCAAGTCAACCCACCGCCATTCCAAAAACTTCTCGGGTTCCTTGACGGTAGGTTGCTGGTTGGTGACGCACTGAAAGAAGTAGACGCGATCCCCCTGTTTGACGCCGGGCTTCTCGCCTAAGTAGCTGGCGATGCTGAGATCGGTTACGCCTATCTCCTCAAAGACTTCTCGAACAAGCGCTTCCTGAACAGTCTCACCCGGCTCTCCTCTCCCCCCGGGATAGGTCCATACCGGCTGCCCTTTCCTGTACTCTCTCAACCCCATGAGTACCGTGTTGCCCCGCTTGATGAAAGCAATGGCCGCATCAGTGCTGGTCATCTTTGTGCTTAACACGTCTTGCATGCAACTCATATTAGCACGATGAATACTTTTTGCGGTCCATGTCAAATAGATCTGGACATCCATTACGGCATTGCGCGTTGTAGATTCACCGAATATATGATATGATCGAGATCTTTAACAAATATACTACCTCATGCCAAATATCGTCCTCGTCGGCATTGGGCCACATGCCAAGCGCATTTACATTCCTTACCTCAACTCGCTCGGACTCAAGCCCGCCCTCCTTGTCGACATCCAATCAAACGAAGCCCGAACCCGCGACTACATGCAAGATAACGGGCTGACTTCACTGGCGTATTTTGTTAACGATGCGGCTCGTAACGACCAGACAATCAGGACAGCAGACCGGGCGGCCCTCCGCGCGCTGGTCGAACGGCTTGGTATTTCCCACGCGATTATCGCTACCGAGCCTAAGGCTCACATGGCCTACGCCAAGCTTTTCATTGAGCTTGGGTTAAATATCCTAATGGACAAGCCCATCAGTGCTCCGCTTGGAGCCAGCCATGATATTCGCAGTGCCCGCCGCATATATACTGACTATCTGGAACTCAAGCACTTATACCAGGAGAAGCGCAAGACCTGCGACATTTCGTTCGTCGTGCAAGCTCAGCGCCGATTCCACCCAGGTTACTTGTATATCGCCGATCTGCTCGAACGGACCGTTGCGGAGTTCGGGGTGCCGATCACGCACATGGATCTTTATCATTCGGACGGTCAGTGGGTGATGCCACACGAGGTCCAGCACCGAGAGAATCATCCCTTTAAGTACGGCTACGGCAAACTACTCCATAGTGGATATCACTTCGTAGACCTCTTCGCGTGGTTCACCGCCGCCAACAATCTTCTGGAAGATAAGCGACCCAACCGCATACAAATCCATAGCACCTCGGTCGAACCGGACGACCACTTCCTGCAGGTCAGTCACGAGAATTACCGCACATTTTTCCCCGACAATGCAGCATTCGATAAGTTTTACAAGCGGTATGAGCCGGGCCAATTTGCTAAGTTTGGCGATATTGATTCTTACTCAACCATCCAGCTCTTGCACAATGATCGCACTATAACGTCCGGAGCAATAAACCTGCTCCACAACGGCTTCTCGCGCCGCAGCTGGGGCGTCCAGGCAAAGGATATCTACAAAGGCAACGGCCGCGTCCGCCACGAGCGCATAAACATCCAGCTTGGGCCGTTGATGAACATTCAGGTACACAGCTACCAATCCTCGGAAGTTAAGGGTTCGGCCGCTGACATTGCCCGCGAGGGCGTCGGAAGCCTAGACCACTTCGACATTTATATATTTCGCAATGTCGGGATCATTGGCGGGGAGCCGGTCCAGGTACTTCGACGACACGATATTGCCGGGTTCCACGGCGAGACCGATTACTTGGGACACAACGAGATGGCACGAAAAACCGCGATCACCGATTTCGTTAACAACCAGAATTCACATTCCGACCTACTTGAGCACCAAAACACAAATTATCTGATGTCCTTGATCCACCAGGGAGTCGTGTTCCGGCGCGAAGGCAAATCACCCTTTATCGACGTGCCATATAACGCTACCGAAGTAGGTGTGCCCTCTCAGTCAGGATCTTAAAGACGCCAGGGGTTACCTCGTCCTCTTTCAGATCAGAGATGTTCCACCACTGCACGGCATCGGTATCCTCTAGGGCTTGAGGCTCGCCTGAAACGTGTTTAGCTGTAAATATCATATATACCTTGGCAACGTCATTCTTGACACGGCACGAGCTCTCCAGATAGTTGAGAGGCTTTATAGTGATGCCCATCTCTTCTTCGGACTCGCGAATGAGTGTGTCTTCGATGATATTATCAGTGGTCTCTTCGGCGTCCACCGTACCACCTGGGACACCCCACATTCCGGGGAATGACTCCTCGCTCATGCTCCGCTTGCCAAGAAGCACCTGGCCCTGGTCGTTGAGAATAATTGCACTGACAATCAGCTTATATTGCTTTGACATTAGAACTTCTTAATAAATTTCGGGTACCGGGACATTTTATTTATCCCGGTACCCATTTGTCAACCCTCCACTAGGTTTGGCAGGCGCACGGCCAGGGCGCTCAGCACCGCATCATGGACCTCGCCGAGGGACCGCGCTGCGTCCAGCCTGACAAGACGCTCGGAAACTTCGCCCGGCAGGTTGCTTGCGGCGCGCTCGAACGTACCAAACCCCTGTATGAGTAGCTCCCGTCGGAATTCAAACTTTGGGTCGTTTGGTTTGAGGCGCTCAAGAAGCACCGTTTGCGGAGCCGCCAGGTAGAACAAGATGTCGGGCAGCAACTCCTTCCAGACGCCTGCCTGATGATAGAGACCATCCAGATCCGTAGCATGGCCCGCCTTTATGGCCAGGTTCATCCGGGAGACCAGACTACGGTCCAGGATAATGACACCGTCGGCAGAGCCGGCAGCCGCCAGACGTCCCGGCATGATCTGGTACTTCCACGTGAGGAACTCCGTGGCCAGGCGGCAAGCCGCCTGGAACCACAAATCAAACTGCTCGGCCGGGTTCCGCAACCTTGCCAACTCATTCCGGAAGTCCATCCACCACCGGTCAGGAGGGTCACCCTCATCCGTTCCTGTCCCGGGGCGGGAGCCGTCACCGCGCAATATGACGCTGGGTAGGCCCCGCCGCTTGAAAGCTAGACGGAGCAAGAATGTCTGCTCGCCTTTACCCGAGCGGTGCATCCCATCGAAGGCAATAACGTAGAGCACCATAAGTCCCTTCGCGCGTGTCCCACTGGTCAGTCCAGGTGCTGAATAAAAGTACAATCATATTCAGTTAATTGCAAGCATAGCCACTAATGGCATGGCGAAAATCGCTCATGCTTGTGTTCGCCATTTGTTCGCCCTATGCTCCTAATTACCAGGGGTGCACACCAAATGATTTACCCGGTCAATGAAAAAGTCTCAGTCCTTTGCCTCATACAGCCAGCCATCAGGCCGAGTGATCCCCCACCGCCTGCGCTGGCGCGGCCGCACCATCCGCCTGACCAAGCTGGGCCTGTACCACCCGGTGCGCGACGGCCGGTGCCTCTACCACATCTTCAGCGTCAGCGATGGAGCGACCGACTACCGGCTCAGGCTCGACACTGAGACGCTGCACTGGTGCCCAGAGGAAACCAGCGATTGACTTGCCGCTTAACCCGGCCGAGCCGCGCCTCATGCACGTCGACCTCAACTCGTGCTTTGCCATGATCGAGCAACAGGCCCGGCCGCAGCTGCGCGGCCGGCCGGTGGGCGTGGCGGCCAATGTCTCGCCGGGCGGCTGCGTCATCGCCCCCTCCTACGAGGCCAAGCGCCGCGGCGTCAAGGTCTGCTACCGGGTGCGTGACGCGCTCGAGCTCTGCCCCGACCTGGTGATCCTGCCGTCCGACCCGGACAAGTACTTCCACGTGCACACGCTGTTCGTGCGGATCTTCCGGGACTACTCGCCGAGCGTCACTCCCCTCTCGATCGACGAGGCCGTGATCGACTTCACCGGCACGCCGGCCATACGCCGGGCCTCGCTCGTCGAGATCGGGTGCGAGATCAAGCGGCGCATGAAGGCGGAGATCGGCGAGTGGCTGACCTGCAACATCGGGATCGGGCCCAACCGCTTCCTGGCCAAGACGGCCTCCGGCCTGCATAAGCCTGACGGCCTGGACGTCATCACGAGCGAGAACGCCCGGGCGGTCTACGCCCAGCTCGCCCTCACTGATTTGTGCGGAATCAACGTGCGGTACGAGGCCCGGCTGAACGCCTGGGGCATCTTCACGCCGCTCGACTTCCTGGCCGCCCCGCTCTGGCAGCTCCACAAGCAGGTCTTTGGCAGCGTGGTCAGCTACTACTGGTACCTGCGGCTGCGGGGCTACGAGATCGACACCGTGGTGTTCGCCCGCACGAGCTACGGACAGGCCTACGCCCTGCACCGCTTCACGGCTGATAGCCGCGAGCTCGGCCACCTGCTGATGAAGCTGTGCGAGAAGATGGGCCGCCGGCTGCGGCGCTCCGGCCACTACGCCCAGGGCGTGCACGTGTTCTGCGCCTTCCGGGACCACGGCGCCTGGCACCAGGGCCGCACGTTCCCGGGCCGCATCCTCTACGCCACCCAGGACCTCTACGAGGCCGCCGCCGAGCTGCTCGAGCTCCGGCCGACACGCCTGAAGGTCACGCACCTGGCCGTGTCGTGCTACGGCTTGGTGCAGCGCGAGCTCATGTCCACTCCCCTGTTTGCCACGGCCGAGGCCCAACGCATCCGGCTCGCTGACCACCTGGACGCCATCAACGATCGCTACGGCGAGTACGTCATCCACCCGGCCGCGATGCTGGGCCTGGAGCACGAGATCATCAAGCGGGTGCCGTTCCACGCCACCAGGGACACGCTGAGCGAGATATACACTGCTCCGGTAGCCGAGTAAGGTGAACCCATCTACGGTAACAAAATACCATCGCACTATATTGTACCTAGAGTCCAGTTACACGCGAGGTTTCGTAGAAATTTGTCCCATCACTCACGAAGATCAGGGAGGCCGTTTTGCCGATGGTACCCACAAGCGTTCCGTTGGGCTTGAAATTGGTGCCGAACGTTATAGTTCGGCCTGAGGCGGCATCGTTGGCGATCACAATATACATCACTTGACCCGCTGTGCCGCCACTGGAAGCGTTGATGGTAGCATCCCCTACCAGGCTCGTGGTGGTAGTTTTGTGCACAAAGGCCGCAGTAACAGATAAGACTATAACTGAGGCGTAGGTCATAGTATCCAGGCCGCCCACTAATTGGCCGGCAAACTTGACGCCACTATCGACACTCAGCAAGCTAGCTCCCGAGCCGCCACCATTGACAACGTGGAGCGTCGAGTCAAAGCTACTGTTTTCTAAGTTAATCGTTTGTCCACCTTTGACCTTCACGTTGCCGTCAATTGTCAGACGTTCTTCTAGCAGCGTGGCACCAGGCCCCACCGCCAAATTGCCGCTCACCATTGCCGTAGGGAATGATATATCGTCGCTCGGCGTGAAGGTCCTGATCTGAGCTCCACCGCTCGTGCTAGTATCGGCCGTCCCTTGTCCAGAGAACGTACAACCAATCTGATACACCAGGGTGGAGGCACCACTTGCCAAAATGCCGTACTTTTGGGCAGCAAGAGGGTTGACGATCAGCGTGCCATTGAATTTGATGCCTACGGAATCGTTAATGGCCTTCACTCCAGAAGCTACATTAGCTGTGCCAAATCCAGCGCCGTAGCCAAACTTGTTATCAGTATCGACAAAGGAATTGTCCGAGACACGACCGCCCGTCACAGCATTATCATTACAGCCATCAAACACTATGCCATCCCCGAAGTTACTTTCGGATGTATGACCGCTAAATTGGTTCCCATGGGACTGAAATACATAAACGCCGCTGTCCATGTGCCCCCAGGTCCAGTTGCTGACTAGCTTGTGATTGCCATAGCCGCCATTCGAAATAACAATGCCGCGCCATGCCCTACCGACATCATTACCATCGAGCCACGAATCAAATGTTCCGCTATCAAGAACAATACCTACACCATTGGTGGGGTCCCCCTGATCAAACTGATTGTCAATAAAGCGGGGCTGGATACTAAACTGCGTATCGCCAAACACCCGCACACATTCATTATTAAAGTTTGTGAACTTACATCGTTGCAGTTTGTGGTTGCGCACGCGGTAGCCTTCGATAGCGCGAGCACTGATGGGGTTATTAGCCCGGTTCAGATCAAAGCTGATATCTTCGATAATGTGATCGTGCGGGAAGGTCGTCGGTGCGCCAATGGTGTCCCGAGTAGAAATCATGACGGTATTGGCTCCGTCTTTCAGTTTAAAAAGGGTGCCGATACCTGTTCCGCGCAAAATGGTAGACGAATACTGCGTAAGAGCGCCAAGTAAGTACGTGCCAGCTGGCGCGAATACGATACCACCCCGGCCGCTACAGACATCTAAAGCAGCTTGGAAGGCCGAGGTACTGTCGGCGACGCCGCTCGCATCAGCACCGAAATCAACAGCATTATATACAAGGTCGCCCTTATGGACCGCATCCGCATCTGTTACAGCACCCCACTTCAGCCCCGCTGTTTGGGTTGGATCAGCCGTTAGGACTTGTCCGGTCGTGCCCACACCCACTCGCACCGGCGTTGAGGCAGCCGAGGCAGCATACACATCACCCTTCGTGGTAAGGGTTGATTTGTCGACCTTACCTGATACGTCCACCGCTTGCAGCGCCGTATCGGCTTTTCCCAAAGAGGTCTGGACATCAGAAGTTAAATCACCCTTCGGGATACCGGCAACGGGCTTAGTGTACTTACTACCGAGACTACCCGAAGGCTTGAGGGTGCCGTCGGCGTTGTGCTCTACTTCGAGGTAATCATTAAGGATATCACCCCAGACACCAGAATCAGAGCCAGGTACCGGCAGGCGTGACACTAATGCAGGTCCGTCTTACGGCGCTGACTGCGATCACCGCCGTACGCGCTAGCACCATAGCCCCCGCTATGTCCAGGGTCAGTGCTGTCGGTCAAGTTGCTGAGGCTGCGCAAGACCCCTGACACGCCAACCGCGGCGAGGGCAGCCGCGCCCATAAAACCAAGAAATTCCCGGCGGCTCATCTCGCTCTGCAGTAATTTCTGAATCGGCTTTTGCCCTGCCACAGGCGACACCTCGTTCACATATGTTTATGCTACCATAAGCGCATTAGAGTACAATAGATCTATGCGGAGCCCGATTGCCCATTTTCTACTGGCAGTTTACGACCGCGGCACCTATGGCAGTGGTATCTACGGCGATGCTACCTCGTCCAGCCTGCCCAATACTGGCGCGGCCTGGCTGTTGATACTAGGCATTGTCCTGATCCTGCTCGCAGTGGGTTGGGCCGTGTGGTTGTGGCGCCGGAGACGTCGACGGCGGGCCATGCAGGCGGCGTCATCGGAGGAGAGACGGAGTTCGGCAAGCTGATCGTTCGGATGGATTATCGGAGTCGTTATTTTGTCCCACCTCCCCCTGTCCTCCTTACTGTCAATCGTGCGCCGTGTAGCGGGTGCTTTGTTTTCGCGTTATTACGAGTTAGGATAAGGCAAGTATTGTAACTCAAGAGCTTTGTGCAACCTCACGAAACCTACCAAGGCCGATTAGAACTTACGTGGACGAATAAACAGCTGCGCCTTCTCGCGCACGAGGACGGCTCGTACCAGTGGGTTCCGCCGGTCGACTACCGCGTGGCCGAGGTTCGCCTGCTCCACGACGTCGACAGCGTGGGCGCTGTCCATCCTGCCAAGACCAGGGTCAGGGACAACCTCCTGATCCGCGGCGACGCCCTGAACGCCCTGACGAGCCTGGTGGAGCTCCCCGAGTTTGCCCGGGAGTACGTCGGCAAGGTCAAGCTGGCCTACCTGGACCCGCCCTTCAACACGCAGCAGGCGTTTGAGCACTACGACGACGCCCTCGAGCACTCGGTCTGGCTCACGATGATGCGGGACCGGCTACTGGCAATCAAGACGCTGTTGAGCTCCGACGGCTCGGTGTGGGTCCACTGCGACGACAGCGAGCAGGCCTACCTCAAGGTTATGATGGATGAGGTGTTTGGGCGTGCCTGCTTCGTGGCAACGGTGATCTGGCGCAAGGTTGATAGCAGGCGGAACGACGCGAAGCAGTTCTCCACTGATCATGACTACATCCTGATCTATGGCAAGCAACAAGACTGGCGGCCAAATCGAGAGGTGCGCGCGCCCGAGATGGACGCTATCTACAGCAACCCTGACAACGATCCACGCGGGCCTTGGTTCGGAGGCGGTGACGTTTCATCCCCCAACCCAAGACCTAACCTTCGATACTCAGTGACTGCCCCAAATGGTCTTGTTATCCAGCCTCCCACGAATGGTTGGCGTTGGTCGTCAGACCGAATGAAGCAAATGATCGACGAAGGAGAGATCTGCTTCTCGGATCAAGGAACCCGCTTGTTCCGCAAGCGCTACGTAGCAGACCAGGAGAATATCCCACCCTCAACGCTATGGGTGGATCTCGACATGACCGGGCACAATCGCCAAGCAAAGTACGAGCTGAAGCGACTATTTAATCAGCCATCCGCGGAGCTCTTTGGTACCCCCAAACCTGAACGGCTTATTCAGCAGATTCTTCAAGGCGGTTCTGGCCCTGGAGACGTTGTCCTTGACTGCTTCCTCGGCTCCGGTACAACTGCCGCGGTCGCCCATAAGATGGGACGCCGGTGGATCGGCGTGGAGTGGAGCGCTGACACGCTCGACAACTTCACCATCCCCCGCTTGACCAAGGTGGTCGAGGGCCGTGATTCCGGCGGAATCACTAGGGCCGCTGAGTGGAAGGGCGGCGGGAGCTTCCGCATCCTTGAGGTCGCCCCGTCGATGTTCACCGAGGATTCCGGCCGCGTCGTCCTATCGGACTGGGCGACACACCGGCAGCTCGCTGAAGTCACCGCGGCGCAGCTCCACTTCGAGTATCACGTCGACGGACCGTTCAGCGGCCGGCAGGGCCGTTCTCGTCTGGCCGTTGTTGACGGTCTGGTGAACGAAGACGTGGCGCACCTCCTGGTCGGCAACCTTGCCGATGACGAGAGCGTCGTCATCTGCGGCACCGCAGTGGACCCCAAGGCCCAGGAAGCCCTCCAGGTCCTGCGGCCGGGCTCGACAGTGCGCAAGATCCCTCAGTCGCTCCTGCGGCAGTACCGCCGGCGCCGGCGCTGGCTGACGACGAGCTCCCCCACTCCTGGCGTGGAGGTCGCGGCATGAGCAGTCCAGAAGTAGTCGCCGCCACCTTCGACCTCGATCTCGTCGAAGCGATCGCCTCGCACCTCGACCTGCGCCAACCCAACCGCGAGGCCCTCGAGAGCATCGTCTTCGAGGTCGGCCAGCATTACGACGTCGACGAGCTGCCCCCTCCCTTTGAGGGCGTGGTCGACGTGGCCACTGGCGTCGGCAAGACCTACGTCCTAGCCGCCGGAATCGAGTACTTCGCCGCCCAGGGTGTGCGCAACTTCGCCGTCATCACCCCCGGCCGGACGATTCTCGAGAAGACGGTCGCCAACTTCACGCCCGGCCACGCCAAGAGCTTGCTCGGCGGCATGGAGGTTCGGCCGACCGTGATCACGAGCGACAACTTCGCCACGCCGGCCATGCGGGCGGCCATGGACGACCCGGAGCAGGTCAAGCTGTTCATCTT
>WNFZ01002230.1_pt1 | contig 34564 bp, 27 predicted proteins | sample 5400081 | NCBI WGS metagenome assembly WNFZ01 (sample SAMN13153365, study PRJNA577476) | soil metagenome | isolation source: 80 cm soil or saprolite under grassland replicate 1 | place: USA:California | collected 2016-06-15 | reverse complement strand
CTACGGACTGGTCATTCACCTCCTGCTGCTCTCCACCACGCATTGCTGCGTCGCAGTTGCATTCGGTTACAGGCTGGAGAGCGTTTGCCTGGAGAGGACTTGCACCTCTCTGACTACTCGCGCTTTCAGGCGCACTAGCGCAACGTTTTCTTACGTTTGGATCGCGCGGAACCCCACCGTTGTGGTAAATCCGCCCAGTTTGGTAATGCGATGTGTAACGCTCCGAACCTGGAAATTTGTATTCAGTGAATCGTCCGCCATCTTACTTAGCCTGATCGCATCGCCGAGTTTGACCTCAGGACGGCCGATGGTCATCACGTTGCCTCGCAGTGTGCGGCGTTTGATATTGGTCAGGATTGCTTCGGCTGCCGTGCCGGCCGCTTCCTTTGTTCGCAGCGCCGGGCGTTCCCGTAACAGCAATGCCCCGCTGCCGGCGCTTCCCCTTGAGCCTTTGAAATCTGTGGTAACCCAGGCCCACGAATTCTCGCCCTGGCTGCCAGCCGGACTCTCGCCCCAAGTCTCAACTAAGCCGGCCAGAGGCGGAGTTCGCGACACATTGAAGGCAACTATGTGTTTAGCAAACTCAAACACATGGACCGCCTTGCCATTGATGAACTTCTCGAAGATCAACTTGCCATCGGGATTGATGTAGAGATCGAGGCCACACAAATCAGCCAGGTCCTGCATGTGCAGATAAGCGCTGCGCCTGCCGTCGACTACATACGCGGGAAAATTAATTCCATCTTCAGCGGTCGCTACTTGCAGGCCGGCTTTGTCTGCCAAATCGCGGACAATAGCTCCGGCAGTCTTGCTTTCGTAAGTCTGCTCGACGAAGGTGCGCAGGAGTGCATTGGCGCCGCTATGACCAGCGATGAGCGTCGTCGTCAAATTTGGTTCGCCCGTCTCAACGGTGCCTTTGAGAACTTGTGTCAAGCCGCCATTGTCGGCGTATCCCAACTCAACCTTCACGTCGTCTTCTCGCGCGGGCTTGAAGCTGCCAACGTTGCCGAGCTCAAACGTAAAACTGTCCGCAGGCGTGTCGAGATCAAGCGCGACCTTGAGGTCAACGACCGTGCTGGCCTTCGGTTCGTCAGTAGTGTCAACTACCTTGCTGCCGATGGTTAATTTGTAAGCTGGTTTCAGCATGTTGTTTTATCTATCTGCAAATCGCTAACTGATCAGAATCCCCATCCGCTCCCCGTTCAGGTTGCCAACCATTCAAGTAACTGTTTCGTTGATGACGCGCCTCGATAACTTCGCAGTATCCTCTCCGCCTTCGTGCGTTCTTCCGGATGGTCTTTGAAAACGTCCGCAGCTGGTCTGGTAGGTGCAGCTTCAGCATGCAGGCCCAACAAATTGGGCAGATAGGTCCCTATGAGGTTGTCATGCAAAGGAGAGGCTGCTGGAAGCTCGAGCAAGCGAAACAACGCGATGACAAATCTATTCAGAAAAGCCGGAGCGACCGTTCCCGTGACCAGCGGGGAGTAGATAGCGGTCACTAAAGTCGATCGCGCGACAGCACTAAGATCGGAGTTTTCCAGAAACTCAGCTAGTGCTTGAAACTCCTCCGGGTTTTGCAGGGCCTCTTCACCGTACGCAGCCCAAACATATTCGATGAAAATATAAGTTAGAGAAGCTGCTACGGGCTTAGCGCGCTCGAGGAGTGCGCGCTGCTTCAAGTTTTCGACCTCTGCCTGCATTGCAAGTCGAGCATCTTGCAGGGCGCTACCCGCGACGATTAGTTTTTCGCAGGCGGGCTCCTTAATCAATTCAGCCGCTCGATCGACATCAGTGCGGCAGAAGGCCACCAATTGTGTGCCCTGATCCAGTGGTTGTTCAGACCAAACGCCAGGTGTGGGCACGAGCCACAGCGAGTTGATCCGATATTGAGTGGCCTGCACCGAAAACTGATCGCCGACGTGTTCCCGAACCGTTCCCTTGATTACCTCCATCAGCGTCACGGTCACATTCACCGAACGCTGCAACCAACCCGAAGGCACGAGCGCCCACTCGCCCGTTTCTGCCGCGTCCACTCGGATTAGCAAAATGTGAGTCGCGCGTAAAACCATGGATGTTGACTCTGGAATAACTCGGATCATATCTGTTGTCCTTCTAGCCCCGATCAAGCTCGCGCATCGAGCACTGCCAGACGAAGCACGATCGGGAAACGTACTTCCGCTGGAACCGCTTGAGCCAACCGCAGTGGATTACCATCTCTAAAGAGCACAATGGAGGCTGGTGTAGTGAACACCCCGGCTCCGGTAAGCGGGTTGAAATCAACGCGGAACCGTATCCGCCAAGTGTCGGTCTGCACCGAAGAATAGAGGCAGCAATTCGCATCCGGGACGGGCGGAACCGCGCCGGTAATGGGACCTGGAGTTGGTCCGGGTACGCCGGTAACGTTCGTCCAAAAACACAAATCGGTGCTGAAGTCGAGGTTATCGCGGAACGAACTCAGGGCTCCCGGGAATGCCAGGTGCGCAGGAAAACCAGGAAAGCCCGGGCTGTCCCACATCTGGACCTGCCATGTTTCGCCAACCGCCAACGGCGTCCTAACTATCCCAACATGTGTGCCCGCAGCGGGCGGCGGAGGTGGGCCAGGACCCGCTCCAAGTTCTCCTGTGCCTACTGCCCGATTGCCGCCTGTGCCCTCATTACCAAAGTTTGCGCAATCCAAAATTGGAAAGGCAACTATGGCCGGCACCGCATTACTGGCGACGAAACCGGCTGGAACCACGGTGCCAACGGGGACAAAGACACCCAATGGACCCAGGGGTGCAGCGGCATTGGGATTGTTTGACGCGAATGCGGTGATGTGCCGATGAATGGCGCCGGTACCAGGATCACGATATTCGGCGACCATATCCATCGCGATGACATTGTTGATCCAACCGGCGAAGAGTTGTCCGAAACCCCTCACGCCAGTCGGACCTCCACCAACTACAACTACGGTGGCATTGTTATGCACCCCTGCTGCTGCTGGAGCGCCAAACCCACCTGTTCCGAGTACCACTCCGCTCGCGGATGTAGGGGCAGCTGGCGCGACGTTAACGTTGACTTGATGTGCGAGACTAGCGTTTGTACTCGCAGTAGCACCGGCTCCAACCCCAATTGTTCCTCCGACTCTGATGAGCACGAGATTCATAACCATGAACGGTTCCCGGTCGATGGGATTCCCAAGCGCGTCATTGTGTTCGAAGGTATTGGTTCCGTTGCAATCAACGAACGGGCGGATATGGAACGAGCCGACTGCATCCAGAGCCAGCGTCGCTTGCAATTGATTTGCAGGGTTCTGATTTAGCGCCGGAAGGGGGTTCGGAGAAGCGCCGACCACATCGGGATGATCCCCGAGTCCTGGCCGCAGGTCGCGCTGCGTACTCCAGGAAACTGGTACCCCGGCCGGCGCCACCACCACGCTCAGGTTTACCAGCGTACCAGCCGGGAGCGATCCCTGGACCAGCACTACGGGCAGGTTCGCATTAAAGTCGTCGTCAAAGTCCGAAGCAATTAGTGGGGCATGGAGTACTCGCGGAAATTGACTGTTGGGAACGGGAGAGTTATTCAATCGATTTGTGTTTGCCGGGGTGGAGGGAATCTGCGCGACCAGATTGGAAAAGCGCACGACCGTCAGTCTAACGCGATCACCATCAACCTCTCCGCCGCTAAGACCGAGTTGAAATCCTGTGTCGCGTAGCGCAGCGCTCACGTTGTTGCCTTCGACGAAGAATCTGAGGCCACCTGCCGGAATCGTGGCGGAGTTAAATACGTGAGGATTGGCCTTCGCAGCTTCTGCTACCGGCGGTGTCTGCCGGGGTCCCGGAATCTCGTTGTCGAAGACCTGCACCTTATTATCAAGTGCGCCTGGCGTATCCGCGGCCACTGCCACTTGCCGGAGAGCCAAGTCACCCGCGAACGCCGCAGGCTGGACACGAATAGTGATCAACGCACGACCTTGATGATTGCCGAGGTCTCGTTGATGAACAAAACGGCCACCGAACCACTTGTCGGTTCCGGTTCCAGGAGCAGGCGCCGGGTCTGGCGGTTGCGGTAACGGCGCTGGATTAACCCCCGCTGCAGCCCGGCTCATAAACATGTCCATAATCAAGTCGACAGCAGTCATCGTGGCCCTCGCCGGCGGGCCGACAGGTGTGGCGCCGGGCGTCAGCGTCAGTGTCAGTTCAACGTCATTAAGAGCCACGCTCGCTGTTGTACCTTCGGCAAACAGTTGTACGCCCGCCGTTAGTTGTGCCCCGGTAAACACGTTGTCAGTGCCATTGAAGGTGATTTGAGTTCCACCAACCGCAGCATCGAAGAAGTTGATCGCATTGCCGACACGAGTCAAGGTGCCGGAACGGAAGAATGGACCATCTGTCCGAACTGTTACCGCTTGTCTGGCAGGATTGGTATAGGTTTTCTTAACGACTACTACAGCCGAAGCCAAATTGATTATTGGATTCACTAAGGTGTTGAGGTTGCGGACTACGACGTTGAACGGAGACGAGCCATCCATCCGCTTACAAACCACGGCGCCCTTGGCCGCTGATTGCGGTTCTCCCTCTAATCGCGCAATCAGCGGATCCTGAATTTCAAGGGTATAGGTTCCGATGCCCTTCTTAGTGACATAGGTGAAGGTGCCGTCCGCTTTTGTTTTGCCTGTGTTGCCGTCGCCGGTCGACTTCTCGCCGTCCATGAACTCGGCATCCGGAGCGATCAGAATGTATTTGACGTTCGGAGCAGGCGTGCCGTCTTCAAACTTGATCACTCCGCTTACCGTGAATTCGCCTGGTTCCGCCCGCTGGCGAGTCCATTGATCGTTCTTGGGCGCACCGCCGGGCGGGAGATGTTTGACGACGAAACAGGTACGGTTGCTCGGGTCCCCTGGCTTCAGACACCAATCTGCGTTGACGTCCCCAGGCGCGGGCAAATTAAACGTGTCGGGCTGTGGTTCTTGACAGGGGAATTTTTCGACCTTAACGAACAGTAGTTCCACGCGTCGATTGGGACGAAAAGCGGTCCGGACATTCTTTACGGGATCCTGAGATGCCAACCCCAGCCACTTGATAATGCCGCTGTCGCAAGCATCGGCTCTGTTCGGCAGAAACTGGCCGGGGATCTTGCGCGTGTCCTGTTTTAAGTAATCGGTTATGAGGGCCTTCCAGACATCATCGTCCACCACTGTGCCTGGCGGTAACCCTTTCGCTTGTCTGAAAGCTCGCACGGCGTCGTCAGTCAGTGGGCCGTGATCGCCATCTATAACCCCCGGGAAAAAGCCCAGGGCCTGAAGCATGTACTGATACTGTCGTGCTCCCCATTTGTCTCCCAGCGTAGGTAGCGCGGTCTGCTTTTGGCGCAAGGCATTCCAATCTTTCTCTGCGGCAGCAGCATCGCTCCCGAACGTCAGGTAGGAAAAGACGCCGCGCGCACGTCGTTCTGAGAGCGATTGGTTGTAACGATCAGACGCCGTCAGGTCGGTAGGTGAGCCAACCTCGTCGGTATTTCCTGTGATAAGCAACTTGAAGTCTTTGTTCGCATCGGCAAACGCTGCTACCTGTTTGAGCACCTCTCGCATGCACGGCTCGAGGAAAGCATTATCAAAACGGAAGTGGACCACAAACGCTGTGGCAATGATCGCTCCCGGAGCCAGGTTGACCGCAGCCTTGGCCGTTGCCCCAGCATTAACCTTCGTGGGCGGCGCTGAACCCGACATCGCCGGCGGATCGGTTACTACAGCCTTGGCCGTGAATTGGCCGAGCGGCATGGGGTCCTCGGTCCATACGTTTTCGGATCGGTTGGTTAAGGTCTGTGAGAACGCCGAGCCATCGTCTTTGGTCCCTTCGACGGATAACGTCACTTTGCTGAAGTCGAAGTTTGGATCGCCTGCGACGTTGACCTCGACGACCAGAATGCCAGTTTCAACCGCCGGTGGTGGTGGCGGCGGTGGCGGTGGCGGTGGCTCTTCCTGTTCGGGCGGAGGCGGAGGCAGAAATTCCCGCAGCGTTAGTTCATACTCGAAGCGCTCCGGCTTGCCTGCCAACTCGCGCACGCCGAATTCTTCTATCAGTACCTTGTCTACAGTTGTTGCGGTCGCGATGTCCGAAACGAAGGACACCGGCTCGGCGTTACGAAATTTGAGTCGCAGGGTTTTGAGTTGTTCGCCGGCTTCTGTGCCAATCATCACTCCTACGAGGGTCATACGCGTCACACGGCGTCCCAGGTCCTGGAGGAAATCCCCTTCCAGGGCAGGCACGCCGTGTTGCGCCAGGACTTGTTCGTCCTCGGCTTCGACTTTCTGAACATGCTGTAGCTCGACATCGTCGAGCATTGGCTTGGCTGGCATTGGCTTCCGAGTTCACCGTTGAGGCCGGCATCAACGATGCCGTTTACTTCAGTTGATTCAGATTGGCAACAATCGAATCAATTAAGGCAATGATTTCTGCTTTGACCGCATCGAGCGAAGGCAGCGAGCTCACGACATTGACTACCCCAAGAACGTCGTCGATCGTTCCCGCTTCATTGGGCAGAAGGTCTTTGGCTGTCGTTAGCAACGTCTTAGTCGCATTCGTAAACTCGGTAACTTTCGTCAAGCCTTCGCCTACCACGCCGGGATTCAGATTGTTAATTTCCGTCTTCAACTTGCCCATCAGATCGATCAATTTAGTAATCAGCTCGGTGATCTGAGGAACAATCGATTTCAAGGCCTGGATTGCGGGTTTGATAGTCGCAACATTGGCGTCGAGAAACTGTTTGAAACTTGTCAGGGCAGCTTTAAGTTCCTCGAAAAGATTTTCTGCTGGCATGTTTTCTCCTTTGTGAAGTACTCAGGTGTTACTAGAGCGATTGAGTTCCTGTAGCCGTGCGAGCAAACCAGTCAGCGGTTCGACAAATTGCTCGAGGCCGGTCGAAAAGATAGGCGCGAGGTCAAGTCCATCGACGAGGTCATCGAGCAAGCCCGTAGCGTCGTCGAGAATGCCGGCTTCGAGCTCGGATGGCGCTTCCGCCGGCTCAACCGGTTCGATGAACTCACGCAAGGTCAACACATAAGCAAACCGCTCCGGCTTGCCGGCCAATTCCTGTATCTTGACGTCCTCTATCAACATCAATTCGATTTCTGCGTCGGCAATGATGTCCGCGGTAAAGGGCACCGGCTTGGCCGTGCGAAACTTCTCGTCGAGTTTTTCCGTGAAGCTCAACGCATCCGGGCCTGCGGCGGCGCCCCACAAGACGAGCCGCGTTGGACGCCGCCCCAAGTTTTGCAGCAGACTGCCAGACATTCCCGGAGGCTTGTGTTCAGCCAGCGTGCGAAGCTCGTAAGTGTCGAGTTCCTGCACCAGCTCTAGCTCAAGATCATCCAGCATCGGGCGCATGTTTCGACGGTTCTCCTTTTCACTTCCTCGTTGGTCGAGATCGATTTCTGCTAGACATCAATTCCATGGCGCCGGGCTTCCTCGTCGAGGATTCGCTTCATCTGCGCCGCCAGGAGGCTGAGATCTTTATCTTGAGCTTTGACTTCATCACGCAAGGCGCCTTGACGTGAGGTATGAGCGGCGATTGAGGAGACCACAGCACCGGGAACAGCGGGTGGCAGCAACTGCGGCATGGACGGCGTCAGTGCCGGTGGCGCAAAGTTTTGTGAAGAGCTGGTGCGCTCGCTGGTATTCGCGTTGGCTTGAGAGCCAAAAGCTCGATCGGTCTCCGAAATTAGTAATCGCTGATCTCGCTCGCGAAAAATTTCCTGGAAGGGTTTGGCGCCCGGATTCAACTCGTCATTACCAGAAGCTCGCTTCGCTGTAGACGGCACCTGGCCGGAGAATTGAGAGCTCGCAGAGGAGGGATTATTGTTGTCCGGCGAGTCTACTTTCGACCGCGTGGTTCCAGAAACAGCATGCACACCATTCACGCCAGAATGTTTCGCGAGGCGGCCCAGAATTTCCGGCGCAATCCTTTGTCCATACAGGGGCGTCGCCCACTGGCCTTCTAATAACGGCAAAACATTCAGCGCTGGTGTAGGTTCTTTCACCAGATCATCGAACGAAGCGGGAGAAGTTGGAACCGGAGCAGTTCCCGACGGCTTATGCCGTAACCACGTTGTCGCTGCTCGGTACGCCACCAGACTCCGCCAGTCCTTATGCTGCTGAGAGGTGATCGAAACTGGAGACAAGGAAGCAGAGCGGTTACGGGGCAACGATGAGAGCTGGTTCGATGAGTTCTGTTTCTGTTTGGACACATCGACCGCCGTTCCAGCGAGTCGTTTCAGGAGTGAGGCGTCGGCTTGGGTTGGCAACTGTGAAACTTTGTCACTGCGACTGCGGCGTTGAGCGTACCCTGACTCATCGTCCTGCGATCGCGGATGGAAAGTGCCGGCCGAGTGGGTCGAGCGTTGAGAAGCCTCGGTGACAACTGACGCTGCTGAGATGTCGGGCCGTTGTGCGCGCGGCCTGAGCGACTCCGAAGCTCTGGTGCCATCAGCCGTCTCCCGATTGCCCTTCCTGGAACCAAAGGTCGGGTCCTTCAAATGTCTTGGTGTTTGGGACGGTTGCGTTGTTGATACATCCGACTGACGGATATCCCGCGAGGTAATCTCCGCGAGGCAGGCTCCGAACAAGGGTTTTTCGAGAAACGATGGCTGGACTTCCGCTACTGCTTTAACCCAGCCGCAGGTCCGCAGGACCATTACCAACCGATGGGTCTCGCGCGATAATGTACGTCTCCAGTAACTCGGTGCCTTACCGCCGCCTAAGACGTCGATTCGGTTTAGAAGTGAGTGAGATTGAGCCAACGCATGTTTCATCAGGCGTCACCATTTCCATGGGCCATCTCCAGGTAAAGCAGAATCTGCCCGATGGTCATCCCGCTAACTTCTTCCGGTGTCCAGCCGAATTGTTTTGCCAGAACGAAACACGCCTTAGCGAGCGGCGCTTGAACAAGTTCACCCAAAGCATCGCGCGGCGTGCTGATTCCGCTGATCGCATTTATGCGCTCGACCAGAAACCGGGCCAGGCCTGCCGACAATTGGGAGACTTGTTCAGGTTTGAGAGAAGGCTCTACCAGCGATTGCTGAATCATCAACGAAGCAGACAAGCTGTCGTCTTCGCAAGCAGCCTTGCCGATGCGCTGGAGGTCGCGGACGTTCAGCGGCCGGAGAACAACCTTTCCATTCATCGGACCTTCCGCCGGCACAGCCTGAAACTCGGGTGGAACTTCCACCTCGTGGGTCACCGCTCCGCCGGCCAATAGCTCCTCAGCGGTAAGAGTCATGACTGGTGTGCTCCTTAGGCCCCTTCTTTATCCTCAACCGTGATGAAGAGGCCCTTGAAGCTCACCGACTCCATGACGAAATCGTCTTCAGGCAGGCTATAGGCCCAATTCTCCAATTTAACGCCGTGCACGGTGAGGGTGCTGCTGGTACCGGGCACCGCCGGATCGACCAAGTCGAGCATCAGGTTGAAAGATGGTTGCGGATAAGGCTCCGCCTCGCGCTCTGGCAACGCGCCCTTCCCAAGCAGCAATCGCAACAAGGCGCCATTGATGTAGGCCCGGCCTATGCTGCCGCTGACATTAATGTTGCCGGGACGCAACGCCGCCGGGTGGCGCTTGCCAACTTCATGGAACAATTCCAACTCCGTCTGCACATTGACCTCGACGTTGACCGCCCGCCCTACCGGACTGAGGTTGTAAAACTCAATGATCTCCTGGGCCACCTGACCCTCGGGGCTGTCTTCATTCGCCAGCGTTAGAGTTGCATCAGAGCCGCGGAAAACATTTGTATTCGGCATTTCAGATTCTCCTTATCCGAGGAACATAACTACCTTGATGTAATCGATGCTGAAGGTTGGCCGCACCGTCATGGTGACTTTGGCAATGCCGCGAATCTCTTCATCGCGTGTGGCCGTGACGTCCAGCTCATAACTAACCAGCATCTCATCGTCTACCATGCCGGCCAGGAAGCCATTGATAGAGCCCTTAAGCGCTTTGCGTACACGGTCGTTGTTTAGCAAGCCGATGAAAGGTTCGGCGGCAGAACGCACACCATACTTGGCAAAGTCGACGATGCGGCGAGTGGTAATTTGGCGGAAGGCGCCATTGTCAGTAGTAATAGCTTTGACTACTCGGAACCCATTGCGTTCCTCAATCGCCAGGACCTGTGCCTTGACCAATAACTCCAACTCCGCAGAAGTAAACTTTTTCTCCAGGCCACCGACTGAAAGGGTCTTGTTGGTGAGGCTAATGTGCGGGTCGCGAGCGCTGAGCATTCCGGCAACTGCTGCGGCCGTGTAAGCACCGGGAAGAACTACCGATGCGTCGGTCACCGCGGGATCTGCCGCCTTGGCCGCATCGTTCACCTTGATTCCAGGAGTTACAAAGATTAGCCGATCACTGGACTGCACGGATTTGGTGGCAGACGTTGGATCTTTTGCACTGCCGGCGACGGCGATGCGGTCTCGCTTTACCTTGTCGGTAGAAGCTGCCTCAACGTGTGTCTTCAGTTCATCGCCGATTTTGGCCTCTTCCAGACCGGCAGCCACGATGATGTGCGCATCCTCATTTAGTAATTTGTCGAGAGCTCTTTTGTAATCAGTCTCGGTCGCATCCTGGCCGCTTGCGCCTGGAGTAAATGCGGTCTCGCCAAGAGCGCTGGGTAGTTCAGCCGGCTTATTCCCTTCAGCGGCAGTCGCTATGGCGGAGCCTGCATTGATTAGACTTACCAACTCGGTTCCGTCCTTGGCAGTGAACACCTCGGTGCGGGTATTGAAAGTAAGGGTAACTTTCGACTTGGCAGGCTCAGGCGCTATGGGAGGAACAGCTTCGACTTTTACTTTTGCTCCATTGCCAAGATGGCCAGGCAGTCGAGCTGTCAGTGTGGCTGCTGTGCCAGTGGCGCTAGCCAGATCGATGTTTGCGGTTTTAGGCGTGGAGCCACTCTTAGCCACTCGGACCGCCAGAACAGTCGACGCGCCGTTGTCATACGCAACCTGAAGAGCTCGAACCAAAGTTAAGATGTTCGGGTTAGCTTCATCAAACGCATCGTATGGCCCAAACTTGTCCAGGGCATCTGCAAAGCTGCTAAGAACTTCCACCTTGTCCGGTGTGCCGGCTGACGCCGTGCCGACGATTCCAATGTTGCCCACACTGATCGGGCCACCCACTATCAGCGCCTCGGCGCGTACATCGATGTAGACGCCCGGTAGAATCAATTCAGCCATGTCTCATCTCCTTTGTTGTGCCTGCCAGTAATCGGGCGCCGTCTGCACATAGAGTCGCCAGCGCCTTGTCCATTAATGCTTAAGTCGTCAGTCCTGATGCTGCACGCAGGTAGAGGATTGCGACGTTGTCGAAGTTGGGATCCTGATAAGTTATTTCAAAACGGTCCGTCACACCGGCCAGTTTGATCGAAGGCTTAACGCGAAACTGTAACGACTGATATTCGTCAGGAATGCCGTTTTCATCCCAGTCGCCCATGGCCACGGGCTTTGAAGTAGCGGCATGTTTCAGGATCACTGCTTTGTGTGCCGTGGTGTCCGGGACACCGATCTTCGATTCCAGGAATGCTACAAACGCGTCTTCTCCGCCGACTTCCTTGTCCTTGGTTCCTTCCAGAGCTAATGCCGTCAAAACAGTTTGAGGAATTCCATCAGCTTCCATTCCGGCTAGTGCATCATCGGTTATCTTGAAACTCCTAAGCGCAGCCAGGAATTGAGCCAGCGAGCCAAAAGTCACCTGCGCGTGCCGGTTTACCGGAGTTTCGCCGCTGACATCAGCGACGAAGTCGGGCAACGTCAAGTGGCTGGCGGGCGGGCCGGCGGCTCCGTCGAAAGTGCGGGTGATGTTGACTGTGCCAGTGGGCTCGTTAGCAGGTATGAAGGCCAGCGTCGATAAGGCGCCGATGCTAAGTGGACCGCGCAGTTGCAACGCCGGCGCAAGCTCGTTGTCCCAGCGCGCCATTTCATCAACAACCAGCGTTGATTCATTGAACTCGCCGATGAAATCAATTGGGATGCGCGCAATTATGCTGTCAGCATCATCGCTGTCGATGTAGGGAAATTCAAACAAGACATCAAATTCGACACTCTGCCGCCACGCGTCTTCGGCAAAAATGTTTTCGCTCAGCCCGTTGCTTTTTAGTGCAGCTCGCAGAAAGCCTGAGGCCCGCAACCCTTCAGGGTCTTCCAGAAGGTGTTTGATCAAATCCTCTACAGCTTGTCCAACTTCACTCGGGGTGTGTCCCCAGACTTCGAAGCGCACGACCCCTTCGACACGAAGGCCTTTTATCGCGGCCACGCTGAAGGGCCCACGCAAGTCGGTTCCCACTCTGCTGCCCAAGCCGACAGTGCGTTCGACCACGCTCGCCAGTAAGACGGTAGCGGGTGGAAGCGGCGGTGGTGGTGGCAGCGGCATCAGTGGCGGCTGCACAAAACGTTTCAGCACAGTGAGCATGGCATCAAGCGCCCTGCTTATCGGTGACGGACCGCCATTTGACATAGTTATTGGGATTGCAACCGCCGGTGGTACTGGAACCGAGACCGGCGGTACGAGACTGAGATGACGCCTCGGCTCACTTGCAGGTGAACCAGCGTCGAGTGGTCCAACCGGCTGGTCGAGCGGCTGCCGGCGGAGCGACAACAATGCACTGGCTAGGAAGGGAAACATTCGGTTTTACCGCCCTGCGGCCATTGAGAATCCTTGAGTAACTGGCGCGCTGCTATTTATTCATCGTTTCCATCGTGAGAATTAGCGAGACTTGCGGCGGTTCATTCGGTAGTGGATCTGTGAGTCCTTTCCTTTGTGTTGGAGGATAAATCCTCTCGCCACGAGCTCGTTGAGAGTTGCCTTGAGTGTAAGCGGATGGCTTCGAATGTTCTGATCCGGTAGCCACCATTCGGCAATTCCTCCAATGGTGTCTTGAGCCTCCGGAAATTTGCGCAGATAGCTTAGAACTCCACGCCCAATCCGCGATCGCCTCCACTCATACATGACAAGCAGTGGATAGAGTTAGCAATTGGCGCACCAGTTGAAAGGCGGCAGAATTGTGAGTTGTGGTTCGCCAAAGAGGATTTTATTGTCCAGCCTGTCGAGACGTGGAACGAATAAACCCTTTGTCTTTGGTGGGATGATTGCAGGACAAATTTGTCCGGGTGGAATCGGGAGTGGCTTGGTCGTCAGGACAATGTGGACTTGAATTTGGCAACATCAATTCTGTGTTTTTGTATCAGTTGCCAGAAGGCCCGCCGGTTCTTCCGCGCCACCTGCGCGGCTCGGGTGATATTTCCGCCGCAAACACAAAGAAGGCCTTGAATGTAATTCTTTTCGAAGCTGGCAATCTCTTTAGCCTTAGCTTCTTGTAAAGACTCATAGCGCCCTACGCCCTGTGAGGATGGCAAAGCTAGATCTTTAGCCTGCACCAACAATCCTTCTGACATGACCGTTGCGCGCTCGATTACGTGCTCTAACTCCCGCACGTTACCTGGCCAGTTATAGGTCACCAATAAATGCATAGCGTCCGGCGACAACTGGATCCCATCCTTATTGAATTCCACTGCATACTTCGCCAGGAAATATCGTGACAATAGGGGAATGTCTTCGCGGCGTTTCCGTAAAGGAGGCAAGGTGAGGGATATGACATTGAGTCGATAAAACAAATCCTGGCGCATTTTCCCATTCTCTACAGCCTGCTCAAGATTCAGATTACTTGCGGCGATGATGCGCACATCTGCCTGCCGCATTTTGGAAGATCCCAGTGGCTTGTACTCTTTTTCCTGGAGAAACCGCAGCAGCTTCACTTGAGCGAGCGCAGGCAGGCAATCGATCTCGTCCAGGAAGAGAGTGCCGCCGTGAGCTTCTTCTATCAATCCCGTTTGCAGAGTGAGGGCGCTCGTGAACGCGCCGCGCTCGTGACCAAACAATTCGTTTTCCACCAACTCCACCGGAATAGAGCCACAGTTGACGGGGACAAACGGCTTGCCGGCTCGCGAGCTGCAATAGTGAATCGCGCGAGCATAAACCTCTTTACCAGTGCCCGTTTCTCCCTCGATCAAGAGGTTAGCCGCACTCTTAGCTATTATCGGAATCTTCTGGAGTTGAATGAGAAAGTCGGGACTCTCACCAACAAGCTGTTGTAATCCGGGGCCTGTCAAAAATTGTGTTTGCTTACGCCTGTTGGCAGGCGGGACTACCAATTTCCAGGTACGGGGCAGAACATTCGAGGGGCTAAGTGGTGCAGTGATGAAATCGGCGGCGCCGGCCCTGAGCAGTTCAAAGACGCCCTGAGGTTCGCACGCTTCAATGACCGCAATGATGGGAACTGGCAATGTGACTTTTCTGACTGATTCCAGGATTCTCCTGTTATCTTTAAACTCTGGCGAAAGAATCAGGAAGATTATGAGCGGATCAAAAAGCCTGATGAGATCGTGAAGCTCGCGCCCGGCGAGATGTGGCTTAAATGCCGCTTTACATTCCGGCTCCCCGACAACGTCCACACGGAAATGAGAGTTGAGAATAGTTTGCAAGGAGCTGCACAATCTGCTTTCGGCACCAACGTCAAGCAGCAGGGCTCGTTGCGAAATCATGATCAGTCGTCCGCCTTGTAGATGTAATTAAGGAATCAGTCCCAGCAGTCTCTTTCCAATCTCTAAGGCTGCAGCTGAAGCTCTGCTGCATGCGCAGGATTATCATCGGTGACCTAACGAGAAAGCCTCTTGCGGACCGGTCATTTCTATCAAGAGGCACCTAAACCACAGAGCTATCGACCGCGGTTATTTCAGGCGGCCGCCAGGTCAATAAGTCCCGCATTGTTGGGGGATCTTGCAATTTTCTAAGCATTCGCTTGCCTTTGTCTGAAGGCTGAGTCAATCCAGCAGGAGCCACCCAGTCGAGATGGAAGCGTCTCCTCTTCTGGCTAAATTGCGGCCGACAGAAGTCCACGGCGCGCGACCAGGTGACTCCTTCGGCCCGTCCAGCAGGTGATCCTCTTACTGATTTAGGAGAACTTCATCAACGGTGAGTTCTCGACACTTCGGCCCAGCATGAGGAGCGTGTCAAGTTGCCAACCACATCAGTGATCTAAGAATCGTTGACGCGAGGCCGGGAGGATCGAACCAACGAAAAGATACGTGAGAGGCTACAACCCCGACCTTACTCCGCTTGAAAAATCTTGTCAATATCTCGAATTGCCTCATCAAAAATGTCCGCTAAGTGGGTATCGTTGCCTCATATAAAAATGTCCTCGAACTGAAGGACACTGACCTCCGTCAAAGGCGAGCCAAAAGCGGAGGTTGGGATGGGGTTAACGATGAAGGAGAAGCGGTCCGTAGCGGCAGTGAAGGCCGCCGGCTACAACCAGGCGACGAGGCTAGAGAAGACGAGGCGGCTGGATGAGTTGGTGGAGCTGACGCACTATACGCGGCGCCACGCCATTCGGTTAATGAGTCAGCACGGGAAGAAGCTGTGGCTCAACCAGAAGACTAAGGTAGTGGGAGATCTGAAGCTGCGCCAGCGGCGGGAGCGCGCCCGGATGTATGACGAGTCAGTAAAGGTGGGGCTAGTCAAGCTCTGGAAAATGATGGACTACATTTGCGGCAAACGGTTGCAGCCGGCACTAGCGGAACTGATTGAGGTGCTGGAGCGACACAACGAACTGAGTTGCGACGCGCCGACCAAAGTCGAAGCTGCGGAAGATTAGCGCCGCCACCATTGATCGACTGCTGCGCCCGGAGCGACGCAAATATGAGTTGCGATCGCGCTCGCGCACTAGGCCCGGGACGCTGCTCAAGCACCAGATCCCGATTCGCACCTTCTCCGATTGGGACGAGCAACGCCCCGGCTTTGCTGAGATCGATCTGGTGGGCCATGATGGCGGCCATGCGGTGGGCGATTATTGTCAAACCCTGGACCTGACCGACATCGCCACCACCTGGACCGAGACCATGGCAGTCAAGAACAAGGCGCAGGTCTGGGTCTTCGCAGCCTTGAAAAAGCTTAGGCAAAACCTGCCTTTTCCCCTGCTCGGCCTCGACAGCGACAATGGGGGCGAGTTCATTAACACGCAGTTGGAGCGTTACTGCCGGGATCAGAAACTTACCTTCACTCGCTCGCGTCCTTACCGCAAAAATGATAACTGTTTTGTGGAACAGAAGAATTATTCGGTGGTCCGCCGCGCCGTTGGTTACGGCCGCTTTGATACTGAGGAGCAACTGCAGCTGCTCAACGATCTCTATAGTCACCTGCGCCTCTACACTAACTTCTTTCTGCCGACCATGAAGCTCGAAACCAAACAACGAGTAGGCAGCCGGGTGAAGAAAACTTATGATAAAGCGCAGACGCCATATCATCGGGTGCTCGCCTCGCCGCAAGTCAGCAAATCTGACAAGCAGCGACTAAAAGCAAAATATGCAACCCTTAATCCCGCTGCCCTCAAGCGGAAGCTCGATCGTTTGCAGCAGCGCTTGTTGCAAACCGCAAGCAGCACTAAGCACTTGTCCGAGCGCCAGCGGAAGAAGTTTTGGTCAGAGCCTAGCCCTAGCGCTGAGGTCCCTTAACGCAGCCATGAGTTTATCGCTTTATCGAGTACCGAACGGTCAGCAAAAAGGGCAGAGCCCCTGGCCCTGCCCGTTCGTCTACTCACCGGTGTCGGCGCTCGGGTCGCTCTCCAGCGTTGCCCTATCCTCCGCCCCGGCATTCGCAACTCTAACACGACCGTCAAGCGCAGCTAAAAAACCGCGAAACCAAACCAAGCAATCAAGCACTTTCTTTCATGAGCCAACGATTCTCATTTCGCGGACATTTTTACATGAGGCAACGGGTATATGAACGCCCAAGAAAGGCCCGGGACAACTCTTCGTTCGGGGCTTAGTTTTCTGGCGAACTAATGATCATTTATTCAATTCTGCGGCGGAAATGTCCGTCGTGGAAAGACATTGTTGCCATCCTTCGAACGAGGAGCGTGGGAGTTTTGATCCCATGGTCGATCAAAGACTTAAGTCCTTGAGTTTTCGCTATTTCGCAAAGTACTGAAGTCATCGAGCAATTCCCGTCCTTTACCATCCCTTGCGTTCCGTTGCGGTTTTTTACCGGTTCCGTGCTGTGAGTTCTGGACACAAATTGGACACGCTCGATTTGGAGTTAGAGCAGATGAGTGTTTGTAGATTATTGAGAATTAAGGGGAAGTTGGTAGCGGGGGGCGGGATCGAACCGCCGACCTTGGGGTTATGAATCACCATCCCGGCAAAAACTTAAGTCTTTGCCTTTTATATGGTTGCAGCCACCAAGAATTTACGAGCGATTCCCACCCTTTGCGGTTCTTTCAGGTTCTTTACCGTTCCATGCTGTTAATTCTGGACACAAATTGGACACGGGAATTTGGGGTGAACCCCAAGGTTGAGAGTTATCATTGGCACGCTTGCCGTTCAATAAAATTTCCCTCTCAAACAACTTGAAGCGATGCGGAGCGGCGAGTTATAGATGTGATCTGGTAGAAACTTGCTATTGTGGCACCGAGCTACGGGTCTGCGGCTTCGCGGATTGGGTTTCTCGCAACACATCGTCGCTAGTCAACGCTCTTAGGAACTCGACGACATCATTAATTTCCTGGTCGGTTAGATTGAGGGGGCGCATGCGCTCGTCAAGATTGGAGTTGGGCTCGCCTCCTCTGCTGTAAAACTTAACCACATCGAGAAGTGTTTTCTGTGAGCCGTTATGCATGTATGGTCCCGTCAGCTCAATATCCCTCAGAGTCGGAGTCTTGAAAGCGCCCACGTCTTTTCGCTCTCGTGTCAAAAGATAGCGCCCGAGTTCTGAAACTCCTTCTGTGTGGGCCAAGAGATTGAATGCCTGATCATCCGACCTTTGGACTTTCTTCACCTGATTCATCAAGCTCTCAAAGTTCTTATCGGAGATGGCGATACCAGTATTGTGAAACTTGAAATCGCTAAAGAACGGAGAGGCCGGAGTGTAGGTGTGGCATTCAATGCACCGGGCCTTGCCTTTGAATAGCACCCAGCCGCGCTGCTGAGCTTCGGCGATCGCATTATTGTTGCCGGTGATGAACCGATCAAAAGGTGAATTTCCGGAAAGCCGGGTGCGTTCATACGTAGCAATTGCTTTAGCAATCGTATCGATCGTTATTCCTTCCTTCTTGAACGCGAGTCGAAATGCCCTCCGATATTGAGGAATGGCTACCAAACGCGCCACTACAGCATCGTCGCTGCCCATTCCCATTTCAAACTTGTTCGTGAGCGGTTGTTTTGCTTGTTCTTCAAGCGATCCCACGCGACCATCCCAGAAGAGTCGCTCGGCATTGTGATCAGTGAAAGCGTTCGCCGGATCGTGGCAAGTGGCGCAGCTCACGGTACCGTTAACTGAAAGCCGTTTGTCAAAATAAAGGCCTCGGCCCAACGCTACCTTGCCGGTTGACAACGGATTATTTCGAGGAATTCGTTTTCGCCACAGGGATTCTCTGATCCCAATAGGCACTTTGATGTCTGTCGTCTTTTGAGGAAGATTGACCGCCCGGTTGGACTTACCCTGAAAAGCATGAGTCGAAAGTGAGAACAGCGCGACCCAGACGAGAAGAATCCAGCGGAGTCCTCTTCTTACGTCCCTTGTCATTGCGCCAAGGTTAGGTGTTGTATCGTTCACGCTGTTAATAGTCCACTCAGAAATTAGGCGGTGGTGGTGGAAGTTTAGCTCTAGATGTGCGCTCTTCGAATTCGAACAACATTCCACCGCGACTTCTGACCAGCGCGTTGTAGATCACCGACCCAATTAGACTTGCAAGAACGCCCCTAGTCATCATTTCAGGATGTCACCAACCAACCAAGCCATAAATCTTAAACATAGAAGTTCATTTGGTGATTAGAAGTGGGGAATTAACGTTATAGTTAAAAAGCAAGGCTTTATCGCCCCTCACTTGAAAAACGAATTGTTCTGTTCCTTTGCCTTCGCTGTATTGAACGTCATAGGTAAGTGTAATCACGGTTCCTGTGGGTGTGGCATTCACGTGCCAATTGGTCTGATTCGCGTTCTTCACCGTGCCGAGCTTCCGATGAACTGCCTCGAACAAAGCAACAGTATCGGCTTCGCTTGTGGATTTCCGAAAACCTTCATCAGATTGACCATATATCTCATGATACTGACCGGCATTAAATTGATTGTGAAACTGATCGACTGCACGTTCGCCCATTTCCTTACCTTTGGCTAGCGAGCACGAACTAACTGCAAATTGCAGCGCAACAATGAAAGCCAAAAGTATTGTCTGTCTAATCTTAATTCTCATAGGAACTCGTTATCCAGATAACGTTAGAGCTGACCAACCGGCGGCCATTAACAACAACGTCGAATCAAAAAGGCTGCCTCACTGCTCCAGATGTTTAGAGATTTTGCGATTGGGAAACTGCTTCCACCGAAAGTTCAGAAACACACCAATCATAAGCAGAACAAAACTAGAAGGCAGTAGCAGTTCATAGACCAGCTGTTCTCGCCTGGTGAGATAAACCGATATATCCTTGAATAATCTTGTGGCATAGAGTCTTCCTTCGGTCGGCTGCGGTTCAGCGGGGCGATTTTCACGGTAATAAGCATCAAGACAGATCGATAACGCAAGGAAGGTAAGCGCCAGCACAACGCACCCTACGATGACAAACTTCTTCGCGCTGATATGCCGGGATGCGATCACAGGTTCTCCGTTTTTGATCTCATAGAAATATTATTTCAGCGACTCGGCCTAACTAATAAGGTAATTAAGTACTATTTCAGCCTCAATGCGAACTCCTTCCTGCCAAACCTAATGGCGTGCCCGGTGGATACGGGGGAGCACACACTGGGCAGATCGCAGGAAAAGTGCCAGGGCTTTGGGGGGAACACCTGGTGTGGGGTATGGAGCCGGTGAAGGTATGGGATCATAGGGATAGTTAGGCTGCCTTGACGGTGTTGACCGGTATTTGAAAATGTCAAAAATATTAAAACGGAAAAGCATTCCAGTACCCGTAAGAGTCGTTGAGACTCCGCCCCCTACTCCGGTACCGAGTGTGAGACCGCCGCCTACGATGGGACTACCATCACCATTCCTTCCAAAAAATGCATCGCCAGCTATGTCGGCGCCGGCGCCAACATTACCGCTAACATTGGTAAAGAGCCCGGTTAGATCCCCTATGGTGTTTGCGGTGGATGCATGAATAAGGACTCCAGCGTTCGCCTGTACAGCTGCTCCGGGACCGGCGCCACCCGTATAGGTAACGCCCACATTCCCGCTACCATCTACAGCGATAGTCACGGAGCCAACTACACCAATTCCGGCCCTCGCGCTACCTCCAACTCCGAATTCTAAAGTATCTTGTCCAGAAGGATCTACAAAACCTAAGGGACTGTTTCGTACGTAAGCATACAAATTCAAATCTCCACCGGCGAAACCTAATGGATCCTCGCCTATAAATCGCTGGAGAGTCGGGGAATAATATCTAGCCCGATAGTAATAGATAGCCGTGCCGTCATTCTCTCTTCCAGTAAATTGCGAGGCGTTAGTGCTCGCGGCACCGCTAACTGATGTTTTGCCGAATGGCTCATAAGTATACTGAGTTTGCACTCCACCAGAAGAATCACTGAGGGCTATAACGCTCCCTAGTCCGTCTACTAACGGACACCAGGTTCCGGCCGAGTCACTACGGGTAAACACTTCGTCTATTCCTCCAACAAGGACATTGGCAACTGGTGTTGTTCCAGACAACTCCTGCGCGATATTGTAGCCATCATAAAGATAGGTTGTGGTAGTCGCACTGATAGTTCTTGTCGCACGACGCCCAAATGCATCGTAACTGAAGCTTGCTGTTGTCCCGCCATTGATTGACATAAGATGATGTCGAGCATTCCAAGTGTATGTATTGGTTCCGTCGCTTGTAAGATCGCCGTTCAAATCATACGTGAGACTCTGTCCTGCAAATGCCATCTGCTGGTTAGCGGCATTATAGCTACTGTTCGTGACGGGTTCCGGCAACCCACTGCGAGCATAACTGCCTCCGATAGTGGTGCGCTTGCCACCTGCATCATAGGAGTAGCTGAGATTGCCTAGCGTGTTCGTGCCGTACTTGTAGACGAGATTGGTTAGCTGTGAGGCGGCGTCGTATGTGTATTCAGTGATCACACCGTTGGACTGCGTCAGGCTGGTCCGACGATCTGCATTGTCGTATGCGATTGCTACGGTCGCCGAGCCGTTGTTGATTTGGGTTATTCGATTGGCATTGTCATAGTTGTAATTTATCGTGGACTGTCCTGCTACCGTCATGCTAACTCGCCGCCCCGCATCGTCGTATGTATAGCTAATGCTGCCTTGCGGCGTGGTTTCCATCGTAACGCGGTCAAGCTCGTCGTATTCGTAGTTGATTGTGCCTGAAAGGGAGTCGACCACTGATGTAAGTCTGTTGACGGCATCATAAACATAAGTAGTCGTGGAGTTATCATCGTAAGTGACTTCCGTTAGCCGATTTAACGCATCGTAGGCGTAACTTGTGACCTGGCCTTTGCGATCGGTCAGCTGGGTGAAGTTGCCGTTCGGATCGTATTGATAGGTCTCATCATGCAGCAACGGATCTCGACGAGTCGTGGCGCGGTCCATGTTGTTGTAGACATAGCTCGTGACGCTGTTGCGTGCGTCAGTCACGCTCAGTAGATTGCCGTTCGCGTCGTAGCCGATTGAAGTCACACCTTGCAACGGATCTGTTTTGTGAGTTAGCTGATTCAATGAACCGTATTCAAAGCGTGTCCGTTGGCCCAATGGATTCGTCACCGTCATCGACCTGCCCAGTCCATCTACCAGACGGGCGCCTGTTCGTCCTAGAGCATCTGTTATCGCTACGAGGTCGCCAGAATCATAAGAGAACTGAACCGAGTGCTGGAGCGCATCTGTCACACTCAGAGGTTGGCCCGCAGCGTTGTAGGTTATTGTCGTTTGATGATTGAGTGGATCACTGATGCTGGTTAGATTTCCCCTCGGGTCATATCCGAACGCAGTGGTATGATTGAGAGGATCCGTCACGCTCGAAACGTGGTTAAAACCTGGTTCATGCGTCATCGTGATTGTCACAGCTGCGGAAGTTCCTGAAAGTCTCGTTATGCTGGCCAAATTCCCCATGGCGTCATAAGTGAAACTGGTTGTCCGACTCAGCGGATCAGTCACACCCAAAATCAGGTTGGTTCCTGGCTGGCGCTCATAGCTGTAGGTTTGTTGTTCCGGTTTTCCCAACGCGCGCGTGTCGGAAAGAATATAGCCACTAGAATTGAAAATTACCCGGCGCACGTTACCGCGCGGATCGGTGACATCGGTCTGAGTGATTTTTCCATCTGTGTCGAGCGTATAGGCAAATTGGTAGGTTGAGTTATCTGCCTGCGTCTGCCTGGTTATTCTGCTGGAACTATTGTACTCATTAGTCAGGTACACAATACCGCGAGCGTCCTTGAGTGTGAGCATCCGGTTTGCACTGTCATAGGTGTACTCGGTCACACCGCTAGCCGGATCGGTTACTTGCCATAAACGTCCGCCAACATCGTAATTATAATTGACTGTTCGCCCAGCATTGTCCTTTGCTTGAGTGATACGGTTGCTTGAGTCGTATGCAAATTGCATCCAGCGACCGTTAGGTGAAGTAATCTGTGTAATGTTGCCGGAACTGCCACCCGAGCGCGTAATTGTCATCTGGTTTCCGTAGCGGTCGCGTATCGACTGCAGCGGCGCGAACTCGGGGAAAACATAAACAGTGCCATCCTTGAGTCTCAAATCCCAGCCGCTTCCGTTCCATGAAATGCGAGACTTGTAGTAGACGCTTGGTGTAGTCGTGTGCTCGTACACAGCATCTGTCCATCCCGTTCCTGAAGATATGCGCATGTAGTGAATGCGTCCGCCATCAGGGAGGATTAAATCTGCTTCCTGGTAATTGTTCACGGACCACAGGAACATGTCGTATGGATGCGTCGTGCCAATCCCGAATGCACGGGAAGCGTTATCCCCCGGTCGGTAGGTGCGCCGCAGCGTAATTGGCAGGATGTCTGCCACGGTGAGGTCGGTCTTCTTTTGCACAAAGAGGCCCGTTCCTAAATCGACGGGGTCGCCGTCTTCGCCTCCCGGACCGTTAGCGGGGTTAGGTCCATTGCTTGCGGGATCGCCCCCCTGGCCGATCATGATGCCTGTGAATTCATAAATAACCACACCGGGGTCAGGGATGATCTGCTTACCGGTTGCAGTCACGGTACCCTGCCCGTAGATGTACCAGCCTTTGCCTTCAGGATCGTAATTCCAGAAATTGATGCGCGCCCCTGGGCGTTCATTTGCGTAGTTGGGATAGATAAGTCTCGCACGCGGTGGAATGATGCGAGCTCCACCCGGCTGAATCGACGCAAATACCGGCACATTGAATCCCGGTGGCAGCGGGAAGGGTGGCCGGTCCGTCGGCACTGGAGTAATGCTGATTTGCGTCACCGCCTGGCCGTCCAAGTCCCGAATGACGGTCCCTGCAGGGAGATGGAGTTCCAGCCCCGGGATCAGTGGGTTTGTGATTACGATTTCTTGCTGGTTGGGAGAAGGGATCTCAACTGCGTGGGCCATATCCAACTTTGGCATCCATATCGTAAACGACAGAACATTCGTTTTATCCAACGTGATTTCCACCCCGGCTCTGAACGTCCCGTAGGTCGCTCCCGGACGATTCGCAGAACGTCCGTCGATCACCATCACCTGGTGCCCGGACGGAATATCGGACACCAGAAATCTTCCAGTATTGTCCGTGCGCGTGAGATGCCCGTTGACGGAAACAGTCACGTTCGCAAGCGGCTGACCCCGTAGTGTCAGTACCTGCCCGGACAAAGCAGTCACACCGGGTTCTGCCTGCAACGATGGCTGGTCCTGCCAGCTTGATCTTTCGCCGTTAGTTCGCCAGTTGCCTCGCAGGTTCTCCGCCTTCGGCACCCAATCAACATCGCCCATCGATTGGTTTGGCAGTACTTCCTTGCTTTCATCCTTTTTGTCGCCCGTCGTCGTGAAAGAGAAAACAGCAGGAGTAACCTTAACGGTGCCGTCGGTCCCATTGCTACAAGTAACGGTGTATGTAGTGCCTTTTTGTAAAGGCTGAATCGACAAGAGAAAAGCAAGCCTGCCACCCTCGGCTAAGGTTATGTTCGCGCTTATCGTTTTTCCTTCGCCGGTTAACTTCAGCGTTTCCGATTGGAACGATTCGACCCTCAGCGGTTTTGAGAAGCGAAGCGCAATAATGCTATCGAGCTCAACCCCAGTGGCGCCGTCTTGAGGTATGGATCCAGCGAGAAAAGGAGTCTCCGGGCCCTCTTGCTCGGAAGTAATCGTTGTGAAATTGAAACTCTCAGCTTCCGAGTTAAAGAGCTCAGCATTGCCAACTTCTTTGCCGTTCTCATCAAAGCCACCTTCGATCAAAACATTGCCGTCCGACAGTAGCGTCGACCTGGCCTTCGCTCGTTGTGCCGAAGGCTTCCCCGCAGCGGTCCTGCTTATCTGAGTTTTGAAGCTCCAGAGTTCGGCTCTCGATAACCGGAGGCCCTTTGCTGAAACTCCTCCGACTATCAGCACTCGACCATCGGTCAGCAGTGTCGCGCTGTGATATGCGCGCGCTGTTACGGCTGGTTTCGGTAATTCCTGGAAGGCCTGCCTCTCTGGATCAAAGATTCCGGCACTTTCCAAAACCTGACCGTTCGCGCCAATGCCACCAACTATCAGCACGCGACCGTCAGGCAACATTGTTGCTGAGTGCCATGCGCGTGCCAGGGACTTGTCAGCCAATAAAATACTTTCGCCGTTGCGAGGATCGGCAATACTGCTCGAGGCAACCTTCCCATCTGGTCCAACTCCACCAATCACTAACAAGCGTCCGTCAAGCAATGGAGTCGTCGTTTGGCCCAGCGGCCCTGAGTCCTGGAGAGGCTTCCGCGGGGTCCGCCCCGCCGGGACGCGCGCGGGGAATGAGCGGTCACTTTTCGGAGACACTGTCACCCTTGTCAAATTCTTTCCGGATGCGAATGTGAGAACAGGACCCGCTCCCAAGACTAGGCTTAGAGCCAAAGCGATTGTGAAATTAACGTGCCGCCTCATAATTTCTTCTCCAATTTCCGTTTCTGAGAGTGTTATAGACCTCTAGATTGGTTCCTTACGGATCTGTCACAGTGATGCTTATGCCACCGGTATTAGTGCCACTGGGATCGATGGTTATCTCATAGGCGCCTGTGGTCGGCAGATTTTGACTTGCAAGATTGAAACTACTGCTGTTGGAAGTAGAGGAAGTGAGTTGGGTCCCGTCCGGTTTAAGTAGCTTCACCGTGACCGTACCCATCGCGTTATTCGTTATTCGAACTGTCACCTGTTGGCCGGATGTGCCGCTGAAGGTCACGTTCGCATTCTGGCCTGGGACGGTTGTGGTGACGTTCACAGCGGGACCTCCGATAGTGACGGTCCCCACGACATCCGCTGGCACGTCGTTAAGCACCAGAGTCTGGCTTCCCGTCGTTGTTCCCTGCGGGTCGATCAAGATCGTGTAAGTTCCCGTCGCCGGCAGCACCACCGTGTCAATGTATCCCGTGGCGCCACAGAGATCGGTCGAAGCTAGATTTGTGCCATCAGGGTTCTTGATCGTGTCAGAGACAGTAAGGCAGCCCGTGAAGGTTGAACTGCTGATCTGCAAACTCACTCGCTGCCCAGCAACGCCGTCGAAGAGAATCAGACCTATTTTGTTAGCCGTACCGATTGCCACCGTCTTACTTTCGCCTAAGTTCATTCTGCCGGTGACTTCAATATCAGTGGCCGCAAAAGGAGCCGGGGGCACAAAGAAATCGGCGACACTGGTTGCCTTGCCAAATGGCGTTGCCACAGAGATCCGGCCGGATGTGCCCAAGTCGGGAACGCTGGTGGAGATCGCCGTGCCAGTCGCAGAACTGACCAGAGCATAGCGGTTGTTAAGTGTTACCCAGTCGTTAGAGACAGTGGTATCGAAATTGGTTCCGGTAATTGTTAGAGCCGTACCCTGAGTTCCAATGGTCGGAGTAAAGCTCGTGATAGTGGGTGCCGTGGAAGCACTAACGGTAAACGGAGTGCTGCTTGTGGCTGAACCAATGGGAGTGGTAATCGCAATCGGTCCCGTTGTAGCTCCGGCTGGGACGGTGGTAAGGATCTGGTTAGCGGTAGCAGAAGTAACTGTTGCCGCGACCCCATTGAAGGTAACCGTGTTCTGATTGCTCGTCGCGCTAAAGCCGGTGCCGCTAAGGGTGACGGACGTTCCGACTTGACCACTGCTCGGACTGAACTGAATGATCGATACTTAACGTTTTGCCGGGAGCCTAATTCGCAAACCTACGACGCGGTTGGCAATCTCCTCTCGATCTCGCGGCAGAGTTCAATTTCTACCCTTCTTGCTGTGTCTCTTGCGGCGCGCCTCTTTGAATTTTCTTCAGGAATTAAGACCGCCTCATGGGATTCAAACTTTGTTTCCGATGCGGATCAAGTATTTCGACGAGAAGTTGAGCCAACAATCCTTGATATCGAAGAGGAGATCCGGAGCAACAACTTTATAGCGCAACTTACTCGGAAAGCCGTTGATGTACCCGTCGTTGTGTCGGCAGGCTCTGCCCTGGCATTGGCTGTAACAACGTTAGGTCTTTCCGGCGTGGCAGCTTTGGCTGTGGGTGCTGTAGTCGGAGGCGGAAAAGCGGCTTATGACGCCTATACAGAGTGGAATGAGAAGAAGCGCGAAACGGAGCAAAATCAACTGTTCTTCTACTATCGCGCCGGTCATCTATTGTCCGAGGGCACACATGCCTACCTCAGTGATGCTACTAACGTCGGTGAGCGGAACCAATAAATGACTAAGCTGAGGGAACATTCTCAAAAGCCGATAGGATTTGGTTATTTCTGTTGGGGATCGTCGTGTAGTTACGAGATCGAACGCAACTGGATTAAGAAATACTAACGAATCGTAGTTGACCCAATTCTCTAATGCTGATTTCTTTCCTGACGCGACTCCCATCAAACGCCAGAGCGAGTTCATTTACATACATGGAAACTTGTTCCAAGTGGCTTCCACAGACCTGTGCATACCGAAATTTCAAGCTGATACGCGACGGCCTTATTTGGATCATCCTTACAGTTCCCGGCCCGAGCTATTAGCTCGAGTGTTCGGTTCTGTTCTCAAATCACGACAGACGTGCCTGCTCCGAGCCGCTCAGTTAAGTCAGACCGACCACTCCGTGCTCTATATTTACGCAATTACTTTATGCTGCCCGCAAATATCGATGATGCAATCCGCCGACTTTCGGCAGAGAAACAATCTTGCCTTTTGCTGGCAGCTCGACTTCTCGAGCAACCGGCGCATTTCTTTCCAACGATTGATGCGGCCGCACTTCGTTATAGTAGGCAACGTACTCTCGAATGATCCGTCGTAGCTGCCTTTCATTAAACACGATCAGATGGTCCAAACATTCGCGCCGAATACTGCCGATCAACCGCTCCGCATATGCATTCTGCCAGGGTGACCGCGCAGTCGTGAGCACTTCCTCGATTCCCATTCTTGCAACTTGACACCGAAACTCTTCTCCATAAATTGAATCGCGATCTCTCAGCAAGAATCGTGGTGCTGTCTCTTCCGGGAAGGCTTCAATGATCTGCTGCGCCGTCCACAGCGCAGTCGGATGGGCCGTCGCATTGAAGTGAACTACTTGTCTCCTGTGGTGGAGCAGTACAACGAAGCCGTACAAAATATTGAAAGTAACTGTAGGTACGATGAAGAAATCAATGGCCACTATGTCCTTTGAATGATTCCGCAGAAAGCTCTTCCATGTTTGTGAAGGCGGCTTCCGAATTCTGACCCGATATTTTGCCACCGTTGATTCTGCCACCTTGTAACCAAGCAAATGAAGTTCTGCCTGGATACGCGGCACCCCCCAAGTCGGATTCTCAGATGATATCCGTCTGATCAAGTCACGAATCTCCAGATCAATCCTCGGGCGTCCGACACGACCAGCTCTGGACTTCCAGCGCCAATAGCACTTGAAGCCTTGTCGATGCCACTTAATAACTGTCTCTGGTTTTACGAATGATCAGGATTGAGCGCCAGTCGTGCCACAGATGCGACAGGACGACCCAAAAGAGGCGGTCTCGCTCACGAAGCCCAAGTCGACTCGTGTTGCCTCGCAGGATGACTAATTGTTGGCGCAAAGCGAGATTTTCAGTCACCAGTGAAAGCCGAGACTTAAGCAGCGCGCGGAGCAGTTCATAGAGGACGGAGCAAAGAGACATAGGTACGTCGCAAGCAGCCAGAAAATGGAATCTAGGAAGCAGCTGCAGCGTATCTTAGGTCTGGCTCTAAGTGTAGGGATTTAGACGCCGGATGAGATTTCGGTATAGACAACGGTGAGAATGTATGACGTGCGATGGCCAGCTCAACCTTTGGAGCTCTTTGCGTCTTTCTTTCGAGGATACGTTCTCTCTTCCTGATAACCGCCTCCCTGTCGTTCAATCTTCACTTAACCCCCTTGCTTTGCTAAAATTCGTTTCAGCACGCCACCCTTCGTCGCGTTTGCCTTTGTTCGGAAGCGGTGCACGACTTGGCCGCTGCCATCTCTTTTAAGCGTCCATCCGGGACCCTTCTTGTTCTCAGTCAGCGTAAGTTTTGGTAATTTACTCATCGCGAAATCCTCCTTAAGCGACGGCAACTAAAGAATCAAACCTCAACTTGAATATATCTTGATTCAGGAACACCTGGTGTTGTCAAGGTCTCGATTCCAAAATACTAGGGAATTGGATTACTGCTTATCCAGTCTGCTACCGCCCATGAGAAGTCCGAAAAAGGTAAGTTGTGGACATCCCAATTAAGGTTTGCGCAAATGGAAGGCAGGGCGAGCTTAAACTGCTGGTACCTCTTAAAAACGAGTGCGCCGCTGGGAGTCTTTACTAAACTGGGGTCAAGCTCAAGTCGCAACCAGTCCCTCACGTTGTTAATAACCTCTTGCTCACTGTCGTGATGAGCGGCAGGATCTCGACCGGCTAAGTCCGAAATGTACTTTTGGTAGCGGTACTGTTCAGTATCCAAGACCAAAAAGACCTTCTCCTGCTGGTACGGCTTTCCGTATTGCTTGCAGCCCAAGTCTAGACCTAACTCCAGCGGCATATTAAAGCGAGGTAGATTATTTACGGCATCAAGGTCGACTCGAGATATATCGTGAATGCTGTACTTACATTCTGCTACTAGATCCTGAATCTTTTCGATTCTGCCCCTACCGGCATTGCTCTCGTCCTTTGCACACCTGGGCCTGAAGCCCATGTCGTTTACAGCGAAGACAATAGCGTAGAAGAGTGGCTGGTATTCATCATCGAAAGGGCAGTTGATAAAAACGTTTCGCTCGTAGTTTGGTGGGAGTCGAGTCGCTTTTGGCATGCTTGCGCCTTAAGCAGCTTCGCCATTGCACCTATTTCCGATAGAGCCGGCTTTTAAAAGGGTGGTCGCTAGAAGACTTAGCGAAGCTGCGCTGTCAAGATTGCTTGTTGGCCGTTTCTCTTATGGCTTCACTAACCGCTTTCTTAATGGCGTTCCTGCTGGCGGTGCGAGGCTTCGCTATCGGGTATAAGACCTCACGTGGCTCTCTCGGTGGTATCGGGTCGCGACGGTATGAATCCCACGTTTTGACACGGCCATCGCGGCTGTGAATGACGAGAGTAGTCGCATTCTTCTTGGCGATCATTCGGCCGACTTCAACTGCTTCACGCTGTGTTTCGTGCCGAGAACTCGCGCGGCTGCTTCCTTCGCTGCGAATCGCCCAGCCCTGATTATTAGGGACGACGTGGACGTTCTTAACCACAGGCTTCTTTTTATCGCCGGCTCTTGCAATGCTTCTCTTGGTCGCTGCCGAATTCCTTGCCATAAAGGCTGTTCTCCTAGTACTCATCCAAAGCTGTATCTTACTCTAAGTGTATTGAAAATGTATCGGTCGGTGGGTATATGCGCTATACCTCAGATTTGAAAGACCTTTAACAGTCGCTCAACCTTTGCCGAAGCCTATGCTCAACCAGCGACACAAGTATCTTTTCTCCGCCACATATTGTCACCCCAGAAATGTTGGTCTGGCGCTAATATCTACACCCGGATTTTGCCGGTACTGCTTGACTACACAGAGTAGGCGAGCTACTAGCGTCGCGTTTACTCGCCAACTTCTTTACAGTTCGCGCATATGGCATCCATCTTTTTTTGAAGTTACTTAAGACGCTTGGGGTCGCGCGCGCCGAAGCGCGCGCAAAAAGGCAGTTGCGTTGATGGATTTTCCATGACGGTCCAGCAGGGGTCCGTTTCGTAACAGTCGCCATCCGTTGCGTGTTTCGCTCTGATGAAGAATGCCGCACCGAATGTGCTTGTAGAACCAATCATTTTCGCCGGCCAACACGCTTAACTCGGGATCTCGCACGAAGAAATCCCGAAACATCTGACCACTACAGTTTCTTGTATTCGAGCGGCCTTGTTAGAAGGACTCAAGCGTCTCAATAACGAGGCAGCCAAGTGCCAAAAGGGCGAAGCCATGTTTGCTTCGAGATTCCTCGAGCGGTTGGAAGTATCGTTCTATAAAGCGTTCTGTGAGGAACTCCGGAAGAGCCTTCCGATCATCCCAGCTACGAGCTTTTTGTATTGAGCAACCGTTGTAGATGACGAGAGCTTAGTATGATCCGCTGCTTTTGGTGCCATCCATGTATTGGCTCGAAAGCCACCATTACTCAGAGATAACATCTAATGATCTAGGCAATTCGGCGCTGGGTCATAGTAGCTGTCATGTCGGATGATCGGCTGCACTATCGTATGAAACCCCGGCGGCCCACGTTACTGCCGCTGAAACGAATTAGGGTTGCCGATTATTCAATATCTCTGCGGCGGCTCAACGTTCTGAAGAATGATCCTTGACGGTCAGCAAAGACAGCCACCAAAAAGCGATTGGGCCGCCGGCATCACACGTTACACCGCGCCAAAAGACTGTAGCTCTTCAGGATCGATTTGCCAGGTCCAATAGCATACATCCAACGTTTAGGTGGCAGCTAATTGTAGACAACGCGTAACCTGGCGGCGAACCTGTTACAAAGCTCTGATGCAGTCTCGTCAGAACCCTGAGGACAACCACTGAAAAGCACTCAGGTATTTTTGCTATACTCGACTTCAATGAATTATTGGTTACTATCAGCTCCGATTCACGGAACAGAAATCCAACCAAGTTATGTCGGCCGTCCTTGGCCGTACGAGAAAGTGACTTTAGACGAAAGACTCAAAGGAGGAGATGTTGTCTACCTAAGCTTCGGTGGTAGCGGGTTGTATGCCTGGGGACATGTTGTTAAGAAGGAGAAGTACAAGGATGAACAATTAGGAGAAGCGTACAGAGTTACGGTAACACGTTCTGTTATTCGTTATGATCTGGTCCCTCCGGAACGGATTAAGAACACGAGAGAATTGGACGGTTCATTCTCATTTCCTCACGGCAATCTTGAATTCCTAACGGTTAGCCAAATAAACGCGCTTAACAACCTTATTCGGATGTCCGGCGAAGACGGCCCGCCCGATCCCTCTGATCTTGATGATGAATCGTTATACAGAATTCTTCACGCGGGTAGGCCCAAGAGCGTACCGCTCTTCACCCGAAATCAACCCGTCGTTCTTGAAGAGACACGTTACGTTGAATTCAAGGAGATTATTGGCGCAAGTGCGATAAACAGTATCAAGGCCAATGCGGATGAGTACGCCGTGGCCCTGCTGAACCGTGACGGGGGAAGAGTTTTTTGGGGTGTTCGCAACGATAGGGTAGTGGTTGGGATAAACCTCAACTATTCTCAGCGCGATGAAATCAGAACAGAAGTCACAGCGAAGCTGAGCAGAATTCGGCCGGCTGTCTCGATGCAAGAAGTTTCGCTGGAGTTTTATTCCGTACACGATGACAACGGCCAAGACATTGGGGATCTCTACGTCTTTGAGCTTGATGTCCCACGTGGATTACCCACGCAGCTCTATGCTGATGGAAGTCATGCTGTCTGGATTAAGACTGATGCTGGTAAGCAGAGACTTACTCACGAGCAAGTGACCGCTGAGATTTTGCGGCGGAAGGGCAGGTAAACGCGCCCAGTGCCTACTTGAATGGCCTTACTTAAAATTCTTGTTCCGCTTGTGTTTGCTGTTGATGCCAATTAGCCCACTGTTCACGTTCATCTTCAAAAAGGTCGCGACTGACCATTCGCGAACGGATGTCTTCCACGTCACGTTCAGGTTCGGCTGCAAGAATCATTCGCCAAGCGTGTTCGGCCGTGAAACGGCGAATCAACTCCGTTTCGGCTTTCGTCATTCTTTCTCCGCGTCGCCTTGCTCCTGGCGTTCCGATATGCGTAAAGAGTAAGTGTTCTGGATCTAACGGCAAGAAGATCTCTGTTCCAGCGCTCCCCCATCCACCTTTAAAGTTGTAGTCGTTCAAGCCGTTGAAATTTAACCTCACGACTGGATTGTCACTTGTGAACCAAGTCAATCCCTTCGCCGGAGCCAGAATAGTCCAACGATGCTGCAACAAGGCAGAGACATTACGTGTGAGATGACGTCGAATGATCCAAAGCCACAACTGTCGACCTCGAAGCATTTCTGCGCCCAACTGTCCACCGCCCGAAGGATCTCGTTTGACTGTTACTCTTAACGGGAGTCCTTCACGTTGTTCGGGAGGCAGCGAATTCAGCTCGGCTGTTTTCCCCGCCTTAGATGATTCCTGCAAAGATTGGATCGCGTTTTCCATCGTACTCTTCATCAAACTCGGTAACTGCTCATCAAGCCGTTTCGCTTGTTCCCAGAAGTAGGCTGGAGTACGAACGTCCTGAGCCGCTACGAATTTAACAAGATATTTCCATTCGTCCCGTGACATTTGCGCACCTGTTATTGCTTTCCTCAATGGCTCTTCTGCTGGCTTTTCAAAATCTCGGTCAAGCCAAGTTTCGAAATCGTCTTTCTCAACGCCTGAGGCAGTCTGCGTGTAAAGATGCGAGTGATATGCGAGCGCACCTGGCGAATAGCGACGCCACATTGGGAAGTTTGTGTGAGGGACGAGTAGCCTATAGGTTGCTACCTTTCCGTCAACTCCAGCCCAACCCTTCAGGTAGACGCAGGGGACAAAGTGGTTATCCCGGTGAAATTGAGCGGTGGTCATGTTTCTAATGCAACTCTAAAGGTCGAACGGTCGGAATGATTATAGTGAGTAGGAACGTCGGATGGGAGCCGCTCGCGGTATTCTTGGGGCGTGGTTCTAATTGATGTTCAGGTGCTCTTGGAAGGGGAGCACTTGTCAGAATTGCACCCAGAGACTACGCCGATTATTCCAACCGTGTACGGCGCTCGCGATCTAGCATTCGTAACAATTAGTGCTTGACGCAGAAACGGTTCGTAAATGAGTCCGTTACTCCGTCCGCGCTCGACCAAATATTTTAATGATCACGTCTCATCTGTTGAAATGAGTTTGTACAAATCGAGTGAGAATTGACACGTAGGGGTCTGGGTTCAAATCCTCACGCGCCTGAGCCTCATCGAATCAAGTATTTATACGCGATCATAAACGAGTCGGATTCGGGGCGTTTCCAGAGCGAGAGCGTGAGAGTATTGCTCCCATGGTCGCATTCTAGCTACAAGAATCTCAGAGTTTTCGGCGGTTAGAGGAGTAGTTGTGACGCCTGTTAGCGCCAGCCTATTTTCAATCTCGGCAAAAACAAAATCGGTCTCAGTCAACTCCTGCCCCTAATTCATTGAACAACAAGGGAATATTGGTAGCGGGGGTCGGACTTGAACCGCCGGCCTTGGGGTTATGAAACGTACACAGGGCAAAATCGTAAGTTTTTGCCCCTTAACAAGTTGCAGCCATCGCGAGTTTCCTAGGGAATTTGAAGATCATGACATCCGTTAACATGCGGTTACCAGCGGTTGTCATGCAGTCCGGACACAAAATGGACACACGAAGATTCAAACATCTACTGAGTAGATCTCTACTAGTCTCAGAATTTCGTGAGCTAACTCATCATGTACTCTGGTCCAAATAGTTTTCTGCGGATTGTCGGGGCGGCGAGTCCTTTGCTGTGCAAGGACGACAAGTCGCGACGTCGAAAACTTACCATAGAGATACAGCCTTTTTTTGCTCTGATTCCCGTCTTCAGCGTTTTGCCACCAACTGTATTTAATAGTTGCTGGAAATCGTTATGTTGGCCTGTAATAGATATTGATTAAACCATTTCTTTTGAGATCAGGCTTCCGAGATACCCTCTCGCCAAAGCCCTCAACCTTTTTGGCTTGACGCCATCGTCCAACGATGGCCACCGAGGGACCTAATCGCGCAAGTTTCGATTCTTCATGAGCCGCCTCAGGTTAATACCGACAAAAAGAAACTTCAACCCTAGGATTCTTTCTAGGCGGGAGCATCATAAGCTCATTTGTTGAAACCCAAGTATGGTACAGTGTCTTATGTGCGCAATCAATTGAGTTTCACGCTTCAACGAAGGGCGATAATTTGCGAACGAAGGACCATTAGGACTAGG
>WNFZ01000612.1_pt1 | contig 34611 bp, 37 predicted proteins | sample 5400081 | NCBI WGS metagenome assembly WNFZ01 (sample SAMN13153365, study PRJNA577476) | soil metagenome | isolation source: 80 cm soil or saprolite under grassland replicate 1 | place: USA:California | collected 2016-06-15 | reverse complement strand
CAGCTCGTCGAGGAAACGGCTCGGCAGGTTGTAGCCGCGAGCGCCCCAGAGCGACCGCGAGGCCGCATGGGTCAGCGTCAGCCGTTCCTTGGCGCGCGTCAGGCCGACGTAGGCCAGGCGGCGCTCCTCCTCGAGCCCTTGCTCCTCCAGCGACCGCGAGTGCGGAAACACGCCCTCCTCCATCCCGATCAGGAACACGGCGCGGAACTCGAGCCCCTTCGCGTTGTGGAGCGTCATCAGAGATACCAGGCTGCGCTCGGCCGAGAGGTCGTCCTGATCGGAGTAAAGAGAGATCTGCTGCAGGAACTCGGAGAGACCGGGCTCGTCCGCGCGCTCCTGGTACTCGCGCGCGACGCCGACGAGCTCGAGCAGGTTCTCGATGCGGCCCTGCGCCTCGACCGTCCGCTCGGCTTCGAGAGACTCGAGGTAGCCGCTTTTCTCCAGCACCCGCTCGAGCAACTCGGGGACGGAGAGCTCGAGCGCGCCGGCCATGGACGACTGCATCAGCGTGCGAAAGCGCTCGACCGCCTTGAGCGGCGCCGCGCCCACACCCGCCTCGTCGGCCCGCTCCAGCGCCTCCCAGAGCGAGATCCCCTGCGTGTCGGCGAACGTCTGCAGGCGTGCGAGTGACGCGTTCCCGATCCCACGCCGGGGCCGATTGGCGATCCGCGTGAGCGAGACCGCGTCGTATGCGTTGTCGATGACCTGCAGATAGCCGATCGCATCCTTGATCTCCGCGCGCTCGTAGAACTTGGGCCCACCGATGACCTGGTAGGGGATCTCCTGGCGGACGAGCACGTCTTCGAGCACCCGCGACTGGGCGTTGGTACGGTAGAAGACCGCCAGCTCCGAGCCGGCGTAGCCCTCCTCGATGAGGGAGGCGACTTCGGCGGCGACGAAGCGGGCCTCGGCGTGCTCGTCCTCCACTTCGACGACCCTGACCGGGTCCCCCTCCCCCAGCTCGCTCCAGAGATTCTTGGGCTTGCGCTCGCGGTTGTGGGTGATGAGCGAGTTGGCCGCCCGCAGGATCGAGTTCGTCGAGCGGTAGTTCTGCTCCAGGGCGATCAGGCGTCCGCCGCCGAAGTCCCGCTCGAACTCGAGGATGTTGCGGATGTCGGCCCCGCGAAATGCGTAGATCGACTGATCGGGATCTCCGACCGCGAAGACGTTCCGGTGCTGGCCGGCGAGCAGCTGAAGGAGGCGGTACTGCGCGTGGTTCGTGTCCTGGTACTCGTCGACGAGGACATAGCGAAAGGCCTTCTGCCAACGCGTCAGCGCTTCGGGGAACCGTTCGAGCACCTCGACGGTGAGCATGAGCAAGTCGTCGAAGTCGACCGCGTTCGAGGAGTGGAGGCGGCGCTGGTAGAGCGCATAGGCGTCGGCGACCGTCTGGTCGTAGAACGACGCCACGCGCGCCTTGTACTCCTCCGGCCCGATGAGTTGGTTCTTGGCCATCGAGATCTGCGCGTGTATGCCGCGCGGGACGAAGCGTTTCGGATCACGCTCGAGCTCCTCCAGGCACTGCTTCGCGAGCCGCACCTGGTCGGCCTGGTCGTAGATCGTGAAGTTGGAGCGATAGCCGAGGCGTGGCGCCTCCCGTCGGAGGATGCGTCCGCAGGCGGCGTGGAAGGTCATCACCCACATGCGCGCCGCGACGTCTCCGAGGATCCCCTCGAGCCGCTCTCGCATCTCCCCCGCGGCCTTGTTGGTGAAGGTGATGGCCAGGATCTCCTGCGGCTTCACGCCGCACGCGGAGACCAGGTGGGCGATCCGGTGCGTGAGGACGCGCGTCTTCCCGGAGCCCGCTCCGGCAACGACCAGCACCGGGCCCTCGGTCGCCAGGACGGCCTCCCGCTGGGCGGGGTTGAGGTCTGCGAGGTACTTCTCCGGGGACGCGATAGCCACGAGTCCGATGCTACCCGCCCCTTGATCCGGTCACCCGGAGGCTCACCTCCCCGTGCTGACGCTCGCCAAGGCGTCCTCGATCCAGGCGATCGCCTCGGCCAGAGCCTCCTCGTCGCTCGACTTGAGGACGACGTCGACCTCGGGGCCGTCGGCGAGAAAGCGCGGATAGCTGCCGATCGTCACGGCGGGGTGGCGACGCGTCGCCTCCTCGAGCACAGCGACGATCTGTCCCTCCCCGGTCCGGTAGCTCCGCCGCCAGGTTCCGATCGGGCGACCGCGGAATCGTCCCGCCACGGAATCGAACATCGCCTCCATCTCGCGCGGGAGGCCCGGGAAGACGAACACGTTCTCGAGGACGAAGCCTGGGGCCCCGCCGAGTGGGTTCTCGAGCGGCTTCGCCCCGAGAGGGAGGCAGGCCCAGCGGGCCGCGTATTCGCCGAGCCCGCGTCCTTCGAACCGCTCCCGTAGCGTCGTCGCGACAGCGGGGATCTCCTCGCACGCCACACCGAACGCTGCCGCGACTCCTTCCCGAGTGATGTCGTCGGGCGTGCCACCGAGCCCGCCCGTGACGAAGACGTAATCAGCGCGCGGCCGCTCTGCCCGCAGGAAGGCGGCGATCTCCTCGACGTCGTCCCGGACGGCGGCCATCAGCTTGACGCCGATTCCCAGCCCGGCGAGGCGCCTTCCGAGCCACGAGGAGTTCGTGTTCTCCACGTCCCCGGAAACGATCTCGTTCCCCACGGTCAGGACGACCGCCGTGGGCAGCAAGCCCTCCACCCGAGCGAGTATAGGCTTGCCGAAACGGCTAGAAGACGCTGGCATTCAGGACGCGCAGGATCGGCGTCTCACCAAGCCAGTCGACGACGCTGACGGCGCCATAGGCCTGATCCAGCCGGAAGAGCGCCTCGTCGGGCATGCTCAGGCTCGCAGCGACGATCGCACGGGTCACACCGCCGTGAGCCACGAGCGCCACACCGCTCCCGCGATGGCGGGCGCGGATCTCCTCAGTCGCGGCTAGCACGCGAAGACGCAGGTCGGCGAACGATTCTCCGCCCGGAAACGACACGCCGGTGGGGTCGCTCATCCAGGAGCGGAAGAAGTCGGGCCGGCCCTTCTCGACCTCTTCGTACCGGCTCCCTTCTATCTCACCGAAGTCGATCTCCCGCAGGCCATCGTGAACGACCGGGACGAGTTTGCGGTGGGCAGCGAGAGGAGTCGCCGTCTCGAGCGCCCGGCGGAGCGGACTTGCATACACCGCGTCGAGATGCACGCCGTCGAGCGCCTGCGCAAGTTTCGCGGCCTGCTCGCGGGCGAGAGCTGAAAGAGGAGCGTCGAGCGACCCATAAGCCCTCCCGTGCACCGAACGGTCAGGCTCGAGGTGGCGGATGAGGAGGAGCCGGGTGGCTCCATCCTGCGGAGGCAGACGAAGCATCAGACCGTCGCCACCGCCGCGAGCAGGCTTCCCGTCGTCGCCAGCTCGATGCCCGCCCCGAGAACGTCGCCGGTGACGCCGCCGAGGCGCCGCCTGGCGGTCACGGCGACGAAGAGCGTGGCCACCGCTGCGCCGGCCAACAAGGCTACGGCCCGCAGGCCAAGGAGCGTCGTCGCCAGCACGAGCGCAAGGGAGAGGCCGCCGCCGAGGCTCCAAGAGGGTGTGCCGTCCGTCAGGATCCGCCCGCTGCCCTCACCGGACCGAGCGTACGGAAGCGCCCAGGCCAGAACGAGCGGCGCAGCCCGGCCGAGTGCGAGCGCGGCGGCTACCAGAACGAGAGTGTCGTCAGCCGCCAGGAGGACGGCGATGGCGCCCGTCTTCAAGAGGAGGTCGACGATCAATGACGTGGCCCCGAAAGCGCCGACCGGGCCTTCCCCCATGATCTCGAGCGCACGGCGTCTGTTGGGAGCGCCGAGGCCGTCCGAGGCATCCGCGAGGGCATCCAGGTGTATCCCCCCCGTTACCACTGCCTCGAAGGCGACTGCCACGCCCGCGGCGAGAAACGGGGTCAGGGTGTCCTCGAGACCTATCCCGACGAGAGCGACGGCCGCGCCGACAAGCGCTCCGACGACTGGAAAGAGGAGCGCGCCGCGGGCGACGTCCCGCTCATCGAGCTCGAGGCGGCCCAGGGGCAGGAGCGTGAGGAAGGCGAGCGCGGCGGCGGGAGGGCGGATGATCCGCGCGCTAAGAGCCACGGTCGTCGACTCCCGCCTGCTCGAACGTCGCCATGTCGGCGAGTAGCGCCAAGGCCGACTGCAGGATCGGCAGCGCGAGGGCCGCGCCGCTCCCCTCCCCGAGCCGAAGACCGAGGTCGAGCAGGGGCCGGAGCCCTAGGTCGGCAAGGACGAGCGCATGGCCCGGCTCGGGCGAGAGGTGGGAGGCGACGAGATAGTCCGTGACTCCAGGCTCGATTCGAGCGGCGACGAGCGCGGCTGAAGCGGTCACGAAGCCGTCGAGCAGAATCACGGTCGCAATCGCGGCCGCGCCGAGGCAGACCCCGGCCAGAAAGGCGAGCTCGTAGCCTCCCAGCGCCGCGAGCGTCCCCGTTGGATCGTCAGGCTCCGGACGATTCGCCGCCAGCGCCCGACGTACGACGGCCACCTTACGGCCAAGCGTGCGTTCGTCGATGCCGGTCCCGCGACCGCAGACGGCTGCCGGGTCTTCGGGAAGCAGCGCGGCGCAGAGGGCGCTCGCCGCGGTCGTGTTCCCGATCCCCATCTCGCCGAGTGCAACGATCCCAAAGCCTTGCCCCGCCAGCTCCTCGGCGAGCTCGGCGCCGGCCGTAAGCCCGCGAACGGCGGCCTCGCGTGTCATCGCCGGCCCCATCGCGCCGTTCGCCGTCCCGGCGCCGAGGCGCACCGCCCGGACAGCCGGATGGTCGAAGGGCTCCGCGATCCCTGCGTCCACGACCACCAGGTGCGCTCCGGCGCGCTCGGCGATGGTCGTGATCGCCGCCCGCCCCCCAGCGAAACTCGCGACCATCTGCCTGGTCACCGTTGCCGGGTAGGCGCTCACGCCCTCGGCCGCGTAGCCATGATCACCGGCCGCGAGGACGATGACGGCCTCGAGCGGACCCGGGTTAGGGGTCCGTCTGATCGCGGCGACGCGGGCCGCGAGCGACTCGAGCTCGCCCAGGCTTCCGCGTGGCTTCGCCTTTCGATCCCACGCGGTCAGAGCCGCCTGCCGAGCTGTCTCGTCCACGGGGCGAATGCGCGTTTCGACCTTCACGATTCTAGGCGGACCTTGCGTCCGGCAACTACGAGGAGCGGCTCTGACGCGGCCTCCGCGAAGATCGCGTTCACCCTTCCGAGGACATCGCGATAGCGCCGCCCCAACGGTGTCTCGGGGACGACTCCGAGGCCGACCTCGTTGCTCACCACCAGCGTCAGGGCCGCGCGCGACGCTGCCGCTGCCGCCACGGCGGTCGCCTCCTCCTCGACGGCGTCGTCCTGCCAGCCGGCCTCGAGCAGGTTGGCGACCCAGAGGGAAAGGCAATCGACGAGCAGGCACGCATCGATGGGCACTCGGCGCAAGACCTCATGCAGCTGCACCGGCTCCTCCACCGTGGTCCAGCCCGGCGGACGCTCGGCTCGGTGGCGGCGGATCCGCTCCGCCATTTCCTCGTCACCCGCCGTCCCCGTGGCCACGAAGACGACGAGGCCGCTCCACGAGGACGCCGTGCGGACTGCGAGCGCCGACTTGCCGCTCCGGGCGCCTCCGAGAAGAAACGTGAGCGCCATCAGCCGATCCGCTCCTCCGCATGGTGGGGGCGCAGCGGAACCACCGCGATGCCCGTCTCTTCGTCGGAGACGATGCGAACCGATGCGCCATAGTGGCGCGCGACATGCTCCTCGGTGAGCACGTCCTTGGGTGCGCCGCTTGCCACCTCACGCCCGCCGTCGAGGAGAACGAGGCGGTCCGCGTACTGCCCCGCGACGGTGAGGTCGTGCATGGCGCTGACGACCGTGAGCCCGGCGTCCGACCGCAGCCCGGCGATGAGCTCCAGCACCTGTTGCTGCGCTCCGACGTCGAGCGAGGTCGTCGGCTCGTCGAGCAGGATGAGACCTGCGTCCTGAGCCATCGCGCGTGCCAGAACCGCTCGCTGCCGCTCGCCGCCGCTGAGCGAGCCCAGCCGGCGATCGGCGAGGTGGGCGGCGTCCAGCCGACCCAAGGCGAGGCGGCACGAGTCGAGGTCGCGCGCGCCCGGCGTCGCGACGTAGCCCAGGTGCGGCGTTCGCCCCAGGAGTACGTACTCGAGCATCGACATGTCGGGCGGAAGCACAGGGCTTTGCGGGACGAGCGCGATCCGCCGCGCCACCTCCCGCCGCGAGAGCGCCGCCAGGTCGTCTCCGCGCACGGCTATGCCCCCGGTGTACGGCACGAGACCCGCGATGGCCCGGAGAACGGTCGTCTTCCCGGCGCCGTTTGGCCCTATGAGCCCAACCCACTCTCCGGTCTCCACCGAGAGGCTGAAATCCTCGACAACGCGCGCGCCGTCGAGAGCCACTGAGACGCCTTTGAGAGCGAGCTGCCTCACGGCACCACCGTGCGGGTCATGCGGAGCACGACCGCAAAGAACGGGGCGCCGAAGAACGCCGTCACGACTCCGATCGGCAACTCCGCCGGAGAGATCACCGTACGGGCGAGGAGATCGGCCAGAACGAGAAAGGCCGCGCCGAATGCAAGCGAGAGCGGTAGGACGACGCGATAGCTCGTCCCTGCCACCAGGCGGATCGCGTGGGGGACGATGATCCCGACGAACACAATCAGGCCGCTCAACGCCACAGCCGCCGCCGTCCCGAGCGTCGCCATGCCGAGGACGACGAGCCGCACGCGCGCGACATTCACACCCAAGCTCGCGGCCTCCTCGTCGCCGACCGCCAGTACGTCGAGCAGCCGCCGGTGGAGCAGAAGCACCACCCAACTGACCACGACGTACGGAACCAGGACGGCAACGTCTCGCCAGCCGGACGTCTCGAGCTGCCCGAGAATCCAGGCGTAGACCTCCTGCACCGTGTCTGTGTTCTGCTGCTGCACGAATGTCTGCACGGCAGTCAGAAAGGACGCGACCGTGACGCCCGCAAGGATGAGCGTGGCGGGGCTCCGCCCCCCGCCGACCGAGCGCCCAAGCGCGTACGCAGCGACGACGCCGGCCGTGGCGCCGACAAACGCCGCCAGCGGCCGCAGGTCTCGGCTCGCGGCGGCGCCGTGAGCGTAGCCGATCACGAGCGTCGCTCCCAGGCCCGCTCCGGCGGCGGCACCGAGCAGGTAAGGGTCGGCCAACGGGTTGCGGAAGACCCCCTGGTAGGCGGCCCCCGCCGACGCGAGCATCGCACCGACCAGGATCCCCAGCACCACCCGCGGAGCTCGGAGCTGCCAGAGAATAGCGTCCTCGCTTGGCGAAAACGACGAATGGACGCCGAGAAACGGGATATGACTCGCGATCTCTCGAGCGATGGGCCCGAACCCGAGGCCCACAGGTCCGATCCCGAGCGCGAGGAGAACCGATCCGAGCAGCACAGAAGCTGCCGTTAAGGCCCACGGGATCGTCAAGCCGGGACCGGCTCCCGCCCCACCCCGTGCACGGAGCGCCCCGATCACGGAGAGCCGGCCTCGGCGATCGCCCGCGCGACGATCTCGACGAAGTCCACGGTACGGGGGCCCCACCGCGACGCGATGTCGTCATCGACAGGAATCACGTGGCCGTTTCGAACCGCGGCGATCTTCGACCAACCGGGCCGGCCGGCGACCGTCTCTGGAGACTGCCCGCAGCACTTGGTGTCCGAGAGAACGATCACGTCTGGGTTTGCCGAGAGGATGTATTCCGCCGAGAGCTGCGGGTAATCGGGAGCTTTCCCCCCCGCACCGTCGGCGATGTTCTCGGCTCCGAGCAGCTTGTAGATCGAGCCGATGAAGGTCTTCGACGTCGCCGAGAAGTAGTCCGGCCCGAGCTCGTGGTAGACGACGATCGACTTCCCGGCGGAAGCAGATGCGACGAGCTCGGCGATGCGGGCGCGCATGCGCTTCACGACCGCCTTGGCCCCAGGCTCGTGCCCGGTCGCGAGGCCGAGCGCCTCGATCTCGGCGTAGGCCTCGCCCAGGTTCGTCGCCGCCGGCTGCAGGAGCACCGGGATACCGAGCTTCCGGAGACCCTTGACGAGGCCACTTGGATCGAAAGCTGCCACGACAAGGTCGGGGCGATAGCCGGCGATGGCCTCCACGTTCGGCTGGTAGCCCGAGAGCTTCGAGTGGGGTGCCTCAGCGGGGTAATTCGACTGGTCGTCCACGGCCACTACTTGGTCACCGGCGTGGATTGCGAAGAGCGACTCGGTCGCAGTCGGGGAGAGTGAGACGATCCTTTCGGGACGAGTGGCGATCGTTACCGGCGCGCCCGCGCTCTCGACGGTGACCGGGAATGGCTCGGCCGGCGGAGCCGCCGCCTGCGTTGGCGACGCCTGGGGAGCGCCATTGCTGCCGCAGGCAGCGAGGACCAGCACGACCAATACGGCCATGAAGGCCAAAAGAGCTCGACGAAGCACGTTTCCTCCTTCCGCGAGGGGAACGGACTGAAGGCGGACGGCAGGTCTTCTGACTCGGGGCTCCCTCTTCCGCCGCCTTCCCGGCCCGGGGGCCAGTGGCAATTCGACGGGAGAGCGTCTCCCCTTACAGCGGCGGGACCGTGCCGGACTTGCACCGGCTTCCCTTGCCGCTCGCCTATGTGTGGCGGAAACCTACCAGGCTTCGGCGGAGGCTTCCCCGAACGCCTCGGCAAGAGCGGCGTCGATCTCGTCGGCGGTGGCGACGACGAAGCGGACCCCACCCGGGATCTCCGCGACGATCGCGTCGAGTCCTTCGGTGTCCGTCGGATCGGCCACCGCCACGAACGTGGCAGCACCCTCAGAACGGAAGGAAATCGCGCGGTGCCGGCGCGAGCTGCGCTCAGAGAGGAGGTCGACGGCGGGTTGATCGAGGTCGAGCTTCCCCAGATCGACGAACTCGAGCCCCTCCTGCTCGGCCACGATCCTCGCAAGATCTCGCTCGCCGACGAGGCCCTGCTCGAGGAGCACGTCCCCCAGGCGGCGGCCTGCGGCCCGCGCCGTCGCCAGGGCCGCGTAGAGCTCGTTGGGTGCGACGAGGCTCGCTCGCGCGATCAGCTCGCCGAGAGGCAGGTCGCCTTCGTAATTCTCCGCAGATGCCATTGAACTCCTGGAAGGATCTTCCACTAGCTTAGATCGGTCGCGGCGCCTCAACCCCGCATCCCTCCCTCGGGCTACGCTCACGCGATGGTTGCTTCGCGGCTCACGTATTGGGCGCCGGTGGTCCTCTGGGCGGCCGTCATCTTCGTCCTCTCTTCGATTCCGGACCTCGGAACCGGGCTCGGAACCTGGGACACCGTCCTCCGCAAGCTCGCGCACCTCGCCGAATACGCGATCCTGGGCGGGTTGATCCTTCGCGCGGCCCGGAACGCTCCCGCGGCTGTTCTCCTCGCTTCCGCCTACGCGGCCACGGACGAGGTGCATCAGGCGTTCGTGACAGGCCGCCATGGATCGCCGCTCGACTGGCTCGTCGACACGGCGGGGGCTGTTCTGGGCGTCGCGCTCGCCGCACGGCTCTCGCAATGACGCGGGCTCTCGCCATCGATCTGGACCGAGCCCTGGGCGACACAAGGCCGCTCTGGAACGAGTTCCTCGCCGATGCCGCGCGCCGCTTCGGTTCGATCGCAGCCCTCGACCCCGCTTCCCTGCCGCGCGATCGCGGCGCGGCAGCCGAGGAGCTCGACGCGTGGGCGGCCGGTGGCGTCGGCGACTGGCGCGCAGCGCTGGAGCGCTTCGCGGAAGACCGAGTGCCCGTGTTCCTGCGCCCGGACGGCGAGGCAAGCGCGGCTCTCCGTTCGCTTGCCTCCGGGGGAATACGGCTGGGCGTCTTCACCGACGCCCCCGAGCCGCTCGGGCGGATCGCGCTCGCACACCTGGGCGCGGAACGGCGTGTGAACGTCCTCGAGGCGGGCGCCGGCGCTCAGGAACGCCTGCTCGAACGCCTGGGGCCGGGCACCACCCTCGTCTCGTCTCGAGAGGACCTCGTTAGGATCAGTAGGAGTGCCGGACCGACAGCACCTCGATGACCGCCAGTTGGACGCCATCCTCGAGCGCCTCGACCGGTTGTGCGCCGAGGTGCACGCTCTCAACCGCCGGTTCGAGACCGCCGAAGGTCTCGTGCGCATCGCGCATGAGCTCTCGACCCTGAACGAGTCGTTACAGACGCTTGCCTATGCCGCCCTCGGGCAGCAGGGTCCGCAGGTCCGTCGCCGCCGCTCGGCCTAACCGTGGATGGCGGCTATGAGCGGAATGATCAGGATCGCGACGATGTTCGTGATCTTGATCATGGGGTTGATGGCGGGACCGGCGGTGTCCTTGTAGGGATCGCCGACCGTGTCGCCCGTCACGGCCGCCGCGTGGGCCTCTGAGCCCTTGCCGCCGTAGGCGCCGTCCTCGATCAGCTTCTTGGCGTTGTCCCAGGCGCCTCCGCCCGAGGTCATGGCGATGGCGAGGAAGATCCCCGTGACGATCGTCCCGATGAGCAGGCCGCCGACCAGCTCCGGCTTGATGATCCCGGCGACGATTGGAAAAACGACGGGAATCGTGGCGGGGAGCATCATCTTCTTGATCGCCTCGCCCGTGACGATGTCGACCGTCCGGCCGTATTCCGGCCGAGCCGTTCCTTCCATGATCCCGGGGATCTCACGAAACTGGCGCCGCACCTCCTGCACTACTTGTCCCCCCACCCGGCCGACCGCCTGCATCGCCAGGGACGCAAAGAGGAACGGCATCAGCCCGCCGATGAAGAGCCCGGCGATGACCCAGTCGTCGCTCAGGTCGAACGTCGCCTGGATGCCCTGGTTCGAGAGCTCCGACGTGAACCCGTCGAACAGGACGAGCGCTGCGAGGCCCGCCGAGCCGATGGCGTAGCCCTTCGTCACGGCCTTCGTCGTGTTGCCGACCGCATCAAGCGGATCCGTCACGCCTCGCACCGACTCGTCGAGATCGGCCATCTCCGCGATGCCGCCGGCGTTGTCCGTCACCGGCCCGTACGCGTCGAGCGCGACGATCATGCCGGTCATGGACAGCTGCGCCATCACCGCCACGCCGATCCCGTAGAGACCGGCGAGGCCCGCGGCTCCGACGATTCCCGCGGCGATGACGAGCACTGGTAGGGCGGTCGCCTGCATCCCGATCGCCAGACCCTCGATGATGTTGGTCGCGTGCCCGGTCGTGGAGGCGCGCGAGATTCCCTTGACCGGAAGCCAGCGGGTGCCGGTGTAGAACTCGGTGATCGCGACGAGGAGGAACGTGACGGCGAGCCCGATGACCGCGCAGCCGTAGAGATCCCAGTAACCGTACTTCCCGCCGTCGAAGGCCAGCGTAACCGGGATGAACCCGATCGCCGACAGCACCGTTGCGACCGCGACCGCCTTGTAGAGCGCGTTCATGATCGAGCCCGTACGCCCGATCCGGGCGAAGAACGTTCCGATCACCGACGCGATGACTCCGACCCCGCCGAGCGCCAACGGGTACACGACGAGGCCCGAGGAGGGGAAGTTGATGGCCCCGAGGAACATGACCGCGACGGCCGTGACCGCGTAGGTCTCGAACAGGTCCGCGGCCATACCGGCGCAGTCGCCGACGTTGTCGCCGACGTTGTCCGCAATCACGGCCGGGTTTCGCGGGTCGTCCTCGGGAATACCGGCCTCGACCTTCCCGACGAGGTCCGCGCCCACGTCCGCGGCCTTCGTGTAGATACCGCCCCCGAGGCGCGCGAAGACGGAGATGAGCGAACCGCCGAAGGCGAGCCCGATCAGATCCTTGGTCGCGTCGTCCGGTCCCTGGTCGAACCACCTCGTCAGGATCCCGTAGTACGCGGCGACCCCGAGCAGTCCGAGGCCGACCACGAGAAGACCCGTCACCGAGCCGGCGCCGAAAGCGACGGCGAGCGCAGGTCGTACGCCGCCCTTGGCCGCCTCGGCCGTGCGCACGTTCGCGCGCACGGCGACGTTCATGCCGATGAAGCCCGCGGCCGCGGAGAAGACCGCGCCGATGAGGAAGCCGAAGGCCGTGTACCAGCCGAGGTCGTTCCAGAGACCGATGCCGAGGAAGATGATCCCCGCGACCGCGGCAATCGTGAGGTACTGGCGGCGCAGGTACGCGGAAGCGCCTTCCTGCACGGCGCGGGCGATCTCCTGCATGCGCTCGCTGCCGGGCGACAGACGCAGGATGCGCACCGTCAGGACGGCCCCCCAGGCGATGCCGACGCCTGCGCAGAGCAGGGCAAAGAGCACGCTGTGGTTCAGGAAGAAGTCCGTCACGAGGTCGAGGGCCTACGCGCAATCGGGCAGCTGGTGCCGGATCGCGGCCCGCGGATTCTTATCACAGCTGACGATGTCGAAGCGTTTACTGGCGCCGACACGGGTCTCACCCTTCGCCACCCGCTCCCTCTGAGGCTGCCTTCACATAAGCGAGCTGGAGCTCGGCGACCGACCGCTCGAACTCGAGCACGAGCTCGCTCGGGACAACCTGGGCGAGCACGGGCGTGAGCGCCTTCATCGTGTCGATGGCGAGCTTCGCCTGCCCGAGGTCGCGGTCTTCCCTCGTCTCCTCGGTCAGCCCCAGCCGGCGGTAGCCGATCGACGAGATCTGGACCAGGACGTTGAGGAGCACGTCCTCGACCTTGAGGTTTCTCAGTTCTTCGGCGAGCCGGCGGGCCGCCTCCTCTTCGTGCTCAGACACGGACGGGCTCCAGCACCTCGCGGGCGTAGATCGCCTCGATGCTCTCGCCTGCTTCACAGCGGGCGATCTGGCGCTCGGCGGCGTTCTGCTCCGGGACGGCGAGATACGACGCCACTCCGAGCTCCTCGGCGACCGGCGCGATCCAGTCGATCAGGTCCTCCAGGCGTTGGCGGGTCGGAAGCACGTCCCCGCTGTCGAGGTCGATGAAGCTGTCGGAAAGGCCATAGCGGATCGCCCGCCAAAGGTTCTCCTCGATCAGGCGATGAGGATGCGCCGGCAGCGGCTCGCCCTCGTCGACCGCGCGAGCGATCCGCGCGGTGAGCGCATACAGGAGCGCGGCCAGGTTCTGGGCCTCCGCCAGCTCCGGCTGGCCGTCGCAGATACGGATCTCGACCGTGGGGAAGGCGAGGTGCGGTCGCACGCTCCACCAGATCTGGGTGTGCTCGGTGATCGAACCTGTGTCATAGAGAAAACGGACATAGCGCTCGTAGCCGTCCCAGCCGTCGAAGAGGTCGGGAACGCCGCAGCGGGGAAACATCCGCGTGAAGATCTCGGTGCGCGCCGAGTGCAGATAGGTGTACACGCCCTCGACGAAGGGCGAGCTCGCGGAAAAAGCGAGCAGCTCGGGCAGGTAGCTTCGCAGCGCGTTCATGACCGCGATCGCCTTGTCGGCGCCGCGGATGCCGACATGGACGTGCAGCCCGAAGCTGTTGTTGCGCCAGACGACGTAGCGGAGGAGCTCGTCGTTGCGCCTGTAGTGGGGCGTGTCGATGATGCGCTGCTCCTGCCAGGGGCTCCACGGATGCGTTCCGGTGCCGCACAGGGCGGCGTCCAGGCGCCCGGCGAGCTCGAGAAGCTGGCGGCGCCGCTCGGACATCGCCGTCGCCGCCTCGGCGAACGTCTCACAGCGACCCGTGCGGACCTCCACCTCGGAGGCGATCAGCTCCCCGACGAGTTGGCCCTCGAGGTCCGTCCCTACAGCGCCCTCCGCGAACTCCTCGAAGCGGTTGACGAGGCCGTGCGTGCGGGGGTCGAGGATCGCGAACTCCTCCTCGACGGCCACCGTGAGATCCTCGCCCGCGTCGAAGCCTTCCCGCGCGAAGCGGATCTGCTCCTCGGGTTTGAGCTGCTGGGCCTCACCCATCGCGCGAAAGTAGCAGAGCGGCCACGCGCTCCCAGCTCCAACGCTCGACCGCCGCCCGGCGGGCGGCCGCCGAGAGCTCTTGCCACTCCGAGCGCGGAAGGCTGAGGATCTTCAGCACCTTGCTCCGAAGATCGTCCGGGTCACCCTGCACGAAGCTCGCAAGCTCGCGGTGCCGCTCCGGGTACTCGGCTTCGAGCCCCTCTGCGACCGCGACCAGGCCCGAATGCCGGGCGACGAGCGGCGGCGAGCCGCAGGCCGCCGCCTCGGCCGCCACCATCCCGAATGCCTCAGGGAAGACCGACGGGGTGACGCTGACGTCGGCGAGGGGCCACAGATGCCGCAGGTGCCGGTGCTCGAGCGCTCCAGTGAAGAGGACTTTCTGGCCGGCCTGGCGCTCGAGCTCGTCCCGGGCCGGCCCGAACCCGACGATGACGGCTCGCGCGTCAACACCTTCGAGCGCCTCGAGCAGGAGGCTCACTCCTTTTTCCTCGCTGAGCTTGCCGACGTAGACGATCGTGGGCCCCTCTTCGGAAAAGAACTCCTCGAAGCGGGAAGCATTGCCCTCGTCGGGATCGCGTTCCGAGCCGCGCGGCCCGTCACGACGGGCCTCCTCGAGGAGCTGCCGAAGCGCATTCTCCCGAGGCTCGGGACGGAGCTCGTCCACGTCGACGCCCGGGGGCACGATCCTCACGCGCTCGGTCCAGCCGACCACCTCGGCGAGCACCTCGCGGACGTGCTCGGAGCCGACAACGACCTCCTGCGCCGAGCCGAGCGCGGTGCGCGCCCACGCGACGAGATCGTCGTTGCCGCGCATCGAGAACTCCAGCTCCGAGCCGTGCGCCTTCAGGGTGTACGGCGCCCCGACCGCGGCCCCGACGGGCGCCCCCAGCAGGACATGGTTGACGAAGATGTAATCGGCCGGAAGAAACCCGCGCACTGTGGCGGCATTTAGCTCGACGAAGCGTTCGCGCTCGGCTGGAGTCAGATCCTGGAGATAGGCCGGCTCGAGGTCCTCGTAGCGGTCGAGGACGAAGACCGGCAGGGGCCCGTCGATCCGGGGTCGAATGACCTTGACACGCTCGAGGCCTTCGTAGCGGTCGGGATGAGGGTCCTGGCAGAAGACGATGACCTCATGTCCGAGACGACTCCAGGCGCGCGCCAGGGAGCGCGTATAGACATTCGAGCCCGTGCCTCCCAGGAGGTAGCCGTGCCAAAGGAGAATCTTCACGCGTGGATGATCCTGACGGACCTCTCGTAAGGCGCGCTCAGAATGGCGACCGCTGGGCCTTCGAGCAGCTCGTGGACCGGCACCAGCGCCGGCTCTTCACGCTGGCCGCGCGCCTGCTCGGATCGCCGGACGAAGCCGCCGACGCCGTCCAGGAGGCGTTCATCCGTGCGTGGCTCGGTCTTTCCTCCTTCCGTCACGGCGCGCGCTTCTCGACCTGGCTCTACCGTATTTGTCTCAACGCCGTCCACGATCAGCGAACGAAGCGTCCGGCCGCTCCGCTCGACGAGGTGGCCGAGCCCCTCGACCCCCGCGACCAGTTCGTAGCCCATGAGTTGTCCGGAGCGCTTCAGCAGGCACTCGCAGCCCTCGAAGAGGAGTTCCGCGGCGCCGTCGTCCTCTATGACGTCCTCGGCTGCTCCTACGCGGAGATCGCCGAGCTGACAGGGGTCGCCGAGGGTACCGTGAAGTCGAGAATCTTCCGTGGCCGCAAGCGACTCGCCGAATTGCTGGGAACCAGGGCGGAGCGCGAATAGTCGAACGAATGGTGACCGGAACGCATCCAGAGGACGTCGATCTCTTCGACTACGTCGAGGGGGAGCTCTCCCCGGACCGCCGCGCGGAGCTCGAGGTTCACCTCGCGGGCTGCGCGACGTGCGCGGAGCAGGTCGCACTCGTCCAGGCGGGCAAGGACGCGCTGCGCGATTCGCAGCTCCTGCACCTGCCTCCTGCTCGGCGCGAGGCGATCTCAACGAGCTTGCCCATCCAGCGTCGCGCGCCGGGTCGCAGCCCGGCCCTCTCGCCGAGGCGGCTCCTCGCTCTCCTGACGCCGGTCGCCGCCGTCGCAGCTGTGGTCGTCGTGCTCGTGAGCTCAGGCGTTTTCGAAACGAACGGCAACGAGGAGGGAGCAGGCGCCGCTGGCGGGACGGCCGAGCGGACGACCCAGCTGGACCAGGGCGCGCCTGAAGCGAGCATCGCGCCTTTCCGGGCCGTGGCCGGACCCGCCGACCAGGTGGCCCAGCTTCTGCGGAGCAAGGGCATCGACGCCCGCGTGGCCAACGGGCGTGTCGAGGTCCGCAACGCTACGCGGAGCGAGGTGAACCGCGCGCTCGGCAACCGGCGGGCGGGCGGCGTCGAGATCGTCATTCTGAACTAGGAGGACGAAGCCTTAGAGGCTCGACAAGGCGCAGCGCATCGCGGCGCTACTTCGGCGGGAAGCGGTGGAAGCGCGGGGGGATGTACCACATGATCGCCCTGCCCCACCGCGTGGTGTTACACCAGCAGCTTGAGTCGCAGTTACAGACCCAGTTGAGCGGGTTACGAATGCGCTCTCGAAGGCTCCGGCCCATCGGGACCGATGATACGGGCCTGGGCTTTCGGCCCAGGCGAGGCGAGGCTCAGCCTTCCGCGAGCTTGTCCTCGACCATGTGAACGACGTCGTGGTCGGCGGCGTGGACTCCCTTCTCGGAGTCAATGGCCGCGCAGACTTCGGAGATCGCGTTCTCAATCGCGAAGATGGCCGAGGACGCGTCATCGACCTTGACGTCGTGCTCTTTGATGTAGTCGATGCCACGACTTTCGTCAGGCGTTCGATGCATTGCTGCTCGGCGCCGACGGAGAGGGATTCGATGTCGGTCGTCTCGATGCTGATATCGGTGTCCGCGACCGTTCCGCTGGCGGTCGAGTCTCCGCCACAGGAGGTGAGCGCAACGACGGCGACCATGAGCAGGCTGCAGATGACTGTTCTGGCCACGCCGGGGAGACTGACCGGGCGGACTTACTGCAGACCCTGCTAGCAGGAGACTCCGTTCGGGCATCGAAATTCGCCCTCCCATGCGCTCGCGGCGACTCGTCGCGTGCCTTGCCGTCCTCGCAGCCCTGGTGCTGCCGGCGCGGGCGCACGCGATCACCAACCCCCAGATTCCCGGCCTCCAGGTCGCTCTCAAGACCAAAGGCTTCTACCGTGGTGAGATCGATGGCATCGCCGGGCCTCTCACGGCGCAGGCCGTGCGCCGCTTCCAGCGCAGCGCGGGCCTCGTCGTCGACGGCGTCGCGGGGCCGCTCACGCGCGGGAAGCTCGGCCGCCTCGGACGGCCCTTATTCGGGCGCCGACACCCGCTCCTGCGCGGCTCAATCGGCTGGGACGTCGCCTGCCTCGAGTTCTTCCTGGGGGCAAAGGGGTTCAACCCGGGCATAGTGGACGGGCGCTACACGGGTGTGACGGCCCGCGCCGTGCGCGGCTACCAGCGCGCCCGGCATCTCGGTGTTGACGGAATCGTCGGGCCAAAGACGTTGCGCGCGTTCGGCGTCCGCGCCGTCTCGCATAGGCCTGAGGCTCGAGTCGGTGGTACGCGCTCGACCGTGCGAGCCTCGCTCGACTTCTGGGCGCGCCATTACGGCGTCGGGCCGTCGCTCGTGAAGGCGCTGGCGTGGATGGAATCAGGCTTCCAGCCGCACGTTCGCTCCTCCGCCGGTGCCTGGGGAGTGATGCAGGTGACGCCTGGGACCTGGTCGTATGTGGAGATGTTCCTCATCGGGCGCCGGGTGCCACGGACTATGGACGGGAACGTCAGGGTGGGCGTGGCCTACCTCCACCAACTGCTGCACGAGTTCAACTTCCGGCCCCGGAGGGCGCTCGCGGCCTACAACCAGGGTCCCTGGTCGGTTCGGACGCACGGCGTCTATGCCGAGACGCGCGCCTTCGTCGCCAACGTGATCGTGCTCCAACGACGCTTCGTCTGACCGCGTCCACACAACCTAAAAAGCAGAAAAGAGGGGGAGAAGGTACTCGCACCTCGGAAGTTGCGGCCTCTCCCGAGGATGACCTGTCTCCCCCTCTGATTACTCCCTAGTTCGACCGCAGGGCCAGGAGGCTTTAGCTCTTTTCGAGTGATGTCATCCGATCTGGCGACTTTGGGGCCCCAGGCGCGGCAAAGCCTCATCAACTGAATCCTGCCTACAGAACAGGACGGGGCCCTACGAGGGTTTGACGAAACGGGCGTAGACTCCCGCCGTGTCTCTGGTTGCGCGGATTCACAACCCGCTCGGACTCAGGTGCGGTTGCCCGCCTGAGTGCATCTGTCAGCGAAGCACCCTCGGTCGCGCGTTCCGCTGGTACATCCCCGGACGGTTCCATACCCCCGTGCAGCCTGAGGACAAGGCTCGGCTCGAAGCCGAGGGCCAGGAGTTTCGAGGCTAGGCCGCCTGCATCGGCGGGCAGACGCGGTCTGCAAAAACGAGGCGTCATGCCCTATCCCCCGAATTGCGGGGTACCCCTGAACGAGGGCGTTTTTTCGCGAGAAGGCCTGGCGCGGGACCCGAACGCGCGCGGGCGCTCGAAGGTAGCGGCCGCCCCCACCCCATCGCCGGGAACGGAACCCTCACGGCGGCCGTAAGACAAGTGTGCCCGCTTTTCGCGTCTTCCTCCTAGTCGCGGCATCCGCCATCCTCGGTGGCTGGTTTGGTAGATCCGACGCGACACATGTCCAGTCCCCAACGCCGCAGGCGAGCTCCGCAGGTCCTAACGCCGATGCGGTGGCGCAGGTCAAGGGAACGTGCCCTCTGACGCTTCCGAACGAGCGGACGCCGCCAGACAACGCAACGGGGATGAATCACGGAAACGGGGCGATGTGGACCGCCATGTGGCCGCACAACGTCGTCATCGCCGAACCGAGCTACGTCGTGGCCGACGGCTCCGTGGGGATGAAATGGCCGTGGTACCGGGGGGTGCGAGGGAAGCTCGCGATCACGGGCCACAGGCTAGATGCAAGCGCTCCGCCGCTAACTGCGTTCATTCCTTCGGGCTACGGGATGAAAGGCTTCCAGCCGAGTGGAATCTCCTTTCCGACCGAGGGGTGCTGGCGGGTGACTGGAATGGTCGGCGGCGAGAAGCTCACGTTCGTCACCCTGATTCTCAAGGCAGCCCGGTACAGACCGCTTGCAGAGAACGGCTAGAGACGCAGCTGCCCGTAGCCCGCCATGCTCCGGCCGCTCGCTGGCAACGGTGATGGCTATCGCGCCAACAAGCGTGCCGAGATAATGCAGGCCGCGTCTCGGTAGACGAGGGGTAGACGGGGCAACCCGACTATCGGCCGGGCCGATTACGTGAGGTAGAAGGCAGCGACGTCTGAACCGCGTCCGTCGGCGTCCGGGGGAAACCCGCTTATGCAGGGATTCTCAAGATTCCGATAGGAGCGCCGTCCCCCTGATTCCCCCGGTTTCGGCGCGTCCGGGTAGACGGTGGGTAGACGAGGGGAGCCGCACACACTTTATCGTCGTAAGCAGGATCAGCAGCGCCGCCGTCAGCGTCGCCGCACCACGACCGCCCGGTGGGGGCCGCACGCGCCCGCCCGGACCGAGCGCTCAAGTTTGCGGCCGCGAGCGCCGACCGTCTCGATAAGAGGTCGGGGCGAGCCTTCTGCCTGTCACCCCGGGAGCGGGCCTACGGTGGCCGCAGCCGTAGGACCAGGCGCCCCGGCCTCTTCTCTCCAGCCTCAGTGTCGATCTTGCCCGTCGCCGGGCTAGGCAAAAGCAATGGTCAGGAAGACGCCCAAAATCGGAATCGGAAAGCGGCTATCTTTGCCGAATCGCCTGCTGGGCTAGCTGGGGCTCGGATTCAGCCCTCAGGACGCCGAGCGATAGTTGTCGAGAGAAGCATTGGCAGTCTCGAGCTCGTAAATCTCTTGCGCAAACGTGAGCGCCCGGTCGACCCGCGCTTCGTCGACTTGCCCATCAATCATTGCTCCCAAGACGCGTAGGTGCAGCGGTCGCTCCGCCGGGACCGTCGGCGGGTCGGATGCATCCAGTACCTCCGGAGGAAGGGCGGTGGGCTTGGGATTGGTCGTGTCCTTCGTAGCTTTGTCGTTCATCCTGTCCTCCATGCTGTGGGATATGCCGTTGGTAAATTCTTCCACGCCGCAGAGCCTCCTTAGCCGCGATTAACTGCGTTCGACACGAGCGTCCCTCGTAGCCGTCGATCGTCTCCCATACGGATGCGGACCTCCATCGTCTCGGCCTCGACCGCTCCGTCGAGCCAACTCGCAAGGAGGCTGGCGCGCGCGGCGAGGGGCAGCCGCGCAGCTTTACTCTCAGTCACGATGCGCTTGAACTCTTCGGTCAGGTCGGGATCGGCGTCTCGGAGTGCCTCATGCGCTTCGTCGATCAGCTCATCGAGGATGACGCTGAGATTGAGACCACGGCCGCCGGTGGCCGTGGCCTGATCTTGGTGGACGATGACGGCTAACTGGTCGGCTACAGCCTGCAGCCGAACGAGCCGCTTGATCCCACCCCACGTCAGCGACATGTTCAGAGTCTAACCGGAGAAGCTTCTGGCCCGCCCCACTCAGACAGGCTAGGGACCTGTCCGATCTTGCCGCTTCTCTGCCGACACCCCTGGCGGCTCAGAGCGGCGGCGGCTTCTCCCGTCGCCGCGTCGAGGCGCTGGCGCGGTAGACGAGCGTAGACGCGCGGCGCCGCTAGGGCCGATGTTCCGCGTGGTTACGCGGAAGGCCGGACGCCCGATCACGTGAGGTAGAAGTAGAGCGCGTAGAGCAGCTCAACCGCAGGGCTGGTCGTATGCACCGTCACGTCGGACGGGACGTGCAGCAGGGCCTCCGTGTAGTTGAAGATGATCTTCACGCCTGCTTCGACCACGTCGTCGGCGACCTGCTGGGCCGCCTCTGGCGGGACCGCAAGCACCGCGACGATGATGTTCTTCTCGCGGATCACCTCGGTGAGCTCGCGGTAGTCGCGAATGCGCGAGTTGCCGATCGGCTGGCCGACCTTCTCCGTGTCGGTGTCGAAGGCGGCGGCGATGTTGAAGCCGTGGTCGGCGAAAATCGTCGAGCTCGAGATCGCCTGGCCGAGCCTGCCGGCGCCGAAGAGAGCGATGTTGTGCTGTCCCTGCGTCCGCAGGATCTTGCGGATCTCGGCGATGAGACCGTCGATGTTGTAGCCGACGCCGCGCTTGCCGAACTTGCCGAACGCCGACAGGTCGCGGCGGATCTGGGTCGCGTTGATGTTCGTGTACTCGCTGATCTCCTGGGAGGAGATCCGCTCCTCGCCCATCTTGCGCGCCTGAGTGAGGACACGGAGGTACTGACTCAAACGGGCGGCGACTCCAACGGTGAGCCGTTCGGGAGTGCGCCCCTCGCTTTCGCTTGCGACCCGGACGGCCATCGCGTCCCAGGATAACTGCACGGCCCCCGCGGTCGCCGGCAGAACGAAGGCGCCTGGCAAGCGTCAGCCGCCCAGGCGACGCCGCAACCCGTCCGGGTGGACGAAGTAGGTGAAGGCTTCCTCGCCGTCCACGAGGACGACGGGAATGCGCTCGCGATAGCGACGCTCGAGGTCGGCGTCGTCGGTGATGTCGACCTCCTCGAACTCGAACGGGAGCTCAGCTCGCGCCTGGGCGAGCACCCGCCGGGCGCTCTCGCACAGGTGGCAGTCGGCTGCGTGGAAGAGCGTGACCCGGTGGTTACGGGTAGAGGCCACGCGTGATCGTCGCCTCGGCGACGCGTCCGACAGCGATCGCGTACGCCGCTTGCCGCATGGAGATATCTCGCTCTTCGTGCTCCCGCCACGTCTCGGCGAACGCTCGCGTGACGATGTCGTTCAGCTTCGCGTTCACCTCGGACTCCTTCCAGAAGTACTCCTGGAGGCCCTGGACCCACTCGAAGTAGGAAACGACGACGCCGCCCGCGTTGGCGAGCACGTCGGGAAGGACGAGCACGCCGCGCTCGTCGAGGATCTGGTCGGCCTCCGGCGTGACGGGGCCGTTCGCTCCCTCGGCCACGATGCGCGCCTTCACCCTGTCGGCGTTTTCGGCGGTGACGACCTGCTCGAGCGCGCACGGAGCGAGGACGTCGCAGTCGAGGATGAGAAGCTCCTCGTTCGTGATCGCCTCCGCCCCTTCGAAGCCGTCGAACGAACGGTTTGTCCGCTTGTGCTCGACGGCGGCGGCCACGTCGAGGCCGTCAGGCTTGTAGATGCCGCCGCTCGAATCCGAGACGGCGACGATGCTTACGCCCTGGTCGGCGAGGATCAGGGCGAGGTTGCGGCCGACGTTGCCGAACCCCTGGATGGCCATACGCCGCCCGGCAACCTCATGTCCCTCCTTGCGCAGTGCCTCCCGAATACAGAAGGCGGCGCCACGCGCGGTCGCCTCGACCCGGCCCAGAGACCCGCCGATCTCGAGCGGCTTCCCCGTGACGACGCCGAGCACCGAGTAGCCCTTGTTCATCGAGTAGGTATCGAAGATCCAGGCCATCTCGCGCGACCCCGTTCCGACGTCCGGCGCGGGAATGTCGACCTCCGGCCCGATCAGGTTGATGATCTCGCTCGTGTAGCGGCGCGTCATGCGCTGGAGCTCGTCCTCGGACAGCTCCTTCGGATTGACGACGACGCCGCCCTTGGCGCCGCCGAACGGGAGGCCCATCAGGGCGCATTTCCACGTCATCCACATGGAGAGAGCCTTGGTCTCCTCGAGCGTGACGTCCTGGTGGTAGCGGATGCCGCCCTTCGCGGGCCCGCGCGCCACGTTGTGCGTGACGCGGAATCCCTCAAAAACGTGCACCGAACCGTCGTCCATCCGCGTCGGAATCGAGACGGACACGCACTTCTTGCACTCCAGCAGGACGTTGAGCATGCTGTCGCTCACGTCGATGAGCCCCGCGATGCGTCGCAGCTGGCTCCTGGCCATTTCCCATGGGTTCTCCTTCAGGTGGGAAGGAGGTGCCTCGACAGTCGTCACGAGCGCTCCTTTATGCGAATGACGGTCTGGGCAGTCGACGGAAGCGTGCCGTCGTCCGCGTCGACCGGCTGCGCGCGCAGCCTGAGAACGTACATCCCGGCGGGGAGCACCTTGCCCAGCGCGTCTCGGCCGGTGAGGCCGATCGCGTAGCGCCCGGGCAGCAGATCCCGCAGACGGGCGATGAGACCGAGCTTCTTGCCTTCTGGAGTCCAGAGCTCCACGTCAAGGAGCCCGACGGGCTCGATCTCCCCGTCACCGGAGTCGGCGCGCCCGGCGCGAAACGCGAGCACCGCAGGCGCCGCCTTCGAGGGCTCGAACTCCCAGTTGGAAAGACTGACCGATCCGACGAGCGGTGCAGACCCGACAGGGCGATTGCCGACCGCCCACGGCACCCGCGCCGGGGGGGCGCCGTCGGCGGTCGCGAGGAGAACCCCGCTGGCACCGACGCTCAACTGCGCGGCGGAGATCCCGAGCGTCACCTGGGCCGACGCACCCGGCACGAGATTCAGGTGGGACGGTTCGGCGGTGAAGCCGATCGCGGAGGGCTGGTCGGCGACGGACGCGAACCCGATCTCGAGCGTCTGGCGCGAGACGTTCCTGACCGTGATCGTGCGCGACGTGCTCCAGGCCTTGCCGCTCGCGCGGCCGAAGCCGAGCGTCGCCGGCTCGACGACGAGCTTTGCTTCCGCGGCGGCAGCCGGGTCGACGAGGCCCGCGCCCTGGCGGGTCACGGCTTCGCCGACCGGAGAGGCCGAGCCGACCAAAACGGCCTTCAGCTCTCTCGGGCTCAGATCAGGTCGCGCCTGCACGACGAGCGCCGCTGCTCCCGCGACGACCGCGGCCGCGGCGCTCGAGCCCGTGGCTGTTGCGAAGCGGGCCCGGTCCCGGCGCCCGGGGCGCGCGTCATCGGTCGCGAGACCCACTCCGGGCGCGACGACATCCGGCCGCACCCGCCCATCGAAGGCAAGTCCTCCGGAGGAGAAGGCAGAGACACGACCGGTGGCCCCGTTTCCGACGGGCCGGGACGCGCCGAGGGCGACCGCCACCTCGGCGCCGTTGCGTAAGCCGTCCACGGCTTCGCGCCCGGCCGGGCCTGCTACGGCGATCACAGGCAGAGCTCCGCTCTCGTCGAGGTCGAGGGCGCCGGCGGGCAGATCGGTGCCGTAGACGAGCAGGGCAGCCGCGCCGGCGGCCTTGGCGTTCGCCGCTTTGCGGGCGAGCGAAGCGCCGTCCGCGGGGACGAGAGCGGCGCGGCCGGCGACGCGACTGACGCCGTTCGAGTCGAAGAAGTCACCGAGCTCGATCCCCCCGGCCTCCACGTCAGCCTGGCGTTGTGAATCGGCGAGCGAAGGTCCCAGGAGGGCGGACACGCCGAGGGTCAGACCCTTCCCCGTTCGGACGGCGCCCAGGACCCGGGCAGGCTCGTCGGCAACGGTTCGGTCTCCTACCGCCAGCCTGGCCCGCACTTCGAAGACGCCCCGGCGAGTGTCGAGCGCGCCGACGCTCAGCGCATCGGGCGCGGAGCCCGGGGCGCCCACGCTGCCAAATCCGAGGCCGGCGTCCCCGTCGTTCCCGGACGGCGCGACAACGAGGGTCCCGAGATCGCTCGCGCCCGTGACGGCGCGGGCCTCCGGGCTGTCCGTGAAGGCAGCGAAGGGCTCGACTACCGGTGCGAGGGCGACCTGCACCGCATCGTTCGTGGCGCCGTCGCCATTCGGATCGACCGCGCGCTCGAGGCCGGCGATCAGCAGATCGCCGCGCCCCGCCACCGCCGTGCCGTCTTCGGTCCGCTGCCAGCCGAGAACCCGCAACGGGACGATGCGGGCTGCGGGCGCAACGCGAAGGGCCAGCCCCGCCATCCGAGTCCCGTGGGTCTCGAGCCGGGCGGCCTCGTCAGGGCTCCGTTCGGGAACTGCGCGCCCGTCGCCGGAAACGAGGTCATGACCCGTGCCGACTCGGCCGCGGAGACCGGGGTTGAAACGGTCGACCCCTGTGTCCAGGAGCGCGATCGTCACACCCCGGCCGTCGAATCCGCTCAGCGCGACTCCGGGAGCCTGGCCGGGCCCGCCGCCTGTCCGTACTTCGGCCGGATACACCGCCCGCACGGGATAGATGCCCACGACGAGCGGATTGCGCTCCAGCTCGGCGACCGCCCGGCCGTCGAGACGCGCCGAGAAACCGTTGAACACGTGGGTGAAGCGGAAGTCCGGCTGAAGGTCCACCCCGCGGTCGCGCAAGCCAGCCAGCACGCTCTCTTGCATGGCCTCGATGTCCGCAACCCACTGCTTCTCATCCGCGGCCGAAGGCCGCTTCGACGCTGCGGCGACGCGCTCCGCCACCGAGGGGGAGGAGAGGATCACGATCCCGCGCTCGCCGGTCTCCGTCTTCAGGCGGTCCGGGAAGACCGAGTGCCATGCGCGGGCCGCGACGCGGGCGGCCGTCTCGCTTGCTCCTTGCACCGTGCCGGCGAGAAGGAGAGCCGTGGCGACCGCCGCGACCGCGGCCAAGATCATCGTGCGCGCGAGCTCAGGCCGCCGTCGCATACGCATCGAGAGCAAGATATCCCGGATACGGGACGGTTGGGGAAAAGCGTGCCGCGGAGGCGATCATCACTGCGTTATCGGTGCAAAGCTCGAGCGGCGCGAGAGCGGCGTCCGGCATCGCACCCCTGAGCTCCGAGTTCGCAGCCACGCCGCCGACGACGGCGATTCGTTCCAAGCCGGTCTTCTCGGCTGCTTCGAGCGTCCGCTCGACGAGGGCCCTGACGATCGCCCGCTGATAGCTCGCGGCCAGGTCGGCGCGCCGGTGCTCGACCTCCTCCGGCTCCAGGTCCCGAACCGTGTAGAGCAGGGCCGTCTTGAGACCGGAAAAGGAGAAATCGAGCCCCGGCACACGCGCCACCGGAAAGCTGAAGGCCTCCGGATCTCCTTCGCGAGCGAGGCGGTCGATCGCCGCACCCCCGGGGTAACCGAGGCCGAGTAGCCGAGCACCTTTGTCGAACGCCTCGCCGGCCGCGTCGTCCAGCGTCGATCCGAGGACGTCGAAACCGCTCCGGTCTCGGACCTCGAGCAGGAGCGTGTGGCCGCCGCTGGCCAGGAGACAGACGAAAGGCGGCTCGAGGGGATCCGGCTGGAGGTAGAGCGATGCGACGTGTCCGTGCAGATGGTTCACCGGGACGAGCGGCAAGCGCCGTGACCACGCGAGCGCCTTCGCTGCGGAGAGACCGACGAGGAGAGCTCCGATCAACCCGGGACCCCGGGTGACCGCGACCGCGTCGAGATCCTCGAGCCCGACGTTCGCGCGTTCGAGCGCCTCGGTGACGACGGGCGCGACCAGCTCCAAGTGTCGCCGGGAGGCGACTTCCGGGACGACTCCCCCGTAGCGGGCGTGCAGATCCGCCTGCGAGGCGACGACGTTCGCGAGAATACGTCCGTCGCCCGTGACGACGCCGGCGGCGGTCTCGTCGCACGACGTCTCGACCCCGAGGATGAGCTCCAAAGGGTTAGGCCTCTCCGACCGCTCCGTGGCCGAGCGGGTCCCTCCACATGATCAGCGCGTCCTCGCGGTTGTCGGTGTAGTAGCCGCGCCGCAGGCCGCTCGTCTCGAACCCGAAGGTCTCGTAGAGGGCAATCGCGGTGGTGTTCGAGACCCGAACCTCGAGCGTGTAGCCGCGCCGCGGGTCGCCGGCCGTCAGTTCGAAGAGCTCGTCCAGAAGGCGGCTCGCGACGCCGATCCGCCGCCAGCCCGGGTGTACGGCGAGGTTCATGATGTGCCAGGCGTCCACGTAGCGGGAGACGATCAGGTACGCGACGAGTCTGCCCGTGTCAGGGTCGAATCCGCCCAGCGACAGGGACGAGGGCTTGGCCAGCTCGCCGGCGAACATGGACCGCGACCACGGCGTCGGGTAGACGGCGTTCTCGATCCGCTCGATCGCGTCGAGATCATGAAGCGCCAGCTTGCGGATCTCGATGGTGGCGCGGGCGATCATCCCGAGAGCGACCTTTCAGCGTCCGGGAGCCGGAGATAGATGGGCTGCGCCGCCTCAGGGGAGCCGAAGCCGTCGGCCAGCGCCGCGTGATGACGCGCCCATGGCGTGTGCACGGGGTCGTCGTCAGGCGGTACCCGGGCGCAACGTGCTTCCAGAAGGCCGCGATAGCGGACTGCTCCGTCTCCCACGTAGACATCTCCCGGCTTCACGGGAAGATTCTCCGCCAGCAGGACGGCCGGGAAGCCCTCCTCCAGCGCAAAGACCTCGCTGCGCCGGGCGTCTATCAGCGGTTGAGCTCCGGGGGCACCCGCGGCTAGCGCGTCAAGCGTCGAGACACCGGCGACCGGAGCGCCGAGGGCAATGGCCAGCGCGCGCGCGGTCACAAGGCCCATGCGCAGTCCGGTGTAGCTCCCCGGGCCGGTCCCGACCACGATTCCCTCGATTGCCTCGCGCTCGAGCGCCGCCTCGGCAAGGAGCGAGTCGATGTCCTCGAGGATGCGGACCGCGCGAGAGGCGCGCTCACCCACGACCTCCCCGTCGTGGACGAGGGCGCTCGTCGCCACATCCGTGGCTGTGTCAAACGCGAGGACCAACACCGGCTAAAACGCTGTTTTCCAGGGTTTTTTCTGTACTCGAGAGGACGATCAGTCTATGCGTCTCACCGAGGTGCCGCAAACCGACGGTCGCCCGCGGCACCGGCAGGAAGCCAGCGCCCGCTTCCGGCCATTCGACGAAGGCGACGGCATTCTCGAAGTAGTTCTCCAGGTCCCCCCACTCCGCGTCCGACATGCCGTCGAAGCGGTAAAGGTCGAGGTGAGAAACAGGCGTACGTCCCTCGTAGAGGTGGCCGACGGTGTACGTCGGGCTCGTCACGGGCTCTTCGACGCCGAGCGCGCGGGCCGCGCCGCGGACAAACGTCGTCTTGCCCGCGCCCAGCTCACCGGAGACGGTGATCACGTCGCCCGATACGAGCTCCGCCGCCAGCGCGGCGGCGATGCGCTCGGTCTCCTCGGGCGAGGCCGACTCCAGCTCGATCACGAAAGTGAGACTAGAAGAGGCCGAGTTGCTCGGCGGCCGACAACGGCGCTTGCGGAACGGCCGTCGGAAACTGAATCACCTGCGCAGGAACGCCTGTCTCCTCGGCCAGAAGCTCCGGGATGCGGCGGAAGTCGTCCTCGAGCGTACGAAGCATGGCAGGGGTATAGAGCGCAGCGGCCGGGTGGTAGAGCGGATACAGCGTGACCGACCGTCCTCCGAGCATTGTCTCTTGCTGGCGCCCGTGCACGCGAGTGATCCCATGGGGCTTGCCGGACAGGAGCTTCGTGGCGAAGTTCCCGAGCGTCGCGATCAGCTTCGGCTCGATCAGCTCGATCTGGCGGAAGAGGTGCGCCTCGCAGGCCTCGATCTCGTCCGGCTGAGGATCGCGGTTGCCCGGCGGGCGGCACTTGATCACGTTCGCGATGTACACGTCCTCGCGCGTCAAGCCGATCCCCTCGAGGAGCTTGTCGAGGAGCTTGCCCGCCTGGCCGACGAACGGATAGCCCTGCTGGTCTTCGTGGAAGCCCGGGGCCTCCCCGACGAACAGGAGGTCTGCGTCGGGGTTTCCGACGCCGAAAACGACCTGCGTGCGGCCCGACGCCAGCCGGCAGCGCGAGCAGGCAGCGGTTTCGATCGCGTACGCCGCGAGCGCGGCGCGGCGATTCAGAACCTCAGGATCCGCAGCCACAGCCCCCGCCGCAGCAGCCGCCCCCAGAAGGTCCGCCGAAGCTGGGCTGTCCGGCGGTGCCGTGAGTCGCGAAGACGGAGAGCTGTCGGCGAGTCTTCCCAGAGCCGCACTCCGGGCACTCAGGATCGCCAGCGTCCAGCCCCAAGAGCTCCTCGAAGTGGCTCTCGCACGTCATGCACACGAACTCGTAGATCGGCATCGCCGAGGCAGTTTAGGCAGGTACCCGGACGCACTGCAAACGGCTTCGGGGACCGCTACTCGGAGTCTTCGGGCTCGAGGTCGAGCGCGCAAGAGTTGATGCAGTAACGGAGGCCGGTCGGCTGCGGGCCGTCTCCGAAGACATGGCCGAGATGGCCTCCGCAGCTCGCGCAGTGCACCTCGGTCCTCGGCACGAGGAGGCCCCAGTCACGCTCCGTCTCGACGGCATCCGAGCTCGCAGGCTCGTAGAAGCTCGGCCAGCCGGTGCCCGACTCGAACTTGGTGTCCGAGCGAAAAACCTCGCTCCCGCAGCCGGCGCAGCGATAGACGCCCGGCTCCTTCGTGGCGTGATAGGCGCCGGTAAACGCGCGCTCGGTTCCCTTCTCACGGAGGACCCGGTGTTGCTCAGGGGACAGCTCCTCGCGCCATTCCTGCTCGGTCTTCTGCACCTTCTCAGCCATGCCTTGAGGGTACCTGGGCGGGTACACTCACTGCGCCCGGTATCCACTCAGGAACTGGAGCTCTGTGACCTTCAAATCAGCATGCGTCGTCGGCGCCGGACGCGTCGGTAAGGCCCTCGCCGCCCGGCTGGGCGAGCAAATCCCGACGTGGACCACGGGCCGCGAGGTCGAGGTCGGCGACGCGGAGCTCGTGGTCATCTGCGTGCCAGACCGGGCCATCCCGGAGGTGGCGCAGGCGGTCGAGCCCGGCCCCTGGGTGGCGCACACGAGCGGCGCCTGCCGCCTCGCTGCGCTCGACCCTCACGAACGGCGCTTCAGCTTCCATCCTCTCCAGACCTTCGTCCTCGACCTCGGCCCCCAGCAGCTCGACGGTTCCTGGGCAGCAGTCAGCGGCGAGGATGAGGAGGCGCTCGTGGCCGGCCGCGAGCTCGCAGCTCTGCTCCGGGTCACGCCGTTCGAGCTCGACGACGACGAGCGGCCCCTCTACCACGCCGCCGCGCACTTCGCGTCGACGTTCCTCGTCACGCTGCACGATGTGGCGGCCGACCTGATGGAAGCCGCCGGCGGCCCGCCCGAAGCGCTACAGCCCCTCATGCGTCGGACGATGGAAAACGGTTTCAGCCACACCGGCCCGCTCGTCCGCGGAGACTGGACGACGATCGAGCGCCATGTCGAGGCGATCGGTGCTCGGAGGCCGGAGCTGCTCCCGCTCTACCGCGCGCTCGCAGACACTGAGGCGGCGCTCCTGAGGATGCATTCGCGATGAGGATCGCCAGGACGATCGGCGCCCTGCGTGAGCTCCGCAAAGGACTGCACGGCGGTTTCGAAGTTGGCCTCGTACCGACGATGGGTGCGCTGCACGCGGGCCACATCGCGCTGCTCGAGGCGGCCCGCAACGAATCCGACACCGTCGTCGCCAGCATCTTCGTGAACCCGGCCCAGTTCGGTCCCGGCGAGGACTACGACACGTATCCCCGCGACGAGACGGACGACATCCGGACCGCGGAAGCGGAGGGAGTGGACTTCCTGTTCATCCCGACGGTAGAGGAGATGTACCCGGAGGGGTTCCAGACCTGGGTGGAGGTCGAGGGTCTGACGCAGGGCCTCGAAGGCGCCGCCCGCCCGGGACACTTCCGCGGCGTGGCGACGGCCTGCCTCAAGCTCTTCAACATCGTCCGGCCGCACTGGGCTTATTTCGGGCAGAAGGACGCGCAGCAAGCGGCGGTGGTGGAGCAGCTCGTGCGCGACCTCGACCTGGGCATCGAGATTCGGATCCTCCCCACGATTCGAGACGAGGACGGCCTCGCGCTGAGCTCGCGGAACGCCCTCCTGTCACTCGAGGAGCGCGCCGCCGCCGCAGCGCTCCCGCGGGGCCTCCTCGCCGGCCAGGATGCCTACGCGCACGGCCAGGATCCTGTCGCTGCCGCACGCGAGATCCTCTCGTCGGAGCCGGTCCTCGAGCTCGAGTACCTCGAGACAGCCCGCTTCGACGGCCGCTTCCATCTGCTCGCCGCCGCGCGCGCCGGGCGCATTCGCCTGATCGACAACGTCCTCTTGGAGGGAGATCTATGACCAGCCGACCCGAGACCAGCGGCAAGCTGCCGCTGACCGACCTCGCCGACATGAAGAGGCGCCGTGAGCGGATCGTGATGGTGACCGCCTACGACTACCCCAGCGGTTCGCTGGCAGACGCCGCGGGCGTGGACATCGTCCTCGTGGGGGACTCCGCGGCGATGACCGTCCTGGGCTACGAGTCGACGGTTCCCGCGACCATGGACGAGATGGTGATGCTGACTCGCGCTGCGGTGCGCGGTGCGAAGCGGCCCCTCGTCGTTGCCGACATGCCTTTCGGGTCCTTCCAGATCTCCGACGAGGAAGCGGTACGGAGCGCCGTGCGCTTCGTGAAAGAGGCGGGCGCCGACGCCGTCAAGGTCGAGGGGGCAGGTCTGACCGTCTCACGTGTCCTCGCACTCGTCGGCGCCGGCATCCCCGTCATGGGACACGTCGGGCTGACGCCGCAGTCCGCGACGATGCTGGGCGGGTTCCGCGCCCAGGGCCGTACGTCGGCCCGTGCTCGGCAGCTGCTGGATGACGCCCGCACGCTCGAGCAGGCGGGTTGCTTCTCGCTGGTTCTCGAGGCCGTCCCGGCTCCGGTCGCTGCCCGGATCACGGAAGAGCTCACCATCCCGACGATCGGCATCGGGTCCGGACGGGACTGCGACGGCCAGGTCCTCGTCTACCACGATCTGCTCGGCCTCTATCAAGGGAGGGAGCCGCGTTTCGTCAAGCGCTACGCCGAGCTCGCGACAGAGATCCAGGACGCGATCGAACGCTATGCGGCCGACGTGCGCTCGGGCGCCTTCCCCGGCGACGAGCACACTTACTCGATCCCCGACGAGGACCTGGCCGCCTTCCTCAGCGGCTCGAAAGCGGAATCAGAAACGGAAGCGTGACGATAACGACAGCGAGCAGCATGAGGGCGAGCGAGATGACAGCGCGGAGCAGGCTCCAACGCTCGACCACGCTGATCCCGTAGACGAGGAGCCCGAACGCCCAGGTGGCGAACAGCGCGAGAATCGCGTCGAAGACGGTGACCGCCGCGCCGGTGTCGCTGCCGCCCGAGCGAAACGTGTCGCTCCCGTGGACGGCGAGGCGAACGGGCCAGACGAGGACGAGCCCGAGCACGAGCGGAGCAGCCGCGAAGGCGAGCAGGTGACGCGAGCGCCTGTAGCTTCCCTGGCTGCCGGCCCCCTTGAGCCCGACGAAGAGCGACGCACCTCCGATCCAGTAAGTGGCGGCACCGTAGATCGCACCGGTCAGAAAGAGGAGGACCGCGAGGACGGCGGCGCTGTTGTCCACGAGCTCCTCGTCGAGAAGACGCCCCGTCGAGGGCGCCACTAGCACGGCGGCGAGACCGGCGAGGAGCACGAGCGCGAGCACCGGCTCCTGCCGCGCCTCGACCTGGTCTTTGGATTCGTCCCGCAGGGCCTCGAAGACGACCCGCGGGCTCTGAAAGATCGCGAGCGTTCGCAGCCACCACTCGCGGTCGGCGCTGGGCTTGGCGGCGCTCGGCGCCCCCGCGTCCACTAGGCCGCCGCGGCCGCGACGCCAGGGAGCACCTGGCGGAGAAACTGGCCCGTGTAGCTCTCCTCCACCTCCGCGACCTGCTCCGGCATCCCGGTCGCGATCACCTCTCCCCCGGCCTCGCCGCCCTCCGGCCCCAGGTCGACGACCCAGTCGGCCTGCTTGATCACGTCGAGGTTGTGCTCGATCACGAGCACAGTGTTGCCGGCGTCGACGAGCCGCTGGAGGACGTCGAGGAGCTTCTCGATGTCCGCGAAATGAAGCCCGGTCGTTGGCTCGTCGAGGATGTAGAGCGTCTTGCCCGTCGCCACTTTCGAGAGCTCCTTCGCGAGCTTGATCCGCTGGGCCTCCCCGCCCGAGAGCGTCGTCGCCGGCTGGCCGAGCTTGATGTAGTCGAGCCCCACGTCATGGAGAGTCTGCAGCCGCCGCCGGATCTTCGGGATCTTGGCGAAGAAGGCGAGTGCCTCCTCGACGGACATCTCGAGGACCTCGGCGATCGACTTCCCCTTGAAACGCACCTCGAGCGTCTCGCGGTTGTAGCGCTTGCCGCCGCACGTCTCGCAGGGGACGTAGACGTCCGGGAGGAAGTGCATCTCGATCTTGATCGTCCCGTCGCCCTTGCACGTCTCGCAGCGCCCGCCACGGACGTTGAACGAGAAGCGCCCTTGCTTGTAGCCACGCACCTTCGCGTCGGGCGTCTGCGCATAGAGCTCGCGGATCGGAGTGAAGAGATCGGTGTAGGTGGCGGGGTTCGACCTGGGCGTACGGCCGATGGGCGACTGGTCGATGTCGATCACCTTGTCGAAGCACTCGATGCCCTCGCAACCCGCGTGCTCGCCGGGCTTGACGCGCATCCGGTGGAGGCGGTTGGCGAGAGCCTTGTAGACGATCTCGTTGACCAGCGTGGATTTGCCTGATCCGGACACCCCCGTGACGGTGATGAACTTCGCCACGGGGAACTCGACGTCGATGTTCTTGAGGTTGTGCTGGGTCGCTCCCCGCACCCAGAAGGAGCCGGCATCGTCTGTACGCCGCTCCGGCACCGGAATGCTCCGCTCGCCGGAGAGGAACTGTCCGGTGATCGACTTCGGATTTTGCTCGACCTGCTCGGCCCGGCCCTCGGCGACCACGTGACCGCCGTGCTCGCCGGCACCCGGACCCATGTCCACAAGCCAGTCGGCCGAGCGCATCATCTGCTCGTCGTGCTCGACGACAAGCACGGTGTTGCCGAGATCGCGGAGCCTGTCGAGCGTCGCGATCAGCTTCCCGTTGTCGCGCTGGTGCAGGCCGATGGACGGCTCGTCGAGGATGTAGAGCACCCCGACGAGCTGGGAGCCGATCTGCGTCGCGAGCCGCAGCCGCTGCGCCTCGCCGCCCGAGAGCGTCGAGGCCGCGCGGTCGAGCTGCAGGTAGCCGACGCCGACGTTCTCGAGGAACGCGAGCCGCTCGCGGATCTCCTTGATGATCCGCCGGCCGATCAGCTCCTCGGTCTCGGTCAGCTGCAGGCCTTCCAGGAACTCGGCCGCGCGCGTGACCGACATCTGCGTGAACTCGTGGATGTTCTTGCCGCCGACCGTGACCGCAAGCACCTCGGGCTTGAGGCGCGCGCCCTTGCAGACCGGACAGGGCCTGAAGCTCATGTACTCCTCGATCCGCTCGCGCTGCCCCGCCGAGTCGGTCTCGCGGTAGCGACGCTCCAGGCTCGGGACGATGCCTTCGAAAGCGAGCATGTAGGCCCGCCGGCGCCCCATCCGGTTCCGATAGGTGACGTAGACCTTGTCGCCGTCCGTCCCGTAGAGGAAGAGGTTCTGCTGTTCCTCGGTCAGGTCGCGCCACGGCTTGTCGATGTCGATCTCGTAGCGGTCGGCGATCGCCTGGATCACCGATTCGTAGTAGGTCGAATTCCCCACGGACCACGGCACGAGCGCTCCCTCGGAGATGGAGAGCTCGGGGTCCGGGACGAGCAGGTCGGGGTCGATCTCCTGTTGGGCGCCGAGGCCCGTGCACCGAGGGCAGGCGCCGTGCGGCGAGTTGAAGCTGAAGATCCGCGGCTGGAGCTCCGGTAGGCCGACCCCGTGCTCCGGGCAGGCGAAGCGCTCGGAGAACGTCTGCTCCTCGCCGGTATCGACGAGGTCGACTGTCACCAGACCGTCCGCGAGGGAGAGCGCCGTCTCGATCGAGTCGAAGAGACGGTGCCGGATATCCGGCTTCATCGTCAGCCGGTCGACGATCACCTCGATCGTGTGCTTGAACTTCTTGTCGAGCTCGATCTCCTCGTCGAGGAGCCGCTGCTCGCTGTCCACCTTCACCCGCGTGAAACCCTCGCCGCGCAGCTGCTCGAGGAGGTCTTTGTACTC